>Ga0209990_10000030_pt1 | contig 148047 bp, 118 predicted proteins | sample NOAtaG_6_FD_187304 | JGI IMG/M metagenome (GOLD analysis project Ga0209990, IMG submission 187304) | Freshwater lake microbial communities from Lake Erie, under a cyanobacterial bloom - NOAA_Erie_Diel5S_2200h metaG (SPAdes) (version 2) | ecosystem: Environmental > Aquatic > Freshwater > Lake ... | reverse complement strand
GCGTGCCCTGCGTCGTTGACCTTGCAGCCATGCGCGAAGCCATGAAGGCCCTCGGCGGCGACCCCTCGGCCATCAACCCACTGGTTCCCTGCGATCTGGTCATTGATCACAGTGTTCAGGTCGACGCTTTCGGTGCCGGCGAGGGCTGCTGCAAGCGATACGTGCTCATCCTCCTTCCGCATGAGCCGCGAAGGCCGAGCACTGGCGAGGCCTCGCTCACGCCTGAGACGACACGATCCGGGTTACTTGCCCCATTAGGAACTCGATCGTCACCACCAAGCCGACCTGGGGGCGCATGCCCGCGCACGCATGCACCGGAGCCCGCACCCGCGACGCCTCATTGTTCGTATTCTGATCGGTAGTTTGGATGAGCAGATCGACATACACATCGCCGTGAATGGAAGTGTGCTCAACCGCGAGCACCTTCGCTCGAACGCTGCCCGTGATCGGTCCGGCCATCATCAACTCCCAATCGTCACACTTCCAATTTGGCAGCACTGGCGTCGGTTGCCCGACCATGAAACCCGCGGGCCTAAACTTCTGGTATGAGCGAAGTTCTTCAACAGTATCGCCCAGGCAGCAAGGTCCGCGTCATTCAGCAGATGCCACGCCAGGAGCGTGGCGGCGGCACGTTGACGACCGAAGTCGTCGGCACCGTTGTGCGCGCTGAGCAGATGAAGACCGGCTCGTGGTACGCCCACGGCAAGAACGACAAGCTGTGGCTCGATCGCCTCGTGCTCAAGAAGGCCGATGGGGAGATGGTGTTCCTGAACCTTGATCAGTACACGAAGGTCGACTTCGTCGACTGATGGGGCGGATGCAGGCTCAGTTCTAAGTCGGGGTGCGGCACGCCGGGATTGCCGCGCTGATCACTCGCCGCCGCGGGCCTGCATGAGCGGCTGGAACTCGCCAATTTGGCTCAAAAAGACAACGGGGCCGGCTCTCGCCGGCCCCGTGTCACGTTCAGTCGTTCACGCCGCGGTACGACCGCGAGGTGAGGCCCCGCGACGATTCGGGGGCCGACGCCTGGGTGCCGACGCAAGCTGCGTGGGTGGACCGCTCGGGCGAGAGCGTGAGCCCTTCAGCCCGGGTCCCGGCACCCCAGAGGTCACTTCTTCTTCTTCGCGGCCTTCTTCTTGGCCTTCTTCTTGGCAGCCTTCTTCGCCATGGGTGCTCCCCGGACTTCGTCCGGTTCAAGGAACTCCTCGGCTGCCGCACGCTCCAAGCGCGCGACCGAGGAGATGGATCATGCTCACGTTGGGTCTCTATCGGACACGGCGCGGGCCATTCTTGAGACACACAACGGCTCGGAGCGCTCTCCGAGCAGATACACAAGAACGGTTTATGCGCGCTTTGTCAAGCCATCGATCAATGTGGATGAGTTTTTTTGTCCTCGCGCGAGCGTCGCGCTGCGCTCATGCACGCACCATCTCGAGAGCGCACGGCACGACATCGCTCCGCATCGCGCATCGGCGCATCGCGCTGAGCGTGCGCGAGTCTGATCCATCGCCGGGCCTGTCCTCTCCGCGCGATCTCGCCGCTGCGCGGGTCGCCGCCGACACAAGCGTGGCGCGAGCCGGCGCGGCGATGCCCCATCGTCACTCCACACTCGATGCGCGCGAACCGGCGCGACAAATCGGTCCGCCTCTTCCGCTCTGAGCCATGGAGCAAATTGTCGACCATGCACGCCCCGTGCGCCCGCCTCCTGCCGACGCGATTCGGCGGCCACCGATCACCGGGCTCCGCCGCATCCGCACCGCGGGCCCCGACCCCAAGATAAACGCGGGAATTCACGGACAAATCGCGCGTATCGCCGAGTCTCACGCCGGCCACTCATCAACGAATTGATCACACCATTGGATCATGCTGGCCAAGGGTCGATCTGCGTGTACCTTTAGGCACCCCACCCCCGGAGAATTCCCATGTCCATCCGTAAACGTACCACCATTCTTCGCCGCGCAATGCCGCGCGTGCGCTCGCTTCTGACTGCCGTTCCCGTGCTGGCCACGATCGCCGTCGGCTCGCTCGCCATGTGCCCGCACATCGGTGTGAGCAGCGCCTTGGCGCAGGGCGGAACGGCCTTCCTCTATACCGGCTCGTTGCGCACGCCCACCGGGCCGTACTCCGGTCTGGCTGAGTTCCGCTTCTCGCTGTTCAATAGGCCCTTCGGCGGCGAACTGGTCGGCTCGCCGAGCACGCTGCTGTTCTCAGAGATCAACGTCATCGACGGCGTCTTCAACATCTCGCTGGACTTCGGTGCCAACGCTTTCAACGGCGACGCGCGGTTTTTGCAGATCGATGTCCGCACGCCGCAGAGTGGCCCCGAGTTCATCACCCTCTCGCCACGCTCCCCCGTAGGCGCATCGCCCGTTGCCATCTTCGCCCTTCGCAGCGCCTCGAGCACCCCCGGGCCCGTCGGCCCACCCGGTCCGGCCGGCCCCGCTGGCCCGGAAGGCGCCGCTGGCGCCTCACCCTTTACCCTGGTTGGCGGCAACGCGTCCTTCGGGAGCGGCGCGCTGCTCTTGGGAGCAACCTCCGCGGCTGCCAACACACGGATGCGTCTGGTCCCCGCGCTCCCCTCCGCCGGCGGTAGCACCCTTGTCAGCGAGAGCCCGTCCATCACCGATGGCACCGCCAGCGCGTTCGGCGTCGTCGGCACCACGAGCGCCACCGCGCCATTTGCCACGTCCGCCGGCGTGTTCGGCCAGTCCACTGCCGCCTTCGGCCCTGCGCACGGTGTTCTGGGCCGCGTTTCGTCCGCAGCGGGCAACGCCGTTCGCGGCGAGAGCAGCGCCACCTCCGGCGTGGCGATCGCCATCGCCGGATCGGCCTCCAGCAACGCGCTCGGCGCGTTTGCCATCTCAGGCCGAAACACCGTCACCGGCGTCAACGGCGCCGCCGGCGGCTACGGCGACCTGTTCACCCCGAATTCCGCCGGCGTCAGCCCGCTGCTGACCGGCCCGGTCGGCATCGCCGGCTCCACCGCGAACACCACATTCGGCGCAGGCGTCCTCGGCGTCGCGGAGATCAACGGCTCGTCCTCGTCCAGCACGATCGACCGCCCGACCTTCGGCGTCGTCGGCCTCTCACGCGGCAATGACCGGACCATCGCTGTCGCCGGGTACGACAGTTCATCCACCGGTTCCCTGAACTTCCGCGCCGCGGTGTACGGCGAGACCCGCGCGGACCCCGTCAGCAGCCCGAATGTCTACGCCGGCTACTTCAAGGGCAAGACCGCCGTGGTCGGATCCCTGAGCAAGTCCGGCGGATCGTTCAAGATCGACCACCCGCTCGACCCCGCCAACAAGTATCTCTATCACTCGTTCGTCGAATCCCCGGACATGCTCAACATCTACAGCGGCGTCGTTCGCACCGACGACCGCGGCTTCGCCACCGTCACGCTGCCCTCGTACTTTGAGGCCCTCAACACCGACTACCGCTACCAACTCACCATCATCGATGAGTCCGGAAGCGACGAGTTCATCCAGGCGAAAGTCGTCTCCAAGGTCAAGAACGGACAGTTCGTCCTTCGCACCAGCAGCCCGAGCACCGAGGTCTCATGGCAGGTCACGGGCATCCGCAACGACGCCTGGGCTCGCGCCAACCGCATTGTTCCCGAAGTGGACAAGGTCGGCTCGGCCAAGGGCACCTACCTGCACCCGGAACTCTTCGGCGCCGCGGTAACGCCGCCCGATCAGCGAGCCGGACTGGGCGAAGAGGTCAAGCCCTGACGCTGCCCGCCGTCCCGCGGCTACTTGATGCGTGAGACCTCGACCTTGCCCCCGGCGATGTCCTTGATCGCCAGCCCCATCGCGCTGAGTTCTCCGCGGATCGCGTCCGAGCGTGCGAAGTCCTTCGCCTTTTTGGCGGCGGCTCGCTCGTGGAGTTTGGCGATCACGCCGGGGTCGGGGCTCAGCCCGTCGATGAACACGCCGATATCCGTCGTCGATGTCGCCGCGCGCTCCAGCGACAGCACGCCCAGCACGCGGTCGATCGCCCGCATCGCCCGCGCGTCGGCGGGCGTCGGCGTGCCGATGCCGGACACGAAGGTGTTGATCGCCCCGAGTGAACCGGCGATGTTCAGATCCTCGCTCAGGCACGCCGCGACATCGCGCAGCACCGGCATGTCGGGCAGTGGCGACGCATCCGCCGCATCGGCCGGCGCTGCATCGGCGACTTTGCGCCAGCGATCGATCATGCGCTGCGCATCGCGAACCCCCTGCTCGGTGAAGTCGGCGTTGGTGCGATAGTGGGTGTTGATCAGCGCCAGCCGGATCGCCCCGGCCTGATGGCCCTTCTCCAGCAGATCACGGATGGTGTAGAAGTTGCCCTTGCTCTTGGACATCTTCTGGCCGTTGATGAACAGATGCCGCGCGTGGAACCACACCCGCGCGAACACGGGTGATCCGCTGGCGGAGCATGACTGGGCGACCTCGCACTCGTGGTGCGGAAAGATGTTGTCCTCCCCGCCGGAGTGCAGATCGATCGTCCCATCGGCCCCGGCCAGGCGATTCGCGGCCATGACCGAGCACTCGATGTGCCAGCCGGGATAGCCCTCGCCGTACGGGCTCGGCCACTTCATGATGTGGCTGCGGTCTTCCTTCCAGAGCAGAAAGTCCGCGGGGTGCTCTTTGCCCGACTGGTTCTCATCGCTCACGCGCCCGCCTGCGCCGGCTCGCAACTGGTCGAGCGTGTTGCCGCTGAGCGTGCCGTACGGCGGGAACGACTGCACCCGGAAGTACACCGCCCGCTGTCCGCTCTTTCCGGCGACATACGCGTGGCCCTTGTCGATGAGCTTCGCGATCATCTCGAGCATCTGCGGGATCATCTTTGTGGGCCGGGGCATGAGCGTCGGATCGGCCTGCGCGTCGATCGCCACGCCCAGCCCGAGCGTGCGAGCGTCCTGCAGAAATCGCTGCGCGTAGAACTCCGCGATCGCGTACGGATCGCGCGGATCGATCGATGCTCCGGGCGGCAGCTTTCCCGCCTTCTTGGCCTCCTCAAGCCGGCGACCCGCGACCGCCATGCGGTCCTCGCCGTTCTCGCCGCCCTCGGCATCGTCGGTCATGTGCCCGACGTCCGTGATGTTCATCACGTGAACCACACGCCGCCCCGCCGCGCGTTCGGACGCGGGCCGGGCGTCGTTCTCCAGTTCGCACATCGGCGATTGGATGAACCGCCGCAGCAGATCCGCGGCCAGGAATGATCGGAAGTTCCCGACGTGCGCATCGTCGTACACCGTCGGCCCGCAGGAATAGAACGTCACGCGACCGGGATCCGCGGGGCGGAATGGCTCGACTCGTCGGCTCAGCGTGTTGTACAAGCGCAGCGGCACCGGTTGCTCCAGGTGGAAAGGGGTGATCTTTGGCAAGAAAAAGCGCCGAGGCCCGGGGTGCCATCCGAGCGATGCTCGGCTGACACGCGGGGCGATCGGCGCTGGGTCGATCGTCGGATTGTTGCCCGTCCCGTGCCGCCGCGGGGCGGTGCGGGCGGAGCCCCGGCGGATCAGTTCCCCGCCCGGCCCGTGAGGGTGTACAGACGGTTCTGGTTCAGGATCGGCACGTTCGTCGCCGCGGCCTGGGTCACCAGCCGGTCATACTCGCGCTGGATCTGCTGAAGCCGCAGGAAGTCCTGGATCTGCCCGATCGGCGCATCGGTCGGCGGCTGGGGCGGCAGCACCGGTCGCGAGCCAAGGATCAGGAAGTCGACATCGCCCGTGAGCTGATCGCTCAGGCGGCCACCCCACGCCGAAATCATCGCCTTGATCTCGCCGGCGCCCTCGGGTGTCGAGGTGCCCGTGAGATTCGGGTCGAAGTTGCCGAAGACCACGAAGGTGTAGACCTTGTTCGGGTCGTACACCGGGTTGGCGATGACATCACCCTTGACGATGCCGTGGCCGCGACGCGGGCGGATGACCCGGGCGGTGGACCCGTTCTCCTCAACACGCGTCACCTCGATCGTCGCCTTGCCAGCGCTGTACTCGCCGGTGCTGCTCGGGCGGATCGCCGCGGCACTGGTGTAGACCTCGAAGGTCATCCCGACAAACGCCTTCTGATTCCTGCCGAGGTTCAGGTAAACCAGCGACGGGTCGATCGAGTCAAGACCGGCGATAAGTCCGTCAACCAGCGCAGCCTCATCGGCCGGACGCAGGCCCTGGTTGCCGCGGCCGCGGGAGAGCTCGCTGAGCTTGTCCTGCAGGATCCTGTTCTCGTCCTCGAGCTTCTTCTTCTGGTCCATGAGCCGGGCGCGCTCGTCGTTGGCCTCGGCGCGGATCCGGTCGATCTGGGCCTTCATGTCGCTCGTGGCGCTCTCGATCTGCGTCCGGAACGTGTTCGCGTTGGCGCCGAACTGGTTCACCTCGTCCGTGGCCTTGCCCAAGGCCGCGGCGGTGCTGGCCGACATCGCATCCACGCGGTCGCGCAGCTCCTTCATCGTGCTCTCGGCGGCCAGACGAGCATCGTCTGCCTCTTTCGCAGCTCGGCGGGCTGCGTCCCGCTCCGTCCGCAGGCGGCTGATCGCGCTGGCCAGGCTCGTCGCGTTGTCGTTCTCCTTGAGGATCGTGTTGATGTTCGACACGAGATTCGAGAGCCGTCCGGTACCCGTGCCGGTCACCTTCTCGCCGAAGGATCGGGACAGATCGCTCAGGTGCCCGACCAGGCTCTTGCGTGAGCCGCGAGCCTCCTCGATGAGTTCACGCGTGGCGGGCTGGTTCCGCTCGCTATCGCGGACGATGTCCGTCGTCTCCGTCCGCAGGCTCGCCAGAGTCTGGCGCTCGGTGTTGCGCTGGTTGTACATCACCAGTGTGAGCACGAAGAACGTGATCGTGGTGATCACCAGAACCACCACGGTAACGACCAGGCCGGTCGACGAACTGGAGCGGGCTGCCATGCAATCACCTTTCAGAGCGCCTCGCGGCGCAGACGCGGACCCTGTGCGCCGACATCCGTCGACGCCGCCAAGACGATAAGTGTCGCGTCTCCGAGCCCCGGGGTCAAGATGCCCGAAGAGAACCCGACCAGACCGACAACTTTCCCCAGCCACTGGACACACGCGGCACCCGGGCCTATGCCGTAGCCCATTCACCTACACTCCGGTACGGGGAGCCCACCGTTCCCGGGCGGCATCCGCTATCGTCAGTCCGCTCCAACGGCCGATCCTGAGACTCCATGTCCACGCCGCGACAAACCGACCGTGGCCCCGACCATCCCGAAACCGCCGGGCCGGTCCCCCTCGTGCTCGTCGGCGGCGGGGGTCACGCGATGGTCGTCGCCGAGGCCGCGCTGCTCTCGCGCTATCCGGTCGCCGGCTTCCTTGATGACGACCCCGCCGCGCCGCTTTCGGCGATCCTCATCGACCTGCCCCATCCATTCTCTACGCCGGCGCACCTGGGCGGTCTGGTGGAGTTCGAGCGGCTGGTCGACCGCCACTGGATCATCGCTGTTGGCGACCTGCGCACCCGCCGCAGCATCCTGCGTCAGCTCGCCTCCCGCGCCGGAGTCCTCGGTCTGTCCGACCACCCTGCGGTCACGCCGTCGAACGCGGCCCCCGGGCCCGAGACCGCCGGCTCCGCCGACTCGGGCAGCGAGTCGAAGTGGCCCGCAACTGGTGGGACCAACCCGATCGGCGCATCCCTTGCGCACCCGCGACTGGTGTCGACCAGCCGCATGCCCGAGCCCTCGCCCACATCGACCACCGCCGGCGCGCGGTCGGTCGTTCATCCCGCGGCGTTCATCTCACCCTCGGCGCTGGTCGGTCCGGGTGTGTACGTCGGCCCGCGCGCTCTGATCCACGCGCGGGCGCGCATCGGGGCGCACGCCATCATCAACTCGGGGGCGATCGTCGAGCATGACTGTGTGGTCGAGGAGAACGCGCACATCGCCCCGGGTGTCGTGCTCGGCGGCGCTGTACACGTGCACCACGACGCGATGGTGGGGCTCGGCGCACGGGTTCTGCCCGGTGTCCATATCGGCGCCGGTGCGACGGTGGGCGCCGGCGCGGTGGTCACGGCCCCGGTTGCTCCGGGCCGGACCGTCGTGGGCGTGCCGGCGCACGAGCCCTGACCCCCGCGGCAAAACGACAACCGGCTCATCCAGAGGATGAGCCGGCTGCGACGAACGGGTCAAACGCTTTGGGGTGGGTCGAGACTCAGGCCCGCTGGCAGAACACCCAGTTGGTCCGGGTGGCCGGGTCGCGGTACATGTGGATCTTGACGTTGGTGGGCTTCATCTTGAAGTTGAAGGTGTAGGGGAACGCGAGGTTCAGGTTGTTCGCGGCGACGCCCTTGCGGAACGAGCCGTAGAACAGCCCGTTGTTGGTGCAGGGGGCGATTTGCGTGAAGTAGTGACGGCCCTCGAAGTTCGGGATCGCCACGCCGCCCAGCTCGGACTGGTAGCGGTTGACCATCACGACCTTGCCCGAGTCGTCGATCTTGACGCAGCCGAAGTCGAACGAGTCGATGTCGGCGCGGGTCAGGTTCGCGAGGTTCGCGAAGACCTCCGGCGGAACGAAAGAGCCGGGGGTGCTCGGGGCGTTGCGGTTCATCATCCGGTCACGAAGCATTGAAGCGCTGCTCACTGGTTGTCTCCTTGCGTGTTCTGGGTGCTGGCCTTCCATTCGGCCTTGATGACGGGCTTGTCACCATCGAGCTCGAATGTGACGGTCTTGGTGGGATACTGGCTTTCCAGGTGCTGGCTCAGCTCCTGCACGGTCTGGAGCAGCTGGAAAGTCGCGGGGTTCCCGGTCGCCGGGAGGTTGCCGTAGGTCTGGTACAGGTCGTTGAGCTGGGATTCGAGACTCCGCACCATGTCGACGATGCTCTCCGCGTCCGACGCGCCGATTTCCTGCTGCAGCCAGTCGCGCTCGGCGTACAGCGCTTCGAGCTGGTCCTCCATCGTTCCGTTTGTCACTTCGTTCATCGCGGGATCCTTTCTGAGAGAGCGTGCTTGACCCGTCTCGACGCCCGCCCGACGCACTTCAGGGCCGACGCCGCTTCGTGTTTCTTTGCTCCGAGTCAGGCCGCGCGACGGATCGGCTGGGCCAGGAACTCGGTGATGGTCGTGATATCGGTCGGCGTCAGCAGGCCCTCGACCTCGCCGAGGAGCATGCTGATCGATGTGCCGCGGAAGGCCGACTCGGCATCCGCGACGCCCGTCCGGAAGATGCAGTAGTTCGCCTTGGTGTTCAGCGCGATCCAGCGGCTCTTGAGCTCGATGTAATTAATCGCAAGAGTCTCGGCGATCTGCTCATCGTCCTCGATCGTCCGCAGAAGATTGCAGAGATCATCGCGCAGCGCTGTGATCCACGCGAGCGTCCGCGCGACCATCGCCGGGTCCGCGTCCGGCCAGGTCTCCAGCGCTTCGCGGATCTTCGTTTCGATCTGAGGGTTGGTGAGGGTCTCGATTGCGCGCTGGAGCGTCGACGGTTCTCCGCGGAACTTTGTGGTTTGCCGGTCGGATGGAACTCGGTGAGTCGCCTCTCCGTCCGGCACCCTTGCATCGGACGGTTGTGCGCCGCGGACAAGGTCTGACTTCTCACACTTTCGCTCATCCACCTTCGCGGGCGGGAGTCCGGCTCGTCACAGCCCGCACAGTCCGCACAGGCCTACCGCCGGAACCCAGCCATCACTCCCGAGCCCCCGGCCCGCGGGCAACCGCAAGCCATCCATCGGCTCACGCGCACTTGCCGCGCGTTGCCCCGATCGCCTCCTCTCCCTGCCCGGCGTAACCGCCGCCGTCGATCCGGGAATCACCCCATCGGATCACATCCACAGGGTGGCTGTCACCGGGACACCATCTTTGGGTGGCATCTTCGATCCGGCGGCGTCCTTACCAGAAGGACGCCCGCGTTTGGTTCGATAAGACGAGGGGAAGTCATGCGGGCAACCAAGTGCCTCGCACGCCAGCCGACGTTGTGAATAGTCCCGCAGCGCCAACCCCAGACGAGCGATCGAAACGCAGGAGCGACCGGACGTGAGCCCTCAACCCTCGCAGCCCATGCAGCCAAGCCGACCGCCTGCGTCACCCGTGGGCGGGCACGATGAACTCCTCAGCGCGCTCGATGAACAGGCCCGCCTGGCGCAGACACTGCGCGAACTCGTCCGCGAAACGCTCGAACCATCCACCGCGAGCGGGGACTCCGCCTCCGCTTCCGATGCCACGCCGGCCGACGCGAGCGACACCGCCGCTCCGACGACCAGCGATCCTGACAAACCCGCCGACCCGTCCGCACGCGAGGCCCTCGCCGGTGAGGCGTGCGCGTGGCTCGATAAACTCCGCGCTCTGCCCATGTCCGAAGGCGCGCAGCCGATCGCGGAGCTCGCCGACGTTTCCTCGCGGGCGTTGCGGAAGGCACTTGAGACCGTCGGCGCGCATGACGATGCGACGATGGCCCTGCTTGATGAGCTCGCGGCGACCGTCGAGAGCATGATCGGCGAGTTCCGTACCGCTGGAGGCGCTCGCGCGCCGGAACGGTTGCTCGCAGAGCTCCGCGATATCGCCGGCCCTCAGCAGGACCAGCCGACCCCTGACGCAACGACGGCATCGGCGGGCGAAGTCATCACCGATGCTGCCGAGTCGGTCGCCGATGCACCCGCGAGCCCGCCGCAAACGCTCCAGCCGCAGCAGCCGCCGGAACCACCGGTCGCCGAAACACAGCCCCTGGCACTGCCGAATGCCGAGCCGGAGCCCGATGGGGTCATCGAGCCGATCGCCTCGTCCGAGCCACTGAACACCGAGCCCTCAGCGAACATCGAAGCTCTGCCGGAGGCAACGCTTTCCGACGCGCAGCCCCCCGAGACCGTCGACGCGGTGCTCCCGGCGAGCGATCCTGATCCCGCCGCGGCGTTGTCGGAGCTCTCCGCCCAGCTCGCCGCACTGGCCGATCGCATCGACCTGACCGAGCCACCCGCCCCCGCCACCTCTGCGGAGCCCGCCACGCCCGTCGGGTTCGACACGCTCGCATCGCCGACATCCGATCCCGCGGCCGAAGCGGAACTTCAGCTCCCTTCCGAAGCCACACCCACCGACGAAACCCCGTCCGAGCCCGAGGCGGTCCAGCCCGCGGCCGAGCAGTCCTTCGACTCGCCTTCACCTGGTGAGTCTGATCCGGCCTCTGAAGCGCCGATCGCCGCGGCACAGCCTGCCGTCGCTGCGACGGACTTCGATCTGTCGATCGATCCGCAGTTCACGATGCCGCACCCGCCCGAGCCGCCGGTCGCCCTGGTCGTCGCGCCGCCCGCGATCGACTTCAACGCGATCAATACGGACACGGCCGAGACTTCCGCATTCTCCGAACCGGAGCCGGAGCCCATTGCCGAGGTTCCCGCGGACGCGACCGAGGCCCTCGCCGACGCCAACACGGAGAACCCGGTCTCGTTCGAAGTCCCCGCTGAGCCGTCTGTCGAGCCCGCGGCCGATTTCCCAGTCGAGATCGCGACCGATCCGGTCGCCAGCTTGCCCGAGGCAACCCCAGACCAGCCCGTCGAGCCCGTCGAGCCCGCCGCGCTATTCGTACCGCCTGTCGCCGACGCTCCGGCGGTCGACGCCGTCTCGGCGGACGCGCCGTTGCCGTCGGGCGAACTGACCGCCGAGCAGATGGCCGCGCTGATGTCCGGCGGACTCGACCCGACCCCGGGCGACGCGATGGCCATCCCCGCGGCACAGTGGGGGTCCTTCCCGCTGTCGCTCGAGGCCAGCCGGGTCGAGCAGTTGCAGTTCATGGTCGCCGCGGCGAAGGTGCACCTTGAGAACCTGAACGTCGGCTTGGCCCAAGCGGCGGAGTTCAGCACGCGAGCCGACGGCTGCCAGACGCTCCGCGAACTGGCCAACGCGGTCGACGTCATCGCGGAAGCCTTCAACTTCGACTGCCTCGGTACGCTCTCACGCCTGTATCGCGAGGCCCTCAACGCGTTGCCGACGGTCAACGACGAGGTGCTCCCGGAACTTCTTGTCCGCGTTGTCGCCATCGCGGGCCTGTTCGAGCAGTACCTGCTCGGGCTGGAAGTCGGCATGGAGATGCGCTGGCAGACCGAACTGATTTCAAGACGCGTCGGCCGACTTTGCTCGGGTCGCACGCTCGCTGAGAACATCACCGGCTGGCACAAGGGCGAGGTCGCGCGCCTGCTGGAACTCGACGGAGTGAACGAGCCGATTAGCCCCGTACCGGTCGAGGGCGGACCGAGCGTTGAGATTGCTCCGGGCTGGTTCTGTCACCCGGTGCTCGCCAAGTGGTTCGATCCCGAGGCGGCCGCCGCCGCCGCGGCCGCGGCCGCCGCGAACACCGCTGCGCAGAAGCAGGCCGAGGGCAACACCTCTCTGGTCCGTGTTCCGGCGGTTGTGCTCGACAAGCTCCTGGACACGGTCTCGCAGCTCGTGCTGAGCAAGAACCGCGTCGTAAGCCTCTCCCGCGCGCTGCACACCGAAGAGGGGCGTCAGCATCGCATGGAGGAACTGGCGACGACCGCCGACGATCTGACCCAGCTCTGCTCGGACCTGCAGTTGATCATGATGCAGGCCCGCATGCAGCCGGTGGGCAAGCTCTTTGAGCGCTACCCGCGCGTCATCCGTGATGTCGCTAGCGTCGCCGACAAGACCGTCGAACTGAAGCTCGAAGGCGGCGCGACGCTCGTGGACAAGCACGTGTTCGAGGGTCTGGGCGAGCCGCTGGCCAACCTCCTTCGTGCCGTGGTGCAGGGCTCGATCGAAAAGTCCGATGCCCGTACCGCGCTGGGCAAGCCCGCGACCGCCGTGCTCGTGCTGCGGGCGGAGAACCAGGGCTCGCAGGTCTTCATCACCCTCTCTCACGACGGCACCCCGCCCGACCGCGTCGCCATCTTGCAGAAGGCCGTCGAAAGCGGGATGCTCACCGAGGCCGAGATGGACTCCATCGCCGAGAACGACATTCCCTCGCTGCTCTTCCGCGATGGCAGCGGCGATGCGGCTCTGGCCAAGGTCGGTGCGCAGGTCCGCTCCATCGGCGGCACGATCGGTTTCCGTCCTGAGAAAGACGGCATCACGCAACTGCTCATCACCGTGCCGCTGAGCGTCGCCATCATCCCCGCGGTCATGGTGCAGGTCTCCAGCGAGATCTACGCCGTCCCGCTCCAGAGCGTCGCCGAGATCGTGCGCCTCGCCGATCATCCCGTCCAGACCATCCGCTCGCACTGGGTCATGCGCCTGCGCGAGCGTGTCGTGCCCATGGTCGACATCGCACGCACCATCGGCCTGGCCCCGAGCCTCTGCGCGGCCGGCACCCCCGGCACCGAAACCGCCGCCGCGAGCCCGACCTCCAAGCCCCAGACCCTCGTCGGCGACCGCTTCGCCATCGTCGTCAACGCCGGCGATCATCACGCCGCGCTCGTCGTCGACCGCGTGGTCGGCAAGCAGGACGTGGTCATCAAGCAACTCGAGGGCCACACCGGCGACGCCGGGAAGGGCACGGGAGATGCCGGGTTCTTCAGCGGCGCGACCATCCGCGACGACGGCCGGGTCAGCCTCATCTTCGAGACGCAGCGACTCATCGCGGCCGCTCAGAACGACGCCAGCGAAAAACTCGCGTCGATCTCCAAGGGCGAGCTTGAGTCCACCCCCGTCACGACCGATGTCACCTCCGCCGCGTGACGCACCGCCCGCCTTGCACACCTCCCAGACCCGCATCGCACCATGCCCTCAACAACCCCGACGATCAACACGCGACCGGATGATGCCGACCTTCCCGCGGTCCCCGCCGCGCCGGACGCCCAGCTCTCGCGCAACCATCTCGCCGATGCGCTCAGCGGCCGCCCGATCGGCCAGCCGGATGCCGAACGCGTGGCGAATAGCAGCCACATCTCGCTCATCGATCACGTCGGCCAGCCGCCGCAGCTGCTCGGCCGCAATGCCGAGTTGTCACCCGAGCGACTGGCGAAGCTCGCACGCTCGGGAATGTCCGTCGACTTCACCGCCGACACCTGGGCGCAGATCGAGCGCTCCGCCGGCCTCCTTCGCGCCGCCCACGAACGCGGCACCAAGATCTACGGCCTGACCACCGGCTTCGGCCCCCTCGTCACGTTCTCCGCCGACGAGTGCGTCCGCATGCAGGGCACCGGCCTGATCTCGCACCTCGGCGCGGGCTTCGGTGATCTCGCCCCCCCGGTCGTCGTCCGCGCCACGCTCCTGGCCCGTGCGCACACCATCGGCCAGGGCCACTCGGGCATCGCGCCGCGCGCCGCCCGCGCGTTCCTCGACCTGATCAACTCGGGCCTCTGCCCCGCCGTCCCCGCCGTCGGCTCTGTCGGCGCATCCGGCGACCTGATCCCTCTCGCTCACGTGGCTCGCGTTCTGACTGGCGAGGGCACCGTCGTGCTGCAGGGCAGGCGCGTGCCCGCTCGCGAAGCGCTCCAGGGTCACGGTCTGTCACCCATCGAACTTTCCGGCCGCGATGCGCTGGCGCTGGTCAACGGCACCGCGTTCATGACCGCCTATGCCGCCCTCGCGCTCGACGATGCCGAGCGACTCATCGCCCGCGCCGAGGCCATCACCGGTTGGATCTTCTGCCTGCTCGGCGGCCGCACGCAGGCCCTCGATCCGCGCCTGCACACCGCCCGCGGCCACCCGGCGCAGGTCGCCAGCGCCGCCGGCATCCGCGAAGAGGCCCTCCGCTTCGGCGATTGCGACGACCCCTCGCGCCCCCTGCAGAATGTCTACTCGCTCCGCTGCGCACCGCAGTTCCTCGGCGCGTGCCGCGATCAGCTCGCTCACGCCCGCGCGATCATCACCCGCGAGCTCAACGGCATCAACGACAACCCGCTGGTCTGCGATGACGGAACCGGCGACATCCTCCACGGCGGGAACTTCCAGGGCCAGCAGATCTCCTTCGCCGCCGATGCGATCAACAGCGCGATCGTGCAGATCGCCGTGCTGGTCGAGCGTCAACTCGATGTCCTGCTCAACCCGGAACTCAACGGCAACGCGCCGCTCCTGCTCGCCTGGAACCCCGGCGCGACCAGCGGCATGGCCGGAGCGCAGATCACCGCCACCGCCCTGGTCGCCGAGATGCGCCACCACGTCGGCCCCTGCGCCGTCACCAGCATCCCCACCAACGGCCGAAACCAGGACGTCGTCTCCATGGGCACCATGAGCGCACGCCAGGCCTTCGATCAGTCGCGCAGGCTCTCCGGTGTGCTGGCCATCTGCGCGCTCGGGGCCCATCAGCTCAACTTCCTCCGCGCCAGCGGCAAGGCCCCCGGCCGCACCACCCCCGCGCCGGACTGGATGCCCCGCGTCGATGGCATCCGTCACGACCGCGCCTTGTACGACGACATCGAGCGCATCAGCCAGTCGTTCCTCCAACCGCTCGCCGGCTGATCCTCCACGCGAAGCCGTCCATCCGCTCGCGGCCGCCATCCCCCGGGACCGATCCCTGCTCGACCGCAGGATTTCCCGAACTCTTTGCGCTTCGGCGGCCTCCGATGGGCCTGAACCACCAGCCCCCGTCGCCTAGACTCCCGCCCGTTTTTGTCCGGTCTGGAACAAACCCCGCAGGCGGCCCTCGTTCCGCCCGATTCTCCCGCTTTACACCGCTGCCCCGCGCAGCACGACTCTCAGGACCGACCCAATGAAGAAGAGCGCCGCAAAGTCCTCCCCCGCCAAGGCCAAACCCGCCGCCGCGAAGAACCTCCCGGGCAAGGGCCGCAAGGCCCTGATCACCGGCATCACCGGGCAGGACGGCTCGTACCTGGCCGAGTTCCTGATCGCCAAGGGCTACGACGTGCACGGCATCATCCGCCGCTCGTCCAGCTTCAACACCGGCCGCATCGACCACATCTACCTCGACCCGCACGTCAAGGGCGGTCGTCTCAAGCTCCACTACGGCGACCTCTGCGACGCCAACAACCTCGCCAAGCTCGTCCGCGAGACGCAGCCCGATGAGGTCTACAACCTCGGCGCTCAGAGCCACGTGCGTGTGTCGTTCGACATGCCCGTGTACACCGCCGAAACGGTCGCCATGGGCGCGCTCAAGCTTCTCGAGGCCGTCCGCGTCTTCCAGGCCGAGTCCGGCAAGCAGGTCCGCTACTACCAGGCCTCATCGAGCGAGCAGTACGGAAAGGTGCTCGAAGTTCCGCAGACCGAGAAGACGCCGTTCTACCCGCGCTCTCCTTACGCCTGCGCGAAGCTCATGGCCCACTGGGCCACCGTCAACTACCGCGAGTCCTACGGCATGCACGCGTCCTGCGGCATTCTGTTCAACCACGAGTCCCCCCGCCGCGGCGAGACCTTCGTCACCCGCAAGATCACCCGCGCGGTCGGCCGCATCAAGGTCGGCCTCCAAGACAAGGTCTTCCTGGGCAACCTCGACTCCAAGCGCGACTGGGGCTTTGCCGGCGACTACGTCAAGATGATGTGGATGATGCTCCAGCAGGAGAAGCCCGACGATTACGTCGTCGCCACCGGCCGCACCATCACCGTCCGCGAGTTCGCCCAGATGGCCTTCGACTACGCCGGGCTCTCATGGAAGAAGCACGTCGCCTTCGACCCGCGATACCTCCGCCCGGCCGAGGTTGATCTGCTCCTGGGCGACCCGGCCAAGGCTAAGCGCAAACTCGGCTGGAAGCCCGAGACCAGCGTCGAGCAGCTCGCGGCCATGATGGTCGAGCACGACCTTGAGCTGGCCCGCCGCGAGAAGACCCTCCGCGACGCCGGCCACTCCATGCCCGACTTCGCCGGTCACGACCAGTAATTGCCCGGGGAGCGTGGCGGCCCAGCCCCGTCGGCCACTCCATGCCAACTCTGATGCTCCGAACGCCCGGCGCGACTCGCGCCGGGCGTTTTTCATTCCGCACGGGCAAGCTCTGCCGAACCGCCTGAGCGATTCCCCCTGTCTCGGGGCGATCTGGTCACGCCGTGGTTCCGCGCGAGATTTTCTGGCCGCGTGACCTCTTGATGTCGCATTGGACCTGCCGGTACTCGGACCAACGTCCGAGCGCCGGGGACAAAGCCCACATTCGAGAAAGAGGACCCAATGAAGAACGCTCGTCACTGTTCGATGAACCCCTTGACCCTCCTGATGGTCGCCGGCACCTTCGCGGCCATGTCCGCTGCCGCCAGCGCGCAGACCATCCAGCGCGAAAGCACCGGCGGTTCCGGCGAGCAGGGCGACGGCTCGAGCACCCAGGCGGTGCTCTCGCCCGATGCCTCGCGCATTCTGTTCCGAACCGCCGTCACCAACTGGGCCGACGGCTCCAGCGGTCAGGGTGGAACGCGAGTCATCCTCAAGAATCGTTTCACCGGCGCCATTCAACTCCTCAACGGCTACGGCACCGCCAGCCCGCCCCTCTCCGGCAGCACGCTCAATCAGGGCACGCCCTCTCAGCTCGCCTTCGCGGGCGGCACCAAGTACGCCTGGGTCGTCTCGAACGACTTCGGCATCTCTTTCGAGCCCTGCCCGGACACCAACGGCTTTGCCGACATCTTCAACTCGGGCAATCCGACGCCCTGCTGGACACGCCTGACCACGCCCAACCCCTGCGGCACGCAGTCCAACGGCTCCAGCGGCAACCCGTCGTTCCACCGCAACGCCGATGCGCTGATCTTCGACTCGGTCTCCACGACCTTTACGAGTGGCGACACCGCCACGCGGGATGTCTTCAGCGTCACCACGACGGGAGCCCGGTCGTACTCCAAGAAGTCCGTCACCGGCTCGATCCTCACCGGCATCACCACGGGCAACGGCGACTCATCCAACGGCAGCGCCGGGTCGGGCGCTTCGGAGAATGTCACCGCTTTCGAGTCCGCCGCGATCAACCTCGTCGCCAGTGACACGAACAACGTCACGGACATCTTCGCCCGCGTCGAGCCCACGGGCTTCGGCTTCCCCTTCACCGAGCGGCTGAGCGTCTCCACCGCGGGCGTGCAGGGCAACGCCGCGAGCACCAACGCGGCGATCTCCGCCGACGGCCGCTACGTCGCCTTCGAGTCGTTCGCCAGCAATCTCGTTTCCGGCGACAACAACGGCCAGAAGGACATCTTCCTTCGTGATCGCCAGACGGACACGACCCGTCGCCTGAGCATCGCGATGAACGGCGTCGAGGCCAACGGTGCCAGCATCAACCCCGTCATCAGCGACGATGGGAACTGGGTCGCGTTCGTCAGCAACGCCACCAACCTCATCCCGAGTGTCACCGCCCCCGCCGTCAACAACGTCTATCTCGCCCATGTTCCCTCCGGCGCGATCTTCGCCGTTTCCTACAACTACGTGACCAACACGTTCGCGACCGGTGGTGCATCCAATCCGAGCCTGGCTCTGTCCTTCGGTGAGATCGTCGTTTCCTTCGATACTTCCGCCAGCAACCTCGGGGGCACCGATACCAACAACGCTCCCGACGTCAACTCCTATTCGCGCGGTGCCGGTATCTCCTTCGACGAGTGCGGCGACAACGTCTCGGCCATCGCCGACAGCGCCGGCTCGATCTTCTTCAATACCTCCGGCGCCATCCCCACCACCGGCGGCGTCATCGGCGCGTGCGGATCATCCGCGTACTCGCCGGACGTCTACTTCCGCTTCATCCCACCCTGCACCGGCACTTACACTTTCGATACCGTCGGCAGCAACTTCGACACCGTTCTGACGGTCCTGTCGTCCTGCGGCGGAACCATCATCACATGCAATGATGACACCTCTGGCCTCACGAGCCAGGTCTCCTTCGCCGCCAACGCCAACCAAAGCTACATCATCCGCGTCTCGGGCTTTGCCAACCGCTCCGGATCGGGTCCTCTGAACTGGAGCAACAGCATCGCCGCACCCGCCAACGACGACTTCTGCTCGGCTACGCCTGTCGGCGAGGGTGCATTCCCGTTCTCCAACTGCGGCGCAACCACGGACGGCCCCGTCGCATCCTGCGTTGGCGATAACGGCTTCGGCAAAGATGTCTGGTTCCGCTACACGCCCACCGTCAGCGGTATCGTCGAAATCTCCAACTGCGGCAGCAACTTCGACACCATGCTCGGCGTCTACTCCGGCACGTGCCCGTCAGGCTTCGGAACTCTGATCACCTGCAACGACGACGCCTGTGGGCTCTCCTCCCGTGTTTCCTTCTCCGCTATCGCGGGCCAGCCCGTCTCCATCCGCGTCGCGGGCCTCGGGTTGTCCCGCGGCGGCTCGGGCACGCTCGTCATCCGCCCGCGCCAGTGCTCCCCCGCCGACATCACCAATACCGACGGCGATAACCCCGGCTTCCCGGACAGCGCGGTCGATAACGGCGACTTCTCCGCCTTCTTCTCCGCCTTCTTCCTCCCCGCGTCCGATCCGCTCCGCCTCATGGCCGACATCGCCAACACTGACGGCGACACCTACCTCCAAGGCGCCGGCGCTGACGGCGTGGTCGACAACGGCGACTTCTCCGCCTTCTTCACCTACTTCTTCCTGGGTTGCCCCCTCCCGTAACGCCCCCGTCCGCCTTGTCCACGCTGACCAAACACCTCAGCGTGACCTTCACAACCTTCGCCGTCCTCTTTCGCAGCGGCACGCTCCAGTCCAGGGGCGTGCCGTTGCTCTTTTATCGGACTACCAACCCGCCACAAATGTCCACCCGCGGCCTGTCGCTCCGCTCGCCAAGCCCCAACGGCTCCTCTATCATCTTTCAACTTTCTCTGAAACTTCCGCCGAGGTCCACATGGCCGCTCATACATCCCTCCCGACCTTCGACCATCTCCCGGGCACCGATGAGGGCCTCCTGCACGCCGTCGCCAGCGGCCAGGCCCGCCTCACCTCGGCCCAGGCCATCGACATCTACCACCGCCTCCCGCTCAACACCCTCGCCCGCTTCGCCGATGCGCGCTGCCGCCTGACCCACGGCGACGACCTTCGCACCTACATCATCGACCGCAACATCAACTACACCAACGTCTGCTCGGCCAAGTGCACCTTCTGCGCCTTCCGCCGCGATGGCGATGAGGCCGATGCGTACACGCTCGAGCCCGCCGCGATCTACGACAAGATCGCCGAACTGGTCGCCATCGGCGGCACCCAGATCCTTATGCAGGGCGGCATGAACCCCGCTCTTCCGCTGACGTGGTACACCGACCTGCTCTCGGGCATCAAGTCCCGATTCCCCAAGGTCCACGTGCACGCCTTCAGCCCGCCGGAGTTCATCGAGTTCGTCCGCTTCTTCGACCCGCCGGGCAGCACCCTGGCCGACAAGATCCGCTGGGTCATGGTCCGCCTCCGTGCTGCAGGTTTGGACAGCCTTCCCGGCGGCGGCGGCGAGATTTTCGCCGACCCTGTGCGCCGGAAGATCGGTCTGGGCAAGTGCGACGCCGAGGCCTGGCTCACGACCATGAACGTCGCCCACTCGCTCGGTATGTTCACCAGCGCGACGATGATGTTCGGCCACATCGAGGGCCCCGCCGACCGCGTGCACCACATGCATCTGGTCCGCCAGTGGCAGGATCGCGCGCTAGCCGCCGGTGCCGGAGACGCGGCACGCGAGGCGATGGGCCATTACGTCAGCTTCATCTCGTGGCCGTTCCAGCGCGAAAACACGCCGCTGGGCCGCGTGCCGGACTGGGGCGCCGACGAGCGCGAACTCTCGCAGGAGTTCCCGGGCGACGCCATCGCCCGCGCGTGGGACTTCGGCGTCGGCTTGGACAAGCACCCCGCCGGCACGCGCGCCGCCGATGTCTTCAACTTCGACGCGATGGACAAGTCGCAGTACCCGACCGCCCCGCTCTTTGGCAAGCGCGTCCGCATGAGCGGTGCGAGCGATTATCTCCGGACGCAGGCCCTCTCGCGCCTGTACCTGGACAACATCTTCTCCATCGGCGCCTCGTGGGTCACCATGGGCCCGCACATCGGCCAGGTCGCCCTCCGCTACGGCGCCAACGACATGGGCAGCGTGATGATGGAGGAGAACGTCGTCAGCAGCGCCGGCACCACGTACTGCCTCGATGAGGCCGTGCTCTGCCGCCTTATCCGCGGCGCGGGCTTCACCCCCGCCCAGCGCAACAACACGTACGACATCATCCGTGTCCACGACGGCGCAAACGGACACGCCCCGGACCTGGATGTCACCGACTGGAGCCAGCACCGCGCCCGCAAGATGCATCAGCAGGCCCCAAAGCAGGCCAAGGTCGCGGTGACCATCGGCTCGAAGTAAAGCCGCGGCGATCAGCGGCCCGCGCCGCCGCTTGCGCTCCCGTTCTTGCCCGCGTCCTTGCCCGCGTTCTTGCCCGCGTCACCGGCCCGTGGCCGGAGTTCGGCCAGCGTCTCGACACGCTGGCGACCGGTCAGATCCGGCTTCCACTCCGCCGGGTCGCCGGGCTCGATCGGTGTCATCTTCAGGTCCACGATCGTCCCCGGCGCGATCGTCACGCTCAGCGATACGAACCGCCCCGTCGGCATCAGGATCATCTGCGCCGCCATGTCGCCGGCGCGGCCGTCGACGCGCACGCGCGCCTCATCATCCAGCCCCGTGATCGCCGCCGCGGTCCACGCCGCATCCGGCGCGAACATCGTCACAACGCCGACATCCTCCCCGCCGCGCAGCGCCGTCAACTGCGGCAGCGACACCGGCGGAATCAGCCGCGACAGCGTGACCACGTCCAGTTCACCCTCGTACGTCGCGCGCCAATAGGTCGTCCGCACACCATCGAGCCACGCCAGCACCTGCCCCTGGCTCGCGAACACGCGCAGGGAACCGAGCTCCAGCAGCATCGACTCCGGGCGCTCGCCCTCCGCCGGGCTCAGCCGCACGGTGTACTCGTCGCGTCGCGTGCCGCGCGACTCATCGCGAACACTCACGCTGATGCGATCAGCCGTGGGCTTTGCGCGATACGCGGCGACCGCGCTGGCCCAGGCGGTGCGCACATCGATCACCACGCGCTCGACCGCTCCCGGGCTCTGCGCAGCGATTTCCACGTGCGCCAGCAGTGTCGAAGCCGCAAGCATCACGGCCACCGTCGCCATCGCCGCACGGGGCCTCAGCCCCCGTGTCACACATCTCCAGCGCCCGCGCCTCACGAGGCCTGCCCTCCCTCGGCGCGCCCCGCCCCCGGCCCGCCCGTCGCCCGCTCGTCGCTCGGCACGTACTGCAACTCACCCGCGCGATACATCGCCAGCACCAGCAACTCCTCCACGCTGAGCTTCTTCACCGGGTGCATCATCTTCGGCGCGATCCGCACCAGCGGCTTGAGCACGAACAGCCGCTCGTGCATCCTCGGGTGCGGCACCTCGAGGCTCGGCGTCCGCACACGCTTGTTGCCGTAGATCAGCAGATCCAGGTCCAGCGTTCTGGCCGCACCCTTGCCCCACGAGCCCGGCTCGCGCCCGAGTTCCTTCTGGATTCTCTGCAAGCGCCTGAGCAACTGAACGGGCGTCAGCGAGGTCCGCAGCACCGCCGCGGCGTTCAGGTATGCCCCTCCCGGCTCGCTCGGCCCGGTCCGCACCGCCTCGAACTCCATCGTCGGCGACACATCGATCAGCAGCGACCGGTCCAGATTCGCCAGTTCCCGCACGGCTTGCGCGATGTTCCCCGCCCGATCACCCAGGTTCGAGCCGATCGCGATCGCCACCTCCGTCGACAGGGGTTTGACCGCGGGCGGCTTGGCTCGTCGGCGGGACATCCTCAGGAGTCTATCGGACCGTTGCCCCGCGCTCATCGTTCACCCGCTGGTTTGTCCGTGACTTGTTCGGATTCGTTCATCTTCGGGGCGAATAACGCCGATACGCCTAAACTCGCCGCCCGAGCCGCTGCCGGTCGCGGTGCGTATGAGCGCCCTTCGCCCCGGCTTTGCCGGCGCTTCGCTTCCTTCTTTCCCGTCCGTCTCTCCGGAGCCAGTCAACATGCCCGCCAGCGACCAGTTCGCACACCAGTTCAACGGCGCCACGGTTCTCATCACCGGCGGCGCCGGTTTCATCGGCTCGCACATCGCCCACAAACTCGCCTCCCTCGGCGCGCGCGTCCGCGTTCTGGATGATCTCTCCGGCGGCTTTGAGTCCAACCTCCCCGCGGGCGCGACGCTGTTCAAGGCCTCGATCCTCGACGATGCCACCCTTCGCAGGGCCATCGGCGGCTGCACGTTCGTGTACCACCAGGCCGCCATGGTCAGCGTCCCGCAGAGTGTTGAGCAGCCCGAGGAGTGCATGCGACTCAACGTCGTCGGCACCCAGCGCGTCCTGCAGGCCGCGGTCGATGCCAAGGTCCGCCGCGTCATGTTCGCCGCCTCCGCCGCGGCCTACGGCAACACGCCCCGCCTGCCCAGCAGCGAGGACCATCTGCCCGATCCGTACTCCCCGTACGCGATGAGCAAGATCGCGGGCGAGCAACTCCTCCAGGTCTACTCCCGCTGCTTCGGGCTCAGCACCGTCAGCCTGCGCTACTTCAACATCTTCGGCCCGCGACAGAACCCCCTCTCGCCGTACGCCGCGGCCATCAGCAAGTTTGCTCAGGTCCTCAGCGCCGGCAAGAAGCCGACCATCTTCGGCGACGGCAAGCAGACGCGCGACTTCACCTACATCGACAACGTCGTCGAGGCCAACATGCTCGCGGCGACCTGCCCCCGGCCCCTGGCCGGTGAGATCATCAACATCGGCACCGGCGTTCGCATCAGCCTGCTCGATGTTCTCCGCGATATGGGCCGCGTGCTGAACGTCGACAGCACCCCGACCCCCGGCCCGGAGCGGCCCGGCGATGTGCGCGATTCGGTCGCCGACATATCCCGCGCGCGGGCCATCCTCGGATATCAACCCATCGTAAACTTCGCCGACGGCATCGAGCGCACGCTCAAGGCCTTCGCGAACGCCTGAGCCCGCGTTCGAACGATCGATTCCTCCGGGAGATATCCGCCGGTGACCAGCCCGACGCCCGCCAACTCGAACGCCGCCGCGACCGCCTCGACCGCGGGACCGACGCCGGTCATGCCGCCCCCGCCCGGCCCGCAGCCCCCGTCGCCGCCGCCGCCGCGTGATCCTTCCGCGCCCGAGGGCACGCCCGCCAATCCGTTCTACGAGGTGAACCTCGCCGGCCCCGCGCCGACCGATGCCGATTACGCGCCGGGCAAGCGCCCCTGCAGCGTTCTGGTGCTGACCAAGAACGAGGAAGTGAACATCGAGCAGTGTCTCAGCACGCTAACCTTCAGCGACGACATCGTCGTGCTCGACAGCTTCAGCACCGACCGCACCTGCGAGCTCAGCCGCAAGTTCCCCAACGTCCGCCTGGTCCAGCGCAAGTTCGACACCTGGAGCCGGCACAGCAACTGGGCGCTGGACAACATCCAGTTCAAGCACCCGTGGGTCTACTACTCCGACGCCGACGAGCGCATCACGCCCGAGCTCCGCGAGGAGCTCTTCCGCCGCGTGAACAACCCGGACGAGCCGCACGTCGCGTTCCGTCTGAAGTACAAGAACATGTTTCTGGGCCAGTGGATCCGCCGCGGCGGGCTGTACCCGGTCTGGATCATCCGCCTCTACCGCCCCGACAAGATCCGCTACGAGGATCGCGAGGTCAACGCCCACCCCGTGGTGCAGGGCTCGCTGGGCGACCTTGACAGCGACTTCATCCATTACTCGTTCAACAAGGGCCTCAACCCCTGGTTCACCAAGCACAACAGCTACTCGGACATGGAAAGCAAGGAGGCCGTCCGCGTCATCGACGCGGGCAGCTTCTGGGATCGCATCCGCAAGCTCTTCAACCGTGAGCCCGGCATCGCCCGTCGAGCGCTGAAGGATCTGAGCTTCTACATCCCGCTCCGCGCGTTCGCACGCTTCATGTACATGTACTTTGCGCGACTGGCCGTCCTTGATGGCCGCGCCGGCTTCCACTACGCCTGCATGATCAGCGTGTACGAGTACTGGATCGAACTGAAGATCCGCGAGCGCCGCCGCGCCTGGAAGAAGCGAACCGAGGACACCGTGCTCCGCATGCTCGGCAACCCTTCCGCCGATCACCGCATCGCCGCCGAAGAGGTCATCGCGCGTCACGCGGCGATGGCCATCGGTGCCGTCCCGGCCGTCTCGCCGACAACTCATCACGCCAATCCCGCGCCCACAGCCTCCGGCGTCTTCAGCCGCTCGGGCGACGCGGCCGCAGGAGGTGGACGATGAGCGCACCTCTCGGCGCAATCCCCGGCAGCGTTCACGGCACCATCGCCGTGATGATTCCGACGCTCAACGAAGCCGCGCACATCCGCGAAACCGTCATCAACGCGCTGGCCATCGGACCCGTGTTCGTCCTCGACAGTTTCTCGACCGACGGCACGCAGCGCATCGCCCGCGAGGCCGGCGCTACGGTCATCGAGCACAAGTTCGAGAACTACTCCCGCCAGAAGAACTGGGGCCTTGAAAACCTCCCGTTCAACACCGAGTGGGTCTTCATCCTCGACGCCGACGAGCGCATCACGCCGGAACTGGCCGCCGAGCTCCGCAGCACCGCCACCAGTTCCGCCAGCGCCGATGGCTACTACGTCAACCGCATCGTCATCATGATGGGCCGCGCCATCCGCTTCGGCGGGATGCTCCCCAGTTACAACCTCCGCTTCTTCCGCCGCGGCCGCTGCCGCTACGAGGACCGCTCCGTCCACGAGCACATGATCTGCGACGGCCCCACGGCGTACCTCCGCGAGAAGATGCTCCACATCCGTCGCGAGAGCATCAGCGAGTACCTGACCAAGCACATCCGCTACGCGGACATGGAAAGCGACGAGTGGCTCAAGATCCGCCTGGGCCGCGATAAGTCCGCCCGCGCCGGCAAACTCTTCCGCGACTGGGCCAAGTTCCGCCTGTACCTCCGCCGCGATGTCTGGCCCTACCTGCCGTGGAAGCCGGCCGTCCGCTTCATCTACATGTACTTCATCCGCCTTGGCTTTCTCGATGGCTCCGCGGGCTGGCACCTGGCCAGCCTCATGGCCAGCTACGAGTACATGATCAAACTCATGTACGAAGAGAAGCTCCAACGCGTCAAAGAGGGCACCCTCAAACTCCCCTCGGGCGACACCTCGGGCAGAACCTTCAGCGTGAACTGATCGTCTCTTCACTCGATGCCCCGATGCCCCGATGCCTCCTGCCTCATGCCCTCTTGAATCCAAAATCAACCGACCCGCGGCGATCCGCGGGTCGGTTGATTTTTGCGTTCCTGTCCGGCTACCGAATCACTTCATGATGTCCGGCTCGGCCCGCGACGGCGTGCCCGCCGGTGCCGCGGGGGTGGTCGTGCGAGCGGGCGTCGCCGCACGTGCCGGGGTCGTCGGCATGCCCGGAGCGCTCGCGCTGAGCGTGGACTTGGTCAGGTACAGCTCCACGCGGCGGTTGGCCGGCGTGTTGCCACTGGGGGTGTTCTCAACCTGCGGGCGGCTCTCGCCGTATCCGCCGAAGAGGATCCTGTTCTTGCCGATGCCGTTGGAGGTCAGCGCACGCTGCACGCTGATCGAGCGGAACGCCGACAACTCGTCGTTATCAACGAACCGGCGACCGGCAACCTGCCGCACGCGCTGCGAGTCGGTGTGGCCGACGACGACGAAGTCGTACTGCGCCGCGCTGGGCAGATCGCGCAGCACGCGAGCCGCCGCGCCGATCGCCTGCTGCGCCTCGCTGGTCAGCTCGAACGAGCCGCTGGCGAAGGTCACGTCGCTGTTGAACCGCAGCATGCCCTTGGCCGGGTCGTAACTGAACACATCGGGGAACTGCCGCGCGAGTTGCTCCAGCGCCTCGTTCGTCGCCGCGTCCAGCGGGCCGCCCAGCGTCAGGCCGCCGAACTTCCTCTCAAAGTCCGCCAACTGCGAATCGCGGGCCGCAATGTCCGCACGCAACTGCGCGATGAGGCGGTTGGCCTCATCCAGCATCAGGTCGCCGCGCCCGGCGCGGGCCATGAGTTCGTCGATCGCCTTCTGGTTCGCCGTCACCTGGTCCAGCAACTGCTGGTTCCGGGCCGTCAGCACCTCGTTCTGCTTGCGCAGCTCGTCATAACTGTCCTGATTCACGCACCCGCCCGCCAGTGCCGCAAAGGCGCTCAGCCCCAGCAGGCAGGCCTTCATCCGTCGAGCCCCGACAACATTCCCAATCCGCGGCGTGCCCATCAGCGTGCTCCAGGTCATCATGTCGTTCTCCGTGTCCCGGCTTCCCGGGTTGTGTGGTCGTCTTGGCCGGGTTCGCCCGCCGAGTCCGTTCGGCCGGTGCCCCGACTTCAGAGGATACGCTCGCACAGCCTCGCCCGCGCGAACAGAATCCCCTCCCGCCCGTGAACGGGCACTACGAACCGTCGTAGTCCCCGCCTCGAACAATTCCGGCTCGCATAGCGGCCTCTGTCAAGAACTCTTCAAAATCGGTGCTTTCTCCGTCCCGCCTCGAATATTCGTAGTCCCCTCCGCCCCGTCTCATGCCCAGCGACCGGTCCACCATCGTGCGAATCGACGCCGCCGCCGCGTGCGACGGACTGGGGCTGTCGCTCGCGCCCGCATCCATGCTCCTGCGCGTTCGCGGCAAGGCCCGCTACGGGGCGTGGTCCGGCCTCGCCGGCGCTCGCCTGATCGCGCTCGGCACCTCCACCGCCATCGATCGCCACCCTGATGCACGAAACGCCCAGCGCATCACGCGGCTGGACTGTGTGCTGTTGCCGGGGATGGTCAACGCTCACACCCACCTGGACCTGACCCATCTCGGCCCGCGGCCTTTCAGCCCCGAGGGCGGGTTTGTCGCCTGGGCCGACATCATCCGCTCGGGCCGACGGACCGATGAGCACGGTATCAAGTCGTCGGTGCGGATGGGCATCGAGCGATCGCTACTGGCCGGCGTCGTGGCGGTTGCCGACATCGCCGGCGGTGTCGGCCGGCGCACGAGCACGTGGCCGCTGGAGGCCATGGAGGCGTCGCCGCTGGTGGGCGTTTCGTACTGCGAGTACTTCTGCATCGGCGCGCAGAGCGAATCACAGATTGCCGACACACTCGCCGCGTTTGCGCGCCGACTCCGGCAGGAGGGCTCGACGCCGCCCGGCGCGTCGCTGATGCAGTGGACGGGTCGGCGCGCGGTGCGGGTGGGCTTGCAGCCGCACGCGCCGTACAGCGTTGGTCCTGCCGGGTACGCCGCGGCGATGGGCTACGCGCGATTCGCGGGCGTGCCGGTGTCGACCCATCTCGCCGAGTCGCCTGAGGAAGCGCGGCTGCTTGCCTCGGCCGACGGCCCGTTTCGGGACTTGCTGGCCGCGGTGGGCGTGTGGGACGCAAAGGCGCAGAGCGAGTTCGGCGGCGAGCGGCCGATACCGCGATGGATCCGCATGATGGGCGCCTCGGCGGGCGAGCGTTCGGGGCTGGTCGCGGCCGACATTCGGTCGGCGGCCTTCGGTGGTCCAAGAATCGCGGAGATCCGGGAAGCCGACCTTTTTGAGGAAGAATCGGCCGCGATTGCTACAGAATCGGCGCAGTTGTCGAGGTTGATCGTGGCCCATTGCAACGATGTGGCCCCCGGCGAAGCCCACCAGCTGGCCGATGTTGGCGCAACCGTGGCGTACTGCCCTCGCTCCAGCGCGTACTTCGGCCACGAGCGGTCCTTCGGTGTGCACCCGTACCGCGGCCTTTTGGCGGAAGGTGTCGAGGTCGCGATCGGGACCGATTCTGTGGTGAATTTGCCGGCATCTGGCGGGAAATCGGGCAAATCCGGGCCATTGCTGAGCGTGCTGGATGAGATCCGCTTCCTCCATCAGCGGGATGCCGCGGACCCGGTTGCCTTGCTGCATATGGCCACGATCGCCGGTGCGCGGGCGTTGGGATTGCCGACCGAGGCGTTCGCGTTCGGCCAGCGGCTTGAGGGCGACATGGTCGTACCGCGGGCGGGCGGGGAGTCCGATGCTTCATCGGCCGAGGTTGGCGAGGGCCTGCCGATCGCGGGCGTGGTGGCGGTGCCGATGTCGGCGCCGACCAAGGATGAGCGGTCCCGCACGCCTTTGGAAGTGGTGCTCGAGGGAACCGCCGCGGCGGAGTTGCTCGCGGTCGGGACCGAATCGAGGGAGGGCGGTCGGGCGTGGTCGGTGGATCCCTGATTTGGTGAGGCGAGCGGCGATGAACCCCAAGATTGCGTGGGAAAGATGCCACCGGGTTGCTGTCAGACCGTATAGAGTTGACGTGGACAGGAATCGCGATCGGCCAGGACGCCGAAGCGCGGCTGGGTGTTGACCATGTTCGCAGGCGGCAGGAGTTGTCGTCGGCGCTGCGAGGAGCGGCAGGTTGAGCGTCAAGTGGGTCCGGAGCAAGCGGTGGGACGAAGAGCATCTGACGGGCTGGCTCACGCCGGCCAAGTGGGTGCTGCGCGTGCTCAGTTCGATCACGCTGGCGGTGGTGCTGCTGGTGTTGTTGTCGCTCTTTGGTGTGATGGCGAGCATTCCCGTGGGGATGCTCGCGCTGGTACCGACGCTGCTGGTGTACGCGGCGACGCTTATCGTGCCGTGGCTGGTGGTGGGGGTGGTGCCGGCGGTGGTGATGTGGTACCGGCTGGGACGCGAGCGGCCCATGGCGCGGATGCTGGTGGGTGCTGGGCTTGTGGTGGGAATGGGTGTGGGTGTGACCTGGGCGTGGTCGCAGTATCTCTGGCCGGTGATGCAGTACAACTCGCTGACCGGCGAGGGGTTGCGCTTCTTCGCGGACTTTGTACAGAAGTACGCGGGCGTGCCGCTGCGTCGGTTGCCCGGGCTTGAGATGAGCGAGCTTGAGTTCTACGCGTGGTGGCCGCTGAACCTGCTGCTGTACCTGTTTGTCGTGAACATGGTGGTGGCGACGCTCCGGCGCATCGAGTTCAAGTTCGAGAATCTCGGCGTGCTGACGGTGCACACGGGGATCGTCACGATCGCGCTGGGCAGCGCGTACTACAGCGTGGCCAAGCAGGAGGGCGACACGCTGCTGCAGGCGGGCGGGATGGATGAGCGCGGCGTGATGCAGGCCGGGCCTTTGCAGCCCGGGTTTTACGACAACACGCGGACGGTGCTGAGGCTGGATCAGGGGCGCGGCTGGGAGCAGCGACTGCTCAATGGGGTGCCCAGGTACAACAGCTACAACCTCAATGTGCTCGGCGACGCGATCACGGCATCGCAAACGGGCGATGAGGGGCGCGTGCTGGATATTGAGGTGCCGCCGCCGCCGGCGTGGTCGCTGCCGGCGGGGATCCCCGCGCCGGTGGACCCGGACATCCACGTGCGTCTTGTGGGTTATGCGCCGTACGCGGAACTGGTGCAGGCGTGGCAGGAAGTGCCGCCGGGCGAGCGTTCGGCGGCGCTGGCCGGAAGCGAGGAGGTCGGCTCCCTGCGACGTGTCGATCTGGTCGACACACGTCCGGCGGGGAGCGGCCCCGGTGCGTCGGCTGGACTTGAGCAGCGCGCGATGACGTTCGAACTGCTGCCCGAGCGTCCGGCCGACCGCGTGGCGATGCTCACCGAGGCGCTGGCGCTCGAGCACACCATCGGCATGAACGATGTGCGCTGGAACGAACTGCGCACGTTCCACTCGCAGCTCCGCGGGCAGGAGCGGCACGGGCTGATCGTCGATGTTCCGGGGGCCGATGGTCGCGCGGCGATCTCGCGCTTCTACCCGATCAGCAAGGGGCAGGTCATCGAGCTGCGGGAGAGCGCCGGGCCCATGGCGGCCAGCGAGGCGGGCGGTCGGCTGCGGTTTGTGATGACGGTGCTGGACATCACGGGCGAGCCGCCGTTTCCTATCGTGACCAAGGGGTACGAGAACGCGACCAGCGCGGTGGCGCAAGTGCGTGTGGTGCCGGTGGGCGACGATGGTCAGCCCCGGCCGGAGGAGTCCTACACACGGTGGATCTACGACCGGTTCCCGGCCATTGCGCAGGATCTTCTCGATACGCCGTCGGCGGACGGAAGGCCCAGCAGGCGGCCGGCGGATCCGTCGATCTCGCTCCGGCTGATCGATGCGTCGCGCGTGCAGGTGTACCTTGATGAGCGTCCGGCACCCAGCGGCGCGGGGCCGATGGTCCGGGCCGAGACGGTGCTGCGGGCGATGGTGCTCGTGCCCGGGCTGCCGGCGCGGGTGTTCGACGATCTGCGCGAGGGCTCGCTGTTCATGATGGACCAGCGGCTTGGTTGGCGGATCGGCTCGCGACAGGATGCGGTTCGCCGGGTCGCGGTGCCCAAATTCGTGCCGGAGACCGAGCAGGACCGGGACAACGTCGGCAATCATCGGCGTGCGGCGCTGGCGGTGGAGGTGTCGCTGCGTGATGCGCAGGGCAAGCGCACGTGGGCGCGGACGGTGTGGCTGGATCATCGCCAGTACGCGGAGATCAGCCAGGACAACGGCACGCCCGTGACGCTGCCGGACGGGCGCGAGGTGCGGCTGATGTTCGCGCGGCTGTGGCGGCCGCTGCCCAACATGGCCCTGCGGCTGCGCGAGTTTGAGATGATCCCGTATCCGCACAGCACGCAGCCGCGCGACTTCCGCTCGGATGTGGAGGTCATCCGCGGGCCGGGCGTGCGCGAGGTGCTGTCGATGGGCAGGTTCATGGGCCCCGACCGCGCGGTCGAGGAAGCGCTCAAGGCGGGGACGGTGGATGTGGGCGTGCGGTCGACGAGCCTGAACGATCCGCTGCTGCAGAGCCCGCACTACTGGAGCGATCAGCAGTCGGTCGTCGCGAACGTGTACTGGTCGATCATGGACACCCTCGGGCCTTCGCGGTTCAAGTTCAGCCAGAACGGATGGGACGCGCAGGGGTGGGCGCGGACGCGCGAGCAGGCCGAGGCGGGGCAGTTGCCGCGGCCATTTGCGCAGTTCACGATTCTGGGCGTCGGCAACAACCCCGGCATTCACATCATCGCGCTCGGCGGGATCCTGATGGTGCTGGGCATTCCGTGGGCGTTCTATGTCAAGCCGGCGCTACTGCGCCGGCGGAAGTTGGCGATCCAGCGTGAGTTGATGGCGGCGGGCAAGATGCCCAAGGTCGAGCCGCGGATGGCGTGAACGAGTGTTCGGGAGCCTGGTCATGCGTGACAGCGTTTCAGCCGGTCGGCAAGGGTTCATGCGGAGCGTGCGTGCGCACGCGGCGGTCGCGATGGCGATCGCGCTCACGCTGATGCTGGGCGTGCTGCCGGCGCGGGCGCTTGCGCGGCAGTACGCGCCGGCGGGGAACAGCCACCCGCAGTCGGAGATGCTCAACGCGCGCGGGCAGAGCAACCCGTTCGGCGAGCCCGCGGCCATGGGCGACCACAGCGCGCCGGTCACCGATCCGCAGCGCAAGCACGAGTTCTCGCGAAAGGTCAATGTCGCCGCCCTGCGCGATGTGGCGGTGTATCACAGCGGCCGGGTGAAGATCCTCGATTCTCTGGCGCGCGAGACGGTGAGCGAACTGCTGCACCGCAAGGACTACCGCGACATCGTGTACCGCGATGGTTCATCGCGGCCGACGAAGTACACCTACGACCCGCTGTTTACGTTCCTGGATCTGGCGATCGACCCCGCGTACTACCAGGACAAGGCGGTCATCGGCGTGACGTATCTGCCGCTGAGAGATGAGATCCTCGAGCGCGTGTTCCCGATGCCGGCCAACGCGCCGGCCACCGAGCGTGCGGCGATCGAGGAGCAGCGCGAGAGTTGGAAGCGGGTCGGCAGGCTGACACCAAAGTGGATCGCGCGATGGCTGGATGAAGTCCAGCAGAAGCACGATCTGGGCGGTCCGTTCCAGCGGAGCGTGAATGATGCCCACCAGGCGATCGCGCTCTACCTCGGGCTGGCGGGGACGCTGGCGGTGGTGCCGCCGGCGCCGGAGACGCCCGGGCAGGCCTGGCGGATGGTGGGAGAGTTGCCCGAGGGTTCGGCGGTGCGTGCGGCGTTCTTTGAGATGGGGCGTGCGTGGCGCGCGATGGATGCGGATGCGGTCAACAGCCAGATCGAGATCATCCGCTCGGAACTGCCGCGGATCCGGCCGGAGGTGTACCCGGGCATTCGGCGTGATGTCGAGCGTGTGTACAACGCCTCGAGCCCGTTCGAGTACGGCGCGTGGGCGTACGCGGTGAGTTTCCTGCTCCTGACGCTCGCGATGACCACGGGCCGCAAGTGGCTGAGCCGCTCGGGGCTGACGGTGCTGGGCATCGCGGTGCTGATCCACGCGCTGGGCTTTGCGGCGCGGTGCTACATCGCCGAGCGCTACAGCATCCAGAATCAGTTCGAGAGCATGACGGGTGTGAGCCTGTTCGCGGCGGCGGTGGGGATCTGGCTCATGGCGTGGAAGCGGAACGCGGTGTTCGCCGCGGCGGCGGCGGGCGCGGGGTTCCTGGTGCTGATCTTCGCGACGCAGACGGCGATCCCGGGCAAGGAGATCAACCGCGAGGCGGCGATCCTCAACACCAGCGTGCTGCTGAAGTATCACGTGACGATCGTGCTGGTCAGTTACGGCCTGATCACGCTGGGCATGATCATGAGCCTGTTCTACCTCGCACGCTACTACGGCGCATCGCGCGTGGGCAGTGAGAACGAGGCGGCGCTGAAGGAGCTCGACAGTGCGCACAACGTCGTGCTGCAACTGGCGTTCTGGACGCTGGGCGTGGGCATCCTGCTCGGCGCGTGGTGGGCGGATCACTCCTGGGGCCGGTGGTGGGCGTTCGACCCCAAGGAGCTCTGGGCGCTGGTCACGTGGATCGTGTACCTGATCGTGGTGCACGTGCGCGTCGCGGGCGTGAAGAACCGCGGGCTGGTCACGGCATGGCTGAGCGTGCTGGGCTTTGTCGCGATGGTGTGGTGCTACTTCGGCGTGAACCTGCTGCTGCCGGGTCTGCACGCGTACGCGTGAGTGAGCGGCACGCTGATGCAGTGGTGCAGTGGCAGAGTGGCAGAGTGAAGAGGCCAGCGTGCTCGCGTGAGGGTGTATGGGCTTTGAGCGAGCGAGAGGGCGTTTCTTTGCGCTCACGGCCGAGCGGCTGGCGCAGCGGCTCATCGGCTGCCGCTTGGTTCGGGTGCTGGCGGATGGCACGCGGCTGTCCGGCGTGATCGTCGAGACCGAGGCGTACATCGGGCCGGAGGATGCGTGCAGCCACGCCGCGGGCGGCCGGCGGACGGCGCGGACGGAGACGATGTTCATGCGTCCGGGCACGGCGTACGTGTACTTCACGTACGGCATGCATCATTGCGTGAATGTCGTGTGCGATCGCGAGGGCCACCCGGCGGCGGTGCTGCTCCGGGCGCTGGAGCCGCATGATGGCGTCGAGGCCATGCGGGCCGTGAGCACGCCGGGGTTGAAGGAGCATGTGCTCTGCTCCGGCCCCGGGCGGTTGTGCAAGGCCATGGCGATCGACCGCACGCTTGACGCGACCGACCTGACGAGCAGTTCGGCGATGTGGATCGAGCGGCCGCAGAGGCGGTCGGTGGTGACGCTGATCAACACGCCGCGGATCGGCGTGTCCGGGGGCGGGCGCGATGCCGACCCGGTGGCATCGGTGTGGGTGCGGCGGGCGCTGCGCTGGGCGGCGGCGGATTCGCGGAGCGTCAGCGGTGGCGGGGGCCTGAATCCGGGTCGGCGGTGATGAGGATGGGTTTGGGTGGGGGCGCGGCACACACTTTCGGGCAGTGAGCGGTTGCGCTTGGGAACAAGTCGCTGCGCGGCGGTGGCCGCTTGGTGTATCGAGGCCTGGATCCGGGACTTTGGGCGCTTTGTACAAAGTTGACGGACGACACCCCAAGGGGGGGTCTATGATTCGGTAACGGATGCGACAATGTCGCAATTGTCTCCGAAAGAGGCAGAGATCAAGGAGCGATCGTGGGCCGATCGAGAGCACCAGACTGGGAAGCGGTTCGTCAGCGGGCGGCGCAGTTTCCGCCGACGGCTTTCCAGTTTGTTCGCGATGGTCTGGGGTACACGGTTCGACGGATCCACGGAGAGGGTGGCGTGAGCGGAACGCGGGTGCCGGCGGGTGCCGCGACTGGGCAGACCGAGACCGAGCCTCGCACGAGGCACGTCACGGGCACGCAACTGTGCCTGGGGCTGCGCGAGTTCGCGTACGCCCAGTACGGGGCGCTCGCGGGGACGGTGCTGCGGCGGTGGGGGATCGAGAGCACCGAAGACTTCGGCGCGATCGTGTACGCGATGATCGAACAGGGCGAGATGCGCGCCGGGCCGGAGGATTCGTTCGACGACTTCTGCGGCGTGTACGAGTTCGATGAGGCGTTCGGGATTCAGGTCTGAGCGGGCGCGCGGGGCTGGGCGCGGGGGGCGGGAGCAGGGGCGGTGGGGCCGGATGATCGGGCATGTCTGGCGTGTCTGGCGTGTCTGGCGTGTCTGGCGCGCGGCGCATGTCGGCGCTTGCGTGTACGCTCCTGATCATGGCGAACGAGCAATCCGATAGAAGCCTGACCGACTGGCGGACACTGCATGTCTGGCAGATCCAGCCGGTGCGAGATGTGCTGTTGCTGGCGCTGGTGGCGTGGCTGGTGTACCTGGGGTACGTGTTGAGCGTGGTGACGGTGCCGCTGCTGCTGGCGATGGCGCTGGCGTATCTGTTCGAGCCGGTGGTGGCGTACCTGACGCGGCGCGGGCTTCGGCGAGAGGTGGCGGTGGGTGGGCTGATCGTGGGGGTGGTGGTGGGCATCGGCGCGCCGGTGCTGGTGGGGCTGGGCTTCGGCGTGCTGCAGGGGGTGGGGTTCGCGACGGAGAAGGCCCAGCGCATCGGCGAGGTCTGGCGGAGCGTGCAGGACCCGGACAATCCGGAGTTGCGTGCGGCGTTGCCGGGGGCCGGGTGGCGGACGCTGCGGGACCAGTTGGTGGAACTCAAGCGCGAGAGCGAGCGTGCCGAGGCGCAGGCGAAGCTGCTGGCGGGGGCGATGGATGATGCCGCGGCGGCGGGCCAGCCGCCGACGGATGGCGTGCCGACATCGCCGACCGGGGGGCCGACCGGGGGGCCGACCGGGGGGCCGACCGGGGGGCCGACCGGGGGGCCGACCGGGGGGCCGACTGGCGGGCCGACTGGGGGGCCGACTCAGACTCGTGCACCGGAGCCGGCTGAGCCCAAGGCCGCGGCGGAGCCCGTTGCGCCTGTCGTGCCTGTCGCCCCCAGCGGGCCGAGCGCACCGGACGGACCGACCGCGACCGATGCGCCCGCGCAGGATCAGGAGCCGCCGGATGCGACGGCGGTGATTCTCTTCCGCGGCGTGACGTGGCTGGTCGAGCGCGTGCAGGAGAACGCGGGGCTGCTCGGCCGGCAGGCGATCCAGACCGGCGCGGGGGCGGTGCAGGCGGCGCTGGGCGTGCTGACGAGCGTGGGGTTCTTCTTCTTCGGGGCGTTCATCACGGGGTTCTTTTTCTTCTTCATCAGCGTGCGGTACGCGCGGGTGGTGGAGTTTCTCGATTCGCTGGTGCCGGTGCAGAACCGTCCGCTGGTGCGTGAACTCGCGGGGCAGATGGACCGTGTGATCGCGGGGTTCATCCGCGGCCGCGTGACGATCTGCGCGATCTTCATTGTGTACTTCACGATCGCGTACTGGCTCATCGGCGTGCCCGCGCCGCTGGCGCTGGGGCCGATCGTGGGGCTGTTGTGTCTTGTGCCGTACGCGGCGACGGCGGGGATGATCATCGCGATCGCGCTGATGTGGCTGGAGCCGAGCACGGCGCTGTTCGGGCTCTTTGGAGGGGGCGGTGGAGCGTGGTGGTGGATCATCGGCGCGCCGGCGCTGATCCACGGCGCGGGGCAGATCTTGGATGACTACATCCTCACGCCGCGGATCCAGGGGCAGAGCACGGGGATGGACACGCCGACGATTCTGTTCGCATCGCTGGCGGGCGCGGTGCTGGCGGGGTTCTACGGCGTGCTGCTGGCGATCCCTGTGGCGGCGTGCGTGAAGATCGCGCTGCAGCGGCTGTTCTGGCCGCGGTTCAAGGCGTGGGCCGCGGGGCGAGCGAGCGACCCGCTGCCGCTGAAGGAGTAGGGGGCTGCGCAAATGGCCAAATGACCAAATGGTCAAATGACCAAGTCAGAAAGATCCTCCCCCGTTTCCCAACGAGGGAGGTGGTGGGGGGGCGAGTCTTCGCGGCGGAGGGGGTCCGGCCCCAGATCCTGCCAAACCCCCAACCCCCCGCCACCCCCTCCGCTATGAACTTTTCCCCGTTTGAACTTTGAACTTTCGCGGCGTTTCGCCGCGCGTTCCCCGCATATCGCCGCCACATCCAGCCACGTTCGCCGAACATCCGCTTTTCCGGGAGCCGCGTACGGCGCCGTCTGCTGCCCTGCAGACGACGTCTGCTGCCTCGCAGACGACGTCTGCTGCCGTGCAGACGACATCTGCTGCCGTGCAGACGACGTCTGCTGCCGTGCAGACGACATCTGCTGCCGTGCAGACGGCGTCTGCTGCCGTGCAGATGACATCCGCTGCCGTGCAGATGACGTCTGCGGCGGTGCCGGAGCCGCCGTTCGGCCATCGAGCGAGCCCCTACCGTCAAAGTGTTACCCATGTGGTCGGAACGATCTGTTCCCCATGTGCCCGGTCCAACACCCCCCGCCCCCCGGCCCCCGCCCCCCCGCCGCCGCCATTTCCATTTCCACGCGCGATCGCCGGGCGGGGATCGCGGACATGCCTTGACGTGCGCCCCCGGAGAGGGGGTTCGTGCGCCGTCGCGGTGGACGGTTGGGGGATTGTTGGGCCTGGCGCGTGCCGTGAACCCCGATTCTGCGATGATTGCAACGCGGACGATGCAACACCAGCGGGAAAACGCTCGTATCGTTTGCCGCGTCGGGGGAGGTTCTGGGGCGTTGGTCCGGCGGCGGGGGCTTATGGCCCATGGCCCATGGCCGATGGCCGATGGCCGATGGCCGAAGGGTGGTTCGGGGTGGTGTCTTCTCGGATGTCATTCTGCGGGAGGTGAGCCGTGAATCAGGTGCGCGATCGTCGATGCGACATGGGTGTGCGGGGTGGTGCGATGTGCGGGCGGGTTTCCGTTCGTGCGGTGTCGGTGAGCGTGCTGGCCGCGGCGGGCGGGTCGATGGCATTCGGCACGACCACCCGGCGCACGCCGCTCTTTGCGTCCGTCCTCCTGGTGCTGATCGCGACGCTGGCGTCCGTCTTCGTCCCCGCCCACGCCGCACGCGGGCAGGGATGTGGATGGCTGCCCGGCGCGAGTGTGCCGGGGACGAACGGCCTCGTCCGCGCTCTGGCCGTGCTGCCGGGCGGGGACGTGATCGTGGGCGGGGACTTTACCGCCGCGGTTGGCGTGCTGGCAAATTATGTCGCCCGCTACAACCCGTCCACCAGCACATGGTCGGCGCTGGGGTCGGGGACGAGCGGCAGCGTCCATGCCCTTGCCGTGCTGCCGGGTGGGGGGGGCGAGCACGTGATCGTGGGCGGGTGGTTTACCACCGCCGGAGGCGTGGCGGCAAACAACACCGCCCGCTACAGCCCGACCACCAACACCTGGTCGGCGCTGGGGTCGGGGACAAGGGGCACTGTCTCCGCTCTGGCCGTGCTGCCGGACGGGGACGTGATCATGGGCGGGTACTTCAACTTCGCCGGGGGCGTAGTGGCGAGCTACATCGCCCGCTACAGCCCGACCACGAACACCTGGTCGGCTCTGGGGTCGGGGACGAACAGCTTTGTCCGCGCCTTGGCCGTGCTGCCGGGTGGGGGGGGCGGGGACGTGATCGTTGGCGGGGCATTTACCACCATCGGCGGGGTGGCGGCAAGCCACATCGCCCGCTTTACCCCATCCACCAACTCCTGGTCGGCGCTGGGCTCGGGGACGAACAGCATGGTCTCCGCGTTGGCCGTGCTGCCGGGCGGGGATGTGATCGTGGGTGGGATCTTCAACAGCGCCGGCGGCGTGCTGGCGAACCGGATTGCCCGCTACAGCCCGACTACGAACACCTGGTCGGTGCCGAGACCGGGGCCGATCGGCTCTGTCAGTGCCCTGGCCGCGCTGCCGGGCGGGGATGTAATCGCGGGCGAGAACTTTACCACCGGGGGCGGGGCGGTGGGCCGCATCACCCGCTACAACCCGACGACCAACACCTGGGCTGTGCTGGGGTCCGTGTCCGGCGATGTCGGTGACCTGGCCGTGCTGCCGGACGGAGACGTAATCGTAGGGGGGTTCTTCAACACCGCCGGGGGCGTGGCGGCCAGCAACATCGCCCGCTACAACCCGTCCACCGGTACTTGGTCGGCGCTGGGGTTGGGCACGGGCGCCCCCGTTTCCGCTCTGGCCGTACTGCCGGGCGGGGACGTGATCGTGGGCGGGCAATTCACCACCGCCGGGGGTCTGAGGGCGAACTCAATTGCCCGCTACAACCCAAGCACCAACACATGGTCGGCGCTGGGGTCGGGGACAAACGGCATCGTCGTTGCCCTGGCCGTGCTGCCGGGCGGGGACGTGATCGCGGGCGGAATCTTCACCACCTCCGGGGCCGTGGCGGCGAAGAACATCGCCCGCTACAACCCGACCACGAACACCTGGTCGGCTCTGGCGGCGGGGCTGAACGACTTCGTTCTAGCCCTCGCCGTGTTGCCGGGCGGGGACTTGATCGCGGGTGGGAGCTTCACGATCGCGGGCGACAACGTGTCGGCGTACTTCGCCCGCTACACCTTCGGCTCACCCGGGCCGAGCATCGCGACGAACCCAGCGCCGGTTTCGAGCTGCCTCAACGGCAACGCGAGTCTTTCCGTGGTCGCCAGCGGCACCGGCCCCTTGACCTATCAGTGGCAATGGCAGCCCGCCGGCCCCGGCACGGCGTGGGCCGCGCTCGAGAGCGGAATCAACCTCAACAGCCAGGGCCAGCCCGCGTTCGATGTCTCCGGCGCGGGCACGGCGACCGCGAGCATCAGGTCGCTCTCGGGCGCGACCGGGAGCGTCGGCAGCTTCCGCTGCGTCGTCAGCAACGCCTGCGGCACCGTTACCAGCGAGCCCGCCACGCTCACGATCATCGTCTGCGCGTGCAGCCCCGCCGACATCACGAACACCGACGGCGACCTGCCCGGCGTGCCCGATGGGACGGTTGACAACGGCGACTTCCAGGCGTTCTTCGCGGCGTTCTTCCTGACCGAGTCCGACCCGCTGCGGCTGGCGGCCGATATCGCCAACACCGACGGCGAGACCGTCCTGACCGGCGGCGGGCCGGACGGGGCAATCGACAACGGCGACTTCAACGCGTTCTTCGCGGCGTTCTTCGGCGGGTGCGGCGTGTGAGTCCGCGCGTGCGCGCCGGGGTGGGTTTGGGCGGAGTGATCGGGTGTGTCAACCGGGCCGAGTGCCCAGGGGAGCAAGCATGAAGACGGTGATGATGGGCAAGCATGGGCGGGTGTTGGCGGGAGTGTTGGCGGTGAGCGTGCTGGCCGCGGCGGGCGGGGCGGTGGCGATCGCGCAGCCGACGGGGTGCGGGCCGGGGCTCGAGCGGTCGGCGGCGGTGTCGAGCCCGCCCTCGGGGTTGACGGTGATCGAGACGATGGCCGACGGCTCGGTGGTCCTCGCGGGCGGCGCGAGAATCGCGGCGTACTTGCCGCTGGCGATGGATCTTGATCTCCCGGTCTCGCCTCCGGTGGCGCGGAAAGATGTCCGCATTGCGCGGTGGGACAACGGTTGGCGGTTCTTCGCGCAGGAGCCGGGCGGGACGATCAACGCCCTTGCGCGGCTGGCCGATGGGACGCTCGTGGCGGGCGGCGCGTTCACGACCGAGCAGCCCAGCGGTCGGAGCCTGCAGCAGGTCGCGACGTGGAACGGGCAGCAGTGGGAGACGCTTGGCGGCGGCGTGACCGCGATCCCGACGCAGGGCACGGCGAGCGTCAATGCGCTGCTGCGCATGCCCAATGGAGATCTGATTGTCGCGGGGCGGTTCTCCGCGGCGGGCGGGGTCGCCGCGGCGAACATCGCGCGGTGGGACGGTCAGGCGTGGCAGGCGATGGGGCTCGGAGTCAACGGCGCGGTGTCGCGGCTGACGCTGACGCCCGCGGGCGAGGTGCTCGCGAGCGGTGAGTTCACGACGGCCGATGGCCTGCCGGCTCGGAGCATCGCGCGCTGGAACGGCTCGTCGTGGAGCGCGCTGGGCGACAGCAGCAACATCTTTCCAAACCCGCGAAGCGTGGTCGCGACCGCGAACGGAGATGTGCACGTGCTCGAATCAGGAGGCTGGCTGAGTCGGTTCGCCGGCGGGGCATGGACGCTGATTGCCAGCGGCATGGGCGGTACTTTCAACCCGGCGGCGCTGATCTCGTTCGACGGGCGGCCGCTGGTGCTTGGCGTCCTGGACTCGGCGCGGGTGGGCTCGCCACCGCTGAACCCGATCGGCGTTGTCAATGGCGCGGCGGTCCTTGCGGAGCAGGGCTGGACGGGATTGCCGTCGAGCAACGGGCGCGGGCTCATGACACGGGTGCCCGACGTTCTGAGTGGCTCGGTCTCGAGCGCGGCGGTGCTGCCCGACGGGCGGATCCTGGCGACAGGGTTCTTCAACGCGAGGGGTGATGTGGCGGCCGGTCGCCTGGCGGTCTATGACGGGCAGAAGTGGGCGGGATTGTCGGCAACGCCGAGGGGCCAGATCTTCTCTCTGACCACGCTTGCCGATGGGCGGCTGGTTGCGGGCACAGCGAGCGGCATTGATGTGCGGAACGCCGCGGGCTGGACGGGCCTGGGAAGCACTCCGACGTCAATCCCGTTAGCCAACGTGGTCGCGACGCTTCCCGATGGTCGGCTGCTGGTGGGCGGGTCGTTTCTCGAGATCGAGGGTGTGCAGGCGCGGCGGCTGGCGGTGTGGAACGGTTCGGCGTGGGCACAATTCGCCGGGGGCGCTGGCCCCGTGACCAGCGGGGGCTCCGTGACGCGGATTCATGTCGCCAGCGATGGCGCGGTGGTCGTTCTCGGCAATATCACGACGGTTGGCGGGAGCGACGGCATTCCTGAGACGACGGTCAACGGCGTCGCGCGGTGGTTCAACGGCGCGTGGTCGGACATGAGCTCGGGAACGACGGAGATCCGGAATCTGACCAACGCTCCGAACGGAGATCTTCTGGCCTTCGGCACGTTCACGCCCGGACCGTCGCTGCCAGCGGGCACGACCACCGCGAGCGTCGCACGATGGGACGTGAGCGCGTGGGTCGGCATCGCCGGGGCACTGCCGCTTCCGAGCGATGGGCTCGCCGGCACGGCTTTCGGTGTTGCGCCGGACGGCTCGATCATCGCTTCCGCGAGGAACTCGGGATCCACGGCGTTCGTGCATCGCTGGGATGGATCGGTGTGGCGTCCCGTTGGCGACACGCTCGCGGGCGAGCTTGATCCCGCGGCATCCCCGCAGCAGTTCGGTCCGCTGGTGCGGGCGATGGCGATCTCACCCGCTGGCAATCTGTACATCGCCGGGAACTTTCGCACATCAACCGCGAACGGCCAGACCCGCCGAACGCTCAACGGCGTCGCACGCCTGGTCGGCGATCGCTGGGAGCCGGTCGGACCGGGTCTGGGCACGAACGGGGCCGCGACCATGCGCACGCTGCCGGACGGCACGATCGCGGTGGCGGGGGCGTTCCAGTTGGTGGGCAACGAGCCCAGCTCGTTCATCGCGTACATCACCAATCCCGACGGCATCTGCCCGTGCTCGGCGGCGGATATCGCCAATGCGGACGGCGAGGCCGCGCCGACCGGCGGTGCGGATGGCCAGGTGACCAACGGTGACTTCATCGCGTTCTTCAGCGCGTTCTTCGCGGACGAAGGCGACCCGGCGCGGCTTGCGGCGGACATCGCCGATGCGGACGGACGCACGCTCTTCGACACGCCCGCGGGCGGGCCGGACGGCGCGGTGACCAACGCGGACTTCACGGCGTTCTTCGCGGCGTTCTTTGATGGGTGCGGCGGATGAGCGCCAGTGGGCCCGTGGCAGAGTGATGCAGGGGCGGCGGGGAGCGCAGTTCGATACCGGGGCCGCGCACCGCGCGGCCCCGGTGTCACTTCAATTCTGATGTGCTGCGCCCGCTGTTCTCTGCCCGATGCGCGTTGCCCGCTCGGCCGCTCAGGCCTTGATCCACTTTGCCCACGGGGCCTGGCCGCGGTTCCAGGTGTCTTCCAGGTGCATCCAGTCGCGGTGGGTGTCCATGCACTGCCAGTAGCCGGTGTGCTCGTAGACAAAGAGCTGGCCCGCGGCGGCGCAGGACTCCAGCCCGACCGATTCCAGCGAGCACTTCTCATCGGCGGAGATGTACGACAGGAACTCGCGCCGGACGACGAGGTACCCGCCGTTGATCAGACCCGCGGAGACCTGCGGCTTTTCTTCGAAGGCCATCGCGCGGCCCTGCGGATCGGCGCGGAGCTCGCCGAAGCGGCTGGGCGGGCGCACGGCGGTGACCGTGGCCAGGCCCTTGTGCTTTCTGTGGAACGCCAGGATCGCGGAGATGTCCGCGTCGATCACGCCGTCGCCGTAGGTGATGCAGAAGTCGGTGTCATCGGGGGCCAGGTGCTTGGCCGCGGCGCGGGCGATGCGGCCGCCGGTCAGGGTGTTGGCTCCGGTGTCGGCGAGGGTGATGGTCCAGCCGTCCTCATCGTGCGTGTCGGCGTGAACGCGGACGGAGGACTGCTTGCCGAGGGTCACGGTGACATCGCAGGCGCGGTGCTGGTAGTTGAGGAAGTAATCGCGGATGACCTCGCCCTTGTAGCCGAGGCAGAGGACAAAGTCCTTGATGCCGTGGTGGGCGTAGGACTTCATGATGTGCCAGAGGATGGGCCTGCCGCCGACCTCGACCATGGGCTTTGGGCGTGTCTCGGTGTGTTCGCGCAGGCGTGTGCCCTGGCCGCCGCAGAGGATGAAGGCTTTCATAGCAACCTCCTGTTGGCCTCGGTCGCGACAATGTCTGAGGCCGGGACCGGTCTGGCTGAGTGGGGCAGCGGGGTATGCATAATCCACGCCACGGTTCGGGAGTCTGCATGCCTCGCCAGCAGCTTTGCGATGGTGTCAGGCGGCTTGAGCGATTGGCGGAAGCGTCGGTAGCCGGCGCGGGCCCGCATGGCGATGCGGAGCAGCGATCGACCAAGCCCGCCGCGACGCACCAGGCCGGCCTGGGCAGACCTGCGCGCCGAGCCGGCACCGATCGAGGCGAGGAAGGCCTCGGCCTCGGCCGCGAGCGCTGAATCGCCCGTCGCCGAGGCGTGGCGGAGGGCCCCGCTGCCCACGGTGGTGAAGAGCTCCCGGAGCGCCGCCGTCACCTCGGTCACCGGCACGGTGGCGGGATCGAGGCGAGCGATGATCGCGGAGGCGGCGTCGAAGTTCGCCCGGGCCGCGTCCAGACCGCCGAAGGCGGAGTTGTTGGCTCCGGTCTTGACGAACACTGCCCCGGGGAAGAGATCAACAACGAAGGGGCGAACGGCGCATGCCTTGAGGAGGTACAGAACGTCGATCATTGGCACGCCGTCGAACTCGCCGATTTGATCTGACACGGCTCGCGAGAACACGCACCCCGTCCAAGTGAAGTGCTCGCGCAGCATGGTCGGTGCCAACGCCCCGGCCGGGTGTAGACCGTCCCTCCACAGGCGTTGCGGCCTGAGCCCGGCTCGCCCTGTTTCCTCGCTGAAGGTGTACACCTGCGAGGCGTAGAGCCCTATGTCCGGGTTGGCAGCCAACGCCCACGCCGCACGCTCATAAAAAGTGGGCAGGAGCAGATCGTCGTCGGAGAGGATGCTGAACCAATCGGTCTCGACCTTCGACCGAGCGAACCGGAAGTTGTACACCGACCCGTGGTTCTTCTGGTGGCGGAAGTAGACGACGCGAGCGTCCTGCCGCATGAGATCTGCCATGACCTCGGGCGTCGCGTCCTCCGACGCGTTGTCGCACACGACGACCCTGAGGTTGCGGTGGGTCTGGGCGAGCACCGAGCGGACCGCTCGGTGCAGCAGCGCTGCGCGGTGGTAGGTGGGGATGAGCGCCGTGATACACACGTCGGCCGGTAGCATCGGGTCAGCCTTTTCTCCGCAGGTAGCCGTCGGGGGCGACGGTGAAGAGGAGCCTCGCTTCGAGGTCGTGATCGATCTCAAAGTTGCGGCCGGCCTGCTGCGCGAGGAACCGGTGAACCGCAGTCTTGGGCCCGTTGCCCGGGCCCCATGGTCGGCCGGCCGACTCTTCGGCTGGCTGGTCTTCGAGTGCCGTGTCAAACACGACGAGGTAGCCCCCCGGCGAGACGAGCGGGGCGTAGAGCGCCAACTCGGCCTCGACGTGGTCGGCGGTGTGGTTGGAGTCGAGGCAGACAAACACTCGCTCGGCCTTGGCGGCATGGGCACGGACCTGGGTCACCGTCGCGGGGTCGATCGAAGAACCCTGAATGAGCGAGATGCGCTCGGAGAGCGGGTGGGCCTCGATCGCGGCACGGTTGTGCGCACGGATGTCGATGTCGATGCCCAACACCCGACCACGCCCGATGAGCTGCATCATCGAGGCGTAAAAAATCAGTGAGCCGCCGTGGGCCACGCCGGTTTCGATGATCAGGTCGGGCGCGTGATGCAGCAGGAGGGTCTGCATCGCCATCATGTCGGATGGGAACTGGATGATCGGACGGCCGAACCATGTGAAGTTGTACGCGTAGCGGTACTTGCCCATGACGGTCATCACACGCCGGCGCAACTCTCGCACCTCCGGGTCGGCGGCCATGGCTCTGTAGTTGGCCGGCCCGTTGGGGATCGGCGGCAGGTGGGCGGCGGGCTGGTGGGTCATGTCGCGGTCTCCGTCGGCTCGGCGAGAAGCCGCTCCATCATTACCACATCGTGGCGCTGGCCTGCGCACGCGTAGTGCTCACGGAGCACGCCGACGCGAGCGAATCCCGACCGAGTCCAGAAGTCTATCGCCCGGGCGTTGGTCGCGAGCACCTCGATGACGAGCTTGCGCAAGCCCAGCTCCCGGGACGCCTCGACGAGAATAGTCAGCGCAGCAGCGCTCACCCCGCGGCCTCGCACCGACTCGTCGACGAAGAGCCCGCACGCGGCGTGTCCGTCGCGGACGTTGATGGCCGTGAGCTGGGCGAACCCAACGGCCTCTCCGGTCCGGTCGGTCACGATCCAGAAGCGTCCGGCGGGATCGCCCGTCCGTCGCGCCACCCATGCCTTCACATCCGACGGCCCCCGCGCCGTGCCGTGCCAGAGCATCAGCGGTTCATTGGCTGCATCGCCACGCCAGCGCAGTAGCGCCAGCTCGTCGGCGGTGGATGGCTCCCGTAGTGAGACTGCGCCTCCGCCCGCACCGCCACTCCGGGTCGCGTCCGCATCAGGTCTGGGCACAGAACTCCCTCCATGGCAGCACGCGCGGGTTAAGCATCGCACGCCCTGCCACGCCCTCGTTGGCCACTAGATCGAGCGCGGAGATGAACGGGCTGAACTTGCCGTGCAGTTGGCGGTAGGGTGTCTTGGCGTAGTCCATATACATCACACGAACACCCCCGCGTTCCATCGCCTCGTGGTCCATGTAGCTTCGGGCCCCGTGGCCGGTCACATATCGATCGCCCCCGAGGTGCTGGATTACCTTCAGCACACGCGGCCACGATGACCCGTCGATCCCCAGTTCGCTCGATCGCACGAACCCACCTCCCGGGACGATTCCAAAGTACTCGCAAAGCGACTTCATGGAGTCGGCCGCCAACGCGCCGATGGTCGTGTGACTCCGGACATACACGCCCTGAACCAACTCGAGCATCTCCGCGGCGTGCGGTGCCGCAGAGTACGCCGAGCGGAGTTGAGCGAGGTGGTCCCGCCGCCATGGCTTGGTGTCATCGAGCGCGACCTCGCGAATGAGCTGACCTAGGCGAAGGTTCTTGAGCGGGGAGGTCATCCATTTGGGCCCGGTGGCGGTCTTGAGCTGCACCCGATTGACGAAGCTCCCCTTACTGAACTGCACGTCATCGTAAATCACGCAGACATCGCTCAGGCAAACCTGTTCCAGCAGCCCCACCCAAGGGAAGAGCATCGGCTGCGTGATGACCACGGTGCGGCTCAACGCGCCTGCTCCGCCGGGCCCGGTTCACGCAGCTCCATCATCGCCTCCGCGAATGCCCCGCAGACCCGCGACACTTGCTCCTCGGTGAGGCTCAACGCACTGGGGAGGTTGATGCCCCGCGAGGCCACGTCGTACGACACCGCGTTCCGCTGCGCCGCCGCCTGAGCCTGCGCGTCGCCCACGAATGCGGGGATAGAGCTGAGCGGGTGAAAGAATGGGCGGCTGTCGATCCCCCGCGCATCGAGCGCTGCCATCATCGCTCGCCTGTCGATCTTCAGGCCGGCGTTCCACACCGCCGTTACCATCCAATATCCGGCTTTCACATGGGGCAACGCGGGATTGAGCACGAGTTTGGGCACGCCCGCAAGCCCACGCTGGTACCAGGCGAAGATCTCTCGCTTGCGGGCGATGATCTCGCCAATGCGCTCGATCTGGGCCAGCCCGAGGGCTGCCTGCACGGGCGACATTTTATACTTATACGCCACTTCACTGTTGAAGAAATAGCGGTCGCCGGGCAGCCGGCCGTGATCGCGGAGCACCATTACCCGATCGAAGAAGGCCTTGTCGTCGGTAAGCAGCATCCCACCCTCGCCGGTGGTCACGGTCTTGGACCCGTGGAAGCTGAAGCACGACGCCCGCCCGAAGCTCCCGGCGGGTTGGCCTTTGTACGTCGCACCCACTGCCTCGGCCGAGTCCTCGATCAACGTGATCCCGTGCTGCGCGGCCAGAGCCACAATCTCATCCATGTCCGGCATCTGGCCGTACAGATCCACAACAATGATGGCTTTGGTGCGCGGGGTGATGCACGCCTGAATGCTCGCCGCCGTCAGACACCACGAGTCGGCAGCCATGTCGGCCATCACGGCGGTCGCGCCGAGGTAGCGCACGGGCGCGACCGAGGCGATCCACGTCACATCGGGCACGATCACTTCATCGCCGGGCCCGATACCTGCCGCCGCCAGCGCTAGGTGCAGCCCGGCGGTGCATGAGGGCAGCGCGCACGCGAACCGACGCTGGCAGTGGTCGGCCATGGCTCGTTCAAACCGGCCGAGGTAACGCCCCGCCTGACCATACCAATCGCTCGCGGCGGCGTCGGCCACGTACCGCACCTCGCGCTCGGTGATCCAAGGCCCGGCCACGGGCACACGCGTGCACTCCCGACCTGGGGTCGCGTCGGTCGGGGTCGGTGTCGGGTCAGGCATCAACATAGAAATAGTCTAGCGGACGGCCACGCCAAGCGTCGACCGCGCCGATGATCTCCCGCGCCCGCCCGGGGTTCAACCCCACGTAAACGGCCGACACATCCGCCGGCAGTGCTTCGGGGGCCAGCACCGGCTTGCCCATAACGGCCCTGCCCTGCTTGAAGGGGCTGCGGTCGATAAAGCACGCCAGCCGATCGAGCCGGGAAAGACACGAGGCCAGGAACGTGCCGTAGACACCGGCACCATAGACGGCCGCGGTGCCGGCATGCTCCGCCTCGAACTTCTTGACCCGCTTTGTCAATCCTGACCACAGTTCCGCGAGCCGGTGAGCCGCGTCGAGCACAGGCGGCGGGCTCTGGGCGGGTTCTGTCGCCAGCGCCGCTCCCGCGGCGTCCCGTGCACGAGCGCTCACGGTCCAGGCGCCGGCGTGGCACTGGCCGTCGATGAGCACGGGCTCCAGCCTCGCGCGGTGCAACGTGCGCTCGAGTGACGCCCGAGAGAAGTGGTTGACGTGATCGGCGACGATGAAATCCGCCGGGTTGGTCTCTGCGTTGGGCACCACGAGGTGGACCCGGCCGCCCGGTGCCAGCAGTGGCACAAGGCTGGCGAGCACCGCCGCCGGATTTTCCACGTGCTCGAGCACGAAATACGACATCACGCAGTCAAAGCGTCCGCGCCACGATTCGGGCACCCTGTGCGTTGCACAGCGCTCGACCGCGACAAACCGCTCCCAGAAAGATCGGTACATCTCGCTGACGTCAAAGAGGTGCAATTGCAGATCGGGCCTGGCCAAGAGCAGCTCCCGTGCCGCCGCGCCCTTGGCGCACCCGAAATCCAGCACCTTCGCCCCCGCTCCCGGCGGGCTGATCGCCAGCATCCGCTCCACTTGGTGCTGCACACGATACACCGATCGACCCTGAACCACGGCGTACAACTGATCCTCGTCCTGCGAGCCCAGCGAAATCTGATAGTGCTGGCCGTAGTACTCCGCCAAGTTCGCCAGCGGAACCGTTTGTAAGTGCCCGCACCGCGGGCACAGGCGAACCGTTCCCGCCCCGGCACGCACTTCGCCCAGCGACGTCACCACTCGGCCACTGGCCGACTCGTAGACCACGTGCGTGGCCGCTTCCGTGCACGCCCGGCAGGGCTCGACGGGGGTCATTCGATGACCAACTCGGGGTGGACCGCCTTGAGCTCCACGCCCGCCGCGAAGCACCCCTTCCAACCAATCCGCATCCCCTCGGGCGAGGCAAAGTTGAAGTACCGAAGTTGCATCGACCATCGGGACCGGTTCGACACGTTCCGACCCGAGGCGTGCAGCACGGCATAGTCGAGCACCACCAAATCGCCGGGAGAAGACAACGGCGCCGCGTGCGGGTAGCGGGTCAGGAGCTTCTCCTCATCCTTGAGAGTGACGGCGTACGCCCCCGTCTTGTCGGGATTGCGCGGGTCGCGGAGGTGCACGGGCACCATGCCGTCCTTATGGGAACCGAGGCAGAACTCCACCGGCCCAAGCTCCGGCGTCACGCGCCGCAGCGGGCTCCAGAAGACCAGACCGTCGGGGCTGCGCAGCTGTGACGGGTAGTCCTGATGCCAGTTGGCTCGGAACTTGTCCTCGCCCGGGTTGTCAATGCGGATGCCGTACCCGCCCGAGGCGATAGCCGGCTGGCTGCCGGGGCGGATCGCGCGGAAGACGTCATCGTGCTTGGGAAAGCTCACCACCCGCATGAACGCCGGGATTTGCTTCACGGCGTCGTACACTTCGCCGCCGACCTTGCGGTCGTGTTTGATCAGTTCAGCATAACCGCTGTCGAACGTCTCGCGTCCGAACGGCTCCTGCTTGATCGCGAGCCCGTGCCGGCGGATCACCAGCCCGATGATGCTGTGGATGTCTCGAAGAATCGGGTCGATGTCTTCGGCGACGTCGTAGAAGCCGGGAATGACAACGACGCCGTCGCGGTGGAACTGCTCAAGCTGGGCGGCGCTGATGGAAGGCATGGCTGGTCCTCTCGGGGGGCGTTGTGATGCGGCGTGCCGTCGACATCTCTTTCAATAGTTTAGCGTACAGGCCCCGCCGGCCCAACCGCTGGGCCCGCGGCCGGCGGTTCAATACACCTTCCCACCGATCAGGTCCATCAGGCCTCGGTCCTCGCGGTGGACGTACACCCGGTTCATCGCCAGCCAGCCGGCCATCTCGTAGGGTTGGCCAGCGAGCGCCTGAGGCAGCGCGGCCGATCGGCCGAGAGAGTTGTCCTCGATCACCAGCACCCGCGGCTTCCAGCGGGCCAGATCGAACCCCCGCAGCAACTCCACCTCGCCGCCTTCGACATCGATCACGGCAAAATCCACGCGCCGGCCCGGAAAGTTCTTCTCGAGCAGCTTGTCCATCGTTGTCGCCGGCACGCTCACCTTCTCGCGCCGCTGGTATGTCGGCGCTTGGTCCTGCCCGCCCGTGGCCTCCGAGAAGGAGAACATGCCGCCGTAATGCTCGGGCAGCACGGTGAACTCCAGCGCGGACGGATGGTCGGGACCGCAGAGGGCCGCGTGCTCGACCCGGGCGTGCGGCCGGTTGGTGGCACATCGTGTGGCCTGATCGGGGATGGCCTCGACGAGGAGGCTGTCCCACCCCATGGCATCGAAGGCGCTGGTCACGGAGTAGCTGAGCCCGTCGAAAGCGCCGCACTCAATGCAGAGCCCCTCGGTCTGGCCCCCCAGCAACTCCCAGAGCAGCGCGTCTTCGCCGTGCTGTGCACGAAACTCCAGCGACCCGCGCGGCCTGCGGCCCATGGCCGAGAGCTTCAGCTGGGCCTCGAGCTGGAAGAGCCGCTGCCGCGTGCGGCGCAGCCCGTCGGGGAGTTGGCGGATCTCGCCCCTAGGCCGCAACCGCCGCCACACCCCTTTGCCGAGCAGCGCCGATCGGACCCGTTCGACAAACCCCGTGGCCGATCGGGGAAGATCAGGGCGCAGCTCGTAGATCGATTTCATAAGTCGAGGTCCTCCTGAACACCCCACCGTGAGCGACGGCGACGAGTCTAGCCGATTGTGCCCCTCAGCGGCGTGCCGGCCCAATCAGCCGGCGGCGAAGCCGCTGCAATGCGCTGACTCGCTCGCGGCGCACGTAGATCGCATCGCCCCAGCCGTGCTTTTCCATCCGGAGCAACATCCGCTCGAACCCCGCGCCCGCAAGCTCGGCATCGACCGTGTCGATGGTCGCACCCCCGTTGTAGAGCTCGACCTTCGCCACCTCGCACAGCACCAGCGCCGTGCGCGCGAGCGTCCGTGGGGCGCCCCGGAGTACCCGCAGCTCAAAACCCTGCACGTCCATTGCCAGCAGGCTCAGTTCACCCCGGTCAAGCCCGTGTTCGGCCAGCAGGTCGTCAAGCCGGCGGACTTCGACGGGGACGGTACCCGTAACCGGCATATTGGGGAACTCCCGTTGCAGATACGCGCTGGGATCAAGCAGGCTTGACGCCGCCCCGCCAGCGTTTGCCAGCACGCGCATCTGCGCTATCCCAGGCTCGTCCCCGCAGGCGCACCGAAACGCCCGGACGGCGGGCGACTTCGGGAGCGCGGCCACCAACTGCTCGTACACGTCGGGCTGCGGTTCGATCCACACCTGCTCCACGAGGCCGGCCCGCGCGTATTGCCCGTGCTCCTGCCCCACGTGCGCGCCCACATGCACTACGCCACGGGGCACCACCCCGAAGCGTCGGCAGATCGATCGCAGGTTCCTGTGTAAACCCATCTTGCAAGTAGTGTACACCTCGCGGCGCTTCCGCGTACTATCTGCCCGATGATCCCTCCTCTGCAGGTGTTTCCGCTCGCGCCCGCCGGCTTCGCCGAGCGGCTTCGCGCCGCGCGAAGACAGCTGCAGAGATGGTTCGACGCCGTCCGCTTGAGCAATGTCTCCCGCAGCCGGCGCCGCCGACGCCAAGCCGAGTGGGCCGTGCGGATTCGGGATGTTATGAGTTGCCCGGACCTCGATCGCATCCCCCGTGTGCCGGGTGCCGGTGCCATCGTCGGCCGGTATCAAACAATGCACAACGGGCTACAGATCTTGGACGGCAGCTACTACGGATGGCGGTGCTCGAGCATGTTTGTCGCCTCTGGGGGCGTGCACGAGCCGCAGGAAGAACTCGTCTTTGCCGCGGTCATCGAGCACATCGCGAGTCGTTGCGATGGTCCGGGTGATCCTGGGGCAGTCATGCTCGAACTCGGTGCCTACTGGGGCTTCTACAGCCTCTGGTTCGCCTCACGAGTGCCCTGTGCCCGCTGCATCCTCGTCGAACCCGTCGCGGACAACCTCGACATGGGCATGGCCAACGCCCGGCTGAACGCCGACAAGACCCCCGGGGCCCGGTTCGAGTTCCTGCGGGCCGCCGTGGGAGCGTCGCCCGGCACCGACCCTACCCTGGGCAGGGTCACAACGGTTGATGAGCTCGTCGAGTGCTTGAGGCTGAACCGCATCGATATTCTGCACGCCGATGTTCAGCATGCCGAGCACGCCATGCTGCTGGGAAGCGAGGGGGCGCTCCGTCGCAATCTGGTCCGCTTCGCCTTCGTCTCCACGCACTCAGCCGAACTGCACACGCTCTGCCGCGACCACCTTCTCAGACACGGTTTCCGCATCCTCGCCGATGCCGACCTCGAGGACACCTACAGCACCGATGGGATCATCGTGGCCTGCCACCACACCGTCACCAACCCGCCTCATGTTTCCATAAGTCTTCGCCGATCGACGGCCGCTCGCAGCCGGGGCGCGTGATCTGCTCGAACGCCCACACGACTAACCGTTGGTCGCTCAGCATCTGTCGCCGTGCATCGGCCATCGCCGACATCGCCGCCGCCCGGGCCGATCTGCCCCCGTCGGCCACCAGCCCGCGCACCGTCTCCACGCCCCCTTCCCCAAGGTCCCCCAGCCGCACAAACGACCCCGTCGGCACCATCGCCTCCGCCGCTCGCGAGCCGAAGTACACTGGAAGGCTCCAGCACAGCAGCGGGTCCCAGAGTTTCTCGCTGACGTACAGGTCGCCCTCCCACCAGTTCTCGATCGCCAGCGTCAGGCGGGCGCGGCGGAGCACCTCGGCCTTGTCCGTCACGGGGCCGAGCGAGGCCAAGTCATCGGGCACGCCGCGGCCGTAGATGGTGAGCGGCACGCCCGCCGCGCGAAGCCGCCGCAGAAAGTTCAGGCGATCAACATGTCCCGGCAGCGTGCTCTTGCCGCCGGTGACGATGACCAGGGGCAGGTCACGCCGGTAATCATCATCGGGAATCGGCTCGGCCAGCAGGGCGGCGCGCGAGGCGTTGATGGTCCACCAGACGGGCAGGCGATCGTGCGCGAGCGGGCCGCCGATCCAGCGTTCGTCGGGCGCCCATGCGCGGGCCACGTACCGGCCGACGCTGCGCCGGTAGCGCTCGGCGATCGGCGGCGGCTCGTACATGAGCATGTACGTTCGGTCGCGCGGCGTGCCGAGCCAGGTCATCGTGTGGCGGACCTTGGCTGCGTGATAAGTCCGGCTTCCGCCGATCTTCGAAAGCACGCGGCTCCACCAGGGCATGAGCCCGATCGCCTTGGGCCACACCGGCAGATTCACGCACAGGAACACGTCGGCGTCTCGGCTGGCGTGCACGACGCGCCAGTCGCCCTCGTACGCCACCAGCGGATCGCGCTCCGGCTCGTACCGCTCGCACTGGTTGAGCATCCAGTGCGGGCCGGTGCTCATGTCGCTGAAGATCGAGAGGGTGGGCATGGTTCGCTCGGCGCGGGCGGTGGGGGCCGCCCGCGGATCGGCGCTAGTGGCAGCGGACGGCCCAGTCGTACGGGATGTCGTTCTTGAACGGGTCGAGCCGATCGCTGCGTGAGGGGTCGTGCGGGTGCGAGCAGCAGTTGGCGACGATCGCGTGCGGGTCGGACATGCCCTTGAAGCCGTTCCAGACGCCGGGCGGGATAATCACCAGCGCGTGCTGATCCGGGCCGAGGAAGACCTCCATGAGTTTGCCCCTGCTGGGCGAACCGTCGCGGTCATCGAACATCACCAGTTTGATGCGTCCGAAGACGCAGGCGTAGTGGAGCGTCATTTCGCGGTGGCGGTGCCAGCCCTTGACGACGCCCTTGTAGATCGTGGAGAAGTAGATCTCGCCGAAGGATGTGAAGTGCGCATCGGTGGAGCGGAGCATGTGGAAGATCGTGCCGCGCTCATCGGGGATGCGCCTGAGCGGGATGACCTGAACATCGTGGATCATGCGGGCGGTTCCGGTGCGGGGGTGTGGATGCGGCGGGCGGATGCGCGGGGCGGATGCGGGTGTTGGATGCTGGACCGGAGGGTCATGCCCTGGCCGCGAGCGGACCAGATGGGCCGACGGGCGCGGCGGAGCGATCGAGGGCCTCGAGGTTCGCGGCGCTGATGGTGTGCAGATGCGGGATCGGCACGATGAACTCGCCGCCGCCGTCGAGATACGCGCGCTGCTGGCGGGCGATTTCGCGTGCCCAGTTCCAGCTCAGCAGCACGAGCGCATCGGGCCTGAGGGCCGGGTCGCGGAGCACATCGGGGCTGACGATCGCCAGCGCGTTGCCGGGGGCGAAGTGCCCCTGCTTGGCGGTGCTCAGGTCGCAGATGAAGTCCAGCAGCGTTGCATCGATGCCCGCGAAGTTCATCAGCGTGCTGCCCTTGGCGCTGGCGCCGTACGCGGCGAGTTTCTGCCCCGCGGCCTTGCGCGTGCGCAAGTCGCGCACGAGCGCATCGCACAGGTCGCGGACGCGCTGGGCAAAGCGGGCGTAGAACGCGCCGGTGGTCATGCCGGTCTGTCGCTCGTGGGCCAGCAGCGACGCGACGGCGGGGGCGACTACGGGCGATGCGCCCGCGGGCTCGGCGAAGACCCGGAGCGAACCGCCGTGAACCGCGATGCGCTCGACATCGCTGACGATCAGCCCGTGGCGGGCGAAGAGCGCGTTGATCGCCGTCAGCGAGAAGTAGCACAGGTGCTCGTGATAGATCGTGTCGAACTCGGCGTGCTCGATCATGTCGCCCAGGTACGGGAACTCGAACACCGCCACGCCCGTGGGCTTGAGCATCGCCGCGGCACCGGCGACAAAGCCGTTGAGATCCGCGACGTGCGCGAGCACGTTGTTGCCCAGCACGCAGTCAGCACGCACGCCCTCGCGGGCCAGGCGCTGGCCCACATCGCGGCCGAAGAACTCGCACCGCGTGGGGATTCCGTTCCGCGAAGCGACCTCGGCGATGTTCCGCGCCGGCTCGATGCCCAGCACGCCGATGCCCGCGGCGACGAAGTTCTTCAGCAGGTAGCCGTCGTTGCTGGCGACCTCGACAACGAGGCTGTCGCGCGTGAGGTTGCGGCGGCGGATGAGCATCTCGGCCTCGCCCTTGGCGTGGGCGAGCATCGCCTGGCTGAACGACGAGAAGTACAGATAGTGCCCGAAGAGCACCTCGGGCTCGACCGTCTCGCGGATCTGCACGAGCGAGCAGCCCGGGCAGAACGCCAGCGAAAGCGGGAAGCGCGGGTGCGGCTCATCCGCTGTCCGCAGCAGGTTGTTGGCCAGCGGCACGCGGCCGAGATCCAGCACAAGATCCAGCGAGCCGTGGCCGCAGGACCGGCAGCGCTGCTCGATGACATATCGGCTGGCGGTGTCGGCGGTGGTGCCGGGGGTGGTGCCGGGGTTGATGTTGGCGGCGGGGCTCGTGCTCATGATGCGTGATCCAGGGTGGGTGCCGACCAGGCGCGGCCGCGTTCCCTCGCGTGCGAGGTGAATGCGGCGATCTGCGCGAGCGTCAGATCGCGGGCATCGGCGTGCTCGGTCAGGAACGCGCGGTACCACGCCGCGGTCTGCGTGACAGCCTCCGCGGCGGTCCATGTCGGTCGCCAGCGCAATTGCTCGCGGGCCAGGGCGATGCTTAGCCCAAGGTGCGGCGACTCGGGCGGAGCGTTCGGGTCGGGGCGCTCGCTGTAGCCGTCGCGCACGTCGATGCGGTCATCGTCGATGCGCCGCCAGGCGCGGACCATCCGCGCGGTCAGGTCGCGAACGCTCAAGCGGCCGCTCGGGTCGGCGTCATCGGGGCCGAAGTTGAACGCCCGGGCGTGGCGCGCCGCATCGTCGCCCAGCAGCAGGGCCGCCAGGTGCAGGTAGCCGCTGAGCGCATCGAGGACGTGCTGCCACGGGCGGTCGCTGGCGGGGTTGCGCAGGACGACGGGCGTGCCCTTGCTCATGGCGGTGGCGATGTCGGGCACGAGACGGTCCAGGGCCCAGTCGCCGCCGCCGATCACGTTGCCGGCGCGTGCGGTGGCCAGCGCGACGCCGTGCCGGGCCAGCGAGGCCGGCGCGAAGAACGAATCGCGGAAACTCGCCGCGACAATCTCCGCCGCGGCCTTGCTCGCGCTGTACGGGTCTTTGCCGCCGAGCGGCTCTTCCTCTCGGTGGGCGTGCGGTGTGGGGCTCGGCCTGTAGCACTTGTCGCTGGTGACGATGACCACGGCGCAGCGCGTGTCGGCAACGGGGCGCGTGCGGATGGCTTCGAGCAGGTTCGCGGTGCCGGTGACGTTTGTCTCGAATGTGCCGACGGGGTCGGCGTAACTCGGCCGCACCAGCGCCTGGGCCGCCATATGGATGATCACGCTCGCGCCCGCGCCGTGGACCACACGCCGAACGCCCGCGGCGTCGCGTACGTCGACGCGATGATCCTCCATTGTGCGGGACAGTCCGAGCACATCGAACAGCGAGGGGGTGCTGGGCGGGTCGAGCGCCAGGCCGATCGGCGTTGCGCCGATGCTCAGGAGCCACTGGCAGAGCCATGCGCCCTTGAAGCCCGTGTGCCCTGTGACCAGCACGCGGCGGCCGCGCATGGCATCGGCGATGCCGCCCGCCGACTGCGGGGTGCGGAGTTCGGGGCCGGGCTGTGCGGAAGAGGTGGGGGGCATCAGTCAGCGCGGGAAGACGGAGAGTCGCGGCTGCAGTTTAGTCGATCCTCGCACGCCGCGGCGCGCGGACCCATACGCTCGTTGCGGCATGAGCAATACCCCAGCGACAGACCAGCACGCCTCGGCCATTGCGCGGTTCTCCACCGGCGATGTGGTGGTCGCGGTCGTGGGTCTGGGGTATGTCGGCCTGCCGCTGGCCCACGCGTTCCATGAGGCCGGGCTTTCGGTGCTTGGTGTCGATACCGATCCGGCAAAGCCCCGCGCGCTGCGTCCCGCGGCGGGCGAGCGGCCCACGCCCTACCTCCGGCACCTGGGCGATGAGCTCTACAACGCGCTCGCTTCGAGCGACCGGTTCGACGCAACGACGGATCACACGCGGCTTGCGCAGGCGGATGCGATCCTTGTGTGCGTGCCCACGCCGCTGGATGAGCAGCACGCCCCGGACCTTTCGTACGTCGTCGGTGCGGCGCTGCAGATCGCCCGCGTGCTGCGTCCGGGCATGCTCGTGGTGCTCGAGTCGACGACCTATCCGGGCACGACGCGGGGCGAGTTTCTCGCGCCGATGCGCCAGCTCCGCCCGGACCTTGTTCCCGGGCGCGACTACTTCGTCGCCTTCAGCCCCGAGCGCGAGGACCCCGGCAATCCGCACTTCCGCACGCGCGACATCCCCAAACTCGTCGGCGGAATCGATGAACCCGCCACCCGCGCCGCGTGCGCGCTGTACGCCCGCGCTTTCCGCAGCGTGATCCCCGTCGCCAGCGCGGAGGTCGCCGAGAGCGCCAAACTGCTGGAGAACACCTTCCGCGGCGTGAACATCGCGCTGGTCAACGAGCTGAAAATGGTCTTCGATGCCATGGGCGTCGACATCTGGCAGGTCATCGACGCGGCATCGACCAAGCCTTTCGGGTTCATGCGGTTCACGCCGGGGCCGGGCCTCGGCGGGCACTGCATCCCGATCGATCCGTTCTATCTCGCCCACAAGGCCCGCGAGCTCGGTCGGCCGTCGCTATTCGTCGAGCTGGCCGGCGTCATCAACACACGCATGCCTGAGTATGTGGTCTCGAAGCTCGATGAGGCTCTGCGGGCCAGAGGGAGCGCCGACGGACTCTCCGGTGCCCGCGTGCTCGTGCTCGGTCTGGCGTACAAGCCCGACATCGACGATGTCCGCGAGAGCCCGAGTTTCGAGATCATCGATCACGTCCGCGCCCGCGGCGGGGAGTGCGATTACTCCGACCCGCTCGTCCCGCGTACGCACGCGATGCGCAAGCGCGACCTTGGGATGTCCAGCGTCGAACTGACGCCCGCGTCCGTCACCTCGTACGACGCGTTGGTCCTGAGCACCGCGCACGCCGCGTTCGACTACGAGATGATCGCCCGGCACGCGCGGCTGGTCGTTGACACACGAAACGCCTTCGCGGCCCACGCCCTGACGCTGGCCGAACGGCTGGTCAAGGCCTGATGGCGCGGGCCTCCTAACCTCATCGTCTATGCGTGACTTCTGGCATCTTGCGCGGCACCTGCTGGCCTATCGCCGGCTGCTGCTGGCGACGATCGCGCTGGCGATCCTGGCCGGGCTGAATCTCGGCGCGGGGCTGGTGGGTATCGGTGCGGTCATGTCACGCCTGCTGCCCGGCCCCAACGCTCAAGCCAACCAGCGCGGCCTGCCGGACTTGGCGACGGACCTCAACGCGCAGATCGGCGGGGTCATTCCGCAGGGCCTGATCGATGCCCTTCCCACGGGTCAGTTCGCCGCGGTTGTGGCGCTGGTCATCGCGCTGGGTGTGCTGACGGTCTTCGGCGCGTTCGTGAACTACGGGCACCAGTTCTTCGCCCTCACGCTCGTCGGGCGGGCGGTGCGTGACCTGCGTGCCCGGCTGTATCGCCACGTTGTTCGTCTGCCGCTGCGGAGCGTGCTGACCCTCGGGCCGACGCACTATGCCAGCCAGGTGATCTTCGACACCGGCGCGGTCGGCGGCGGCCTCGCATCGATCCTGAGCAAGACGCTCGTGCAGGTCAGCAAGGGCATGGGCGCTCTGGTCGTCGCGTTCATCAGCGACTGGCGCATCACGCTGGGCGGGCTGCTGGTGGCGCCGCTGCTGTACCACGTCATCCGGCGAACGGGCAAGCGCGTGCGTCGCAGCCAGCGGCTGAGCGTCGAGGCGCAGTCGTCGATGATGGGCACCGCGCGGAGCGCCGTCGAGCACCTGCGCGTGGTCAAGGCCTGCACCGCCGAGCAGCGCGAGGTCGCCGTCTTCGAGGTCGCCAGCAACGAGTACTTTCGCCAGGAAATGAAGATGCGTCAGGCGCGGTCGATCGCCGCGCCGATCCTCGAGACGCTGACGATCTTTGTCCTGGGCGCGCTGGCGCTGATCGCGGCCAAGGCGATCCTCGACAACCACCTCGAGCCCGCGGCGATGCTCGCGGCGCTGACGAGCCTGGGCATCGCCGGCGCGTGCGTCCGCCCGCTCAGCGGTCTGAGCCACGACCTGCAGATGGCCGGCGCCAGCGCCGGGCGCATCCTGACCACCCTCAACGAGAGCGCCGAGCCCGGCCACGATGCGACGCTGCCCCGCCTGCCGCGCCACCGCCTGAGCCTGGAGTTCCGCAACGTTTCGCTGACCTATCCCAAGGCCACACAGCCGGCGGTCCGAAACCTGAGCCTGAGCATCCGCCACGGCCAGACCGTCGCGATCGTCGGGCCCAACGGCAGCGGCAAGACCTCGCTGCTCTCGCTCATCCCGCGGCTGTTCGACCCCGATGAGCACTCCGGTGATGACACCGGCTCGGGCGTCACGCGCGGCGCGGTCCTTGTCGACGGCGTGGACATCCGCACGGTCAACATCAACACGCTCCGCGATCAGATCGGCGTCGTTACCCAGCAGGTCGTGCTGTTCAAGGGCTCCATCCGCACGAACCTGGCCTACGGAGTCGAGCAGGCCAGCGACGAGCAGATCCGCGACGCGGCCCGGAAGGCCCGCGCCGAGGAGTTCATTCTCGAACGCCCCGGTGGATACGACGCCGAGATCGGCGAGGGCGGGAGCGGTCTCAGCGGCGGACAGATGCAGCGGCTGAGCATCGCCCGCGCGATCCTTCGCGACCCGGCGATCCTCATCCTCGACGAGGCCACGAGCATGATCGACGCCGACAGCGAGGCCAAGATCGCCGCGACGCTCAGCGAGTTCAGCAAGGGGCGGACGACGCTGGTCATCGCTCACCGCCTGAGCACGGTGATCAATGCCGACCGCATCGTGGTGATGGACCACGGCCGGCTCATCGACTCCGGCACGCACGCCGAGCTCATGGCCCGCTGTCCCACGTACCGACTCATCGCCGAGAACCAGCTCGTGCGTCAAGACGCCGCCCCGGGCGAGCAGCCCTCCCCGACCGCCTGAGCCCCTCAGCCCACCCATGCCCACCGCCGCCGATCAACACGGCCCGCGACGCGTCCGACTGCTGTTTGCCGCCGCGCTGACATGCTCCGCGCTGCTGGCCGGGTGCGAATCCACACCGCCCCCCGCCACGGGCGAGCACCTCACGCCCATCGAGGGCGAGTCGCTCCCATCGGTGTCCGCGGCGGCGTCGATGCTCGCGCCGGTGCGCCTTCGCATTCACCCGCTGTCGCGGCTGGAGCGCGACGAACTGGGCCGTGCGCAGTTGGTGCTGCAGATGGAATTGCTCGACGCCGCGGGGCATTCGGGAAAGTGGCTTGGCCGCGCGACGGTGGCGATCGAGCGTCTTGCCGGCCCATCGGCGGGCGAGGCGACGACCGATGCCGCGCGACGCTTCAACCTGACGACGCCCCAGAACAGCAACGCCCGCTTCGACTGGATCACGCGCACGTACGTGCTCCGCATCGCCCCGCTTCCGACCTGGTACGACACGCTCGTCGACGGCAGCGAGCGCGACGCCACCGCCCGGGTCCGCTGCACGTTCACGCTCCTGGATGCGCAGGGCACCGCCCGCACGCTCGAAGACACCGCCGTGCTTCGTGCTTTCCGCTGACACCCGCTCCGCCGACCCGCCGCGAACCTACGCTCGCGGCGATCGTGCGCACACGCACCACGCACCTGCTCGGAGCATTTTTCATGTCCGCCGCGAACACCCATAACGACGTGCTCATGCTCTCGGTCTCCGGTTGCCGGGGCATTGTCGGAACGAGCCTGACACCCGAGACCGTTTCGCGCTTCGCCGGAGCGCTGGGCACGTATCTTGTTGATCGGCACGCCAGCGCCAAGGTCAAGGGTCCGGTCGTGGTCGTTGTCGGGCGCGACGGGCGCGCCGGCGGGGCGATGATCGCCGACGCCGCGATCGCGAGCCTGAACGCGGCGGGCGTTCACGTCGTCGACACGCAGGTGGCGATGACGCCGACCATCGGAACGACGGTCGATGCGCTCGGCGCCGCGGGTGGCCTGGTCATTACCGCCAGCCACAACCCGCAGCAGTGGAACGGCCTGAAGCCCATCATCCCGAGCAAGCCCCGCCCGGCCCGCGCCAAGGTCGCCGCCGATGGCCTGCTGGAACTGACCGTTCCCCGGGCCTCGGCCCGCCTTGGCAAGGCCGACGCCTCCGCGCCGAACAAGGCCCTGGCCGACACGCTCATCAAGGCCTTCCACGACGGCGCGGCACGCCGGGTCGGCTGGAAGGACATCGGCTCGCGCACCGTGGGCGATCTGGAGGCCATGCGCTCGCACCACGAACTGGCGCTGGAGGCCATCGACAATCTGGGCATCCTTCGCGCGATCCAGAAGAAGCGATTCGGCGTCGTGCTCGACAGCGTGAACTCCTCCGGCCGCGAACTGACGCCCAACTTCCTCATCAGCGAACTTCGCTGCAAGGCCACGCTGCTGCACTGCGATGACTCGGGCCTTTTCCCGCACACGCCCGAGCCGCTGGCCGAGAACCTCAAGGGTCTGGCCGCGAGTGTCCGCAAGCACAAGGCCCACGCCGGCTTTGCGCAGGACCCCGATGCCGACCGCCTGGCGCTCATCGATGAGAAGGGGCGATACATCGGCGAGGAGTACACCGTCGTGCTCGCCGCCCGCGCGCTGGCGGAACTGGGCGCGCTCAAGCCCCGCAGCACGCTGGTGGTGAATCTCTCGACCAGCCGCATGATCGAGGATGTCGCCGCGGCCTTCGGCTGCCGCGTCCGGCGCTCGGCCGTCGGCGAGGCCAACGTCGTGGAGACGATGAAGAGCCTCGGCTCGCCCATCGGCGGCGAGGGCAACGGCGGGGTCATCTGGCCCGCCGTCACGTACATCCGCGACTCCATGTCGGCGATGGGCCTGATCCTCGGCCTCATGGCAAAGACGGGCAAGACCCTCTCTACGCTCGCGGATGAAGTGCCGGTGTACGCCATCGTCAAGCGCAAGGTCGAGGTCGCGTCGCGCGATGTGGCGACCCGTGCGGTTGAGAAACTCGCGGCACACTACAAGGCCGCCCCGGGCGTGACGGTCGATCGTCAGGACGGAGTCTGGCTCGGCTTTGAGCAGCAGCGCGCGTGGCTGCACGTCCGCGCCAGCAACACCGAGCCGATCATGCGCCTCATCGCCGAGGCCCCGACCGCGGCCGACGCCAACCGTCTGCTCGATCAGGCCGCTGGCATCATCGCCTGAGCGTCCGGTCGGCAACAATCCACCATGCCCAGCGACCAGCCGCCACTGCGCTTCCGCCGATCGCAGCGCCTGGTCCACGCGCTGGAGTTCGAGGCCGTCTTCGCGCAGCGGTGCAGTGTGCAGCGCGGCCCGCTCCGCATTCACGCCCGACTCGCGTTCGCCCCGGGCGTGACACGCCTGGGCCTGAGCATCGGCAAGCGCGTCGGCATCGCCACGACCCGCACGGCCCTGAAGCGTCGCCTCCGTGAGGCGTTCCGCCTCGAGCAGCACGCCCTGCCGGACGGCATGGATCTGGTCATCTCCGCTCACGCCCACGAACCCCGCACGCTGCCGACCTATCGCGACGCTCTGCGCTCGGCCGCGGCGGAACTGCACGCCCGACTGACCCGCCGCCCCTCGGGGCCGACACCATGACCTCGCCGTCCGCTCCGCAGTCGCCCCCTGCCGATCGCTCGGCGCGCGTTCGCCTGATCCTCAGCACGCCGTTCATACTGGCCATCCGCATGTACCAGGTGCTGCTCAGCCCGCTCATGGCCGGACATTGCCGGTTCCACCCGACCTGCTCGCACTACGGCATCGAGGCTTATCGCGTGCACGGGCCGATCGTCGGCTCGTGGCTGACGCTCCGCCGATTGGCCCGCTGCCACCCCTTCGGCGGCAAGGGGTATGACCCCGTGCCGCCGCGGCGATAAGCAGCGCGGGTGTGCCCAGTCGCCCGCTCTGGTCGTCTACCATCCGCCGCCACGCATCACCCCCCGCTGGAGCCCGCCCACCCGATGTCACGACTCCCCGCGGCCATGCGACGCGAGCAACTGCTCGAGACCGCCGCCAAGGTCTTCGCGGCACGTGGCTACTCGGGCACGACCACCGCCGAACTGGCCAAGGCCGCAGGCGTGAGCGAGCCGATCATCTATCGCCACTTTGACAGCAAAAAAGAGCTGTTCATCGAACTGGTCCGCAAAACCAGCCGCGACACCATCGCCAACTGGGAGAATGGCCTGCACGGCCTGACCGATCCCGCCGAGCGGCTGCTGCGGCTGCTAGGCTCGAATCCCATGGTCTCTCCCGACGGCGCGATCAAGTACCGCGTGATCGTGCAGGCCATGACCGAGGTCGAGGATCAGGAAATCCAACTCGCCCTGCAGGACCACATCCGCGCTCTGCACGAGTTTCTCCGCGCACAGATCGACGCGACCCAGGCCTCCGGCGTCGTGCCCAAGCGCTATTCCGCCGACCTGACCGCCTGGCTGCTCATCTACCTCGGTCTTGGATACGGCACGCTCAGCGCCTTGCACGTGGCCAATCACGGTTACGACGCATCGGGCGCTCACGTTGATGATGTCATCGGCGCCCTCATGCTCGGCGCGGCGTTCAAGCGCCGGCGCGAAGGGCCCTGACAGTCTCGCCGTCGCCGGCCGCGCACCCGCCGCTTGGTCCGGGCCGCAGGCCCACAACAGACCACCCAAATCAACCCGAACATTCGCCTGATCTCGAAACGCTTCGGCGGTCGTGGTGTATGCTGAATCAAGGCTCCGGTCCGTTCGTCCGTGTCGCCGAGCGGGCCGGGGCGGGAGCAAGAACCTCCATCCGCGAGCCGAGCCATGAACGCTTTCGACGACAAGATTGAGATGCAGAACCGCCTGTTCTCCGAACTCTCGCGCATGTTCGGCAAGGAGGTCCCGCTCTACGACAAGGCCCTGCTGGTCAACTTCCAGACCAACCGCACGGTCTGCTCGCTGCTCTCGCGCGTTCATGTCGGCTTTGCCGTTTCCGACGAGCAGCTCGACAAGACCTCCGGCGAGCGTCACGGCGCGATCCGCATCGGCCGTCCCGATGAGTACCGATGGATCGGCCGCTTCTTCGCGTGCTTCGCGATGCACCCGCACAACTTCTACGACATGGCCAACGTCGGGGCCAAGAGCCAGCCGATCATCGCGACCGCCTTCCGCAGCGTGCACCGCCCGGAGCACCGCGTCTTCACATCGCTGCTGCTGACCGATTACTTCGACGACGCCACGCGAGCCCGCATCGAGGCCCTGCTGGCCCAGCGAACGGTCTTCAGCGATCGCGCCAAGGCGCTGATCGAGAAGTCGGAGTCGCAGGGCGGCCTGTCGCGCGATGACGCGACCGCGCTCATCGCCGAGGGCACGCAGCGGATCTTCAAGTGGACGGGCCAGGCCCGCGACCACGCGCTGTACAAGGAACTGTGCGATGCCGGCTTCAAGATCGCCGCGGACATCGCGTGCTTCCAGAGCCACCACATCAATCACCTCACGCCCAACACCTTCTGCATGGACCTGTACACCAGCGCCATGAAGATGTGCCTTGGCGAGATGGATGAGCCGACCTTCCGCTCGCGAGCCACCCTCGCGCTGACGCGCCTGAGCAAGACGGCCGACAAGGACTACATGCGCCTGACGTTCAAGCATCTCTCGCCGTCGGAGGTCGATGCATTCACTCGCGGCACCGTCAGCGCGGCGGACATCGCCTCGCTGGTCGATGCGCTGACCACGCGCCTGCGCCAGAGCGACCTGAACCTCAGCACGCTCAAGCACGCCGGATTCAAGGACTTCACCGAAGGCCCCAGCGAGGACACGCCCGTGCTCCTCCGTCAGGACGCGTACAAGGCGCTCACCGAGCCGGTCACGTTCACCAACGCCGACGGCTCGACGATCAACACCGTGCACACGGCCCGCTTCGGCGAGATCGAGCAGCGTGCGTACGCCACGACGCCCAAGGGGCGCAAGCTCTACGACGAGTGCCTGACTCAGGCCGACAGCGCCCGCGAGAAAGACCCCGGCATGCCCAAGCGCGACTTTGCCGCGTACGAGGCGATGTACGCCCGGCCGTTCGCGCCGTTTCCCAAGACCCTTCCGGAGTTGCTCCGCGCGGGCTTGGTGCTCGGTCGGTACTGGGCCACGGCCAAGGGCCGCGCCGCCCGCGGCACGCTGAGCACGACCGACATCCACGAACTGGTCGCTCAGGGCTATGTCGCGTATGAGGGACTGCGGTACGAGGACTTCCTTCCCGTCTCGGCCGCGGGCATCTTCGCCAGCAACCTCAACCAGTACGGCACCAAGACCACCGCCGCATCGCGCCCGGTCTACACGCAGAAGCGGCTGGAAGACATCCTTGGCCGGAGCATCATCGACTCCGATGCGGTGTACGCCGCGATGGAGGCCGAATCGCTGCTGGCGACATACGCGGAGTTGGGCCTGATGGACAAACTCCCCGCTGATCGCAAGAGCGCACTGCAGGCCGCGGCGAGCAAGTACCCGGCCGAGGGTGCGGCCACCGCGAGCGCATCGGCCCCTGTTCCCGCCGGAGTCTGAGGTTCGCCGGCGCGCGGCGGCCTTCCGCACGCAGACAATCAAAGAGTTCCCGGCGCAGCGCGCCGGGAACTTGGGTGACTCCGCAGGGTTCGGAGTGTCGTGATACTGCGCCGCGTCGCCGGTCAGTTGGTGAAGTTCGCGTTGGGGTCGGTGGTGTTCAGGGTGCTGGTCGCGCTGTCGCCCGAAGCCGCTCCGAGGACCGCCGCAGAGCGATCGATGATCGGCCCGTAAATGCTGTTGGCGACGATGCTCCAGTTCAGCGTGGTGGCTCTGCCGCTCTGATTCTGGATGAGGATGTTCCGCTCGCCGGAGATCTGAAAGCCGAAGTCGCCGCCGTTGGTTGAGTTCCTCTCCAGCCGATTGTCCGAGCCCGTCGTACGGAACCCGGCACCCGTGCCCGCGGCTCCGTTGGCGCGTGCGACGCACCCGCGGATGGCGGAGTTGTTGATGACCACAAACCCGTTGAGCCCGTTCTCGGTCGCGCTGCAGTCGGTGAATGAAGTTGTGCCGCCCGCAGAGAAGCCCTCGCCGGTGTTGCCCGTCGCGGTGCAGTCGCTCACGCGGCTGTTCGACGAAAGCGAGAACCCGTTGGCGCTGTTCTCTGTGGCGATGCACCCGATCAGCACCGACGAAGCAAAGCCGGAGAAGCCGTTGACCGCGTTGTTGTGCGCCGCGCAGTTGATCACGCTTGCCGAGGAGCCCTGAAATCCGCTTCCACCATTGAGCCGCGCGGTGCTCCCGCTGATCGAGCTCCCAACGCCGACGACGATTCCCGAGCCGATGTTCCCGCGGGCCACGCATCCGGAGACCACCGTCGCCGAGGCGCCCGAGATCCCAAAGAGGGCGTTGTCCACCGCGGTGCAGTCGATCACGCGGCCGCTATCGCCGACACCTATGCCCACCGCGCCGTTGTTCCGCGCGATCACCAGTTCCACACGCTTGCCGGGATCCGTACCGGACCCATCAAGGTTCACGCCGTCGCCGCCCCATTCCGTGACCGTGCCATTCCTCACGACCGTCGAGAGCACGAAGCCATCCATCACGATCCCCGAGAGCGACCCCGCAACGCCCACCAGCGCGTACCCGTTCAGATCGATCGTCACATGGCTCGCCGCGACCTCGATTCCGTGCTTGCCGGTCTGGCCCGTGATGTTTCCCGTCAGGTAGTACGAACCCGGCGCGGTGATGCGCAGCACGCTATTGGCATCACCCGGCGCCGTCGCCACAGAGAGCGCGATCCGCGGCTCGGCCTCGGCGATGGTCTTGCCCGTTGAGCCAACAGGCCCCGCGGGCGGCGTCAAAGGCCCGCCGTGCGCTCCGGCAACCATCAGCACCAGTGCGCTCATGCCGACCGAGTGCCGCCACGCGACGCGCTTGATCTGCTTTGTTCCGTTCAGTCTCATGTTCACAGCTTGACTCCCGTGAGGAATGGTCGTGGGATCTTCCGACCTCCATCATGCGGCAAACTGCTGGCGGGTGCGTCAATCCGGTCCTGGCGACATCACCATGCGCGAAATTCACCCTTCGCCCGGCGACGGGAAACTGCCCGGATCAATGTACGAACAACCCCCGGCGTCCCGATCGACCGCCGGTGTCGGGCTCGTCCGTCTCCGATGGTCCAACAATCCCCGGCACAAAGGAGTCCGCTCCACCATGCCATCACCGCTTCCCCCAAGCACCACCTACATCGATCTCATCGCCAAGAACAAGCGACAGAGCGTCGTGCTCATGGTCTTCATGATCGCACTTCTCGCGCTGGTCGGCGGGATCATCGCCGCCAGCCTCTCCATGGGCAACCCGCAGGCCCTGATTCCCTCGGTCATCGTCGGCATCGTCGCCGCCCTGATCACCGGAGGGCTTGGCGCGCTCTGGAGCTACTACGCCGGCGCGAACGCCATCCTCCGCATGAGCGGCGCACAGGAGATCTCGCCCACCGACGATCCGGAGCTGTTCAACGTCGTCGATGAGGTCCGCATCGCCGCGGGTTTGCCGATGCCTCGGGTGTTCATCATCAACGACACGGCGCTCAACGCCTTCGCCACGGGGCGCGACCCGCAGCACGCCGCGGTCGCCATCACCACCGGCCTGCGTCGGACGCTGCCGCGCGATCAACTCCAGGCCGTCATGGCGCATGAAGTCGCGCACATCCGTCACTTCGATATCCGCTTCTCGCTGCTCATGGCCACCATGATCGGCCTCATCGCCTTTGCCTGCGATGCGTTCCTGCGCATCACACTTCACAGCCTGCGATTCGGCGGCGGCAGCCGCGGCCGTGGCAAGAACGGCGGCGGCGTGATCGTCTTCATGCTCGTCCTGCTTGTCGTCGCCGCCATCCTCGCCATCTTCGCGCCCCTTATCGGACGCTTCATCCAAATGGCCTTCTCCCGCGAGCGCGAGTATCTCGCTGATGCCGGCGCTGTCGAACTCACTCGCAACCCCGAGGCCATGATCGGCGCCCTCGAGAGCCTCTCGCGCGATCGCGATCCCTTCGTCGATCACGCCAACCGCGGCACCGCCCACATGTTCATCGTCAACCCCCTCCGCAAGATGCACGCCTCCGGCCAGGCCCTCGACTCGGCATTCTCCAGCCATCCGCCGATCGCCAAACGAATCGATCGCCTCCGCGCTCTTCTGCGATGATCCCTCGACCCCCTGCGGCCCCGCCGCTCGCCAACTCGTCAGACATGGCGCAATCAGGGTGGACCATCTTCCGGGTGTATCCGGATTACGCTGTCGACAGAGCCATCCCTCCTGCTACCCAAAAAAGGGCATTTACGGACCTCTGGCATGGAAATTCTCGCATCAGCGCGGGTTGACCGATCCGCCGAATCCGGATCGCGGTATCTCTCTCTGACATGATGCCGCGCGTTGGGTGCGCACGCGTCGGCCGTCGTGTATACACACCGTTCTTCCCGCGCCCGCCGGTTGCGGGGCAGATCATCTCGGGTCGTACCTTCGCGGCGTCCGCGACGGCTTCCCGGGAGTCCAAGTGGTTTCATCGTCTGTGTTGTCCGCCTCAATCCGCCCGGCCTCAGGAGTCCTCGGCATGTCGCGTGTCCCCGCCTTCGCTCGCCTTTCCGCACGTCGCTCGGTGCTTGCTCTCTCCATCATGCTGCTGGCAGGGTCCAGCGCGGCCGCCGCGGTGCCGACACAGTGGACGTACAAGCTGCTGGCCAAGACCGGCAACGCCTACAACGGCCTGCCCTTCGGCGCGACGTTCCTGGCCTCGGGCATTCCCAACGACCCGGCCATCGACGCCGACGGCAACGTCGCGATCCGCTACACCGCCGCGGGCAATGTCGACGGGTACTTCTACTACAACGCCGCGAGCGACAGCGCCTCGCTCGTCCTGCCGGTCGGTACGAATCAGTTGTACGCGTCGAGCGTGGACCTGAAGGCCGGGCGCATCGCGGTGCCCGAGCAGGGCCTTGCCGGCGGCGCGAAGGTGTACTCCCTCGACGGCACCGTCGAGAAGTCGCTCACCGGCGGCGCTGCACAGGTGCTCGGCTCCATCGTCGGCCTGCGCGTCAATACCGCGGGAACCGCCGGCTTCCGCGCCTGGGCGAGCACGCCCACCGGTTCGACGATCAAGCTCGTGCTCGACAGGGGCTTCGGCGAGTCACGCACGCAGACCACGCTCGCCTCGACGAGCGATCTGGTCTACTCGCAGATCCAGACGCCCACGATGAACGACATCGAGCAGATCGGGACGAAGGTCTCGTTCTCCGCCGGCTCCGTCGGCCTTGTGCGCTTCCAGGCGGGCCAGCAGCCAACGACCGTGCTGCGGCTGAGCGACCTGACCACGCACGATTCGCTGGGCGATCTGACCTTCATGAACAACGCGGGCGAGTTCGCGTTCACCATCCGCCGCGCGGGGACGTTCCAGTGGGAACTGCGCAAGTCCTCCTCCGGCCTGGGCACGCTCATCGCCGGCGCCGGCCCGAACTTCGGCAATGGCTCCTGGACGCTCTCGACCCCGCGGATCAACAACCGCGGCATGGTCGCCTTCCGTGCCGAGGGCGCGCCCATCTCCGGCGGCTTCGGCGTCCCCGGCCTGTACATCGGCGACGGTGCTTCGCTGGCCAACGTCGTGACCTTCAACACCGCCGTGCCCAACGCCATCAACCCCGGCAACCCCGCCCTGCGAATCGGCTTTGGCAACTCGCCCAACCAGCAGACCGTTGTCGGCAATGTCGCCATGAACGACAAGGCCCAGATCGCCTTCCTCGCTCGCCTGAGCGACGGAACCTACGGCCTCATCCTCGCATCGCCGAATCCGCCCCTGACCTCCGCATGTTCTCCGGCCGACATCGCCAACACCGATGGTGATTCCGGTGCCGATGGCCGCGTCGATAACGGCGACTTCTCCCTGTTCTTCTCGGCGTTCTTCCTCCCGGGCACCGACCCTGCCCGCCTTGTCGCCGACATCGCCAACACCGACGGCGACCCCAGCCCCGACAGCACCATCGACAACGGCGACTTCGCTCTGTTCTTCGCCACCTTCTTCACCGGCTGCCCGTAACTCGCGCCCGCGGCTCGCCTTGCCCATCTTCCCGCCTGATCCCAAACACCCCGAATCCTCGGGGTGTTTTTCATTCGCCCCGCGGCCGGATTTCTCGCCCGCGACGCCCTCGGCTACCATCGCCCCCTCACACAACGCGTCCCGCCGCGCCCCCTGCAAGGAGTCCATCGTGCCTGCAAAGATCACCATGTCCGCCGGAAAACTCAGCGTCCCCGATCAGCCCATCATCCCGTTCATCGAGGGCGACGGAACCGGCCCGGACATCTGGCGCGCCAGCGTTCGCGTCTTGGATGCCGCGGTGAACAAGGCCTACGCGGGCAAGCGCAAGATCCACTGGCAGGAAGTCCTCGCGGGCGAGAAGGCCTTCAACAAGACCGGCAACTGGCTCCCCGAAGAGACCCTCGCCGCGTTCCGCGATCTGCTCGTCGGCATCAAGGGCCCGCTCACCACGCCCGTCGGCGGCGGCATCCGCTCGCTGAACGTCGCGCTGCGGCAGATCCTCGATCTGTACGTCTGCCTCCGTCCGGTCCGCTGGTTCAAGGGCGTTCCCAGCCCCGTCAAGCGGCCGCAGGACTGCGAGATGGTCATCTTCCGCGAGAACACCGAGGACATCTACGCCGGCATCGACTTCGCCGCCGGCAGCCCCGAGGCCAAGATCATCCTCGACGCCCTGAGCGAGAAACTGCCCAAGGAGTTCAAGAAGATCCGGTTCGGCACGCAGGAGGCCGGCGCCGGCTGGGCCGCCCAGACCGGCGGCCAGTTCCCGACCGATGTCGCCGTGGGCGTGGGCATCAAGCCCGTCTCGCGCATCGGCTCGAACCGCCTGATCGCCGCCGCCATCGAGTACGCCCTGAAGGAGAAGCGCAAGAGCGTCACGCTCGTGCACAAGGGCAACATCATGAAGTTCACCGAGGGCGCGTTCAAGGACTGGGGCTACGACATCGCCCGCCGCTCGTTCCGCGAGCACATCGTCACCGAGCGTGAGTCCTGGATCCTCGGCAACAAGGAAGCCAAGCCCGACCTCTCCGCCGAGGCCAACGCCCGCATGATCGACCCCGGCTACGACATGATGACCCCCGACCAGCAGGCCAAGCTCGTCAAGGAGGTCGAGGGCGTTCTGTCGTCCATCTGGGCCACGCACGGCCCCGACCGCGACGGCAAGTCCAAGTGGAAGTCCAAGCTCATGATCAAGGACTCCATCGCCGACATCACCCTCCAGCAGGTCCTTACCCGCCCGCGCGACTTCGATGTCATCGCCACGCTCAACCTCAACGGCGATTACCTCTCCGACGCGCTGGCCGCCCAGATCGGCGGCATCGGCATCGCCCCGGGCGCCAACATCAACTACGCCACGGGCCACGCCATCTTCGAAGCCACCCACGGCACCGCCCCCAAGTACGCCAACCTCGATCAGGTCAACCCCGGCTCCGTCATCCTCTCCGGCGAGATGATGCTCCGCTACATGGGCTGGACCGAGGCCGCCGACCTGATCATCAAGGGCATGGACGGCGCGATCTCCGCCAAGACCGTCACGTACGACTTCGAGCGCCTCATGAAGGCCGAGGGCGAGCCGGGCGTGACCAAGGTCAAGTGCTCCGAGTTCGGCGATGCGGTGATCAAGCACATGAACTGATCCGGATCGTTCGACTTCACACCCGGAGTTGCCACGCCGTTTCGAGGGTGTCGTGCGCGATCGCGTCGCCGCAGCGCTGTGCTCTATCGGCGCGATCCCTTTCCCCTTCGGGTGATTCTCTCCGGCTCGTCGGTCATCCGCCTTTCCGGTCGACATTTCCGTGCCATACTCCTCTTCGCAGGTTCACCGTCGGCGCTCTCTGCCGACTCACAACCCAGGAAGAAGGAGATCCGCCTCATGTCGCGCATCATGTCGATCGCCATCGTTCTCGCTCTGGCGGGATCGTCGTCCATCGCACTGGCCGGCCTCTCGCAGGCGAGCATCTCCGCGCCGGGCGGATTCGTTCAGACCCTCGCCGCCCCAGCCAGTTCAACGAGCAACCCCTGGGCCGGCAGCGATCTGACGATTATGTTCACGTCGCCCAGCACCGACCTGCAGGAGGCGACCTTCTCCGGCAACGCCTCGGTCTTCCGCGCTTCAGCCCACGCCAGTGCCAACACCTCCAACAGCGCTTCCGGCACTGTCGGCATGGGCTTTCTCAAGTTCCAGGCACAGAACAATGGGCCGAACAACTCCAACTTCGCCGCCGCCGATGCAAGTGGCGGGTGGAAGGACACCTTCACCATCTCATCACCCGGCCTGACCGGTCAGTCCGGCTTCATGCAATTCACCCTCAACATCACAGGCAGCCTCGCCGCCAGCGGCTTTGCCGGTCTGGCGTCTTTCGGTGTCACCGCGTACAAGGACAACATCCAACTTATGGCCAACCCCTTGGCCAACCCCGGAAACTCCGATCTCATCAGCACCGATCGTCAATACGGCAACTGGGTCGCCTCCAGCGCCCCCGATGTCTCCAAGAACGTGAATGATGTCATCACCATGGCCGTCCCGTTTACCTACGGCACCCCCTTCACGCTCGGCATCTACGCTCGCGCCCACGCCGGCATGCGTTCCAGCAGCGGTGTCCCCGGCAACTCCCAGGCAAGCGTTCAGTTCCAGAACACCCTGGTCTGGGGCGGCATCTCGAACATGTTCGTCGGCGGCACCAGCACGACCACCAACGACTACACCGTCGCCGCGGCTTCCGGCGTCGATTGGCGCGGCGTCGTTCCCTCCCCCGCCGCCGCCTCGCTGCTGGGCATGGGCTCGCTTCTGGTCAGCCGCCGCTGCCGCTGAAGCGGGGCCGTCGCGGCGGAACATCACTTCATCACACGCAGAGGCCGGGACAATCGTCCCGGCCTTTGTTCATTTCATCGCATGTGGCCGTATGCTCCCCGCATGAGCAGCACCACCCCCCGCGGCCCCCAGACCCCCCGCCCGGCGTTCAACGCCCGCCCCGGCGAGCAGTACACGATCCGCCGCAAGTTCTTCAAGCTCTTCGGCGCATCCTTCCGCGTGTACAACCCCGAGGGCCGCGTCGTCGCCTATTGCAAGCAGAAGGCCTTCAAGCTCAAGGAGGACATGCGCCTCTACACGGACGAAACCGCCGCCGAGGAGCTGCTGGTCATCAAGGCCCGGAGTGTCATCGACTTCGGCGCGACCTACGACGTCGCGCTGCCGACGGGGCAGGTGCTCGGCTCGCTGCGTCGGGCGGGGCTGATGTCGACCTTTGTGCGCGACAGTTGGATGGTCTTCAACAACGAGGGGCGACAGATCGCCGCGCTGGCCGAGGAGGGTTCGTTCAGGCCGCTGCTGAGGCGGTACGTGGAGATTGTCAGCGTCTTCTCGCCGCAGGTCTTCTCGCTCAATCGCGCCAGCGAGCAAGCCGGCGGGCAAGCCGCGGGTGCTGCCGGCGGGCCTATCGCGACCTTCCGCACGCACTTCAACCCGATCTCCTACCGCCTGAGCATCGCGATCCGGGCCGATGATCCGGAGCTCGATGACCTGATGATCCTGGCCGTCGGCTGCCTGATCGCCGCGATCGAGGGCCGGCAGGACTGACGCCGCTCCTGCGCGAGGCGGAAAGAAACCGGCCCCGGACAATCGCCCGGGGCCGGTCGAACTTCACGCGAATCGGAACTCGCTGGCGATCAGACGACCTGCAGCAGCTTCATCGTCTCCTTGACGATGTCCTCGCTGGTGATGCTGCACATCTTGAGCACTTCCTCGGGGGTCTTGGCGCTCTTGGGGATGCGTCGCACGAACATCTGACGCAGGGTGAACGAGTCGCCGCTGGCCGTCAGCGCATCGGCAACGGCCGAGCCGATGCCGCCGCCGTAGTTGTCCTCGATGGTCACGATGTAGCCGCCGTTGGCGTTGGCGATGTCCAGCAGCTTGTCCTCATCGAACGGAAGCGAGTACAGGTCGACCAGGGTCGCGCTGACGCCCGCCTTGTCCAGCGCATCCAGGGCCTTGTTGGCCTCGTGCACCATGTAGCCGCTGGCGCACAGCAGAACATCGCGGCCCTCGCTGAGAACCTCGAAGCCGCCGAGGTTGAAGGCCGTCTGGTCGCTGTAGATGAACTCGGTGTCGGCACGCAGCGTGCGCATGTAGCACACGCCCTCGTACTCGGCCATCGCGTGCGTCAGGGCGTACGCGGCATAGGCGTCGCTGGGCTGGAGGACGTAGCAGCCGGGGTTGCCGCGGTGGTCGCGCATCGTGCTGAAGGCGCGGAACCAGGCGATGTCCGGCAGGCTCATCTGGCTCGGGCCATCGGCCGCGAGGGTGATGCCCGCGTGGCTTCCGACGATCTTGAGGTTGGCCCCGCTGTTGATGGCCATTTCGATCTGGTCGTAACCGCGTGTGACGAACTTGGCGAAGGTCGAACAGAAGGGGATCTTCCCCGCGGCGGAGAGACCGGCCGCGACCGAGTACATGTTCTGCTCGGCGATCTTGCACTCGACAAAGCGGCTCTCGAGGGTCTTGTCCTTCTTGAACATGTCGGCGAACGTCGAGTTGGAGACGTCCGCATCCAGCGCCACCACGCGCTCATTGGCCTGGCCCAGGGCCCGCAGCGCGATGCCGTAGGCGCGGCGGGTGGCCATCTTGCCCGACTGGATCGCGCTGACAAGGTCGAACTTCTTGGCGATCTCGCCGAGGGTCACAAAGTCGTTGTTGCGCAGCTCGCGGTTGGCGGCCTGCGCCGGGGGCTGGATCTCGAACCCGTCGCTGGAGACCAGCGAGCTGGTCAGCTCCACGCGACGCTCATCCAGCTCGGCCATCGCCTTCTGCATCACGTCGCCGGTCGCCGGCTTGCCGTGCCAGCCCGCGCCGCTCATGACCGTCGTGCCCCAGCCCTTGACCGTCCGGGCCACGATGGCCATCGGCTGTCCGGGGGTGCCGCTGATCTTGGCGAACTCATCCATCGCGGTCTTGATCTGCGCGGGGGCGTGACCGTCGATCTCCATCACGTTGAAGCCCAGCGCCTCGAGCTTGGCGCGGGTCACGGCGGCGGACTGCTGCTTGCTGACGCGGTCGGCCTGGCCGTAGTCGTTGCAGTTGAAGATCGCCAGCACGTTGCTGAGGCGATGGTCCATGATGAAGTCCAGCGCCTCGGCGATCTGGCCCTCGCGGCTCTCACCATCGCCGATCACGCAGTAAATCCGGCGATCGATCCCGTCCTGGCGGGCGGCGATGCCGAGTCCCGCGGCCACCGAGAGGCCCTGGCCCAGCGAGCCGGTCGCCGCGTCGAAGAAGGGGAAGCCTTCCATGGGGTTCGGGTGGCCATCGACCTCGCTGGCGGCCTCGCGCAGCTTCATCGCATCGGCAACGGTCATCGGCCTGCGGCTGGACGGATCCTTGCCGATCATGACGCCGAGCTTCGCGCACGCGGCGTAGACGATCGGGACCGCATGTCCCTCGCTGAGGACCAGACGATCGCTGGTGGGGTAGTCGGGGTACTCGGGGCTCCAGCGCATCGAGTTGAACATCAACACCGTGATGATGTGACCGAGCGACATGGCCGTCGACGGGTGTCCGGATCCGGCCGCGGCGCACATCTCCAGGGACAGACGGTCCAGTTCGATGGCTTGGGCATGGACGGCGGCTTCGAATGACATGGGTGTGATCCTTTCGCGTGCGGAACAGTGGCCCGGCACCGGGGCGGGCCCGATGCGGGTGGGTGCAGACCGAGCCCGGCAGACGGGCCCAATCATGCGTATCGGCGCATGGCACGTCCTTTGCCGAGAAAATCTCGTCCATGGAGTATCAGCGCCCCCGCCCCCAAGGTCCAGTCCGCGCCGAAAAACCGATGGTCCGCCGTTGCGCCGCCGAGATGCCCTCCGGAGGGAAGAAGTGGATGCACGAAGGCGCGAAGACGCGAAGAAGAGGGGGAAGAAGGGGGAGAAGAGAGGGGAAGAGGGGGAGGGGAGCGGGGAAGAAGAAGAGGGGGGAGGGGGAGATGGGGTGCGGGAAAGAGGAGAAGGGGTGGGGAGAGGGGGAGACCGGGTCTGGACGCCGGATCTGAGGCTTTGCGAAGATCCGGATCGGGGGGCGACGATCGGGGATAGGGGTGCGGGGATCGGGGATGAGATTGCCGAGATCCTCAGCTCATGGCCTCCGTCGCCGCCGAAACGCCTTCCGTGAATAAGCTGTCGGTTGCCCATCGGCCACCGCCCGCCCATGCCCGCTCGGAGCGCGCTGAGGTGCCCAATCAGGGTGATCCCCACCCCTCGGGAGGGATTCCTGATCGCACGGGCGGTGCGCGGCCGCGCATGGGAGGAGCTTTCGATCGAACGGGAGGAGCTCAAGTTCGATCGGGAGGAGCTCAAGTTCGATCGGAAGGAGCTCAAGTTCGAACGGGAGGAGCTCAAGATCGAACGGAAGGAGCTCACGATCGAACGGAAGGAGCTCAAGTTCGAACGGAAGGAGCTCAAGTTCGACCGGGAGGAGCTCACGATCGAACGGAAGGACCTCAAGTTCGATCGGGAGGCCCTCAAGATCGATCGGGAGGAGCTTTCGATGCATCGGGAGGAGCATTCGTGAGCACGGGCGGGGCTCACGTGCGCTGATCAGGGGCTCACGAGCGAGCGGGAGGAGCCCGCGTGCGACCGAATGGGGCCTGCCTTGCGTCTTTCGCCTCAGGATCGTGATCGATCGGTCCGCTTTCGGCCATGATCGCCGCGCGTTCGATCACAATCGACCCTCGCGACCACCCATGGCCCCCCGCGCCGGCCTTTTTCCGCCCACCCCAGCCCCCATCGCGCACCCCTCTTCCCCTCTCCCCCTCCCCGCTCTTCTCTTCCCCCTCCTCTGTCTTCCCTTCCCCCTCCCCTGTCTACTCCTCCCCCTTCCCTCTTCTCTCCTCCCCTTTCCCTCTTCTCTTCTCCCCCTTCCCCCTCCTCTTCGCGTCTTCGCGTCTTCGTGCAAATCCCCTCTTCGAGCGGCCAGCGTGGCCCGGTGATCGCGCGGTTGCGGGCGGGGGGTGGGCGGGAGCGGTCGCGGGTGATTACACTGTTGTTCAACATCTGGAGTCCGCATGAAGATTATCGCTGATCGCGCTGCGCTCATGGAGGCGGCGAACCTTGTTGCCGCCGTTGTCCCCGCCCGTTCTCCCTCGCCGGCGCTCTCCTGCCTCAAGCTCACCGCCGAGAAGCACGGCGGCGTCGGCACATTGACCGTGGCCGGCACCGATGCCGAGGCCTCGCTGGAAATGACGCTCACGCAGGTCGATGTCAGCCAGCCGGGCGTCGCGGTTGTCAGCGCCGAGAAGCTCAAGCAGATCCTCGGGGCCGTGGCCGAGGGCGCGCCGACCATCACGATGGAACTCGACGGCGACCAGTGCAAGATCACCGGCAGCCACGCCAAGTTCCGCATCTTCGCATTCCCCGCGGGCGACTACCCGCCCTTCCCCGACTTCGCCGCGGCCATCGGCAGCGCGACCGGACCGGGCGCAGCGCGCAGCACGTTCATCCACAGCGCCGGCGGGTTGCTGGCGCTGGTCACGCGGACCGTCTTCGCCACCGCGCGGGAGACCAGCCGCTACGCGATCAACGGCGTGCTGCTCAAGCGTGACGGCCGCAAGATCGAAATGGTCGCCACCGATGGCCGCCGTCTGGCCCTTTCGCGCTCCACGCTCAAGCCGCAGCCCGCGGGCGGCGGCGCGGGCGGCTCGGGGGGCGAGAGCACGCCGGTCTCGTGCATCATCCCGACGCGCGCGCTGAACCTGCTGACCCGCCTTGCGGGCGATCCGGAGGCGAGCGTGCGGATCGCCGTCACCGACAACCGCGTGTTCTTCGCGTTTTACGATGTCGAGCTCAAGGGCAAGGAGGGCAAGGACGCATCGGGCGGCGGCCAGAGCCCGCGCGCGATCCTCAGCAGCACGCTGGTCGAGGGGACCTTCCCGCCGTACGAGGATGTCATCCCCAAGGATCACGACAAGAAGGCGACAACGGGCCGCGATGAGCTCAGCAGCGCCGTGCGTCAGGCCAGCGTGCTGACCAACGAGGAAAGCCGCGGCATCCGCATGACCTTCAGCGGGAAGAACAAGAGCGTCCGCCTCAGCAGCCGCGCACCGGAGCTGGGCGATTCGGAAATCGACCTCGGGCTGACGGCCTATGAGGGCGAGGACCTGACGATTTCGTTCAACCCGGCCTTCATCGCCGATGCGCTCCGCGCGGTTCCGGAGCCCGAGGTCATGTGGGAGTTCAAGGCCTCCAACAAGCCCGGCGTGATGAAGGTCGGTGCGGAGTTTCTGTACGTGATCATGCCCGTGAACCTGCCGGAGTAAGAGGGCGGGAGCGAGGGCGCGATCGGCGGGAGTGCGCCTGGGCACGGGTGCGCCGGGGGTGGTGGTGCGCGTGATCGGCGTGGCGGTGCGCGCGATGAGTGTGATGGCTTGCGCGATGAGCGTGGCGGTGCGCTGCACGCTTGGACCCATGGGCGTTTGTCCTGAGGTACCGCGCGGCCGGCGCGGGGTGGCCCCCGATGGGGGCGATCGGCCCGGCGAACTTCAAGAAGTCTTGATGCGGTGGGGGGTGGCGTTGATCTTGCTGCGGCTGGGCTTGATATCGCTGCGACTGGCCCTGATGTCGCTTCGACGGTCCTCGATATCGCTTCGCGGGGGCACGCCCGCCCGGCCAGAGCCCTCGCCGATCATCCCCCTCTGGTTTTCCACGCCGTGGGCCGAGACACGGCTCGCGGGTTCTGGTACGCTTGCGCCACCGCCGGGATGGACCCCGGCACGCGACCACTCAAGGTGAAGCATGGCCAAGAAGAAGACCACATCCCCCGCGAAGAAGACCGGCACAAAGGCCAAGGCGAGCAAGAAGCCCGCCCCCGCAAAGAAGCCCGCGGCCAAGTCCAAACCCGCCGCCAAGAAGCCCGCCGCCGCCAAGCCGTCGGGCAAGCCCGCCCCCGCCGCGGGCGTGTCGCAGATCTCCACCGGCGGCGGCGCCAGCCCCGGAGAAATCGGCCGCAACCTCGTGGCGATGTTCAACGGCGGCAAGGGCGAAGAGGTCGAGAAGAAGTACTGGGCCCCGACGATCACATCGATCGAGGGCATGGGCATGGCCTGGCACGGCCTCAAGGCCGTCCGCGAGAAGAACACACAGTGGGGAGCGCAGAACGAAGTGCTCGGCGGTTCGGCCGAAGGGCCGTACGTCGGCGCGACAGGTTTCGCCGTCAAGTTCCGCATCCACATCCGCGAACGCAGCACCGGCAAAGAGGACCTGATGGAAGAAGTGGGCGTCTACACCGTCCGCGACGGCAAGATCGTGACCGAAGAGTTCATGTACCTGGCCTGAGCGACGCGTTCGCGGCCGTCATCGAGCGTTCAGACCACGGGCGGCGGGCCAGAGGCTCGCCGCCTTTTTCATGGTCCCGTGACAGCCCCCGGCGGCGAACGCGGCGGGCCCGCCGAGCGCACGCGGCGAGCTGCAGTACGCCCGCGGCGAGCTGCAGTACGCCCGCGGCGGGGGGCGATGCTCACTCGAACTCATCGCCGCGAAAGAGCGAGCCCAGGTACACGCGCCGGACCATCTCATCGTTGATCAGTTCCTTGGGCGTGCCCATCGCGAAGCGCTTGCCCTCATCGATGATGTACGCCCGGTCGCACACGCGCAGCGTCTGCTGGACGTTGTGATCCGTGATCAGGCACGCGATGCCCGTCTCACGCAGCCTGCGGATCTCGGCCTGCAGCTCCTCGACCGCGATCGGGTCCACGCCGCTGAAGGGCTCATCCAGGAGGATGATCTTCGGGCTGGTCACCAGCGCCCGCGCGATCTCGAGCTTCCGCCGCTCGCCGCCGGAACACGTCCGCGCCGGGTGCCGGGCCTTGTGCGTGAGCCCGAACTGCGCAAGCAGCGCCGCGGCCTTGCTCAGCCGCTCCTGCCGCGTCGTGGGCATCGTCTCGAGAATCGCCAGCAGGTTCTGCTCGCACGTCAGCCGCTGGAAGACGCTCGGCTCCTGCGACAGGTAGCCCATGCCCAGCCTCGCGCGCTGGTACATCGCCAGGCCCGTCACATCCGCGCCGTTGAGCAGAACCTTTCCCGCATCGGCCTCGATCATCCCGACGACCATGCGGAAGCTCGTCGTCTTGCCCGCGCCGTTGCGCCCCAGCAGCCCGACGATCTCCGACGGCTCAACGTGAAAACTCACGTCCTGCACCACGCGCCGGCCCGCGAACGTCTTCGACAAGTTGAGCGCCTGCAGCAGACTCACGCGGTCAGTGTAGTTCCTCTCCGGTCCTCAGCGCCGAGTCTTCGCTCACCGCGTCTCCGCCTTGACCACCTCGCCCCGGCACTGGCCAAGGCTCACACGCACCGTCCCGCCGAGCACCTTCGCCTCCCCCCAGCCGCGCAGGATGACCTCATCGCCGTCGCCCAGGAACGTCCGCTCCTCGCCCGAGGGCAGCTTCAGCGCCGCCCGCGGCAGGGGCTTGCCGTCCGGCCCGTTTCCGGCCCACGTCCGCTCGAGCAGGCACCCGCGGCTCTCGGCCTCCGGCCCGCTCACCGTGCCGCTGGCGATCAGGTCGCCGGCCTGCAGCGGGCACCCGCCGCTGGCGTGGTGGGCGATCATCTGCGCGAAGGTCCAGTACATCTCGCGGAACGAGCCGATGCTCACGCGCATCGCCGGCAGGCCGGCCTCGCGCATCTTCGCGCTGCGGATGAGCACCTCCAGCGACAGGTTCAGCCCGTGCCCCGGCCCCGCCGCGTCCGGGCCCGGCGTGAGGTACGCCAGCGGCGACGGGTCGCCCTCGCCCCGCGCCGACCCCGGCACACGCAGCGCATCCATCACATCCCGCGTCACGATCATCGGCGAGATGCTCGTCGCGAAGTTCTTGCTCAGGAACGGGCCGAGCGGCTGGTACTCCCACGCCTGAATGTCCCGCGCCGACCAGTCGTTGACCAGCACGAACCCGAAGATCTGCGCCCACGCCTCATCGATCGGCACGCTGCGGCCAAAGTCGCTCCCCGGCCCGATCAGCACGCCGAGCTCGAGTTCATAGTCCAGCCGCTGGCTCGGCCCGAAGACCGGCGTCGCCTTCGCATCGGCCGGGTTGGCCACCGTCTGCCCGTTGGGCCGCACGATCGGCGTGCCCGACACCACCACGCTGCTGGCCCGCCCGTGATAGCCGATCGGCACGTGCTTGTAGTTGGGCAGAAGCGGGTTGTCCGGTCGGAACATGCTCCCGACCGTTCGGGCGTGATGAATGCTCGCGTAGAAGTCCGTGTAGTTCGGGATCATGCACGGCTCGGCGAACTCGATCTCCGTCATCGCCGTCAGCGCCTTCTCCCGCAGCCGCCGCTTCTGCTGTCCGCCCGGTGCGCTATCGAGCATGAACGCCTGCACCGCCTCGCGCAGCATCCGCGCCGGCGTCGGCCTTCCGTCGATGTATCCCGAGCCGCCCATCATCAGCACGTTGGTCATGCCCATGTGGGCCGCGTGGTGCGCCAGACCCAGCGCATCCTCCGCCTGATCCGATGAGCCAAAGTCCAGCGCGTTCGCGTGGATGAGCATGTCCAGATCCAGCACGTGTGCGCCGACGGCCATGCCCAGCCGCGCCCGAGGCTGCTCGCCGTCCTCAGCCGTCTCGCCCCTCCGGGCCGCCTCCGCATCGCTCCGCAGGAGGTACCGGCAGATCGGCAGGTTCTGCAAGGGCCACTCGCACCCGGGCTCGTTGGCCTCGGGCAGCCATGAGCGCAGCGCCGGGTTCATCGTCGGATCGGCCCCTGGCTCGAACGGTCCGTTGGTGATGTCAGGCATGAGCCGAGCGTAGCCCCGCCCGTCGACGCATCCACGCCAACCGCACGCACCCGCTAGACTCGAACCATGCTGGCCCTCATCGTCCGTCGGCTCATCCAGCTCCCGTTCATCCTGCTGATCATTTTCACCCTCACCCTCGCGCTGGCGTGGGCCACGCCCGGCTCGCCGCTGGACAAAGTCGACGGCCGCCAGCCCTCCGAGCAGGTCCGCGAGGCGATGAAGCGTCAGTACAACCTCGACTCGTTCCCGCGGTTCTTCATCTCATACTTCCGCAGCGCCACGGGCTACGCGTACCTGTCCGACTGGCTCTCCGGCAGGCTTGCGCAGGAACGCGAGCAGGCCGCGCGGCTGAATCAGCCCCCGCCGGTCCGGCGCGTCTTCGACCTCGGCCCCTCGCTGCAGTATGAGGACCAGCGTGTCAACGACATCCTCGTCGGCGCGCTGCCGGTGAGCATCACCCTCGGCTCGGCCGCGATGCTCGTCGCGCTGGCGATCGGCCTGGTCGCCGGCGTCATCGGGGCGATCAAGCCCAACTCGCTGGCCGATCTTGCGACGCTGGCGATCGCGATGATCGGCATCAGCCTGCCCAACTTCGTCATCGGCACCGCGCTGCTGCTGGTCTTCGGCGCGTGGATGGGCATCTTCCCCGTTGCCCGCTGGGGCCCCTGGGGCGCGGTGCTGCCGACGATCACGCTCTCGCTGCCCTTTGCCGCGTACATCGCCCGCCTGACCCGCATGGGCATGATCGACGTGCTCTCGGCGGACTTCATCCGCACCGCCCGTGCCAAGGGTGTCAGCGAGTCGCGCGTCGTCCTTCGCCACGCGCTGAAGAACGCGTTCCTGCCCGTGCTCAGCTACCTCGGCCCCGCCGCGGCCCTGGCCATGACCGGCTCGTTCGTCGTCGAGCGCGTCTTCTCGGTGCCTGGGATGGGCCAGTTCTTCGTCGAGGCGGTCCGCAACAAGGACCTGTTCCTCATCAGCGGCGTGGTGCTGGTCTTCAGCACCCTGCTGATCGTGTTCAATCTCGCCGTCGATGTGCTCTACCGATGGGTGGACCCGCGGATCGAGTAACGGTCAGTCGACGCGCCCATCGGCGCTGATTCTCAGCCGCGAACCGCGAAACTTGATTCCATTCTGCGCAAGGATCGCCCGCTTTGGCGACTTGGGCGAGAGCCCGACCCGCCCGTCGGCGATCCAGACAAGTTCGGCGGGCAGTTGCTTCAGCGTGCCGGGAGAGCTGGATAACCATGTCCTCAGCCACCGGGCTTTCTTGATCACGTCGGCGACGTCTCCGTCGGTCGCGCGGTGAACCTCGACCCAAACCGCCTGCAGCCCAGAGCCTTGCTTCACACCAATCCCGTAGTCCCACCTCGGGTCGCGCGGGCAATCCTCCCGCACCGCCGCGTCAAGATCGACGCTCCCGACCAGCGACCTTGAACTCGCTGGGTCGATTAGCTTGGCGTGCGAGCCCAAAGCCTGCAAGCCAGGTTTGGCAACATCCCTGCCCACGGCCACGTTCACTCGCTCCGCAAATCCCGGCATCATCACTTCAATCCCCGACCTGAATCCAAGACGGCGCTCGCCACTGCGTCGCCCGCACGCTCGCTGAACTCCGCGAGCCCTCCCCATTGTGACTCCGCCAGTTCCGCCGCGCCGGGATCGAGCGACGAGATGTCGCGAACCCTCTCATCCCGTCCGAACGAATACACCCTCATGTTCTTGCCCATGACTGCTTCCGCCACTTCGCGGAACCCCTGCGTCTTCTTGCAGCCGAAGGCCTCGAGAATCCGATCGGGCACCGCTCCATGCTCCTGAAGCTGGCGAATGAGCCAGACGCACTCCAGAACGATGGGAGAGTGCGTCGAAAGCACGACGCGATAGTCTCGTTTGAGCAACTCGAGCACCATCAGCATCGTCGTCATGATCGCGCGTGGGTGCAGGCCCATTTCGGGTTCTTCGACGATGACCCACTCAATATCCTGCCGCCTGGTCACTTTCGCCGCCGGCATCAGCCAGTAGAGCCCCAAGAGCAACGGTACGAATTCGCGCTGGCCGGCGGACCACACCATCGCCGGTAGACCCTCCTGCCCCTGCTCTCGAAGGACCAGACGCCTCTGAGACTTGTAGGTGTCCACCTCCAAGGAAAAGCCGCCGAAAAGCGCACTCTCGATCATCGATCGAAACTCGGCCTTGAGCCGGTTCTTCTGCGGAAAGATCGCCTTCTCGCCGAACTCTTCGACAAGCAGCCGCAGCTTGTCACTAAAGTCCCGAACAACGAACGGATCTCCGGATCGAAAAGCCTGGAACGGCTTTGGCCATCCGTCGGCAATCGCCAGAACCCGCTGCGCCGGAACAAGAAACACTCGCTCCGCGGCACCGCCGCGCCCGCTCTTCTTTGCCAGACTCTCTCGGGTTTGATCCGCTCCGTTCCACTGCACCGCGGAGCTCTCGCGCCAGATGTGCCGCATCCCCTCACCGAGAAAGGCATCAAAGAACTCGCCCCACCTCTGATGCCAGTCCAAACCATACAACGTCATCTGCTCATGAATCGCCCGTCGATCTTCGCACAGCTTGAGCATCTGCACCGCGATGCTCTTGCCCGATGCCTGAGGACCGACCAGCACCGTCAGATCACCGAAGGTGAGCTCGGCCTCCTTGATCGGCCCCAAATTGCGGAGCGTGAGTTTCTCCATTGGTCAAGTCTAGCGTCTCGCGCACCCCCTCCGCCCGCGCGATACGCTCCGCACATGGCTTTCCGCCCAGTCATCGTCCTGCGCATCCGGTGGGTGATCACGGTCCTGCTGCGCCTGGCGATGCTCGTCCTTGCCCTGGTCGCTCTGGGCCTGCTCCTCGCTCAGGTCATCACCGTCATCCTTACCACGGGCAGGCTCTCGGCGCTGGCCTTCATCGGCCCGTGGCTCATTCCCGCGAGCATGATTCTGTCACTGGTCCTTGCCGAGAAACTCGCGCTCCCGTGGATCGCGCCCATGCCCCGCCGCGGCTGTCCGCAGTGCCAATACCCGCGTCCGCCCGGCGCGGCCATCTGCCCCGAGTGCGGCCTCAACTATCAGGACTATGCCGCCGCCGTCGGCTCTCGCCGCCCCGGCGCACGCCCCCCGCAGGACCGCGAGCCATGACCACCCCCGCGCCCATCAATCCGACTGCCGCCGCCGACGCCGCCGCCAAGGCCGCTCGACGCGCTGCGCCGATGTTCGCCAACCAGCCCACGCTCGACCGCTACCTCGCGTGCCTCTTCGACACCGACCGCGCTCACGCGCCCGTCGAAGTCCGCTGCGTGGCCACGGGCGACGTGCCCCTGCTCATGCGCCCCGGCACCACCGACGCGCGGGTGCTCGACGACACGTTCATCGGTCTCTACCACCTGCCCCCCGCGCCGCTTCCCGATGATGCCATCATCCTCGACTTGGGCGCGAACGTCGGCTACACCGCCGTGCACTTCGCGACGCTTTACCCGCGAGCACGCATCGTCTCGGTCGAACTCGATGAGGGCAGCGCCGACCTGGCCCGCCGGAACACCGCCCCCTTTGCCGATCGCATCACCGTCCTGCACGCCGCGGCGTGGTTCGAGGACTCCACCGTCACCTACACCACCGGCGACGAGTGGGGGCTGCAGGTCCGCGAGCAGTGGGCCGGCACACCCGAGCACGCCCGCCCCGCCCACGCGACCGGCGCGCGAGTCATCAGCGTTCCAGCATTGAGCGTCGACACCATCATGCTCCGCGAGCGCCTGCCGCACATCGACTTTGCCAAGGTCGATATCGAAGGCGCCGAGCATGCCGTCATCCGCGCCGATGCGCCGTGGCTGGCGCACACCCGGAGCATTCAGGTTGAGGTGCACCATCCCGCGACGGTCGATGGCATCCTCGCCCAACTCGCCGCGGCGGGCATGCGTGTGCGCAAGGACACGCGGCACTGGTCGTGCGCCGTCGGCGTGCGAGCCTGAGCGTCGATGGATCTCCGGACAGAGTCTCCCCCGCACCTCGGGACACTGCGGACGCCTGCCGAGCTTCTCGAAATGACAGCACGCCGGGGATCTCCCGGCGTGCTGGACAGTGCTTCGTTCTTTGCTTCGGGCACGAGGCCCGATGCGTCAGGCGTTGCTCGGCACGACCTCGCCACCGACGTGCTTCAGGCCGCGGCGACGGTCGGCGATGCGACGGCTCTTGCCCGAACGCTCGCGGAGGTAGTACAGCTTGGCGCGACGCGCGTTGCCGCGACGGACCACCTCAAACTTCGCCACGCGCGGCGAGTTCATCGGCAGGATGCGCTCAACGCCCATCTCCTCAACGATCCGGCGGATCGTGATCATCTCGTTGATCCCGCGGCCGGAGCGAGAAATCACGATCCCGGTGAAGACCTGGATGCGTTCCTTGTTGCCTTCGACAATCCGGCAGTGGGCCGCGACGGTGTCGCCGATGTCGATCCGCGGGATGTCGGTCTTGATGGCCGACGCGTTGATGCTCTCGATGATCTGCTGAATGCCCATGGAATCCTCGAATCCGACAAAGGTTGGACCGCCAGAGAACCGCTCGTTCCTGGCCGGGCCAAGATACTAAGCACGCTCGCCCGCCCCGTCCACATCCGCCGTCGGCACCTAAAAACAGACCGTCAGTCAACTTTGTTCCGTGCCCGGCCCCAGCAGGTCCGGGCGGCGGGCCTTGGTGCGGGCCAGACGCTGCTCGTATCGCCACTTTTCCACGTCCGCATGGTGGCCACCCAGCAAAACCTCTGGGACTGCGCGTCCCCGCCATTCTCGCGGGCGGGTGTAGTGCGGGTGATCAAGGAGCCTGACGCACTGCGGGCCGACGGGTGCGAAGCTCTCGATGCACGCCGAGGCTTCATCCCCGAGCGCGCCGGGGAGTAGACGAATAACGGCGTCCATGAGGATCATGGCAGCCAGTTCGCCGCCGGAGAGAACAAAGTCACCGATGGACACTTCGACCGGGGCCAGTTCTTCGATGACGCGCTCGTCGATGCCCTCGTAGTGCCCGGCGATAAGCAGCAGCCGCGGGTGGTGGGCGAAGGACTGGACCATCTGCTGCGTCAGCGGTTTGCCCTGCGGCGTGAGGAGGATTCGCGTGGCGTGACGGGGGTCGGCGGCTTCAACCGCGGTGACGGCGTCGAAGATGGGCTGGCAGGACATGACCATGCCCGGGCCACCGCCGAAGGGCCGGTCGTCGGTCTTGTCGTGCTTGTTGCCGGCGTAGTCGCGGATGTTGGTCGCCTGCCACTCGACGATGCCGGCTTTCCGCGCGCGGGCGGGGATGGAGAAGTTCATCGCGCATCCGGCATCGGGGCCGAACATCTCAGGAAACGTCGTGAGGATGTCGATTCGCAGCGGACGCATAACGCGGCAACGGGCAGCTATGAAAAAGCCTCGGGAAGGCCCGAGGCTCGAGGAACAAAGCGAAAAAAGCCGGCGATCAGGCGGGCTTCTTCTCAGCGGCAGGAGCCGCGGCGGCCTTGGCCTTGGCGGCCTCCACGGCCTTGATACGCTTCTCGCGGCGGGCGTTGAACTCCGCGCCGTCGACGATCTTCTGGCTGATGAGCATCGCCATCACCGTGTCCGACGGCTGGGCGCCCATCTTGATCCAGTGCTTGATGCGCTCGGCATTGAGCGAGGTCGCCTTGGCGGCGTCCTTGGTCATCGGGTCGTACCAGCCGAGATTCTCGAGCACCGCGCCGTCGCGCTTGACGCGGGAATCCACCGCGGTGATGCGGTAGAAGGGGAGGTGCGGACGGCCGATGCGAGTCATGCGAATACGAACCACGCGATTGCTCCTGAATCTGCTCAACACGTCGGCGCGACATCCGTCGGCTCAACGGGTCGAGATGCTAGGCGCGAACCCGCCCGGCAACAAGCCTGCCGCGGACCCGAAACTGCCACGCCGCATACCCTTACAAATTACGATCGGCGGAGGCTACGATCTGTCATCGTCAATTCTGCGCCTGTCACGGGTCGCTCGCCGGGCGTGCCGGTCGGAATTTCGCCCCGGCGCGAACTGCGGGGTGGTCGGGGGCGAAGAGGGGGGACGGTTGCCGACGGCGGAGACTCCCCCGATTCGACTACGCTCATTGAACGCATGATTTCGCTGCTGCTGCCCATCGCGCGGACGACGTTCCTGGAATCCCTGCGCCAGCCGATTTACTTCGTGCTGCTGATGCTCTCGGCCCTGGGGCTGCTGATCAGCACATGGACGAGCGGATTTTCGATGGGGTACACGGAGCAGTCCGAGGTCTCCGGCGACAACAAGATGTTGCTGGAGGTCGGGATGGCGACGGTGTTCCTGGTGGGGACGCTGATTGCGGGCTTTGTGTCGACCAGTGCGATCAGCCGCGAGATCGAGAACAAGACGGTGCTGACGATCATCTCCAAGCCCGTGCCGCGGTGGGTGCTGATCGTGGGGAAGTTCATCGGCATCACGCTGGCGACGACGCTGGCGGTGATCACGATGGTCGCGTTCCTGCTGCTGGCGATCCGGCACGGGGTGATGAGCAACGTCTTTGATGACTATCACGCGCCGGTGATCACCTTTGCGATGTCGGCGTTTGTGATCTCGTTCTTTGTCGGCGCGTGGGGGAACTTTTTCTACGGCTGGAACTTTGTCCAGACGGCCTCGCTGCTGCTTTGCCCGCTGATTGTCGGCGCGTATGTGCTGAGCCTGAACTTCGGACGGACCTGGGGCGTGGAGAGCATGAGCGAGGGGTTCCAGCCGCAGATTCTGACGGCGACGGCGTGCATGTCGCTGGCGCTGGCGGTGCTGACGAGCGTGGCGGTGGCGGCGAGCACGCGGCTCGGGCAGGTGATGACGATCGTGGTGTGCATCGGCGTGCTGGTTTTCGGGCTGCTGAGCAACGTGATGGTCGGGCGGTTTGCGTGGGACAACAACTCCATCGCGGTGGTCGCATCGGCCAAGCCGACGACGCCGCGGTTCGAGGGGCTGAAGAATCCGGGCGACGAGTACACGATCGCTCTCAAGAGCGGGCCGTCGAACGAGATCAGTGTGGGCGGGCCGCTGTGGTACGGGCCGAACCCCAACGGCTTTGGCATGGCGGTGCCGCGGTTTGTGGCGTGGGCGGGATCGATCAACGACGATGCGATGATGCTCCGTGAGACGCCGGGCGCGCTGGTGATCACGGCGTACAACCGGGAGGAACTGACGCTGAACGTTCGGAACGTCGGCGGCGGTGTGGCGGTCGAGCGTGCACCGCGTGAGGGAGACTTCATCTTCGATGCGCCGCCGAAGCGGAATCTCGCCGCGGCCGGGATCTGGGGCCTGGTGCCCAACTTGCAGTTCTTCTGGCTGCTGGATGCGGTGAGCCAGAACCAGCCGGTGCCGTGGTCGCACATTGTGCTGGTGTTGACGTACGCGGCGGTGCAGATCGGCGCGTTCCTGTCGCTGGCGGTGATGCTGTTCCAGAAGCGCGATGTCGGCTGAGACTCGGGGCTTTGTGGGGGACGATTTGATGTTCAGGGGACACGCATGGACAGTCTGACGCAAGGGCTGAACCTGCCGCCGGAGAAACCGAAGTCGGGCGAGAAGTCCACGCCCAGAAAGGCCCAGGGCTCGCAGACGGGACTGGCGGTTTCGGCGGTGGTGATGCTGGCGCTGGCGGCGGTGCTGCTGGCCTGGCAGATGGGTGTGTTCGAGCCGGCGCGAAGCGGCGCTGGGTCCAGCGGTGGTGCGGATGAGCCGGTGCTGACCTATCACCCGGCGATGCCGATCTCCGGTGGTGCGGGCGGGGCTCCGGCGGTGACGGGCTCGGCGGCGGCCGCGGCGGGCGATGGAGGTGCGGGGGATCAGAAGAAGCCCGATGCTCCCAAGGCGCACGAGCAGCCGGGTCGGGCACCGATATCTCCCGGAAGGCCGGGGCAGTTTGATGTGCCACGCTGAGCGCCGAGCGTGAAGTTCGGCGGGCGATCCGGAGTCGACGGGTCAGAACAGAGCGGACGTGACGATTCGGGTGTAGGGGCGTGAGGAGTGATGGACATGGCGGATGTGCGTGTGCGTTCAGGTCGTGGTGTGGTGGTCGCGGCGTGCGCGGGCACGGTCGCGCTGGCGATGCTCGCGTGTGCGGGGACGGCGCAGGGGCAGGCGACGGTGAACCCGGACGCCGCGCGGCGGACGCAGGCAGATGCTCCGAGCGTGCCGCCGATGCAGGTCGAGCCGCAGTGGTGGAACCGGGGCGTGTTCTATCAGATCTTTGTGCGCTCGTTTGCCGACTCGACGACGGGGCCGCTGGCCAATGACGGCATCGGCGACTTTCAGGGCATCATCGAGCGGCTGGATTATCTCAACGATGGGGACCCGAAGACGACGACGGACCTTGGCATCACCGGGTTGTGGCTGATGCCGATCACGGCGTCGCCGACGTACCACGGCTACGACACGACGGACTACTTCACGATCAATCCGCAGTACGGGACCAACGACGACTTCAAGCGGTTCATGGATGAGTGCCGTCGGCGCGGCATCCGCGTGACGATCGACCTTGTGCTCAATCACTGCGCGGACAAGCACCCGTGGTTCCAGGGGGCGATCGAGCCCGGGAGCGAGAAGCACGACTGGTTCATCTGGCGTGACAGCAAGCCGGAGTGGAAGGGTCCGTGGAACCAGGAAGTCTGGCACCCGGTGAAACTCGCCGATGGGCGGACGCGGTACTACTACGGCATTTTCTCGCCGCGGATGCCCGATGTGAACTATCGCAACGCCGCGGCGAGTACGGCGATGATCGACATGACGCGCTGGTGGCTGCGCGAGATGCAGGTGGACGGTTTCCGGCTGGACGCGATCCGGCACCTGATCGAGGACGGCCAGACGCAGGAGAACACGCCGGCGACGCACGAGTGGCTTCGGAGTTTCCGCACGGCGTACAAGGCGGAGAACGCCGAGGCGTTCACGGTGGGCGAGGTGTGGGCGAGCACGCCGGAAGCGGCGGCGTATGTGGGCGATCAGCTCGACAGCACGTTCGAGTTCGACCTCGCGGGCAAGATGCTCGAGGCTGTGAACACGGGCAGGGCGACGGCGCTGGCCTCGCAGATGGACCGCACGCTGCGGTGGTTCCCGCGGCACTCGTTCTCGACGTTTCTGGCCAACCACGATCAGCCGCGGACCATGACGCAGTTGACCGGCGGCAAGGGCAACGCGGCACCGGACTTTGCCAAGGCGAAGCTCGCCGCGGGCCTGCTGCTGACGCTGCCAGGGGTGCCGTTCATCTATTACGGCGAGGAGATCGGCATGACCGGTCCGAAGCCTGATGAGAAGATCCGCACGCCGATGCAGTGGACCAATGACGCGGCTCGGGCGGGCTTCACCAAGGGCAAGCCGTGGCAAGCGCCCAACGAGAACACGCGGCAGATCAGCGTGCAGGCTCAGGACAAGAACGAGACGTCGCTGCTGAGCACGTATCGGCGGTTCACGCACATGCGCATCGCCAGCCCGGCGTTGAGCATCGGCGAGTACACGCCGGTGAGCACCGGCAGCGAGAGCGTGCTGGCGTTCCTTCGGCACACCAAGGAGCAGACGATGCTCGTGGTCGCGAATGTGAGCGACAAGCCCGTGAGCGCGTACGGGCTGAGCGGCAGGCTGCCGGGCGATGCGATCGCGGCGGGCACGAAGGATGCGCTGGCGGCGCGTGAGCGGTCGATGGTTCGAGCGCCCGCGATGTCGGCGCTGAAGGTGGAAGAGAACGGCGCGTTCGACAAGTACAAGCCCGGCGCATCGATTCCCGCGCGGACGGTGTGGGTGATCGAGCTCGGCGGAGAGAAGTGATCCGGGAGAGCGGTCGGGCCGCGGTCGTGCTGGGTGGTCCGCGCGATCGCGTTACCGCGCCAGCACGCCGTGCGGGCCGATTCCGACGCCGACGGTGAAGTTGGCGGGGATGAGGGTCGGGCCGGCGTCGGGGGAAGTCACGCCTGCGGGAACGAGCTTGAAGAAGGCCAGTTCGCCGTCGACCGCGCCGGGATCGAAGGTGCGGAACTGCGGGACGATGATGTGGCGTCCGGCGGTGTCGAAAGCGATGCCCTCGGGCATGGCGTTGATGGGAATCTCGGCGTGGGCGGTGAGCGTTCCGGTGGCGGGATCTCTGCTGAGCAGCGAGAGCGAGCCGCCGGGGGTCATGCGCGGATCACCATCGGGGAGCATGGCACGCTTGAGGTTCGCGGTGACGACCCATCGGCCATCGGGGCTGATGGCCAAGCCCTCGGGCGAGATGCCCACGGTGGCGGAGGAGATGAGTTCGTGCTTGGCGGCGTTGCCGGACGGGACGGCCGCGAGGCGGATGACGCTGAGCGAGCCTTGCGGCGCGCCGACGAGGTAGCCGTCGACGTTCGGACCCCAGTGCAGGTCGGTGGTGATGAAGTCCTTGCCATCGGGTGTGAACTGGCCGCTGAGCGGGTGGGGGCCGGTAGGGACGGGCTGGCCCCAGAGCGCGATGCCCGGCGCGCCGTCGTTTCCATCTGGCGTGAATTCGTAGAACACGACGCGATCAGCGCTGGGGACGGTCACGGCCAGGTGCCGGCTGTCGGGGTGCCAGACGACGCTGGAGACCTTGCCGAGGCCCTTGTCGGCGATGATGTCCGGGTCGGGGTCGATGGCCGGGAGCGACCAGGTCAGGATCGCGCCGGGCTGGCCATCGGGGGTGATGGGCACGATGACCAGGCTCTGGCCGCCGCCGACACGCGCGATGGCGACGAACCTCCCGGAGGGATGAACATCGACGGATGTGGGCTGGCCGCCGACATCGATCCGGCCGGTGACCTTTGGCTGAGCGGGGTTGGACAGGTCGATGATGCTCACGCGTGAGCCCGCGGCCAGGTCGCGCATCGTGCGTGCGCCGGGCCCGGCGGGGCCGCGGCTCTCGGCGACGTACGCGGTCTTGCCATCGCGGGTGATGGCGAGGCTGGTGGGCGAGCCGATGACGGAGTTGCTGACCTCCAGCGACACAAAGCCGGTGGACCAGCGCTGCTCCTGTCCCGGGCGCGGGGCCAGCGGCAGGCGGACGAGCGCGAACATGTCACGGTCGGACTCGCTTCGGCGCGCGAGCACGCCGTCGGCGAAGGCGGTTGCGCCCATGTCGGCATCGCAGATGACGGCGATGTATGTGCCGGCGATGTCGGCGGGGGTGGGGGGCGCGGCGGTGACGCCGCGGAGCGCATCGGACTCGCCTGTGCTGCTGGAGCTCTCGCAGCCGGTCCCGAGGGCGGCCAGGGCGCCGAGCATGATGCCGGGCAGGAGGCGGGAGAGGTTTTGGAATCGTGTGCGGGCGTGCGGGGTCATGGGTGTGCTCGGTGGGCGCTTGCGCGGTGATGGGCCAAGCACGCGCAGCGTACGCGAAGGGTGATGCGCGCGTCAGATGGGGTCAGATGGGTGTGCGCCGGGTTTGTGCCGCGGCGGTCAGCCCTTGAGGAGGGCGCCGATGCTCAGCAGCGAGCCGGGGACGTGCTCGGGCTCGATGCGGCCGGTGGGCTGCGTGCGCAGTGCGGTGAGCAGGGCGCGCAGGTCGCCGGCGAGCGGGGCGACGAAGACCATCGGCTCGCCGGAGATCGGGTGGCGGATGGCCAGGCGTGCGGCGTGCAGGGCGACGCGCTGGACGCGCGGCTCGTGAGGGCCGGGAAGGGCGCGGCCGCCGTACATGTCGTCGGCCAGCAGCGGATGGCCGCGATGCTGGAGGTGAACGCGGATCTGATGCGTGCGGCCGGTCTTGAGTTCGACCTCGACGAGGCTCACGCGTGTGGTGTCCTGTGCGCGCGTGGTCTGCTGCGGCACCAGCGCGGGGCGCAAGCCGGCGAAGTCGTACATGCCGAGCACGCGGTAGATGGTGACGGCGGGCTTGCCGAGATGATCGTGCCGGACGACCTGCTTTTCGCGATAGCCCTTCTCACGCGAGGGGCTGGGGCCGAGCGGCACGTCGATCACGTCGATCGACGGCTCGAGATGCCCGTGCGCGAAGGCGACGTAGCGCTTGTCGGCGGTGCGGTGCTCGAACTGCAGGGCGAGTTGCCAGTGCGCCTGTTCGCTTTTGGCAAAGACGATGACGCCGCTGGTCTGGCGGTCCAGCCGGTGGACGACGCCGGGACGCGCGAACTCCTTGCCGACGGCGGAGAGGTGGCCGGCGGAGCGATGGCGGAAGTGGTACGCCAGCGCGTTGATCATGGTGCCGGAGAGTTCGCTGCGCGCCGGATGCACGATGATGTCGGGAGACTTGTTGACGACGATCATGTGATCGTCTTCGTAAAGGACGTCGATGGGCAGATCCTGCTCGGGCAGGTCCCGGCTGGGAGGCGGGGGCAGGAATACCTCCACGCGGTCTCCGGCGCGGAGGTTGGTGCTGCTCTTGGCGGTGCGCGTGTTGACGAGCACGCCGCCGTTCTCGATCAGGGCCTGAAGCTTGGCCCGGCTCATGAAGGTGATGCGATCGGTGAGGTACTTGTCGAGGCGCTTGTTCAGGTCGCGCTTGAGTTTGAAGACGACGCGGGCGGGCGGGAGTTCGTCGTCGGCATCGGCGTCGTCATCGGAGCTCGGGCTTGCGCCGGTCGGCGCGGCGATGAGGGCGGGGGCGTCCTCATCGAGTTCGATCAGCGCGCCGGGAGAGGGCGGCGCGATCGGAGCCGGAGTTGTGGCGGGGGTGGCCGCGGGTGTCGCGGCGGGAGAGGCGGGTGCGGTGGCGAGTTGATCGCGCTGCTGCAGATGTCGGCGGACGGCGCGGGCATCGACCTTTCCGCCGGGGGCGATCAGGTCGCTGGTGCGAGGGCGATGGAAGTCCTCGCCGGAGTCGGCGTTGGGCGTTGGATCGGGACGGGGGTGATTGTGCTTCTTGCTGCTCACGCGGGAGGCTCCCGCGGCTCAGGGCTTGGGGGCCTCGGGAGCCGGGGCGGGCGCGGGTGCCGGAGCAGGAACGGGCGCGGGAATCGGGGTGGGCACCGGCACGGGCTGGCCGCCCTGGGTCATGCCCGAGGGGGAGATGATGGGGCTCTGGCCGGCCTGGAGGGCCTGGATCTGCTCGGGAGTGAGGTTGAACTCGGTTTTGATGGTCTCGCCGCGGGACTTGATGTCGGCCAGGGCCATGAGGCCCGGGGCGGACTGGGCTGCACCGAGAGATTCGAGGCGGGACTTGGCCAGGTCGGTCTGGACAGTGAGTTTGGCGTTCTGGGCGACGGGGATGACTTCGTCGTAGATTCGGCGTGCGGCCTCGAACTCGCCGACGGACTCCTTGATCGCGGCCAGGCCCATGGCTGCGTTGATGAAGATCACTTCGCGACCGCGCTGGCCGCGGGTCTCGTCGGCGACGCCGGCGAAGAGTTTTTCGGCCTGCGCGATGTGGTCCTTGCGCTGCTCTTCGGTGAGGAGATCCTCGGGCTTCTCGGGCATGCCGTCGGCGTTGAGTTGCTTGCCGGGCTGCGTGCCGCGGAGGGCGCTGATGCGGTGGGCGTCGCCCGCGGCGATGCGGGCGAGGAGCGAAACGATGGGGTACTTGGCCTGCTCCTCGGCGACGCGGACCAGGCCGGCGGGATTGCCGCCGGTGCGGATCTCGTCGAGAGCGGCGTTGTACTGCTCCCAGGCGGTGGCCTCCGCGGCCGAACGCTGGCGCTTGAGGTAGTTCCAGCCGGTGATGGAGCCGACGACCAGCGCGATGATGATCAGCGCGGGGCCGGTCCACTTCTGGAGGAACTCGATGAAGTCGCGGTTCAGGCGGCTTTCGGTCTGGCCCGCGCCGATTTCGATCTCAGTCTGACGACGGTCAAGGCTCATGCGTGCAATCCTCTTGGGGCGCTGGCGATGTCGCGGGGCGATACAGCAGGGTGTCGATCGGCCCGCGAAAGTTCGGTACTTTCAGGGGTCAAGGATAGGTCGCATCCAGCGCCCGCCAGAAGCGCCAGGGCTGGTTCTCGGACAGCCACCGACCGGGTACCAAGCGCTCGTGGATGTGCCCCAAAAGCTCGGCGATTCCCGTTGGTTGGGCCGCGCCAGCGGAGACCAGAACCTCCGCGGGCTCGGCGGGCGGGCCCTGATCGGCCCGAAGGCCCACGCGCAGGACCTGCTGACCCGCGGCGGGCAGGCCCGGGGGGATGAGGAATGTCCCGCCGGCGCCCGCGCAGAGCACGATCAGGTCGGCCGCGTGGGCGGCGCGGAGGGCACGCTCGCGGGCGATCGCCAGAACGGGGTCGGGCGTGGGCGCGGAGGGATCGTCGAGGCCGGGAGTGTCCAGCCACCGGACGACAAGGCCGGCAAGGTCGATGGTGGCGCCGACGTGGTCGCGCGTGGTGCCGGGCATGTCGTACGCCAGGGCGACGCTGCGGCCGGCCAGCGTGTTCAGGAGCGTGGACTTGCCGATGTTCGCGCGGCCGATCGCGGCGATCAGCGGCGGACGGATGAGGCGGGCCAGGGCACGCTCGCGGCCAGTGTCGGGTGCAGCGTCGGGTGCGGCGTCGGCGTCCCGGGGGTCGCGCACGCCCTGGGTGCTCCAGCGATCGGGCTGGGCGAGAAGCGTGCTGATCGCCAGCGGGCTGAGGGCGAGGCTCAGGGCCAGGAGCATCGCCGCGGCCATCGGCGATTCGGCCTCCGGGTACAGGCGGAGGGCGAGATTCGTGATGGCGTGCGTGTGCGCGGAGTTGCGCGATGCGGCGCCGGCGGCAGACGGTGCTGTGCGGTGCTCGTTGCTGATCTCGATGCGCACGCCGAGGTCGATCAACGCGTGCATGAAGGCGTCGATGACCGCGGGGCTGGCATGCAGCATGATCAGGGCTTGGCCGGGTGCCGGGCGTGCGATGACGGCACGTTCATCGCGCAGCACGCTTCGTACGGAGATTGCGGCGGTTTCGGCCGGGGCAGCGTTTGCGGCGCGGTCGATCGCGTGCTCCTGCATGCGGCCGAGCAGGCGGGTGATCTCGGCGTTATTCGCGTTGATCTGTACGATGGCGATCGCGCTGCGCCCGTCCGGCGGGCCGGTCAGGAGCAGTGCGCGGGGCTCGGCGCTGGGCTCAGAGGTCGTCATCGTCGTCATCGGCCGCGGAGCGATCGACGGGGGTCGCGAGCGTTTCGTCGTCGGGGTTGTCGGCGGCGTCGGTGACGATCTGCCACGCGGCGACCATGCCGATGAAGATCAGATCGGGGACGATGTGCTCGACGAGTTCGTCATGCTCGAAGAGCAGGGCGGCGTCTCCTCCGGTGGCGATCACGCGCGGGTACGAGCCGTTGCTGAGCGCAAAGCGGTCGATGGCGCGATGGGCCAAACCGCGTGCGGCTTCGGCGCATCCGAGAAGCATGGCGTCGCGGGTTGTGGTTCCGACGGGTTCGCTTGGTACGGGCGGGAGGGGGAACTTGAGCAGGTCGGGCAGTGCGCCGGTGCCTGTGGCGAGGCTGCGGAGCATCATCGCGACGCCGGGAGCGATCGCCCCGCCGCGGAAGACGCCGAAGCCATCGACAACGCTGACGGTGATGGCGGTGCCGGCATCGATGACGACGCAGGCCTCGCCGGACTTTGCGAACGCGGCCAGCGCGGTCAGTGCCCGATCGATGCCCAGGGTGATCGGGGGCGGCAGGTCGGTCTGGAGTGGCACGTAGAGCACGCCGCTGCGGAAACGCCCCCGCAGGCCGGGCTCGGGGGCGACGCTCAAGCGCGTGAAGCGAGTGCCGGAAGGCCCGATCTGGTCAAGGGCGCGTTCGACGGTTTCAAGACCCGCGGGGTTCACGCTGGCGACCAGCACGCGTGTCGAGTCCGCGTTCATGCCCGCGCAGGCGTCGCGGATGATCGCCGCCACGCCCGCGGCGTCGGTGTTCAGTGCCGCGCGGCTGGGCTCGAGCGCGTTGTCGCCCGCCGGATGAACCTTCGGGCCCTGCGTTCCGTCGGGGGCGCGAGAAGCGGTTGCGCTCGCGGCGGGGCGAGCGGCGCCGGAGGTACCGCCGGGCGTGAGTTTGGCGCGGGCGACGCGTGTGCGCGTGTTGCCGACGCTGATCAGGACAAGGTCCGAAGTGTTCATGCCCGAGCGTAGGGCGGGCTGTGGTTCAGCCCGGCGCGACCGCGAGGCCGATATCGACGCGGATGACGCGCTGCGGGGCGAGCGGGAGCACCTCGTTGAGAACATCCCTGCGGATCGCGTCGTGCTCGGCGGTGCGCCGCGCCAGGTCCGCGCCGCTGGTGCGCTGCGTGAGCGTGAGGATCTGGACGACGAGCGTGCCGTCGGGTTCGAGCCGCGCATCGACGGCGGCATCGGCCGCGCGGTCGCGTTCGCTGGCGGTCTCGGCGGCCGCGCGGATCGCGGCGAGATCCACCGCGGGCGCGTTGGGGTCCGTCTGTTCGGGAACCGGGGGCAGTGCCGGCTTGTCGCCGCCGGGCGCGAACGGGTCCTTGGGCTTGCCGGAGTCCAAGTCGCGCCCGCGGATGTGGCGGGTCATGTCGCGGGAGAACCTTGCCATGCGGGCGCGCTGCTGCGGCGCGGCGATCTGCGAGCCGCGCTGAACGGTCTCGAAGATGAACGAAGCGCCCGGACCCTGCAGGCCCCGGTCGTTGCGCCGTGCGAACTGCTCCTGCCGCGGGGCTTCGCGCTTGGCTTCGGCGAGGGTCTCCACCGGGCTGCGGGGCGATGAGAAGCCCGAGATGTCCTCGGCGAGCTTGACCATTTCGATGAACGCGTTGTCAAGGTACGCGCCGCGGTCGGCCTGCGGGATCTCCTCGTACTTGCCCGCCTCGCGGTCCCACAGATCGATGAAGAGCTTCTCGGCGTTCTTCTGCAATTGTTCGCGGGCCTTGCCCGTGATGCCCGCGGCGAACGCGGCCAGCATCGCCGAGTCGCCGCTATCCATCGTCTTGAGCCGCTTGATCAGTTCGCGGATCAGCGCGAGGCGATCATCGAGTTCCAGATCGTTGAAGTCGGCGGTCAGCAGCGTGAAGTCCATCACATCGCCGATGTCGTCGAAAGCGACATCGGGCACCGCGCGCGGGCGGAGCATGAAGTACGCGGCGACCGACCCGCCGATCAGCAACGCGACGATCAGCGCGATCGAGGCACGCTTGACCCGCGGTCGGGCGAAGAAGTCGCCCACGGCGTAGATCAGCGACCAGAGGCGATCGTTCATCGAACGGCGAGCGCGAAGGCGGAAGCCGCGGCCCGCGCCGCCCGAGCCCGCGGAGCCACCGGCGGCCTGGGCGAGCTTGGAAAGCCCCTCGGCGCGGGTGCGCTCGAGCTGCTCGCCCGCGCTCGGCAGGCGGACGAACCGCGCTCCGGGCTTGTCGCGACCACGCAGTTTGTTGAGCCACTCTGAGATCATCGACCGCTCCGGTCCGATTGCTGGGTGGGTGTGGGCATCATGGTCCGACCGAGTCCGGGCCGAAGGACTCGGGATCGAGCTCGAGCCAGTCGGCGCGCCAATCGCCGAAGTACAGCGCGTTCTGGTTGTACTGGCGGCCGCCGGCCTTGTGGAACTGCCCCGCGTCGGCGAGCACGGGGAAGGTCGGGTTGCCCTCGTAAAAGCGCGTGACGGTGCGGGCGGGCTGCGGGTCGAAGCGGAAGATCTCCCGCGCGATCATCAGCGATCCGGCCCAGTACTCGTACGAAAAGCCCGTTTCCTTGCCGAGGCCCTGATCGTCCGACGGGCAGAGGAACGGCTCGGTGACGACCAGCCGACCGGTGTCGTCGTAGTACGGAAGGTCGCTGGAGATGTACCCCTCCAGGACCTGCAGCAGCGACGGATCGTTGGGATTCGAGGGCAGATTGCTCTGGTGGAACGGAAGCACGTACGGGAGCACTTCCTTGTTGTCGTTCATGTACAACTGGAACGACTGGCCGAAACTGCGGAGATTCGCCGCGCAGCGAATCCGGCGAGCCTCGTTCCTGACCGCGGCGAGGCTGGGAAGGAGGATCGAGACCAGCAGGGAGATGATGAAGATCACCACCAGCAGTTCGATCAGCGTGAACCCGTGACGCTTGCCCATCCATGCACTCCCCAGAAGTCGCTCAACCAGTCCGCTCGGCGGGGCCGAGTGGCCGCCAGGTCGTTGCGCGGACTGCTCCGTGCCTTGCCGCGGGGCCGCCGACGATCAGACCCGTAGATCTGTATATGCGCTGAGGGTGGGTCGGTTGCGGGCTGTTCGGTCCACAATGGGTCGGAATCCCCCGCGAGTGGGTCCGAACGGAATACGACCCGGCATTTCGGCAATGGCGGGTCGACGGCTTTGGTCACTTGCGGAACGTGAAGACGCCCGCGGGTGGCAGGTTTGCCCAGACCCACTCGCTGCGGGAGGCGCTGGAGAAGTACTCGCGGGCGCGCTGGTGAAAGGCCCGGCCCTTCTTGGTCAGCAGCCCGACCTGGTATCCGAAGGTGATGAGGCTGCCGCCGGGCTTGAGGATCCTGACGGTGGATTCAAGGATCGCGGTCTGGAGAGCGTCATCGAATGCGGCCCAGGGCAGGCCGCTGATGACCACGTCGACACCTTGGTCGGGAACGCCCTCCTGGGCGAGAATCTGCGGGGCATCGGTGACGCTGCGCTCGTGGACAATCACGCTCGGGAATCGCTTTCGCAGGTCGCGGGCCATCGCGGGGTTGAGTTCGATCGCGACGAACTTGGTCGAGGGCTTCAGCCGCGGGACGATGGCGCGCGTGAACGCGCCGGTGCCGGGTCCGAACTCAACGATGGTGCTCGCGCGGTCGAAGTCCACATCGCGGATCATGACCCTGGCCAGCGCGGGCGATGATGGGGCGATCGCGCCGACCTGCGCGGGGTTCTTGGCGTAGCGGATGAGGAACTTGGCGGTCGAGACGATCGGCATGATGGTCGGCCTTGGAGCGGTCGAGACGTTCTTGGGTGCCGACGTCCGGCGGTTTTGGTGCGGTGGTGCGGTTACTTCGTCGCGTCGGGCGCATCGGGTGGGGTGGCTGCGGGCGTGGCGAGCGTGGCCCGACGCATGACCGCCGCGAGGAGTTCGGAGGCTGTGGCCTGATCCTGGCGCTCGGCGACGCTGAAGGCGGGCTGGAGTTCGCGCTTCTGCAGTTCCGGATCGGTCCAGCGTCCGGCCAGGCGTGCGCTGTTGGTTTGCGGCTGCCAACCGGGGACCTGCTCGCGGAAGACGGTGACGCCGATGCGCATGAGCATCGGTCGGCCGAGTTCGCTTGCGCGGGCGGCGGACATGGTTCCGCCGTGGTCGGGGTCGGTCTCGGGCGATGCGGGGAGGAAGGTCACGCGGACCTGGCGCGCGTGGCGGTTGGCCAAGTCGTCGATGCCCCGTGCGCCGACGGTGTCGACGGCGGAGGAGATGATGCCCTGCTCGAGGTCCACGCGTTCCCACTCCCAGCCGCGGGCGCGGATCTCATCGCGGGCGGCCTGAAAGACGCGGGCGTACGAGGCCGGCTCGATGGCCAGTTCATCCACCGCGACGACCCGGATCGAGCCGTCGGCGGACGCATCGCCAACGCGAGCGGGCGCGGAGCAGCCGGCCAGCATGAGCGCCAGCACGGGCACCAGCAGGGGCACCCCGGCGGCGACGGCCCACAGGCCGGGGGCTGTGCCCGGGCGGATCCATCGGGCGGGGGGCGTTGCGGCGCGGGTCGATCGCTTCATGCCGGGAGGATATCGGCTGCGGCGGTGACGCGGCTGGCGGCCTGTACCCGGCGTGCACGGCGGGGATGGCGGGCGGTTGTGCCCCGCACGGCGGGAGAGGTCTAAAGTGACACCGATCGGGGTGCCATGATGTTCGTGGCGCGGCCGAGAATGGACCACGAGTAGAAAGGCAGATCGCCCATGGCCAACGCGAACGTCAAGGAGTTCACGGACGGCAACTTCCAGAGCGAGGTTCTTCAGAGCAAGGAGCCCGTGCTGGTGGACTTCTCCGCGGAGTGGTGCGGGCCGTGCAAGATGCTCGCCCCGACGATCGACAAGCTCGCCACGAGCTTCGCCGGCAAGGCCAAGGTCGGCAAGATCGATACGGATGCGGCCCGCGACACCGCGGTGCGCTACGGCATCCAGGCCGTGCCGACGATCATCGTCTTCAAGAACGGTCAGCCCGTGTCGCGGTTTACGGGCCTTAAGAGCGAGGCGGAACTGGCCGGCGCGCTGAACGCGGCGATCGGCTGAGGCGATCGTTGATGGAATTGCGGGCGGGGCGGTGGTCATCGCATGAGCTGGGCGCTGCGCCCGGTGTCTGGAGTCATCATGTCGATCGCGGCGTCATCGGGCACGTCTCCCGCAAGCAAGACCCACACCCGCACCCCGCCGGGGAACCGCCCGCTGCGCGCCGGCGTGGTCGGTGTCGGGCGGATGGGTCGGCACCACGCGCGCGTCTACGCGCAACTGGAGCAGACGCAGCTGGTCGGGGTGGTGGACCACAACCCCGAGCGTGCGGAGGCGATCGCCGAGCAGTACGGCTGCAAGGCGATGTTCAGCGTGCAGCAGCTCATCGAGGCGGGCGTTGATGTGGTGAGCATCGCGACGCCGACGAGTTTCCACCTGCCGACGGCCGAGGCGCTGCTCAGCGCGGGCGTCGCGTGCCTTGTGGAAAAGCCGCTGGCGGGCGACGCGACCGAGGCGCTGCGGATCAAGGAAACGGCCGAGCGCAACGGCGCGGTGCTCATGGTCGGGCATATCGAGCGGTTCAACCCGATCCTGCGTGCGCTGAAGAAGGAGCAGGAGAACGGGCAGCCGATTTTCCCGCGGTTCATGGAGGTTCACCGGGTCAGCCCGATGACGTTCCGCAGCGTGGATACGAGCGTGGTGATGGACATGATGATCCACGATCTGGATGTGATCATCATGCTCATGGGCGGCCGCGAGCCCGATGAGGTTCACGCCTCGGGCGTGCCGGTGATCACCGAGCACGAGGACATCTGCAACGCGCGGCTGGTCTGGCGTCGCGAAGACGGCGTGTGCGTTGCGAATGTCACCGCGTCGCGGCTGGCCCTCAAGACCGAACGCGTCACGCGCATCACCGGCGAGAACGCGTACGTGAAGATCGACTACGCCGCGAAGGCCGGAACGATCATCCGCAGGCTGGCCAACGAGGCGCAGATGATCGAGGTTCGCAACCAGTTGCGCCAGGGCGCGGACCTGAGCAACATGAACTGGCACGAACTGGTAAACATCGAGGAACTGCAGGTCGACGAGGGCGAGCCGATCGTGCTGGAGATCAAGTCGTTCATCCAGGCGGTGCAGAGCGGCACGCAGCCGGAGATCGACGCGACGGCGGGGCTGGCCAACGTGCGGACCGCCGAACGGATCATCGAGGCGGCGCGGAAAGAGCGTCTGGGCGGGTCGGGCCGCAAGACGGTCTGACCCTTGGCGCGCGGGCGTCAATCCCACCAGATCTTGGCCCGGCCGCCGCTGCCGGGATTGGAAAACTGGACTGTGCCGAAAGGCCGTTCGCCGCCGAATCCTCCGACGCCGGAGTCGGCGCCGATCGGGCCGCCGAGGGAAACCGGCGCGGCACCCTGACCGCCGCAGCCGAGGTGGTTGATGAAGCCGTTGGTGCAGATCGCGACGCTGGGGCGTGTGCCGAAGTTGCCGTTGATCGATGAAATGACGCTGATGCCGACCGCGGGCGGCGGGACGGAGGCGATGCCCGCGGCACCGTTGTTCGTGCTGAACAGAACGGCGGTGAAGCACGGCGTGCCGCCGGATTGAGGAGTGCCGAGGATCCCCGCCTTGCCGCCTCCGCCGCCGCCGGCGATCAGCATGGGCACACCCTGGCGGCTCAGAACGGTGTCGCCACCATTGCCACCGTTCTGGCCGACGGCGGTTGCGCGGGCGCCGCCGGAGCCGACGGTGATGGTCAGGATCTCCCCGGGCGTGATATCGACAAACGCGCGGATCGCGGCACCCGAGCCGCCGCCGAAGCCGCCGCTCATGGTCGAGGTGCAGGAGATCGTTTCGGGGGTCCCGATCATTCCGCCGCCGCCGGCTCCGTAAGGGTCGACGCCGATGCGCGTCACGCCCGCGGGGACGGTGAACTGATGGATGTTCGTAGAGATGGGTGTGAACTCGACGATGTTCGCCGGGGGCAATTCTGCGCCCTGCGTCAGAGGCACCCAGAACACGCCGGTGAAGCCTTCGAAACGCTTCGCGGTGGGGTTGTATCGGAGTGCGCCGGGGACGCTCGGCGACTTCTGCGTGATGGCGCTCGCGGCGACGGCGATGGGGGTGGGTGTGATCTGCTGTCGGCGGGTCAAGAGGACGTAGCCCTCCGAGCCGCTGCAGTCCTCGCCGTTATCGAGCCGCGTGGAAACTTCGAGAAAGACCGGAACGCCAGAGGTCAGCGCCGGAAGAGGCACGATGGTGGTGAACAGGCCGTTGGTGACCCGGACGTCGTTCACGCACAGCGTCGGGCCGATTTTCTGACCGCCGAGCCGCGCGTCGAAGAGCTCGAAGCGAATGTCATAGATGCCTGTAACGGGCAGGTCGTTCTGCTTGAGCGTGCCCTGATACGTGATGCCGGCTGAGGCCTGAGCGAACGCGGGCGCGGGTGCCCAAGGCGAGATGGTCGGTATGGTCGCGAGCGCGGCAGCGGCGAGCAGAAGGCGGATGGAGGGCCGGCGCGACATGTGCATCGGCGTTGCGCGGTGAGATCCGGCGCTGGAGTATGCGAGACGATCCGGGTCCGGGCAACCGTCGGTCCGAGGATCACCACGATTCTCGCCGGCTGGTTATCGCCCAAGTGGGTCGCATCGAGGACTTTGGTGCACTCGCAATTGGAGTGAGTTCGAGCGTGCCGACCGTGATCCAGCATGACGGTCGCTCGCGGCGGCGGGGGACTTCGATTGCCGGAGTTGAAGCCCCTTTCGATGGGCGGATCGGGGCGGGAAGAGGGATCGGTGGGCACTGCGCGACTCCCGAGCATTCCCGGGCGTGCTCGGCTACGCTCGGAGCATGGTGATCCCAAGCGTGCCTGCGCGAAGCGCAGATGGGTCGGTCGGCAACCGGATGAAATTCGGCGTGCGGTCGTCGGCCGCCGCGCTGGTTGCGCTGTACGGTGTCCTGACGCTGGGGCTGTCGGGTTGTAGCGGCGGCGGGCACCAGCGCACGATCGCGATCACCAGCGAGCCCGCGGGCGCGACGGTGTGGCTGAACGATGTGGAAATCGGGCGCACGCCGGTGGAGTCGACCTTCCGGTTTTACGGGACGTACGACGTGCGTCTGTCGCTGGCGGGGTACGAGCCTGTGCTCTCCGGTCGCACAGCCAATCCGCCGCCGCACGAGTGGGTGGGGTTGGATCTGGTTACCGCGGGGCTTCCGCTGAAGGATCGCCACGAGTGGCACTTTGTGCTCCAGCCCGTGGCCGAGAGCGTTGACAAGGCTGGTGCCGAAGCGGCGCTCCGCGAGCGTGCGGTGGAACTGCGGGCCAAAGCTGCCGAGGCGGCGCAAGCCGAGGCACCCGTGAGCGCCGTCGTGAGCGAGCCGAAGTAACGGCGCACCGGGATCGCGCACCCGATGGGTGCGTCGCTCGACGGGTTGTAGAAGGTGAAGGGTCTGGTCATGGCGTCATCGCGAGAGCATCCGCTGGGCGGTTCGTTCGTGCAGGCCGCGTCGGCGGTGGCTCGGGATATTGAGGCGTACTGGCAGGATCTGGAGCGTGACTCGCCGCCCTGGCCTGTGATGAGCAGCGCTACCCCGGGGCAGGTGCTCTCGAAGTTCCCCGGCGATGCGCCCATGCACCCCGAGTCGCTCGAGCGCGTGCTCGCGGACGTGCGGGAGGTGATCCTGCCGGGCCTGACGCACTGGCAGGCTCCCGGGTTTTTCGGCTACTTCCCCGCGAACACCTCGCCGCCGGCGGTGCTCGCGGACCTTTTGTGTGCCGGCCTTGGTGTGCAGGGCATGTCGTGGGCGACGAGCCCCGCGTGCACGGAACTGGAAGTTCGCGTGCTTGACTGGCTCGCCCGGGCGATCGGTTTGCCGGCACGCTTTGAGTTCGGCGATGGCTCGGGCCTTGGCGGCGCGGTGATTCAGGGCACCGCCAGCGAGGCGGCCATCACGACGCTGGTCGCGGCACGGTCGCGTGTCCGCAACCGGCTCGGACCGTCGGCACGCATCGGCGTGTACGCCTCCACGCAGGCCCACTCGTCGATCGCCAAGGCCGCGATGATCGCGGGTGTCATCGACCGCGCGCCGGACTTTGCCGGTCCGGGAGACGACGGCGGCGCGCTCGCCGACGACCAGAGGTCCGGCGGCGTGCTGCGGCTCATCGCCCCGGGCAAGGGGCTGTCGATGGACACGTCGGCGCTGTCGCGGGCGATGTCGCGCGATGCGGCGATGGGCATCACGCCGACGTTCGTCGTCGCGACGGTCGGCACCACGGCGAGCATGGCGGTGGACGATGTCGGCGCGTGCGCCACGCTGGCGGAGCGTCACGGCGCGTGGCTGCACGTTGATGCCGCGTTCGCCGGCGCGGCGTGCGTATGCCCGGAGTTTCGCGATCTGCTGCGCGGGTGCGAGCGCGCGGACTCGTTCTGCTTCAATCCGCACAAGTGGCTGCTGACGACCTTCGACTGCGACTGCCTCTATCTGGCCGATCGCCGCGCGATTATCGATGCGCTGAGCGTGACACCCGAGTATCTGCGCAACCCAGCGGCCACCCCCGCGGCCAACCCCGCGGCACACCCGGCGCGCATCGACTATCGCGACTGGCAGTTGCCGCTGGGCCGGCGGATGCGTGCGCTGAAGCTGTGGTTCGTGATGCGCTTGTACGGCGTTGAGGGTCTGCGTGCGTACATCCGCGAGCACGTGCGGCTCGGCGAGATGTTCGCCGCGATTGTCGCGGCGGATGATCGGCTGGAGCTCGTCGCCCCGCGCGGGCTGAGCCTCGTGTGCTTCGCGCCGCGGCCCAAGCCGGGCGAGATCCTCGCGAGCGTGAACGAGCGTGCGCGGGCGTTGCTGCTGGCGACCAACGCCGATGGAAGGGTGTACCTCACGCACGCAACGCTGCCGACGGAGGCCGACGGCTCAGCGCGCGCGGCCGCGCAGCGGTTCGTGCTCCGCATGGCCATCGGCGGCTCGTTCACGCAGGAGCGTCACGTCCGGCTTGCGTGGTCGCTCATCCGCGGTGCGCTGCCTTGAGCGGTTCGGCCCGCAGAGCGCATCACGGCTTGGTGATGCTGACGTTCTGCCAGGAGAGGGTCTGGCCGGGGAATCGCGAGCCCGCCATCATCACGACGATCTGGCTGTACTCGGCGGCATCGGCGTCCGAGACCGTGAACGTGCTGCTGTATGTGTGCCACTGGCCGTTGCTCTTCTCCGGCGGGGCGTAATCGCGCGTCACGAGCTTGGCCCCGGGAGGAGCGGTGCCCCAGTGCAGCGCGTTGCCCGAGAGGGTCAGTTGCGTGCCGGGCTTGACGAGGTACACCTGCCAGTAGTTGAGTTGGTTGTCGTAGTTGGTCAGGCGCGTGTCGAGATTCAGCGTGAACGACCCGGCGGAAATGCTCTGGCCCATGATCACCGTCCGGCGTGCGGCCTCGGTGAACGAGGTGCTCGAGTCGGTCAGTTCGATCACGCCATCGATCAGCGTGTATCCGCTGCCGACCGTCACGCCGGGCTCGAGAGCCGGGGAGCCCGCTCCGCCGGCGATCCACGAGCCCGCGTTCGTGTACGAGGCGATGCCGGTCGGCGCGGGCATCGCGCCTGAGCCCGCCGGCGCGGCCTCGGTCAGCGAGAGCGCGCCGGTCGAGGGGTCATAGGTGTACGTGGCGCCCGTCGGCCCGATGTACGTGTGCACCGTCACGCCCTTGCGCCAGCCGCTGGTTGTGACCTCTGAGAGCACGACGCTGAAGAAGTCCGAGGCATCGGTGGAGCTGGCGGGCGATGCGTCAAGCCGGGTCGGCCGCTGCGGCCAGCCGCGGACCGCCGTGTCGGAGATGTACTGCTGGATTCCGCTGCGGACAGCCCGGACCGTCGCCGACTCGCTGCTGCTGAGCGCCCGCTGGCGATGATCGAAGTACCGTCTCACGGCGACGCCGGCGAGCATCGCCAGCACGATGATCGCCGCGATGAGTTCGATGAGCGTGAACCCGCCGAATGAACGCGCCGCCCACCCGCGTGAACACCGGCCAGAATCGCACACCGTTCCGCTTCGATCCATAGATCGAACTTCGGCGTTCCTGCCGAAACTCCGCGCCGTTATGAGCGTTCGGATCGCGATTCTCGGACTTGGCGGCCCGCGCGAGCGGAAATCTCTGCACATTCTCACCGTGTGCGCCACGTTCGAGCCGTGTTCAACGGGCCGAGGGTGTGAACATGCCGCCGTGGACCTACTTGAAGACGATGGCAGGATCGCCGTTGACCAGTCCGCGTGCCGCGAGGATCGCGGTGCTCAGCACCATCGCGGGCATGGCCAGTGCCACGACCAGCGCCACCGGCGCCGAGAGCGTGATGTCACGCATGGGCGACAGGTCGGTATCGCCAAGGTACAGCACGAGCGTCGCCCCGCCGAGGCCGATGCAGTAGCCGAGCACTGTGACGAACAACGCCTGGAAACAGAGCATGAGCGTGATGGTCGCGCGGCTCGCGCCCATGGCCTTGAGCGCGGCAAAGTTCTTGCGGTTCTCGTATGCGAACAGGTAGAACGTCTGCCCGACGACAAGCATGCCGATGATGATCCCAAGCAGGATCACCGAGCCGAGTACCTGCACGATGCCGGTGTTCTCCATCGTCCAGTCGATGATCGAGTCGTTGAACTCCTGACGGGTCTTGGCGACCAGCCCGGTCTGCGCCTCGATTGCGCGAGCGACCTGCTCATGCGGCACGCCGGGCTGGACCTTCACCAGCGCGAAGGAAACGGTGTTGTTGGGCTCCTGCGTCAGCCGCACGGCGACGCTGCGGCGGGCGTAGATGATCTCGCCGCCGGTGATCGTCTTGACCGCGCGGCAGACGCCGATGATCCTCACGCGACGCTTGCCGATCTCGATCGTCGGCTGCTCGGTGATCGGAATGTCGCCGAAGAGGCGCTTGAATGTTGCGATATCCGCGATGACCTTGTCCGGCCCGCGAAGGTCCTCGATGCTTCCCGCGAGCATGACCGTCGGTGCGCCGATGAGCGTCGCGTCATCGACGCCGATGAGTCCGATGTTGCGCATCTCGCCGTCGGCGCCGCGCGCGGTGGTGCCGCCACGATACAGGGGTGTGGCCCACGCGACGCCCTGCACGCCGCGGACGCGGGTGAGCCAGCCCTCGGGCATTTGCTCGACGATTTCTGTCGCGCCGATTCCGGGTCGCGTGACCCAGACGTCGATCTCGGGGTTGGCGGTGACCAGATACGCCGAGAGTTCCAGCACGCGCACGAAGATGGAGGCCTGCTGAACGATGAGCAGCGTGCTGAACGCGACGCCGAAGATCAGCCCGAGGTACTTGACCCGGTCGCCGACAAGCATCCGGAATGCGACGTAGATCATGCCGCGACTCCGCGTTCGGAGTCCGGTTGGAACATCATGAATTTCTCTTCAGGCACGTGAGATAGTAGAACCTGTCGCGCCCGGCGCGGCATACACATGGACCATGAACGAGCACACTTCTGCCGGCTTTGGTCGTCTCGCGGTTGTTGTTGGGGTGCTTTTGGCCCTAGGCATTATCGGCTGCCAACCGACTCGCGAGCCGGTGACGCAGGATGACCGGATCGCTGAGGCCCGCGAGCTTTCACCGCCGCACGAATCGATCAGAGACCTGGCGTTCCTCGCGGGCACATGGGTCGAGTCCGAGGCCCGCACCGGCGTGCCGTACAACGAGGAGCACTGGATGCTGCCGCGCGGTTCATCGGTGCTCGGCATGATCCGCCGGATCCGAAAGGACGGTGTGCCGGCATTTCACGAGATCACCTCGATCACCAGGGAAGACCAAGGCGTCTTCCTCCGCCTGCGGCACTTCCATGGCAAGCTCGAGACGCGCGAGGGCGAGACCGATCCGAGCGTCTTCCGGCTGGTCAGCTCGCGATCTTCGTCCGTTGGCGGAAGCGCTGAGTTTGTGGCCGTCAGCGGCACCCGCGGAGTCGCACGTGTGGTGTACACGCGGGTGCACGATCTGCTCACACTGATGGTCTACTTCGAGCCGGGGCGCGAGCGCACGCTCGATACATTCTCCTACCGCCGAAGCCCGGGCACGCGCTGAGACCGGCGTCCGAGCCGTCTTCACGCAGCCTTGAAGCCGACATCGCCGGGCTTGGGCGGGGGCTTGGCGTGGTCGATGGTGCACCCCGGCTCGACGCCGCACTCCAGCGAGTAGCGCATCATGTCGTGCCACGTGCAGATGCCCACGGGGCGTTTCTGCCCATCGGTCACGGGCACGCACGAGATGTTGTGCCACAGCAGCATCGACATCGCGACCTTGATCGGCGTGTCGGGCGACACGGTGAACACGTTCCGCGTCATGAACTGATGCACCTTTCGGTCCAGGCAGTACACATCCTGCGTGCGCTCGGCCTTGGTGCCGATGAACGGGCTGATGTTGCGCAGCAGGTCGCGATCGCTGACGATGCCGACCAGTTTGCCGTCTTCGACGACCAGCAGGTGGTGGAACCGGTGGGAGAGAAAGATGGTGCGCACGTCGTCGAGGGTGTGGTCCATCGAGACGGTGACCAGATCGCGGACCATAATGGAGTCGATGTTCATGCGTTCCTCCGCGGCGCGCCGCTATGGACAAGAATCGGTCGATGCGCCGGGGAACTGAGGGCTCAGCCATGTCCGAAAGCGTCCGATCGTCCGAGAACTCGATGCCGCCGACCTCATCGCCCGCTCCATCTGCCCGGAGTGACGATGCCCGAACTCAGCCCGCCGCGGCGGGGCAACTCTGGGCCCCGTGGAGACTCGAGTATCTCCAGGGCCTGGCCGACGGCCCGCAGTCCGGGCCGAACGCGCCGGCGACACCGTCGGCCGGTGTGCCCGTGTCGGCTCGGCCGCCCGAGCGAGCGTTCGCATCTTTCCTTGCACGCGACTGGGCACAGCCCGAGCACGATCTGGCCAATCACGTGATCGTCCGATCGCCCGTCGGCATGGTGCTGCTCAACGCCTTCCCGTACGCGAACGGCCATCTGCTCGTGGCGCTGGGCGAGGGCCGGCCGCGGCTGCTGGACTACTCGCCGCAGCAGCGCGCACGCCTGTGGGAACTGGTGGACCTTGCCACCGATCTGTGCGAGGTCACGCTTCAGCCCATGGGCATCAACACCGGCATCAATCAGGGTGCCGCGGCGGGCGCCGGGGTGCCGTCCCACCTTCACGTCCACCTCGTGCCCAGGTGGGCGGGCGATACGAACTTCATCACGGTGGTCGGACAGGTTCGCGTGGTGCCGTCGTCGCTGGAGGCGATGAGTGCACGATACCGCGAAGGATGGTCGCGGATCCGCGATCGCTGGCAGCACGCAATGCGGCCATGATTCGGCGTTCCCGCCATCGGCTCACGCCGCGAGAACAAGACCGGTCGTCGGCGCGGGCACATCCCACGGCGTGATCACGCGGCGATCCGGCAACTTCGCCTGCAGCCGCTCCATCGCGTCGAGCATCGGCCCCGGCGAGAGCGTCGCGACCACGAGCGCATCGGCCTGATCAGGCTCGCCGATAATCTGCACGTTCAGTTCGTGCAGGGCACGCGCGACTTCGGCGGCGTTCTTTCCCGGCGCGACCAGCGCCACCCGCCCGAGCGGTGACTGCGCGTGCGCTCGCCCCAGCGCGGCTCGCGCCGCGGCTAGGCCGGTGAATCGATCCCACAGCGCCTCGGGCAGCGGCGAGCGCTTCTGCCTCGGCAGGCTCAGGGCAAGCCCCGCCGCGCCGAGCACAAAGCCCGGAAGCGCACGCTCCTTGCGGGCGATCCCGGCGTAACGCGTGATGGTGTGTATCACCGCGCCGCGAACCAGCGGAGCCGGGGCGTACCGACGCATCACCCACGCGTTGTTGCGGACCAGACGGCCGAGGATTCGTCCCATGCTCCGTCCGCCGAGAACCTTACGGTGCAGCACGCAGAAGCGCCGATCCATGACAACACGATGCCCCGCCGCGAGCATGCGGGCGCTGAGGTCGTACTCCTCGGCGTAGTAGTCGAAGGTCTGGTCGTAGCCGCCCAGCGACTGAAAGACCTCGCGCCGGATGGCCACGCCGCAGCCGATGAAGACCTCGGGCAGCCCGCCGGCTTCGCGCGGCCCGGAGCGCAGTTGCTCGGGCGTGGCGACTCGCCAGTTGGGCATGTTCGGACCGGGCAGGAAGATCTCCGCCGCGACCGCCGCGACATCCGGTGCCGCGGCCTTCAGCGCTGCGATGAAGCCCGTGTCGATCGGCGATGAGTCATCGTCGAGCATGATCAGCCACTGACCGTTTGCGATCAGCGCGCCGTGGTTCCTCGCCGCCGCGGCGATGTTCTTGGTCATCACCTGCGAACGCACGCGCACGCCGTTGGTCAGTTCAGGGTCGCAGATCGCCGGCAGGGTCGAGGCGTTGTCGACCACGATGACTTCGAACTCCTCGGGGCTCAGCGGCAGCGAGCCGAGGATCGCCAGCGTGCGCAGCAGTTCGCTGGGTCGGTTGTGCGTCGGGATGATGAAGCTTGCGAGCATGATTGGTCGTGTGTTTCAGACGGCCTGGCCCATCCGAGCGCGCATGGCGACCGCGTCGCCCTCGCCGGGTGCGTACGCGAGCCGCGAGGCGTGCAGCCGGACCATCGCGTGACGCAGATCGGTGGAAGCGACCGGAATGTTGCCGAGGCGCTGGGCCTGCGTGGCCGCGCCGAGCGAGCCGAGCGTTGCAGAGGCGAGGGTCGATGCGCCGGTCGTCATCGCGAGCGTGGCGACGCTCAGCAGGGTGTCGCCGCAACCGAGCGGGTCGACCGGATGGCCCGTGAACGCGGGCACGTGCTCGCCGCGGACGCGCGAGGCGTTGGCCTCGATCCCGGGGTCTGAAGGGTTCGCCGAACCCGGCGTGTCGATGCGATCAAAGGCGATAAGCCCATCGCCGCCGAGCGTGACGAAGATCCCGCGGGAGCGCGTGTCCTCCAGCACCCGCCACGCGACGGAGGGGATCGATTGGTCGAAGATGCGATAGGTTTCGCGCAGTTCGCTCTCACTGGGGCAGAGCAGGTCCATGGAGTGAAACGCCCGCAGGCTCGAGCGTCGTCCCGACACATCGCCGCTCATCACGCGCACGCGCGGGCGGAGCGTGGTGCAGAGGTGGTCGAGCACCGTGGGCGTGAGCAGGCCGTTGCCGAAGTCCGCGATGATCGCCGCGTCCGCGCCGTCGGCGTGCTCGCCGGCGAGTCGCACGAGCCGCTCCTGCCGCGTCGCGTCGAGAACGATCGGGCTGAGCGCATTGACCTTCATCACCTTCTGCGCCCCGACGAGAAACCGCTGCTTTTCGGCCATCGGCACATCGACCGGTATGGACGCGACCTCCACACCCTCCGCGGCCATCCGCTCGCGGAACCGCTCGCCCTCGGCATTATCCGGCAGGCCCGTGACCAGCACCGGTCGAGCGCCGAGCGCCGCGCAGTGACGCGCGATGATCGCCGCGCCACCGTCATACTGGCGCCGCTCCAGCGGGCGCAGGGTCATCACGGGCGACTCGCTGGCGACTTCCGGCTGATCGCAGAGCACGTACACGTCGCTGATCGTCTCGCCGACGACCACGACGCGCCGGTCGCGCATCGCGTTGATCACGCCGTTGAGTCTCGGGCCCTGAAGCTCCTCGTGAGCGAGCAACTGACGCAGCCGCGCGTTGTAGGGATCAACGCTCTGCTCCAGCGCACGGATCAGCGCGGTGCTGGAGAACACCACATCGCCCGACGAGAAGATGACCTTGCCCCCGGCCGCCTCCACCGCCGCTCGCTCCGCCGCGAAGCGCGGGTCGTTGTTCTGCTCGTATTCGCGGCCCTTGATGTAGACATCCGGCTGCACCCGCGTGAGGATGTCCTGAGCGGTGGGAGAAGGGTCGATGTACACCCAGTCCACACAGTCGAGTTCGGCCAGGTTCTCGGCGCGGAGTTCCTCGGGGATCAGCGGTGCCCCGCCGCGCTTGGTGTAGCACGCATCGGCGGTGATGGACACCAGCAGTATGTCGCCGTGGCTGCGCGCCTGACGGAGGTGGCGGATATGCCCCGGGTGGACGATGTCGAAGCAGCCGTGACACTGGACCACGTTCAGGCCCATCGCCCGCGCGCCGGCTCGGCGCTCGAGCAGTTCGGGCAGCGACAGAATCTTGGCCCGCTGCCGCGGCCCGCCCGTTCCTGAGCCTCCGCGGCTCGGGTTGAGGGGTGAACGGTCCGACGATCCGGGTTCGCGACCAGATGAGCGCATGTTCCGTTATCGGCCCGTTGGGGCTGGGCCTTTACGGGTGTTTGCCCCGCACGCGAGACTTTCGCGGACTCCGCGCCCGGTTTGCGTACGTTGCAGGCCTGAATAGCCGATAACCACGACATGAACGGCCTTGGAGTCTCCGGGCTGGGCCACGCCGCGGCCCCGCACGCGGGCGATCACGTCGCCACCGACCTCGGCCAGGGCCGAACGGCGGCCCCACGCGCCGTCACGCCGCTGCTCAGCAGGGCCGACCTGCTCACCCTCGCCCGAGCCGGCAAGCCCTGGGCTTTCATCCCCCGCGGGCTGGACTTCGCCCGCGCCCATCCCGCCGATGCGACCATCCGGCTGCTCGTCGCCGCGGCGATGCTCAAACTCCGCCTCAAGACCCCCGCCTTGGCGCTGCTGGACTCGATCGCCCCGCCGGCGGACATGGACCCCGCCATCGCGCAGCTCCGCCGGGCCGCCGACGCGACCGCCGAGACGCTCATCGACGCCGATGAACGCATCGCCCGCGCACGCGCGAACCTGAGCGTGCTGCTCCGGCGCGAGGGCGAAGGTGACATGCGCATTCGCGTCCGCGCGGCCGAGCACGCCTTCGACGCATGGGCGCAGCGGAGCCGCACGATCGCCGCGTATCGCACGACCGACGGCAGCGTCGTGACGCGCCCGCAGGCTGCCGGTGCCGATGATCCCTTTGCCTCGTTCATCGAGCAGCCGAGCTTGCCCGAAGGTACCCCGGTGCTTCCTGTCTCGCCCGATGCGAGCAGCGCGGCGAGCAACGCAACGGGGATGAAGGCGCTGTACGTCGACGGCTTCGACACGCCGATCGTCGTCCTCCGCGCTCACGAGCAACTCACGCGGAACCCCGATGGATCATGGCCGCTGATCGCCGTCGTCCACGGCGATGCGTGCACGTTTCTCGATGCGCTCGCGCACCTCTCGCTCGAGCCGATGCTGACCGCCGACCGCTTCGCGTGCTTCGTCGGCAATGATGCGCCCGCGCTCTTCCGCGAGTTTCTGATTGGCCGCATCGATCTGCAACTCGGCGGTCATGTGCTCGCTGCCGGCGGGCCCGCGCACGCGGGCGTGATCGAGCCCGTACTTCGGGACGTTCTGGGACAGCAGGAGCGGGAACTCGTGCGACTGCGCGAAGCCGTCGCCGCGGCGTACGTCGGCAGGAACGCCGCATACTGGCGCGAGCGATTCGCCGGCGTGCTGACGGGCTCAAGCACAGCCGCCGAGCCGCTCCGCGTGCTGATCCCCACCTGCAGGTTCTCGACGTTCATCAAGCACTCGTCGGCCGATCTGGCGCGAACGCTCGAGCGGCTCGGCCATCAGGCCCGCGTGCTGATCGAGCCCGATGATTCCAGCCAACTCAGCGTGCTGGCCCACGCTCGCGCGTGCGCAGAGTTCCGCCCTGATCTTGTCGTGCTGATCAACTACCCGCGCACCAGCGTCCCGGGCCTGCCGGCGAACGTGCCCTTTGTCTGCTGGGTGCAGGACGCCATGCCGCACCTGTTCGACCCGCGCGTCGGCGCAACGCAGACCGGGCTGGACTTTGTCATGGGCCATCTGCACACGGAGTTCTTCACGCAGTACGGCTACACGCGTCAGCGCACGCTCAGTTCGTGGTGCGTCGCCAGCGATGAGAAGTTCGCCCCCGACGCGATCCGCCCGGTCTCGCCGGAGCGTCGGGCACGCCTGAGCGTCGACGTCGCGTTCGTGACCAATCACTCCGAAACGCCCGAGCAGATGCGCGAGCGGCTGATCCGCAACGCCGCCACCGGCCCCGAACGCGACATGCTCACGCCCATGGTTCAGGCCGCGTGCGAAATGGCGCTGCAGCAGGCCCGCGTGTCGCTCGCAAGCGGCGCAACATATCCGCACGCCATCGATCGTGTCGCCCGCGCACCGGATGACTGCGGGCCGGGCGCGGCACTCTGGCCGGAGACCATCGCCAGGAACGCGGTACTCGCCGCGACGGGCAGGGAGCCCGAACAGCACTGGGTCACGATGCTCACGCACCAGATCATCCGTCCGCTGATGGACCGCGCGATCCGCCATGAGTCGGCGCACTGGGCCGCGAGCATCTGCGACCGCCGCGGCTGGAGCTTCCGCCTCTACGGCAAGGGTTGGGAGACGCACCCGACGCTCGCCCGCTTCGCCGGCGGCACGCTCGATCACGGCGAGGATCTCCGCGCAAGTTACGCCCTGGCCGGCGTGCAGCTCCACGCCACCGGCGGCTCTGCGTATCACCAGCGAGTCGTCGAGTGTGCGCTGGCCGGCGGTCTGCCCCTGACGCGTCGCAAGTACACCGACGCCATGCTCGCGATGGCGTATATGGAGGCCCGCGCGTGCGATACGGGCGAGCCCGTCGCGTGCGATCTTGTGCGAAAGTGGGAGTGGGTTCGCATCGCCGATGACTGGCGCATGATGGCCCTGGCCGCGGGTCTGCAGCGCAACGGCATCAGCGTGCCCGACCTGTTCCCGCGTCTGCCGGAACTGCGTCAGCAGCCGTGGATCCGCTATCACAGCCACGAGCCGGACTTCCGGGAGAACTTCATCGCCGGCGATCTGTTCGAGACCGGCTTCTGCACCGAGCAGGAACTCGAGTCCCGCCTCGAGCTCGCCCTGGCCCGCGGCCCGTGGCGCGAGCAGATGACCCGCACCATTCGCGAAAGAGCGCTGGCGTTCTACACGCACACGGCGCTGGTCCGCGGCATGCTCGCAATGGTTGCCGGCGGCTGCAGCGATCGCTGATCCGCGGCGGCAAAGTGGCAGATGGATCGTCGAGTTCCAGCGGGCGGCGCGTCCTTACGCCGCCCGATGGAACTCGTACCGAAGGCCCATGTGAAACCGTCCCTGGTCGTCACACACGCAGTGAACCACCGTCGCGATCCGATCCGGAATCGGCGTGTTGCCGCTCACCAGCATCACACGCGTCCCGACTTCAAGTTCAGTCGTGCTCGTCACGCCCAGCCCCGTCGCGCTCGTGTCGACGATGTCCAGCGGCAGCACACCCTGACGGCTCGGCCCGGCGAACATCGCCGTGATCCGGCTCTCCACCCGCCGACGCGAGTACTCGCGACGTTCCTCCGCCAGGTGGTCCGTGCGCCAGTTCATCGCCCGCGCCCGCGTGTGCAGCAACTCCACCATCGCGTCACTCTCGTTGACGCGCGTGCGTCGATCGGCTCGTTGGTTCCGTGTCGGTTGGGTTGTCAGCTGCAGCATGTTCGGGCTCCGTCCATCCATCGAGTGACTGTTCGACTGTCCACTGATGGAATCGGAACACCGCTGTCGCAAGTTCAGTGTGCAATGCGTAAAGACTCCGCGCTGGGGCACTTACCCCATGCAGCCGACAGCTTCTCCCGCTGATTTGGCTGGCCCTGAAAGGTGGATGGCCATCCCGGAATCCACCCATCGACCGCCCAAGTTGCCGATTTCCCGTGGCGAATCTTGCGCATCGACCATCATCGATGCGTGAACTCCGGCGGAATCCGCGAACGTCTCGAGCCCGCCCGGACGCTCAGTGGCGATGCCGATCGCCGACATCGAACGCCGGCGGCGTGGTCACCCCGGTGTTGGGTTCAGCGCTGACCCGCTGCATGCGTCGCGCCAGCAGAAAGGCCAGTTCCAGCGACTGCTCGTAGTTCAGCCGCGGGTCGCAGAGCGTGTGGTAACTGCGCGAGAGATCGCTCTCGCGGATTCCCGCGCTGCCGCCGATGCACTCGGTCACGTCCAGCCCGGTCAGTTCGATATGGACGCCGCCGAGGAACGACCCGTGCGCACGGTGGATGTCCCACGAGGCCTCGAGCTCCGCAAGCACATCGTCGAACGACCGTGTCTTGACCCCGCCGCTGGTCACGATCCCGTTGCCGTGCATCGGGTCGCACGTCCAGAGCACGCGTCGCCCGGCGATGCGCACCGCGTCGATGAGCCCCGGGAGCACGCGCTCGACCTTCGCCACGCCCATGCGCGGGATGAGCACGAGTTTGCCCGGCTCATCGCCGGGGTTGAGCGCGTCGATAAGCCGCAGGAGCTCCTCGGCGGTCGTCGAGGGGCCGATCTTCACGCCCACGGGATTGCGGATCCCGCGGAAGTACTCGATGTGCGGACCGTCGAGCCTGCGCGTGCGTTCGCCGAGCCAGGGCATGTGCGTCGAAAGGTTGTAGTGGCCGCTACGCCGCGGCACCGTGCGCGTCTGCGCCGCCTCATACTCCAGATTCAGACCCTCGTGGGACGTGTAGAACTCCACGCTCTGCGGGTCGCCGCCGGGCTTCTGGCCCATCGCGCTCATGAACCGCAGGCCGTCGGCGACCATCGCCTTGAGCCGCGAGTACTCGTCGCGCAACTCGGGCGTCAGATCGGCGTGACGCATGAAGCCCAGATCCCAGTACTCCGGGTGATGAATGTCCGCGAAGCCCGCATCCAGCAGCGAGCGCACGAAGTTCAGCGTCATCGCCGCGTGCTTGTACCCCTCGACCATGAGCCACGGATTTGGCGTGCGGCATTCGAGCGTGAACGGCGCGCGGTTGATCAGGTCGCCGAAGTAACTCGGCAGCGTCAGGGTCTGGCCGTCGATCTGCCTGGTCTCGCTCATGCTGCTGCGCGGCTTGGCATACTGCCCGGCCATGCGTCCGACGCGGATCACGGGCTTCTTGCCCGCGTACACGAGCACGAGCGACATCTGCAGCAGGATCTTGAGCTTCGCCGTGATCACGCCGGGCGTGCATTCATCGAGCGTTTCGGCGCAGTCGCCGCCCTGAAGCAGGAACCGCTTGCCCTCCTGGGCTTGGGCGATCAACTGCTTGAGGCGCTCGACTTCCCAACTGGTCACCAGCGGCGGGAGCGACCCCAGAACACCCGCGGCCTGCCGAACTTGCGCTTCGTCCGGGTACGGCGCGACCACCGCCTTGGCGGTCGGGTCAACGCGGCTGCGCCAGGTCTCCGGCGTCCAGTTCGCCGCGGGTGGGACGGCGCTGCCTGACGGGTCGCTCGGGTTGGGCTCGTTGAGGGGGTGCATGGTGCTGAAATCGCGTCGTTCTCGAAGGAATCAGGGAGGAGTCGGCCCGCCGGGACCGCGGCCGCAAAGTCTACACGCCAGCGGCGCAATGTCCCGTCGCGCGTCCGCCAGTCGCGGGTCACCCTCAGCAGTCAACATCGCCACTCCGGGTCCGGACTTGAGCCCGCGGCAAGAAAATTCTGCGAAGCGCTGAATATCGGTCCCAGTCGCGCCGATGAGGTTGGCAGCCCGCCGCGTGGCGGGCGTACGCCGGGCCGATGCCCGCGGACCTGCCCGGTGATGGACCGCCGGGCCTCACCTCTGTCAAGGAATCAGACATGCCGACGAAGACGATCAAGCGCACCAACACCCGCACCAACACCCGCACCACCAAGCGCACCACCAAGCGCACGACCTCCAAAGCCGGCAAGACGCGCAAGGCCCGCAAGACCACGCTGAAGATCTCCGCCACCCGCAAGGCCACCCGCCGCACCACGACGACCGCCCGCGCCCGCAAGGCCGCCTGATCATCGCACCCTCGCGGTGCAGTCAACGGTAAAGAAGGCCCCGTCATCCGCCACCTCGCGGCTGGCGGGGTTTTTTCTTGGCCGACCTTCCGCGCCGGTCGCGCGGAAATGAAACCGGCCCGCCCCATGTCAAGGGCGGGCCGGGAGGATGTTCGGGATGAGAGCGTCGCGATCCCGTTTACGGGCACGGCGTGAAGAAGGCCTGGAAGAAGAGCCCGAAGTCGCCGTTGTCCACCACACCGTCGGCACCCGGATCGCCGTCGGTGTTGGCGATGTCGGCCAGGAGGTGGAGCGGGTCACTCGGGTCGCTGAAGAAAGCCTGGAAGAACAGGCCGAAGTCGCCGTTGTCGACCACGCCGTCGAAGCCCGGGTCGCCATCGGTGTTGGCGATATCGGCGTTGTTGCAGGGCTGGCCCTGAGCCGGCGTGACAACGAGCGTGACCCACTTGATCTCGTACGGCGTGAGCTTGTTCAGCAGCGCGAACTGTGTGCCGCCCGACCAGTTCAGCCGCACCGAGACCGGAACGCTCGTATCCGCGCTGGAGTTGAACGCGATGTTGGCAAAGTCCGCCAGCTCGCCCAGCTGCCACCCATCGTCGGTCGGCGCGGGAATGTTGTTGCCCGTCCGGTAGTCGCCCACGCCGATGTAGTACGTGCCCGGTCCGAACGTGCGGGTCAGCGTGCTGGTCCCGTTGAACGGATCCGCCGGGTCGTCGTCATTGACAAAGCCGGCGATCGCGTTGAAGTTCGAGTCGTACACGAGCAGGCCCGTGTCCGTGTTCTGCGGCGTGTTCTGCCCGTTGGTCGTCAGCGTCAGCTCGCCCGCCGGAACGCTCGCAAACGGCGTCGTCGGCGTGACGGTCTCGGTGCTCATCAGCAGCGAGTACGGTGCGATGTTCTCCGCGCCAAGACCCGCGATGGCCAGGTACATGTCCCGCTGGCCGGTGCCCAGGCCGTACCACTGCACGAAGTCCCGCGGCGTTGTCCCGCTGAGCGAGAACTGAATCCCAAAGTCGCTGCCCACCGCCGGCTCGCCGCCGCTCTGGAACAACCCACGCAGCGACATGCCGTGCAGCCCGGTGGGCGTTTCGATCGCGACGCGGTACCGCGTGATGCCCGGGGTCTGCGGTGCGCTGAGCAGGAAGTAGTCCGGGCTCAGCAGATCGCAGCCGAAGCGGTCATCGCCCGCCGACACGCCCGCGATGCGGTTGCCGGACATAAAGGCGACCGGTGTCGCCTGGGCCTTGGAGTTGTTGGGCTCGATCTCGTTGGTGGTCCCGAGCGGGGCGGGGGTCGGCGGAATCACGCTGGCCGCCGGCTGGAAGCTCGTCCGGATCTGGTACAGATCCGCGCCGGGGATCACGTTGGCGTTGTTGAACGTGCTCACCGCGAGGAAGTAGGTCTGGCCCGACTGCAGCGCCACGCTGAGTCGGCTGCGCGAGCCGCAGGCGTCGTCATCGATGCCCTCCTGCTGGAGCGCACCGCAGATGCCGCTGTAGATGCTCAGGATCGTGTCGCCGACGGTCGTGCCGGTCGTCGCCGAGCAGGTCTCGAAGGTGTACACGCCGCATTCCGAAGGCGTGATGCTGTAGAACAGCACGCGATTGGCGATCGCCAGCCCGGGGAGCGCGGGCGAGGGCGACGGCCGCGCCACGCTCGTGCTCTGCGGCGTGGTCAGACTGGGGAGCGGACCGAAGCTCGCCAGGTCGATCGCACCGAAGCAGTCGGCGTTGGGCGTGATGACCGTCAGTTGCACGTTGGCCGTGCCCACGCGGTTGGGCGCGACGCTCTCGGTCACGCGCACGGGGATCGTGTACGTGCCCGGCGCCGCCGAGGGGATCGCGACAGCGGGGGCCGTGAAACTCAGGTTCCCGCCGTTGTCGTTGAGCGTCACGATGCCGCCGCCGATGGACGTGAAGTCCGCGGTGACAACGTGATTGCCAAGTGTCGAGGGGTTCGCGCCGGCGACGACCGTCGCGTTGATCGCGAAGAACTCGCCCGGGCTGCCGTTGTTGGGCGTGAAGCTCGCCGTGATCGTCGGGTTGGTCGGGATGACGTTCGGGGCAACCGTGAACCGGAAGAACGCGACATCGAACGGCGAGTTGGTCGCCTGCGTCGCCGAAACCGAGTTCAACTGCGTGGTGAAGGTCACGCCGAAGGTCCGCGCCGCGCTCAAGCTGTTGTCGCTCAGAACAATGTTGGGAAAGTCCGCGCGGTTGGAGCCGAAGTTCTCGTCCGCCGCGGCGGCCTGATCGTTCCGGAGGAACTCGCGGCTCATCACGACGTAGTACGTGCCGGGTGTGAAGATGCGCGTCAGCGTCGCCGCGGGCGTGATCGCCGGCACGGGGTCGTTGTTGCCAAAGCCCGGGATCGGGTTGAAGTTCGCGTCATAGATCCACATGTCGGTGAACGGCGTGCCGGTCGCCAGACTCGTCGTGATCGTAATCTGGCCCTCGGGCACGCTCGTGGTGACGACCGTGGGCGTGACGGCCTGGCGCGTCAGCGTGCCGACATACGCCCCGCTGTTGCCGCCGAGCGCCGTCGCCGCGACGTACAGCTCCTCCTGCTTGCCGAAGCCGTACCACTGCAGCAGTCGCGTGCCAGTGGTCGAATCGTTGAACGAGCCCTGAAGCGTCGCGTCGCTCGACGGATTGATCACACCGGGCTCACCGTTGCCGGACGTCTGCGACAGGCCCCGCGCCTGATACGTGAGATTCGTCGGCGAGAAGTTCAGGCGATAGCGGTAGATGCCGAGCGGCTGCGCAACGGTCTTGATGCGGAAGTAGTCCGCCGAGCCCGCACCGGGCGTCGTGGTCGAGTTCCCGCTGGTCGCCCCGCTGATCGTGTCGCCCGGGGCCATCGTCACGAAGTTGGCCTGCGACTTGTTGTCGTTGGGCTCAACTTCGGGGAAGTTCGCCGCGTTGGCCGCGCCCGCGGCGAGCATCACGCCCATACCGACAACGGCTCGGGCCATGAGCAAACGGGCGATGGGACGTTCGGAAGCACTTGGGTTCACAGGATTCTCCGGGAAAGGTCCGAGCAGAATTCCGGCCCGGCAGGCTCAATCAGCAGCCCACCACGCCGATACCGATGCCCCGGGCCGGCACTCGGGCTCACGGTGAGCCGAAATGCGACCACGCGGGCGGTCCCCACGAGCATGTTGTGGCGCAGCGTCACGAGGAACAGCGTTCGCACCGGCGCGCTTCGACCGGCCTTAGCGACAGGCTCTCGCCCACCGTCGTAACCGATCACCCGACTTTACGTCACGCCACTTCGTCGGTATACACCAACTGATCCATATCCCCGAAGTTCCTGAGAATGAGCGGGCCGAGAAGTGGGGGATTTAGCCCACTTTCACACCCATTCTGGGTGTCCAATCGAACCCGAGGGGTGCCCGCGATTCAGTCAACCGGCCAGGCGAGCCAGTGCCGCGAGCCGTTCGACGGCGGCGGAAATCGTCTCCCGCCGCTTGCAGAAGGCCAGGCGCACGAGATTCGCGCCGAGTTCCGGCCGTGAGAAGAACACGCTGGGCGGGATCAGCGCGATGCCCGCACGCTCGACCGCGAACTGGCAGAACGCGCGATCGTCGTTCAGGCCGAGCCGGCGGCTCAGTGCGATGTGGTCGGCCATGATGAAGTACGTCCCGTCCGGCGCGTACGGCGTCATGCCCGCGTTTCGCAGCGCATCCATCATCACCGCGCGGTTCTCGGCAAAGAGCGACACCAGGTCCGCCACGCACTCCTGCTCGCGCTCAAGGGCCCGAACCGCCGCGTGCTGCAGGGGCGTCGCGACGGCGAAGGTCAGGAACTGGTGCGCCGCACGCACGCCGGCGATCAGTTCGGCGCTGCCGATGGCCCAGCCGATTTTCCAGCCGGTGTACGAGAAGGTCTTGCCGAGGCTCGACAGCGTGATCGTCCGGTCGCGCATCCCGTCGAACGACGCGAGATGAAGGTGCGGGTGCGTGCCGGGGGAGAACAGCAGACGCTCGTAGACCTCATCGGTGATCGCGACCGCATCGTGCTTCTGGCAGAGCGTCGCGATCAGCGACAGTTCCTCGCGCGTGAAGACCTTGCCCGTCGGGTTGTGCGGCGTGTTCACGAGCACCGCGCGCGTCCGGTCGCTGAAGGCCCCGCGCAGCTCCGCCTCGTCGAACGCGAATCGTCCGTCGCTCTGAGGCCGCAGAGCGACGAACTTCGCCACGCAGCCGCTCATCGCCACCACGGCGCGGTAACTGTCGTAGAACGGCTCGAAGAGCACGACCTCGTCGCCCGGGTTGCAGATCCCCATGATCGTCGCGGCGATCGCCTCCGTGCAGCCGCTGGTCACAACAACCTGCGTGTCCGGATTCACCGCCAGCCCCGAGTCGCGCTCGAAGCGCCGCGCGATCGCCCCGCGCAGCCCGGGCAGGCCCGGCATGGGCGCGTACTGGTTGTGCTGGGTCTCCATCGCCTCCATCGCGGCGAACTTGATGAACGCCGGTCCGTCAAAGTCCGGAAAGCCCTGCGCAAGGTTGATCGCGTTGTGCTCAACGGCGAGCCGGCTCATGGTCGCAAAGATCGTCGTGCCGAAGGGCGCGAGATGCTCGGCGATTCCCGATCGTTTCGGTGCGCTCATGAGTCGTCTCCGGTGTCGGCGCGTGCTCGCGCCGGCGAGTGGCCTGTTACGAGTAGACCTCCATGAAGATCCTTCGGGACAGGTGGATGCTCTTGTGCAGCATCGAGCGGTCCCAGGTCTTCACATCCGCCGCGGGCGGATCGGTCCGCAGGTACTGCTCGCGCTCCGCTCCGCTGAGTTGCGTGGCGATCTGAGCGAGAATGCCCAGTTCCATCCCCGCGATGCCGCAGATGTACACGAGCGTCCTCGGTCCGGCGAGCATCGGCATGAGCACGTCCGAGTCGGTGCGCAGGCGGTCCTGCACGTACAACCTGCCGTGCGTCCCGTTGGGCTCGCGGCTGATCGCCGGAAGATACCGGAAGTTCGGGTGCTTGCGGCCAAGTTCCCTGAAGAAGCCGTCGTAAAGCAGGTCCGATGAGTACGGCGAGCCCATGATCAGCGCGATCTTCGCCGCGGGGTTCTCCTTCAGCAGATCGATGATCATCCCGCGGAACGGAGCGATGCCCGTGCCGGTGGCGAAGAAGACATAGTCATGGTCCTGCGCGTTGGCGGGCAGCACGAACTTCTTGCCCGCCGGACCGGTGATCTGGATCTTGTCGCCGGGCTGCAGGTCGCAGAGGTAGTTCGAGCACACGCCCAGAAACAGGCGATGATGATCGTGGTGTTCATCGATCGTCCGCTTGACGGTCGTGGCCAGGATCGTGCCCTTGCCGTCTTCACCCGCGCTCGGAGAGGCCAGCGAGTAAAGCCGCAGTTTGTGCGGCTTGCCGTTCGCGTCGACGCCCGGCGGGATCACGCCGATGCTCTGACCCGGGATGCACTTGCCGGCCAGGTCGGTCCCGGACACATCGAACTCGATGTGCCGAACGAACCCCGCGGCCTTCTTGCTCGCGGTGCAGATCTCGGTCTTGGTGATCGTCGCCATACCCGGCGCGGTGGGCTTGTACAGGTGCATCACCGCCTCGCGGAGCACGGGCCCGACGGCGGCAGGAGAACCGGCAACAGTGTCGTGTGCGCTCATGGGTGGATCGTCACCCCTCTGGCCCGAAGGTCAAGTGCCAAGCCCTCACGACAAGCGACATCCGCGCGTCTACCATGGTCCTTCAGGGCCCCGTCGTCCAGCCTGGCCCAGGACGCGACCCTTTCAAGGTCGAGACACGGGTTCGAATCCCGTCGGGGTCATTTCGGTTCCGCGCGACGCTCCCGCAGCTCTGGAGCCGTGCGCGCCGCCAGTCCGGAGCGCGTCGCGCGTGCAGCAGAACCCTCCTCAGCCCGCCGCGGTCAAGTTCATCTTTCTGACCCTCCTGCTCGACGTCATCGGCTTCGGGCTGCTCATTCCCGTTGCGCCCACGATCGTCAAAAACCTACTCGATATCGCCCCCGCCGACACCGCGGCGGCCGCGGCGGCCGCGACGGACCCGGGCCTTCTCGGCGCGCTGGCCGGCGACAAACTCACCGGCACCGCCGCGTACGCGTACGGCGCGCTGGTGGCCATGTACGCCCTCATGCAGTTCCTCTTCGCCCCGGTGCTCGGCGCGCTGAGCGACCGCTTCGGGCGTCGCCCTGTGATCCTCATCTCGCTGGCCGGATCGGCGATCGACTACATCGCCATGGCCCTCTCGCCAACGCTCTGGTTCCTCTATCTGACCCGTGCCATCAACGGCATCAGCGGCGCAAACTTCGGCGCGTGCAACGCCTATGTCGCCGACGTCACGCCACCCGAGAAGCGTGCCGCGGCTTTCGGCATGATCGGCGCGGCCTTCGGCATCGGCTTCATCATCGGTCCTGCCCTCGGCGGCCTGTTGGCCAGCATCGACATCCACCTGCCCTTCTTCGTCGCCGCGGGCCTCACCGCGCTGAACTGGCTCTACGGCTACTTCGTCCTTCCCGAGAGTTTGCCGCCCGAACGCCGACGTCCATTCACCCTCGCACGCGCCAATCCGCTGGGCAGCCTCGTTCGCCTGGCCCAGCGCCCGGTTGTCCTGAGCCTGGCCTACGCCCTGACGCTCTGGAATCTGGCGATGTACGCCCTGCACGCGACGTGGGTGCTCTACACCGCGCACCGGTACAACTGGAGCCACTTCCAGATCGGCCTGTCGCTCACGTGTGTCGGGCTCGGCGCCGCCGTCGTGCAGGGCGGCCTGGTCCGCAAGATCGTCCCCGCCCTCGGCGAGACTCGCAGCATTCTGCTCGGCGGCTCGATCGCCACCCTCGCCTACGCCGGATACGGCCTGGCCACAGAGGGATGGATGATCTATGTCATCATTCTCTTCGCCAGCCTCGGCGGGATCGCCGGGCCGGCCCTGCAGTCGCTCATCACGCGCTCGGTCTCGCCGAGCGAACAGGGCGAGGTCCAGGGCAGCCTCACCAGCCTCGCGTCGCTGATGCAGATCTCCGGTCCGGTGATGGGCTCGATCATCTTCGCGTGGAGCATCGCCCCCGACCGTGGCGTCGATCTCCCCGGTGCATCGTTCATCGTCTGCGCGATCCTCGCCCTGCTCGGGACGCTCATCGCTTGGTCCAGCGCGGCGAAACTCCGCTCGGCCCCGGCCCCGGCCCCAGATTCTGCTCGCTGAGTGGCCCCGGTGGGACTTGAACCCACACGCCCAGTTACGGGCCGCGGATTTTAAGTCCGCTGCGTCTGCCATTTCGCCACGGGGCCTGAACCAGCGATCGTACAGGCCCCGTCCACCCCTTCGCCCCGCGGCCCGAAGATCCCGAGCCGGTTGGCCGATGGATGCTGTCCACGGTTCATCCCCACATATAAGAAGAGATGTGTATTCGTGTTTCGTTTGGTGCTCGCACGATACACCGCGGCGGACCCTCGCTAAACTCCGCGTCCCGTGTGCATTCTGTGGACGGACCGACCGATACCCCCCCCCGCAGGCGAGGATCAGTCCGCGCATTGGCGGGTTCCACGGTGGGGAAGACGTGAGCGCTTGTCGAAGGGAGCCTGATGAGGCCGAAGGTTGATGGATGGTTCACCAAGGTTCGCCCCCTCCGAGCGGGCGCGATCGCGTTGGCCGCGGGGTCCGTCCTGATCGCGTCCCCGGCGATGGCCCAGCAGGACACGCGTCGCATCGAGCGCCAGCTCCGAACGAGCGAGGCGGGCGACTTTCGCGTTCGCGTGGATACATCGCTCACCCTGGCCGAGCGCACACAGTTCGACTACGGCGGATTCGTCTCGCTCACGGGCATCTGGCTCAACGACTCGAACGAGAATTCCCGCCGCCTGATCCAGCCCGAGGTCGCCCTCTACGCCCGCGCAAGCCTCGACGGCGTGCACACCGTGTTCGTCCGCTCGCGTTTCCCGTACCGCTCTTTCAGCGCGGGCGACTCGTTCGACGGCCGCGGCGACCGCTGGATCGAGCCGTTCCTGGACCGTTACGTCTACACATTCGACCTTCGGCGTGCGCTGGAGGCCTATCAGGGGATGAGCACGGACTTCAACCTGAACCTGTCCGTGGGTCGTCAGTTTGTTGACTGGGGCGCGGGCCTTGCCCTGAGCGAGACGCTCTACGCCGTTCGACCGGTGATCGAACTCAGCCGCCAGTTCAAGATCGACACGCTCGTCGGCCTTACGCCCGAGCACACGGCCGACTTCGACGCATCGCGGTTCAACTCCGATGAGAAGACCCGGCGAAGCTACATCGGCGTCAAGCCCACGTACACCTTCCGCAACGGCACCGAGGTGTACGCCTTCGCGCTGATCATGCGTGACCATTACGCGGACACGCGGGGCCGCCCGCCGATCCCCTCGACGCTCGTGGTCGACTTCCGCACCAACGCCGAGTACTGGGGTCTGGGCGGCTCAGGGTCGCTCGGTCCGGACCTGCTCTGGCAGCTCGAGGGCATCTTCCAGACCGGCTCATCGAACTCCGATCCGTTCCGCGACCCGCTCGGCCAGCAGAGCAAGCAGGACATCTATGCCGGCGCGGCACGGGGCCAGCTCACCTGGCTCGTTCGCGATGCGGCCCGCTCGCGGGTGCAGGGCGAGGTCCTGATGTTCACCGGCGACGGCGACCGCAACGTCACCACCGACACCATCGGCGGCAACCGGCGCTTCACCAACGACGAGGCCTTCAACTCGCTCGGCTTTGCAAACACCGGCCTGGCCTTCGCTCCGGCGCTGTCGAACCTCATCTCCACCCGCCTTGGCGCATCGACCTTCCCGCTTGCCGGAAACGATGTCTTCGACCAGCTCCAGCTCGGCGCGGACCTGCTGCTGTTCAACAAGTACACATCGCGCGGCGCGATCGACCAGCCCTCTCGCGATGCATCTTTCCTCGGCACCGAGCTCGACCTGTACGCCAACTGGCGCATCACCGGCGACCTGGCGGTTCAGGCCCGCTACGGCGTGTTCTTCCCCGGTGCCGGGCTCCAGAATCGTGACACCCGCCACTTCCTCCTGCTCGGCGTCACGCTCTCGTTCTGAGTTCGTCGCCCAGACCGCCCCGCATCCGCCGACTCTGTTGCCCACCGCCAAGCCTCGACGACTTCCGAGCACCGCCATGATGACCCCCGACCATCGCACCCTCCGCCTCGCCACGCACGCCGGCGCGCTCGCGCTCGCCGCCGGCGCAGCGCTGGCGCTCGCCGGGTGCGCACGCACGACCATCGAGAACACGCTCGAGACCAACTACGCCGCGGCCGATCCCGGCGCTCAGGTCAACTTCTGGCACACGCTCCCCGAGCGTTCGGCCGTTGCCAACGACGAGGGCCTCCACGGTCTGTTCATCCTCGCCGACGGCAGCGACCCGCACAGCACATACGAGGCCCGGGTCGCCGATGCCCGCGCCCGCGGCTGGATCGGCTCATCGTGGAACGAGCCGGCGAACCTGGCCATGCAGCGCGGCACGCTCGCCGCCGCCGTCGCCAAGATCGTTCAACTCCGCGGCGGCGTCATGTACTCGCTCCTGCCCGGCCCGCGATACGCCACACGCGAACTCATCTCCCGCGGCATGGTCCCGCCCGGCTCCAGCGAGAACCAGGCCATCACCGGCCTTGAGTATCTCGGAGTCATCGGCCGCGCGCAGGATGTCATCACCATGCGCGAGGCTCAGCAGGCCACGCAGAATGCCTCGCCGGATGCCGCGCCCGCGGCCACGCCCGACCCCAACGCGGCGCCCGCCGCCGCCCCCGCCCCTGACTCGGCCACGGGCGCCGCGCCCACGACCACACCCTGACGCACCCGTCCGCTTCTTCGTCCGCTCACGTCAGCCCGCTCCATGGCGCGCTTTTGGACAAAGTTCGCCCGCCGACCGCGTGCCGCTGGCTCGCCCGGTGCCTCTCAGCCGCGACAGGCCTCGCGGTCGTCGCGGGCGGTCTCGATGCACCGTCGGCAGTGGGGCGTGGGCCTGCTGTTCACGCTCCTGATCGCGGTCGTCTGGTGGTTCGGCCTCTTGGACTTCGCCGAGCGCCTCACGCTCGATCTTCGCGCCCGCTGGTTCGGGTTCAACGCGATCGAACCGTCGGACCGGCTTGTGATCGTCGGCATCGACGATGCGGCCCTCTCGACCATCGGACGATGGCCGTGGGATCGTGCGCGAATGGCCCGCGTGATCGATGAACTCCGCCTGGCCGGCGCGAAGGTCATCGCGCTCGACTTGTTGCTCGATGAGCCCCAGGTGCCGCGACTGGTCGCCGCGCAGACCCCCGGTGCGCCGGAGTCGGTCCGCACGGTGCACGATGACGATCTTCTGGCCGAGGCCATCCGCCGGCACGGCGCGGTGGTGGTCGCCGGGTCGTTCCGCTTCGGGCAGGCCGATGCGCAGCGAGACAAGTCCGGCGCGCCGCACAGCCCCGCCATGAGCGGCCCGGTACCGACGCCGACCGCCGGGGAGGCAGGCAAAGAGCCGGCGACGAGTGGGAGCACCGAGGATGGCGACGTCGCCGATGCTCCCGCCGCCGATCCGCTCGGCGCGGCCAGCGACCAGCGCCTCGCCTTCAACCTGCCTCTGAGCGCCGTAATGGACGCGATCGCCGCACAGCCCTCGCTCGCGACCGAGCCCTTCGACGATGCCATGGCGGTGCTCGTTCGCCGCTTCCTTCCGCCCTCGGCCTGGTCGTTCCAGGATGGTCCGGAGTTCCGCGAACTGCGCCGCAAACTCGGCGCGGCACGTCTGCTGATCGACCTGGCGCCGAACTCCTCCCGAGCCGTGCCCGAGACGGGCCTCAGCCTCCGCTGGGCCACCAGCACCGACCCGACGCCCACGCTCCCGCGACTGGCCGGCGACGCGGCACGCCTCGGAAACGTCACGTTCGACACGTTCGATGCCGACGGCCTGACCCGCCGCGTGCCACTGTGGGTCCGCCACCGTGACCGACTCTGGCCGAACCTCGGCCTGGCCGCCGCGATGCTCTATCTCAACGTGCCGCTGGATCAGGTCTCGATCGTCGGCAACTCCACGATCGTGCCCATGCCCGAGGGTGAGCCACGTCGGCTCTCCACCTTCGGCTCGCGACTGAGCAATCGTCAGGTCGACGGGCTGCACTACGTCACATGGCCCCGCTCGCTCCTGGGCAAGCCCGTGCCCGACAGTGTCGCCAACGGCTGGCAATGGCAGTTCTACAGCCTTGATCGCAACACCGGCGGCGAGTTCCCCATCGGCGCGGTCTACGAGCCGGCCAATCTCGCCAGCCTCATCCTGACCAATCTTCAGCAGTTCGATCGGGCGTTCACACAGGTTTACCTCAACCCCGCCGACCCGATTCTTCAGGGCGGCGATGCCGACGACTTTCGCGCCGCGATGAACGCGATTCTCGAGCACGGCGTCGATGACGAGATGTTCCCGGCCTATCTCGATGCCGTGAACACCATCCACGAGAGCGCCCGCATCGCCGCCCGCGCACGCCTGGCGGCACTCACGGCGCAGAAGCCGATCGAGCAGCTCGAGGGTCGCGAGCGAATCCTCGCCGAGAACATCACCGGCGCGCTGGAGTTCCTGCCCAGAAACATCCAGCAAGCTCAGCAGGGTCTGCTCCGAATCAGCGAGTCGCGTGCCCGAACCCGCGAGCGGCTCAACGGCAAAATCGTCTTCGTCGGATGGACCGCCACCGGCGCCGCGGCGGACTTTGTCGCCACCAGCATCCACCCCAAGACCCCCGGCGTGCACCTGCACGTCGCGGTCGCCAACTCCGTGCTTACCGGGTATGCCAAGGTTCCCGGCCCGCGCTGGGCCGACTTCGCGGCGCTGCTGATCATGGGCGTGCTGGCAACGTGGATCGGTGTCTCGTCGAGCGTGCTGTCCGGACCCGCCAGCGTGATCCTGCTCGTCGGCGCGTGGTTCGGTGTGGTCGGTCTGGTGCTGTGGGATCAACTCGGCCTGATCGTTTCCGCCGCGGGCCCCGCCGCCGGCGCGCTCAGCGCGGTCGTCGGTGTGTTCGTGCATCGCCTCTTCGTCGAACAGCGCTCGCGCCGGCGAACCGAGGAGCGCTTCAAGAGCTACGTGTCTCCGGAGGTTGTCGACATCCTCGTCAACAACCCCTCGCTGGACAGCATGAAGCCCCAGCGCCGCACGCTCTCGATCATGTTCACCGATCTGGCCGGGTTCACATCGACAGCCGAGAAACTCGGCTCCGACCGCACCGCGGAAGTGCTGCGCCTGTACCTCGGCCCCATGACCGAGATCCTTCAGGGCCACCGCGGCACGCTCGACAAGTACAACGGCGATGCCATCCTCGGCTTCTGGGGCGCGCCCGTCGAGAATCTCAATCACGCCAAGGACGCGTGCGAGACCGCGCTCGACATGCTTCGCACGCTCGACCGCATGAACAGCGAGCACGCGTTCGGAGAGAACGTTGAACTGGCCATGCGGATCGGCATCGCCACCGGCGAGGTCATGGTCGGCGACTTCGGCAATCCGCCCCGAAACTCCTCCTACACCGTCATCGGTGACACCGCCAACATCGCCTCACGACTCGAAGGCGCGAACAAGGCCTTCGGCTCGCGCATTCTCGTCCCCACCGAAACGCTCATCGCCGCCGGCGGCGCCTTCCGCTCGCGCCTGGTCGGCAAGATCCGCGTCAAGGGCCGCGCCGAGCCGATGGAACTCCACGAACTCATCGGCGATCTCCAGCCCTTCGCCGAGCGCACCGACGAGTACATCGAGCACTGCAACGCCATCGTGCGAGCGTTCCAGGCCGGCGAACTCGAGTCGTGCCTGGCCAAGTGCGATGAACTCGACCGCGACTTCGGCCCGCGGCGGACACTGGCCGTCAGCGCCCTGGGTGAGATCGAGTCCCACCCCTTCGCACAGATCTATCGCGATGCCTGCCTGGACTGGCTGCAGCGCGACGATCGTGATGCGGCCTTCGACGGTGCGCTGACGCTCACGGAGAAGTAGACCGGCGGCCTGTTTCTTCGATCGGCAAGAGTCATTGCGTCGGACGAGACCACCCATGTACACTCAAGCCCTCGTCTTTCGGAGCAGGAGATGAACCACGCGTCATTGGCCACCCTTGCGATCCTCTCAGCCGCCGGCCAGAGCCTGTCCATCGGCGTACAGCCCCCGGCGGCCGAGCCGTCGGCCCAGTCCGCATCCGTCCAGCCCGCCGCCGCACCCGCGCCGGCGAGCACCGACCCCGCAGTCGCCGGTACGGTCCTTGAGGTCGTGGGCCTGGTGCAGTGGCGCCCGGCACCCGATGCCCCGCTCCGAGCCGCGGCGGTGGGGGACCAGCTGCCCCCGGGGTCGGAGATCTTCACCGGTCACCGTTCGCGCACGCAGATCCGCCTGCACGGCACCCAGATTTTCATCATCGAACGCCTCGCCCGCGTCCGACTGAGCGAGGTCATCGCCGCGACGAACGCCTCGCCCGCGACCACCCGGGTTGAACTGCCTTACGGCCGCGTCGACTTCAAAGTCGTCTCCACGCGCGTCTCCAACGACGTGCGCATCAAGACCCCCGATGCGATTCTCGCCGTCAAGGGCACCACGGGCTTCATCAATGTTCAGTTCGGCAGAACCGAGGCGGGCGGCGGGGTGGACAACACCGGCAACTTCACCGTGACCTACGAGAACGGCCGGGAAGGGAGCATCGAGGATCAGAACCAGACCGATTCGCAGGACCCCAACCCCGCTGACAAAGAGAACCGGAACAACCAGCCCTTCCTCCCCTTGAACGTGCTGACGCCCGAGGAGATCGAGGCCCTGCGGCGGAACACCGGCGGAGGCTCGAACAACCTCAACTTCAACAATCCGCCGACGCCCGGTCCGAGCAACAACCCCCCGGATGAGCGCGATGGCAGGGCTTACGGCGGTCCGTCGTCCTGATCGACCTAAAATAGACTATCAGTCGGTTTCGTGATAGCCTGTTCGGGTGATAGTCCCGGACCGCGATCGCTCGTCGGAGCGTGAGCAGAATCTGCGCGAAGTTCGGGAAGATCTGCCGAGAAACGGGAGATGTTCGGTTTATTCTCGCATGGAACTCCCGGGGTCTGGTGGGCGAATAGCTTGAGTGTGGTACTTTTATTGAAGAAGAGTCCCACGCCCAAAATCGCAGACTGGAGTTGTCCATGGCTCGTGACAATGGTCGATCGCTCGCCGTCAAGTTGGCGGTGGCTGCGCTGATTCCCCTGACCGCGTCGGCGGTGGCACACGCCGCGGGTCGTGCTCAGCAGGTTGATCCATCAACGAGCGCGCCGGCGGCGACGGCTCCCGCGGCGGATGTGGCGCGGTCGGCCCCGCCGATCGTCGTGCTGGCGGTGCAGGGCACGGTGCATCACCGTCCTTCGCCCGAGAGCAAGTGGGTTCCGGCCAAGGCGGGCGACGTACTGACGGCGGGTACCGAGATCAGCACGCTGACCAAGAGCATCATCCAGATTCAGATCGGCGCGGGGCAGATCTTCACGATCGATCGCCTTTCGCGTGTGAAGATCGCCGAGGCGTTGAACATTTCGGGCACGGAGAAGTCCACGCTCGAGCTGCCGTACGGCCGCGTGAAGTTCGACGTGACCAGCACGCAGTTTTCCAACGACGTCAAGCTCGTCGCCCCCGATGCGACGCTGGCGGTTCGCGGCACCGAGGGCGGGCTGGATGTCACGCCCGGTCAGCCGACCAATGCCTTCGGCGGTGAGTTCAACACGGGTCGATTCGATGTCGAGTTCGATAACGGCATCACGGGCGTCGTCACCGGCAACGAGCAGACCGACCAGAACAACCCCAACCCGGCCAAGAACGAGAACCTGGGCCTGACGCTCGATATCGGCGACCAGAAGTCGCGCGACCAGGGTGAGCAGAACTTCGTTCAGAACTTCTCGTTCAATGCGCCCGCGCTGCTGAACACGCCGACGCCGCCGGACGAGCAGCTGCGGGAGCAGATCGCCGAGACCGAGCGGCTCTTTGGCTCGACATTCTTCTCGCTGGATCTGCTCGGCAGCGTTCTGACGGAGCGCGACCTGTTCGGCAACGCGATCACGCGTCGGAAGTACGACTCGCCGTTCTCAGGCCCGATCAAGGGCATGACGATCGTGCAGCAGGGTTCGCAGCGGATCCTGTACGCGATCGAGAACACGTTCAACAGCTCGGGCCAGTCGGTCCCGGTGCTGCGCATGGTGGACATCAGTGATCCGAACTCGAAGTGGAGCGATGTGGCCAGTTACCAGCCCGGGCCGACGACGGCTTTCGGCGAGACGGAGTACTTCTTCGATGCGCTCTCGTCGTTTGCCGGTCGGCTGTTTGTGCTGCAGGGCTCGGTGAACACGAGCACGACGCCGGGGCACATCTTCGAGCTGCCGACCGGCGGCTTTGTGGCCGGCGGAAGCCCCACGCCGCAGACGCGCATGGTTCTGGGCATGAACACGCTGGGCGGCATGGCCGCGGGGGGCAACGGCACGCTGTATGTCCCCGGTACGGTTCCGACGTGGGAACTGCAGTACGACGGCGGCACGACCTTCGGTGAGTCCTCGGGCCAGCCGACGCTCGTGCAGACGGGCACGAGCCCGATCCTGCTGCAGGTTGATCCGCGCAACAACTTCATCGAGAACGCCTGGACCGCGAGCAACGGTCTGACGCCGCAGAGCGGCACGCAGGGCAACGGCGCATTCAGCTTCTCGGATCTTCAGCAGGTCACGAGCATGAGTTTCGCCGGCGGAACGCTGGTGATCCGCGGCGTGACCGGCGCCAACGAGCCGGTGACGATCCAGTACAACCCCGCCGCGAGCAACACCGCGAGCGATCCGCGTGTGGTCCGGGTCAACGAGGGCGGCAACTTCGCGTTCAACGACTGGCAGCAGGGCTCGATCGGCGCCGGCAATGTGCCGAGCGCCCGCGAGCTGCTCCCGCCGACGGGCGCGATCTCGACGGCGCTGGACCCGACGTTCGCCGCGATGGGCTACTCCACGCAGGCGCGTCTGTCGGGCGCGGTGGAGATGCTGCTGCGTCAGCAGGTGCTGGCGGTGGCGAGCGACCCGGCCCGGTGCCTCGAGTCCGGTGCACTGCAGAACCTCGGCTCGATCCTGCCCGGCTACGACTTCCAGCAGGCGGGCATGGGTCAGGCGGCGCAGCAGTTCTACACGGCGCTGCAGCAGCAGAACCCCAGCCACCCGTGCCTGCCGATCGTCGTGATCCTGAACAACGGCTGCCCGAACTGCCCGAAGTAAGCTGTGGCGCGGCGGATGATTCTCGCGGTAGCACAGCGAATGAGGCAGGCCCGTTTCGACGGGCCTGCTTCGCTTTTGTCTCCGGCGGTGCGACGCACAAGCGACCCGAAACAGGCGCACGTGCGGAATCAGCCCGACACATCCAACCCGCGGCCGACCAGCAGCACGGTCTCGACCGCGTTGCGCTGCGTCGGGTTGGTGTACATCGGCAGCACGCTCGCGGACGGACCCGCCGCTCGCGGCGACGACTCGGTGAAGTCGATGCTCCCCGAAACGACCGCGCCGACGAGTTGGCTGTCGATCTTCGCCAGCTTGGCCGACCGCTGCGACTGCGCCGAGGTCGGCTCCGGCCGGATGCTCGCGATCGGGTCGACCGGCGGCGCATCGGCGATCGGCCGGGGCTGCGCGGCCCGACTGACCTGCTGGGCCGCGTACGCGCGGGCGAGGTGGAACGGGTTGGTCGGAGAGACGTTCATGAGGATCGAACGCGAGGCAGAGAGGAGCGTACCCGTGTTTCCAAAAGGAGGGGTGGACCGATGCGGGGGTGTTTGCCCTCGGGAGAGTGGACCATGATTGCCTTGAGAGTCGTCGGCGGGCGGCGAGTACGGACTTGAGGCCGGGTGCGGATTTTGGATCCGCGGCGCAGAAACGGCCGAATGTCGGCCTCGGAGGCTTGAAGTTGGGCGTGGAACGTGGGTGGTATGTGGATGAAGTGAGCGCGCGGAGCTGAGATCAGGCGCTCCCGGAGATGCAGGCGGAGTTTGCGAGGTATTTGTTCATGGGGGGAAATCAGCGGTGGATAGGGCGGGAGCACGCCGATAGTCGGGTATGATGTCGATGACAACATGGATACTGGACCGGGCCAATCGTCTGCGTCAGCACACGCAAGGGCATGATTTTCCGAGACTTGCGAGCGACGCCGTCGACCCCGTCATCGCGGGTTTCGCGGGAACACGGATCACCATGAGCAACGGACAGGGCGATGCGGCGGCTGCGGGTGGGCTCGGAGCGTCGGGGGCGGGGCCGGGTTCTGGATCGGGATCTGGGTTGGCAGCCGATGGTGCATCGGGTGGAACGCCGACGCTGCCGCGGAACGTTCTCGGCACACATCACGGGATGTTGGAGGAGCAAATCCTCGCGGTCAAGCGTCGCCTGGTGATGGAGGCCGGCAGCGCGATCGGCATGCTCGAGTCGGCGATCGAGGCTCTGGTGAAGTTGGATGAGCCCGCGGCCCGTGAGGTCATTCGTCGAGACGACGAAATCGACAAGGAAGAGGTGCGGATCGAGGAAGAGTGCCTGCGGCTGCTGGCGCTATTCAACCCGCTGGCGCGGGACTTTCGCACGGTCGCGGCGCTGATGCGGGTCAACGCGGACCTTGAGCGCGTGGCGGACCATGCGACGAGCCTCTGCAAGCAGACGATCAAGCTGCGGAAGTTCAAGGATGCGGGGACGCACATCGCCTTGCCGACATCGCTGGTGGAACTCGGCCAGCGCGTGCCGATTCAGTGCCAGACGCTGATGCGGGCGCTGGTCAATGAGAAGGCGGACGACGCCCGCGCGGTGATCATGAAGGACGCGGCGATCGATACGCTGGACAAGCGGCTGTTCGACGAGTGCGTGGACGCGATGACCGAAACGCGAGAGGGGCGGTCGGCGGGGATGCTGTACTACCGCTGCGGCCGGGAACTCGAGCGGGTGGGCGACCTGATGACGAACATCGCCGAGGATGTGCTCTACCTGGCGACGGGTTCGATCGTTCGCCATGAGGAAAAGAAGCGGCTCAAGGGTCAGGCCGGCTGAGGACGGCGCAAAAGATGCGGCGAAGGTGGGGGGCAGGCCGATATCTTCTGGTCTGATGATCCGTCCGGGACACGTCATCGCGCTGTCGGCATTGGCCCTGCTCACGATCGGGGTCGTGATGGTGAACTCCGCCGGGCTGTCGATCGCGCCGGGTCGGGGTGTGACGTGGGAGACGATCGCGTACAGCCAGTCGACGATCTACATGGGTCTGGCGCTGGTGGCGATGATCCTGGCCGCGAGGCTGCCGGTGCTGAAGTTGCTCCCGGGCGTTCGGGACGCGCGGACGTGGGACGCGGGGCAGGGACCGGATTCGGCCCGGTGGTACGAACTGCGGGATTCGGGTTTCGTGATGTGGCCGATGTGGGTGGGTGTCGGTCTGCTGATCGTGGCGATGTCGCTGGTGTATGTCCCGGGGCTTGGGCACGAGGTGAACGGGTCGCACCGTTGGCTGCGTGTGGGGCCCGGGCGTGCGCTGTCGATTCAGCCGTCGGAGTTGGCCAAGTGGGGCCTGGTGCTGCTGATGGCCTGGTACGCGTGGCGTGTGGGGCCGATGCTGGGCCGATTCTGGCGCGGGCTTGTGCCGGCGCTGGCGGCGGTCGGGCTGGTGGCGGGGTTTGTGGTGCTGGAGGATCTTGGAACGGGCGTGCTGCTGGGGACCGCCGCGGCGGTGGTGCTGCTGGCGGGCGGGGCGCGGTGGTGGCAGTTTGCGATGATGGTTCCCCTCGCGGCGGCGGGCGCGGGGGCGGCGATTTGGCACAGCCCCTATCGCTGGGAACGGATCATGACGTTCCTGAATCCGTATGCCGAGCCTGAGGGGGCCGGGTATCACGTGATTCAGTCGATGACGGCGGTTGCCAATGGCGAGATCTGGGGGCGCGGTCTTGGCAACGGCCTGCAGAAGTTCGGGTATCTGCCCGAGGATCAGACCGACTTCCTGTTCTCGATCATTTGCGAGGAACTGGGCATCCCCGGTGCCGCGCTGGTGGTGATGCTGTACATCGCGATGCTCTCGGCCGGATGGATCATCGTCCGGCGTGTTCAGCCCAAGGTGCTCAAGCTGTTGGGTGTCGGGATCCTGACGACCGTTGGCGTGCAGGCGATCATCAACATCGCCGTGGTGACGAACGTGGTGCCGACCAAGGGCATCGCGCTGCCGCTGCTCAGCAGCGGTGGCACGGGCTGGATTCTCACCGCCGGGTGCCTGGGGCTGCTGGTGAACATGGACCGCTTGGCGACGGCGCTGGCGGGGCTCGAATCGGCGGCGGGGCAGAACGCAGCGGCCGCTGCGGAATCGGACAACGCGGGCAGCGCAACGCGGACGCAGGACCAGGCGCGGCAGACTGCGATCGAGACCGGTCCGGCGGGCGGGTCGGTTCGGCACGCGGCGCTGGCCTCGCCGACGCCCGGACATGACTGAGCGAGTTCAGCCATCGCGTGATGTGGTCCTCTTTGCCGGCGGCGGCACGGGCGGGCATATTTATCCGGCGCTGGCGATCGCCGAGCGATTGGAGGCGATGAGCCGCGGCGCGGGCGGTGCTGCTGGAAGAGGCGAGCCAAGGTGTGTGTTCGTGGTTTCGGATCGGGCGGTGGATGCGCGGGTGATGCAGCCGACGGGGCGCGAGTATGTCGCGATTCCCGCTAGGCCGCTCTCGCTGCGGCCGAATGGGCTCGTGCGGTTTCTGTGGCGCTGGGGCGAATGCGTGAAGCGGTGCCGCGGCATGATCCGAGATGCCCGACGCGGCGGCGCGGGGGTGCGTGTGGTCACGACGGGCGGGTTTGTGGCGGCGCCGATGGTTCAGGCGGCGATCGTCGAGCGTGCGCCGGTGACGCTGGTGAATCTCGATGCGGTGCCGGGGAAGGCCAACGCGTGGATCGAGTGGCGGCTGCGCGATCGGCAGGAGTTCGCGGACGCGTTCACCGCGCTGCCGGTGCGGGCGGACGGCGCGCTGGCTTCACGGCTGACGCTGGTGCCGCCGATCGTGCGCGAGGGGGCCAGCGCGGGGATGGACGCGGCTGCCTCGCGCGCGGCGCTGGGGCTGGATGCGAACAGGCCGGTGCTTATGGTCACGGGCGGGAGTCTCGGCGCACGGTCGGTGACGGACTTTGTGCTGGGGCTGTGCGCGGGGCACGCGGCGGCGATGCGCGGCTGGCAGGTGCTGCACCAGGTGGGCAACGCCGAGGGTGAAGTTGAGCGCGTGCGTGCGCGATACGCGGAGTTCGGGATCGACGCGGTGGTGGCCGCGTTCGTGGAGCGGATGGGCCTGTGGTGGGGCGCGGCGGATCTGGCGATCTCTCGCGCGGGCGCGGGTGCGGTGGCGGAGGCCTGGGCGAATGTGACGCCGACGGTGTTCATGCCGTATCCGTATCACAAGGATCAGCACCAGCGTGTGAACGCGGCGCGGCTGGTGGAGGTTGGCGGGGCGGTGGTGGTGGATGATCTGATCGACGCGGGCCGGACGCTCGAAAAGTCGGGAGCGGTGGTGCGCGGGTTGATCGACGACGCGGGCAAGCGTGCCGCGATGCGGCGCGGGCTGCGGGGGCTCGGGCCGGCCGATGGCGCCGAGCGGATCGCGCGCACGCTGCTGGCGTGAGTCGGCGGTTTACTTGCCGATGCAGAACGACGCGAAGATGCGGCCGAGAACTTCATCGCGCTCGACGCGGCCCGTGAGGGTGGCCAGCGCATCCAGCGCGGCGCGGAGCGCATCGGCCATGAGTTCGGGCGAGGCCATGGCCGCGGGGGTTGTCGCGTCGGAGAGGATGTCAGCGGTGGCCATGAGCGCATCGCGATGGCGCGGGAGCAGATCCATGGGCGATGGTCGAGCGGTCAGCGGCCAGAGATGCTCGAGCAATGTGGCGCGGAACGCGGCGACGCTCGCGGGCGAGAGGGCGCAGACCTGGGCGTCGGGAGCGGGGGACGACTCGTGGGCGGCTGCTGCCAGCGGTCGATCGGACTTGGTGCGGATGCGCAGCACGCGGGCGCGTGCGCCAATGAGCGGCGACGCGTCGAAGCGGCACTGCTCATCGCAGAGCAGCACCAGATCGGCATCGCGGGCGATTTCGAGGGCGTGTTGCTGGGCGTGCGCGTTCAGGGCATCTGACGCATCTGCGTCCAGGCCCGGCAGGTCGATGAGTTCGACATCGAGCGTGCGCGAGCGCGGGGGCGGGCCGAGCAGCCGCATGGGTTCGGCCAGCGCGTCGCGCGTGGTTCCGGGGGCGGCATCGGTGACGGCGCGGTCGCGTCCGAGCAGGGCGTTGAAGAGCGTGCTCTTGCCGGCGCTGGGCGGGCCGAGCAGAGCGATTCGCGGCGAACGCGCGGGGTGCTCGCGGCCCGTCGCGGCGGCGAGGTGATCGCGGATGGCGCGGATGATGCCGGCGGCGCGGTCCGCGGCGCGGGCGGGGCTGATCGCGACGACGTCTTCCTGATCGGTGAAGTCGATGCCGGCTTCGACCAATGCGAGGGTGTCGGCGAGTTCCTCGCGCCAGGCGCGATATCGATCACCCGCGCGGCCGGAGAGCACATCGTGGGCGTGGGCCAGTTCCGCCGCGGACTGCGCGGCGATGCTCGCGGCCAGCCCCTCGGCGGATGCGAGGTCCATCTTGCCCAGCAGGAACGCGCGGGCGGCGAACTCGCCCGGCAGTGCCGAGCGCACGCCCGGAAGACGGAGGATCGCGGTCATGACCAGATCGACCAGCGCGGGCGAGCCGGGAATGAGCAGTTCGAGCACGCTCTGGCCGGTGAACGAGCGCGGCGCGGGGAAGTGAAGGGCCAGAACCGGGAGCGCGGCGGGCGAATCGTCGAGCCGCAGGCGAGCGCGGAGGAGTTGAGGGCGGTTCGGGTTCGCGGGGCGTGGATCGCGCGGGGGTGCTTGAGTGAGAGCGGCCAGCACGGGCGAGAGGTCATCACCGGAGATTCGGATGAGCGCGCGCGGAGCGGGGCCGGCGCCGGATGCGAGGGCGACGATGGTGTCGCTGATCGGTGGCAGGGAGATCGGCGCGGCGTGCATGGGGCACCGATGTGCGGAGCGAGCGGGTTGAGTACTCGGGTGTGTGCGTCAACGTCCGCCGCGACGGTCGGAACGTTCCTTTTCCTTGCGGGCCTTTTCGGCGGCTTCCTGGGCCTGGGCAACGCGGTCCTGGAGTCGCTTGAGCCAGCCGGGGGCCTGACCGGGGGCCTTGGGGATCGGGCGGCCGGCCTTGATGGCCTCTTCTCGGAGGCGTTCGGCTTCGGCGTCTTCGCGGTCGACCTGAGCGCGGATCCACTTGCTCTCGAAGATGCCGAGGATGGAGTTCGTCATGAAGTACAGGCTCAGGGCCGCGGGGGCGTTGTACATGAACAGCGGGAGCATGATGACCATCATCCACTTGACCATGGTCTGCTGGAGTTTCTGCTCCGGGCTGAGTTCCGTGGTCATCGGTGGTGAGAGGTACTTGTGCTGGATGAAGAAGACAACGCCGAGCACGAGCGGGAGGATGTTCAGCCCGTCGATCTTGCCCATGAGGGACTGGAGTCCCGGGATGCCGAAGTGCATGCTCTCGGGAAGCGGGATGAGGCGGTCCGGCTCGGCGAGGTCGGCCAGGAAGATCCAGTTGCCGCCGGTGAGGGCCTGGAAGACGCCGAAGAACGCGCCCTCGTGGCGGAGTTCGAAGGTGAAGAAGATCATGGCGTAGAGGGCGATCCAGACGGGCATCTGGAAGAACATGGGCAGACAGCCGAGCGCGCCGGCGTAGTTGATCTGCTCTTCCTGCATGAGTCGCGCGACTTCCTCGCGCATCTTCTTGGGGTCGTCCTTGTAGCGTTCCTGGATCTTCTTCTGCTTGGGGGCCAGGCGGGCCATCTGCTTGCCGAAGCGCGTGAGGTTCTTCTGGCTCCAGCGGGTGATGGGGTGGAGAATGGTCCGAACGGTCACGACGAGCAGGATGACGGCGATCGCCCAGTCAAAGACGATGCTGGAGGCCAGCAGGCCCATGTAGCCGCGGAGGAGACCGGCGAGCCACTGGAACGTGCAGACCATGCAGGGCCCGCCGAAGGAGTACATGACCAGACCCTGGAGGCCGACGCTGGTCAGGGCGGGTTCCTTGTCGATGAATGCGCGGGTGATCGGCCCCGCGTAGATGCCGACGCTGGCGTCGAGCGAGGCGCTAGGCGGTACGGTCATGACCGTGCTGGACAGGCGCAGGATCATGACGGACTGCTTGTTCAGTTCCGTCGCGTCCGGGCCGCCGCGGCCGAGGACGACGCGGTCGATCGTCGGGAAGAGCGCCAGTGACTTGTCCGGGCGGTTGTCGGCGCGGGGCGCCTGGCGATCGGGGAGCGGGTGCAGCGCGACGGCAAAGAAGCGGTTGGTCAGCGCGACCCAGGAGAGCTTCACGCCCTCGGCGATGCCCTTGGGCTCGGGCCAGAGTGTGTGCGGAGCCCAGGAGATGCCGAAGGCATCCATGGGCTTGTCGAGCACGGTCGCGTGCGGGATGGTGTAGCGTGAACTGGAGACAAAGTCGCCGCCGGGATTGATCGTGTCGGGCTCGAGATAGCCCATCCGGACCCGGCGCACATCGCCGCCGTAGCCGATGCCCTTGATGGGCAGATCGGCGGGGCCGAACTGAATCCACTGGACGCTCAGCGCGCGATCGGTGAGGTTGACGAACTTCTGAGTCAGGATGATGTCGTAACGCTCGGGGGCGATGGAGAACTGGCGCTCGATGCGAGCGATCGCCCGGGCCTGGTCATCTTCGACTTCCGCGATGAACTGGCCAGGCGCGGTCTGCCGGAAGATGCCCGGCGCGGCGAGCGGGATGGTCTGGCCATCGATCACCACCGCGGCCATGGCGAAAGGAACAATCTGTCGCTCGACCTTCGGCTCAACCCACGCCGAGCTGTTCCAACGGGGCTGCAGCGAGGTTTCGGTGCGCTGGAGCCGCTCGTTCGTCGCATTCGGGCCGACGCGATCGGCGTGGCGGGTGAGTTGAAGGTCTTGCAGGCCTGCGCCGGCAGGGTTGAACGTGAGCAGGAAACGGAACGGGTTGGTTGCCGCCACGTCGAGTGAACCGAGGGTGTCCCAGGGCTGGAGCGTTGATGCGCCGATGGTGGCGGTGGCGGCGGGGTCTGGAGTCGTCGGTGCGATGTAGCCAAGGGTCCGGGCTCGGAGGGTGCCGAGCGGGGTCGGGGTGGCCGCGGCGGGCGCAGCGGGTGTGGGGGGGGCGGCGGGTGTGGCGGCGGTCGCGGGGGCGGCCGGGGTTGTAGCGTCGCCGGGGCTCGCGGCCGGGGCATTTGCGGCGGGGGCGTTCGCTGTTGTGGGGCTGGCTGCGGGGGTGGTCGCGGGCGCGGAGGACTTGCCGGCGTTGATGAACACGGCGATTGCGACGCCCACCCCGCCGGCGATCACCAGCAGGGGGACGATGATGCGCAGCAACAGATTGGGCTTCTGAGGCATGGTGCTTCCGAGGGAGCGGATGAGAGGACGGACGGACCGCCGCGGCCCCGGAGGGCGGGTGCGGGGAGAACGATAGCGGCGCGGCGGCCGCAAATCGCCACCTGAACAATTGATATGACGGCCAGTTTTCCCGCGGGGCGATCAGCGCCCAGCGGTTCGGGCCTGGGATCAGGTGATGGCGCCGACCGGCGTGATCGTGTGGGCGGGGAAGATCGTGCTCAGGTTCGTGTTGCCCAGATGCGCGGTGACGCATTCGGCCAGCACATCGCGGAAGTCCGTGGTGTGCAGCAGGTCCCGCTTCTGGTGGAGTTGGTCGGGTGCAAGGCCGGGCCACTTGCCCAGGACCATGCGGCCGGCGGTGGGAGAGGGAAGGTTCTCGCCGGCGTGCGCCGTGGCGGTACCGGAACGCACGGCCCCGCCGACCATCAGCAGGGCGTTGCCCCAGCCGTGGTCGGTGCCGTTGGTCCCGTTCTCGGCGGCGGTGCGGCCGAAGTCGGTGAGCGTGACGACCAGAACATCGTTCATCCGGTCGCCGAGGTCGCGGGTGAATGCGGCAATGGCATCACCGAGCTGCTGGGCGAGATTGCCGAACTGGCCCGTGGCCGCGCCCTGATTCGAGTGCGTGTCCCACCCGCCGAGGTCGACCTGCGCCACTTCAAGGCCCAGATCAGCCTTGATCAGGCGTGCGACCTGCTGGAGTTTTCGGCTCAGGTCGGAGTTCGGGTACCTGGCATCGGGCGCGGGCTCGTACTTGGTGCGGGCAAGGGCCTGGAGTTGCTCGACGCCTTCGAGCGTGACGCCGGCGGAGCGGGTGAGCAGGTCTTCGGCATCGGGAATGTCGGGGTTGGTGGTGCGTGCGGTGTCGCGCGGGCCGCAGCAGTACGCGGCCTCGAGTGCGCGGGCGACCTGCTCGGGCGATGCGCTGCGCACGCCGGGGCGCGGTTGGGAGACGGGGATGGTCAGGTCTTCGACGCCGCGGATGGCGAAGGCCGTTGCTTGGCCGTGGAGGATTCGGGGGAGGTTGTCGCCGATTGCGACGGCGCGGATGGGCCCGTGGCCGGCGCTGGTGGCCAGGTGGCGGTTGAGCCAGCCATCGCTGGCCAGCGTGTTGCCGATGACGCCGGTTTCCCACGTGTCCTGCTCTTCGAAGTGCGAGCGGGTGTTGTGGGCGTAGCCAACGGCGTGGAGGGCCGCGGCGTGGCCGGAGTCAAAGAGCGGCTTGAGGGCTGAGAAGCGCGGGTGGAGGCCGAAGCGGCCGTCGAGGTCGATGGCCTTGGCGGCACGTTCGGCATCGGCGGCGGGGCCGGGGATGGCGATGGACCGGCGGATCTTGGCGTAGTGCTCATCGGCGAAGGGAACGACGAGGTTCAGGCCGTCGGCTCCGCCGCGGAGGAAGATCGTCACGAGCGTCTTGTTGCGATTGACGCTGCGGACGCTTGGCAGGGGCTGATCGGCTCCGGCGAAGCGGAGCAGCGGCGCGAAGGTGGAGACCATCGCCAGCGTGCCGGCGGTGGTGAGGAAGTGGCGACGGGTCAGGGTGGTCATGGTCGGCTCCGACGCGCGGCGGAAAGAATCGGGCGTGACGCGGCGATGATCAGAGTCTACCGGCGAATCGCGGAAGTGCCGCGGGAAATGTCGCGGCGGATAAGGATCGGGCTGGGCCACCGGGTGGTTTTGGGTCGATAGGATGGGGAGTTCGCCCGGGAATCGGGGCGAGGGCGGCACCGGCCTTTGTGAATCCACGAACGAGAAGGAACGACCAATGACCACCGCAAGCGCGAGCACCTCGACCGCCGGGACCAACGGGCACTCTGGTGCCGCGGGCACGAGCGGCGCATCGGGTCCGTTGAACCCCGCGACCCATCCGGCGCTTGCGGGCACCGTGGGTGCGCAGTTGCACACATCCAAGGTTGTCGAGCAGGCCGTGGCGGCGATCATGGGCGAGGTGCGGGCCCACTCGGCGAAGATCACCGGTGAGCGCGGGCCCGTGTCGCCCGCGGCCAGGGAGACGTTCGAGCAGTACATGAAGCGTGCGGCGGAGGTTCGCGGCCGCGGGCTGCTGTATCCGTATCTCGGCTCGGGCGTGGGCAACGGGCCGTTGGTCGAGTTGCTCGATGGAAGTGTCAAGTGGGACATGATCAGCGGCATCGGCGTTCACTTCTTCGGGCACAGCGACGCGGACCTCGCCGGGGCGATGGTGCGCGGGGCGCTCGATGACACGCTCAAGCAGGGCAACCTTCAGGCGAACTTTGATGGGTACGCCTTCGCGGAAGTGCTGCTGAACGAGGCCAAGAAGCACAGCAAGTTGCGCCACGCGTACATCGCCACGGGCGGGGCCATGGCCAACGAGAACGCGCTGAAAGTCTGCTTTCAGAAGCGGTACCTCGATGGGCTGATGAGCGTTGCGCAGGACGGGAATGCCAAGCCCGAGACGCTGCTGGCCAAGTTCACGCCGACGATGCGGGTGCTTGCGTTCCAGGACTGCTTCATGGGTCGGTCGATCAACATGGCGCAGCTCGGCGACAACCACCAGGGGCGCGAGGGCCTGCCCAACGGCATCATGGTCGACTACATGCCGTTCTGGAACCCGGCCGCGGCCGAGCGCATGGGTGGCGGCGCGGCGGGGAAGAAGCGGTTCATCGACATGAGCGTGATGCGCCTTGAGCAGTACATCCACAGGTACCCCGGCGCGCACGCGTGCTTCATCTTCGAACTGATTCAGGGCGAGGGCGGGTTCAATGTCGGCGATCGCGACTTCTTCAAGGCGCTGATGGATGTCTGCAAGGCGCACAAGATCGCGGTGTGGGACGACGAGATCCAGACCTTCGGCAGGTCGAACCGGATGTTCGCGTATGAGCACTTTGACCTTGGCGATTACGTTGACGTGTTCTGCGTCGGCAAGATGACGCAGGCGTGCGTGACGATGTGGACGCCGGAGTACAACCCGCGCTCGGCGATTCTTTCGGGCACGTTCACCGGCGAGGGGGCGAGTTTCCGCGTTGGGCAGCGCGTGATCGAGCGGCTGCGCGATGGGAACTACTACGGCGAGAGCGGGCACTTTGCCAAGCAGCACGCGATGTTCCGCGAGCACGCGCGGGCGCTGATCGCGCGGCACCCGGAGTGGTTCCCGCCGGTGGCGGAACTGAACGGCAACCCGGAGCACCTGGTCGCGGGTGTGGGCGGGATGTGCAGGTTCACGCCGTACGGCGGGAACAAGGACAAGATCCTCAAGGCCGCCAAGGCAATCTTTGATGAGGGCGTGATCCTGTTCTACTGCGGCCACGGCCCGTATCACGTGCGGATGCTGCCGCCGATGCCGGCGATGAAGGATGAGCACTGGAAGCAGGTCTTTGCGTGCATCGAGCGCGGAATGGCCAAGGCGGGGTGAGCGGGCGAGATGAACGCTCGAGCGGAGCCTTGCGAGGAGCTCGCGGACAGGCCGCGATTGCGGCTAGGCCCTGTCTGACGGATCATCCGGGGCGAGGAGGCGGAGGTAGCGTCGGATGATCGCGAGGTTCACGAACGACAGGAAGCTCGACGCGAGCTTGTCGTAGCGGGTGCCGACCCGGCGGTTCTCC
>Ga0209990_10000028_pt1 | contig 150971 bp, 139 predicted proteins | sample NOAtaG_6_FD_187304 | JGI IMG/M metagenome (GOLD analysis project Ga0209990, IMG submission 187304) | Freshwater lake microbial communities from Lake Erie, under a cyanobacterial bloom - NOAA_Erie_Diel5S_2200h metaG (SPAdes) (version 2) | ecosystem: Environmental > Aquatic > Freshwater > Lake ... | reverse complement strand
GGACGAAGTCCAGGACCCGCGCGAAGGTGGAGCACGCCTTCCACGTGATCAAGCGCATCTTCGGATTCGTGAAGGTGAGCTACCGGGGGCTGGAGAAGAACGCCAACCGGCTGTTCGTGACGTGCGCCCTGGCGAACTTGTACGTCGTACGCGGCCACTTGCTGGCGCGCGCACAGGCGTAGTCCCCCCGAAATGGGCCTTCGGGGTGCCGCGAGGGGGCCCGAGGGGAAAAAAAGACAGCAGGGGACAGCGCAATCGCGCAGAAATCTGCACCGGGTCGACTATGTCGAACTTTGCGCACGGTTGATCAGACGTTCCTTAGCGCAGTCCCAGCACATCCTGCATGTCGAAAATGCCGGTGTCGTGGCTCGCCAGGAAACGCGCTGCGCGCAGCGCTCCCTGGGCAAACGTGGCGCGGCTCGAGGCCCGATGAGTGATTTCCACGCGCTCGCCGACGCCGGCGAACAACACCGTGTGGTCACCCACGATGTCTCCGCCACGCACCGTGGCGAAACCAATGGTGGAACGGTCGCGCTCGCCGGTGACACCTTGACGCCCATAAACCGACTCGGCTGCGAGGTCGCGCCCCAGGGCTGCGGCCACCACCTCGCCCATGCGCAGGGCCGTCCCCGAGGGCGCATCCACCTTGTGCCGGTGGTGCGCCTCGATGATTTCCACGTCGTAGTCGTCACCAAGAGCGCGGGCTGCCAGTTCCAGCAGCCTCAGCGACACGGTCACACCCACGCTCATATTGGGCGCCACCACCAGGGCGGTGCGCCTGCCCGCCTCCGCGATCGCGGCTTTCTGGCCGGCATCGAACCCGGTGGTGCCTACCACGGCCTTGACACCGTGGCGCAAGCACGCCTGCAGGTGCTCCATGGTGCCTTCGGGGCGGGTGAAATCGATCAGGACATGGGCGCCTCGCAGCGCCGCGTCCACGTCCGATCCGATGGTCACGCCGGCGGCTCCGCCCGCGATCTCCGCCAGGGAACGGCCAACGAAAGGGCTATCGGGACGCTCGATCGCGGCGTGCAGATGCAAGCCGTCGGCATGGGCGATGGCCTCCGCCAGGGCACGCCCCATGCGTCCCGAACTGCCCGCCACCACGATACCCAGACTCACGGCTTGGCCTCCTTCGTCGCGGGCGCGGCCGCGTCCAGACCCGGCGCCACGTTGACATCGCCCATCACCCTGGCCAACTTGTCACCCTCGAACACCAGGGTGAGACGGCGCTCCTCGCGGGGCTTGCCGCCCTTGTCGAACTTGTAGAAATAGTCCCAGCGATCCGGGTGAAAGGCATCGGTCACCAGCGCGGTGCCCATGACGAACTTCACCTGCGAGCGCGTCATGCCCTGGCGCAGCTTTGAAATCATCTCCTGCGTCACCACGTTGCCTTGCTGAATGTCGATCTTGTAGGGCTTGAGCGAGCACCCCCCCGCCGCGAGGGCGACACACAGCGACAATGCGGACAAGGAGAGCCGGACGGGAACCGGTGTTTGCAAGATACGGAACATGGGATCACCACAGACAGGGGCGTTATGATAAACGAGACGTTGTCCACGACCGAGGCGTATCCGCCAACAGGCCCCATGCCCAACCGCACACCCAGCGACCTCAAGAACATCGGCCTCAAGGCAACACTGCCCCGGCTCAAGATCCTCAACCTGTTCGAGAACAGCGACCAGCGACACCTCACGGCCGAGGAGGTCTACAAGCTGCTCATGGCCGAAGGCATGGACGTGGGCCTGGCCACCGTTTATCGGGTGCTCACCCAGTTCGAGCAGGCGGGACTGCTGGCTCGCCACCATTTCGAAAGCGGCAAGGCGGTGTTCGAACTCAACGAGGGCGGCCACCACGACCACCTGGTGTGCCTGCAGTGCGGCCACGTGGAGGAGTTCTACGATCCGCAGATCGAGAAGCGTCAGGAGGAAATCGCTCGCGAGCGCGGCTTTGCCATTCACGAGCACTCGCTGCAGCTCTACGGCAGTTGCAACCGTGCCAACTGCCCGAACCGCAGGGCGCCCGATCGTTCCCAGGAATTGCGCTCGCCCGAAGGTTGATCGCTACGCACGCGCGCCCAAAACGCTAGGATTGCTGGCGCTCGGCGCGGCTGGCGCTTGCCTGGCCGAGAAGCTCGCGTGCATGCCGGCGCGTGGTGTCGGTGATGGTCACTCCGCCCAGCATGCGGGCGATTTCCTCCACCCGCTCGGCGCCCTCCAGTGGCCGTACCGCCGAGAGCGTTTCGCCCTGTTCCGCACGCTTTGACACACGCCATTGCCGTGCGGCGCAGGCCGCCACTTGCGGCAGGTGGGTGATGCACAGCACCTGCCGCCCCTGCCCGAGTTGCGCAAGCATCCTGCCCACGATCTCGGCAACGCCGCCGCCGATGCCCGCATCCACTTCGTCGAACAGCAGCGTCGGCACGCCGCTCAGGCTGCTCACCACCGTTTGCAGCGCCAGCGACAGGCGCGACAACTCACCCCCGGAGGCAACCTTGGCCACTGGCCGCGCCGGACCGCCCGGATGGGGCGCCACCTGGAACTCCACCTGCTCTAGTCCTGCGGCGGACGGTGTCTCCAGCGGCGCCAGCCGCGCTTCAAAGCGACCACCCTCCATGGCGAGACCCTGCATGGCGGCGCTCACTGCTTCGCCCAGGGCTGCCGCGCCGGCGGCGCGCGCCTCGCCAAGGCGCCGCGCCGCAGCCAGGTAAGACTCGCTAGCCTGGGCCTCGGCACGGGCGAGCGCATCCACGTCCAACCGCTCGCCGATCTCCCCCAGCCGCGCCCGCAACTGGCCCGCGTGCTCCATGAGGGCCGAGGGGGCCACGCGGTGCTTGCGCGCCAGCGCCAGCACCGCGTCCAGGCGAGCGTCCACCTCCCGCAGCCGCTCCGGGTCGAGGTCGATACGGCCGCGGTACTGGCGCAACGCGTGGGCCGACTCCTTGAGATGGATATCGGCAGCCACGAGGGCCTCCACGGCCGGCAACAGCTCCGCATCGTGCTCCGAAACCGAGCGCAGCCGCGCCACCACGGCGGCCAGCGCCGGCAGCAGCGCCGAGTCGCCCTCCGACAGGGCTTCCAGACCCGCCTCGGCGGCGTGAATGAGCGCCTGGGCATTGGCGAGCCGGCCTTGTTCGGCCTGCAGATCTTCCCACTCGCCTCCAGAGAGGCCGAGACGATCGATTTCCTCCAGTTGCCAGACCAGACGGTCTTGCTCCTCGGCCAGCGCTTCGGCCCGGCCCGCCGCCATCTGGCGGGCTGCAGCCGCCTCGCGCCATACGCCGTGCAGAACAGCCACCTCGGCAGCCAGCTCGGCAGCACCGGACCATTCGTCCAGCAGCCGGCGCTGAGTGGCCGGGCGCATCAGAAGCTGATGCTCGTGCTGGCCATGAATGTCCACCAGCCACTCGCCGGCCTCGCGCAGTTGCGCCACCGTGGCGGGGCGGCCATTGATGAAGGCCCGCGACCGGCCGCCGGATTCGATCACGCGGCGCAGAATGCACTCGCCGGCCTCCCCTTCGAGGCCCTGATCCCCCAGCCAGGCTGCCAAGCCGGGCACACCGGAGGTATCGAACTCGGCACTGACCTCCGCGCGCGTGCGCCTATGCCGAACGGCGCTACTGTCGGCGCGACCGCCCAGAACGGTCATGAGGGCATCCACGAGAATCGACTTGCCCGCACCGGTCTCTCCCGAGAGCACGCCGAAGCCGGGCGCAAACTCCATCCTCACCCGATCGACGATGACGAAATCGATGATGTCGAGGGCGCACAGCATGGCCTCACCCGCCTTCAGCCGCCGGGCGTCTCGCTCCAGTGGAGCTTCTCGCGCAGCATGTGGTAATAGTCGTGTCCCAGCGGATGCAACAAGCGCACGGCGTGGGTGCTGCTCGCCACGCAGATGCAATCACCAGCCTCCAGCTCCGCGTGGGAATGGCTGTCGAACTGCACCCGCGCGCCGTAAGCGCGCAACATGAAGATCTCCACCCGGGCGCCGCCGGGCACCACGATGGGGCGGTTGGACAGGGTGTGGGGGCACACCGGCACCAGCGACAGCACCGACAGAGCGGGGTGCACGATGGGCCCGCCGGCCGACAGTGCGTAAGCAGTGGAACCCGTGGGCGAGGACACGATCAGTCCGTCGGCGCGCAGGTTGTAGACGAACTGCCCGTCGATGCGCACTTCCAACTCGATCAGCCCGCCGTGAGCGCCCTTGTTCACCGATACTTCGTTGAAGGCTGCCATGTCCATGAGCGGCAGATCGCCGCGGCGCACGCTGGCGGCGAGCAGCATGCGCGGCTCCACCACATGGGCACCGTCGAGCATGGCGCCAAGGGTGTCGAACAGGGTTTCAGCAGAGACGTCGGTGAGAAATCCCAGGCGGCCCATATTCACGCCCACCAACGGCACGTCGAAGGGCGCCAGCGTCCGGGCGATGTTGAGCATGGTGCCGTCGCCGCCGATGACGATGGCGAGGTCGGCGCGACGGCCGATTTCGGCCAGCTCCAGCACGGCGCGGCGATTGCCCTGCACATGCTCGGCCGTGATGGGGTCGATGCTCACCTCCACGCCGCGCGCCTCGAGCCAGGCAGCGAGTTCGCTCAACGGCACCGCCGCCTCCGGGCTGCGGTGCTTGCCGATCAACGCGACGTGTCGGAATGGGGAGGACATTCGGGTGATTAAAGCACACTTGCCCGCGCGCCCCGGACCTGAAACCACCCCCAGCGGCGCTTGTCCATGGCGCACCAGCCCCGTTTAGAATCCCCGTCATGCTCAATGAACGCGCCCGCATCCTCCTCAAGACCCTGGTGGAGCGTCACATCGCCGAAGGCCAGCCGGTGGGGTCGCGCTCGCTTGCGCGCTTCTCGGGGCTGGACCTGTCGCCGGCCAGCATCCGCAACATCATGGCCGACCTCGAGGAGATGGGCTACATCGCCAGCCCGCACACCTCCGCTGGACGGGTGCCCACGCCGCGCGGCTACCGCCTGTTCGTGGACACACTGCTCACAGTGCGGCCGCTCCAGCACGCCGAAATCAGCCAACTGGAGGGGCAGCTGCAGGCGGACAGCACCCAGCGCCTAGTCAACTCGGCATCGCAGCTGCTCGCCGAGCTGACCCGCTTCGCCGGCGTGGTCATGACACCACGCCGGCGCACCTTCGCCTTCCGTCACATCGAGTTCCTGCGGCTGTCGGGCACACGCCTGCTGCTGATCGTGGTGACGCCCGAGGGCGACGTGCAGAACCGCATCCTGATCACCGATAGCCCTTACACGCCCGCCGAACTGGTGACGGCGGCAAATTTCCTCAACCAGCATTTCGCGGGCATGGATATCGAGGATATCCGCGCCCGGCTGCAGGCCGATTTGCAGCAATTGCGCCAGGACATGAGCGCGCTGATGACCCAGGCCATCGAGGCCGGCTCGGCGGCACTGCAGGAGCACGTCGATCCGGTGGTGATCACCGGCGAGAAAAATCTTCTCGACGTGCAGGAGCTGTCCTCGGACATGGCCCGCCTGCGCCGGCTGTTTGCGCTGTTCGAGCAGAAAACCGGCTTCCTGCGTCTGCTCGAATCCACCGTGCGCGGCCACGGCGTGCAGATCTTCATCGGCGGTGACTCGGGCCTGGTGCCGCTGGACGAATGCAGCGTGGTGACCGCGCCCTACGAGGTGGACGGACAGGTGGTGGGCACGGTGGGGGTCATTGGCCCAACCCGAATGGCCTACGAGCGTGTCATTCCCATCGTGGATGTCACTGCCAAGCTGCTTTCGGCTGCGCTGTCCCACGACGCCGTGCGGGGCTGACCGGGCCGCCCGGCCCCACGCCCCATGCCCCTCGCCCCGGAACCGCCCTACCGTCACGGCACGCCGGCCACCACCGGCGTCCTGCTGGTGAACCTTGGCACGCCCGACGAACCCACGGCGGCGGCGCTGCGCCGCTATTTGAAGCAGTTCCTGTGGGACGCGCGCGTGGTGGAGATCCCGCGTCCGGTGTGGTGGCTGATTCTCAACGGCATCATCCTGAATGTCCGGCCCAAGGCCTCGGCGGCCAAGTACGCCACCATCTGGACGCCCGAGGGCTCTCCGCTCAAGGTGCACACCGAGCGCCAAGCGAAGCTGCTGGAGGGCGCGCTGCGCGGGCGGGCGAAGGGCCGCTTCGCGGTGCAGTGGGCCATGCGCTATGGGCAACCGTCGGTGGCGGCAGCGCTGGATCGGCTCAAGGCGGCCGGGGCCGACCGGCTGGTGGTGCTGCCGCTCTACCCCCAGGCGGCCTCCAGCACCACCGGCAGCGCCTTCGACGCCATTGCCGGGGCGCTGGCCGTGACGCGCAACATTCCGGCGCTGCGCCTGGTGAAGAACTTCCATGACCATCCCGGCTACATCAACGCGCTGGCAGGCAGCGTGCGGGCGCACTGGGCCGCCCACGGCCGCGGCGACAAGCTGGTGATGAGCTTTCACGGCGTGCCTCACTTTCACCTCGACAAGGGCGACCCCTACCACTGCGAGTGCCTGAAGAGCGGCCGGCTTCTGGCCGAGGCTCTGGGGTTGCCGCAGGGCAGTTGGCTGGTGACCTTCCAGTCGCGCTTCGGCAAGGCGGAGTGGCTCAAACCCTACACCCAGGACACGCTGGAATCCCTCGCCCGCGAAGGCCTGGCGCGGGTAGATGTGATCTGTCCCGGGTTCGTGTCCGACTGCCTAGAAACCCTGGAAGAGATCGCCGTGGAAAACCGCGACGCCTTCCTGGCGGCCGGCGGCAAGGCGTTTTCCTACATTCCTTGCCTCAATGAGCGTGACGACTTCATGGCGGCCCTGGCCGACCTGGTGATGGAACACGGCGCGGGCTGGCTCGATCAGCCCGGCGATACGGCCGCCGCCCAAGCCTCGCGGGTCAGAGCTTTGGCCCTCGGCGCCACCGATTAGTCGCCGCTCGAGCACCCTTGAATTTGGCGCGTCCATCCCCATGTGGGCGGTTCAGTTCGTCTTCCCTCCGGACAGCCCATCGAACAAACGCCATGAATCAAGAACTTGAAACTAACGCAGCCGCCCCGGACCTACAACCGGAAACACCCGCCCCCGCCGCGGCAACGCCAGAGGAGGGGGTGGAGTCCATGCCCAGCCCGGCGGAGCTGCTGCGTCAGGCCGAGTTACTGGCTGCCGAGCACCACGACGCCTGGCTGCGCGCCAAGGCCGAGGCGGAAAACATCCGCCGCCGCGCCCAGGACGACGTGGCCAAGGCCCACAAGTTCGCGGTGGAGGGCTTCTCCTCGGAACTGCTCGCCGTGCGCGACAGCCTGGAAGCCGCCCTTGCGAACGCCAACCAATCGGCGGAGACGCTGCGCGAGGGCGTGGAGATCACCCTTCGCCAACTTGCCGGGGTGTTCGAGCGCTTCTCCATCCGGGAAATCGACCCGGCCGGCAGCAAGTTCGACCCGCACTTCCACCAGGCCATGAGCATGGTGCCCTCCGACCAACCCGCCAACACCGTGGTCCAGGTTTTCCAGAAGGGCTACCAGTTGCACGAGCGGGTTCTGCGCCCGGCGCTGGTGGCAGTGGCCAAGCCCGCGGACGCTTGATTCCCGGCCCCCGGGCCCCATCTTTCCGCCAATCCGACACTTCCCAATCAAGGAATCACCCATGGCCAAGATCATCGGCATCGACCTGGGCACCACCAACTCCTGCGTGGCAATCATGGAGAACGGCCAGCCCAAGGTCATCGAAAACTCCGAGGGCGCCCGTACCACGCCCTCCATCGTCGCCTACGCCGAGGACAGCGAGGTGCTGGTGGGCGCGCCGGCCAAGCGGCAGGCGGTCACCAACCCGCGCAACACCCTCTACGCAGTGAAGCGCCTGATCGGCCGTCGCTTCAAGGAAGGCGAGGTACAGAAGGCCCTCAAGCTCATGCCGTACACCATCGCCGAAAACGCCAACGGCGACGCCTGGGTGGAGGTTCGCGGCAAGCGTATCGCCCCGCCTGAAGTCTCGGCCCAGGTGCTCATGAAGATGAAGAAAACCGCCGAGGACTACCTCGGCGAGCCGGTCACCGAGGCAGTGATCACGGTGCCAGCCTACTTCAACGACTCTCAGCGTCAGGCCACCAAGGACGCCGGCCGCATCGCCGGCCTGGAAGTCAAGCGCATCATCAATGAACCCACCGCGGCTGCGCTCGCCTTCGGCATGGACAAGGCTGGGGGGAAGGATCGCAAGATCGCCGTCTATGACCTGGGCGGCGGCACCTTCGACGTCTCCATCATCGAAATCGCCGACGTGGACGGAGAAAAGCAGTTCGAGGTGCTGGCCACCAACGGCGACACCTTCCTGGGCGGCGAAGACTTCGACCACCGCGTGATCGAGTACGTGATCGCGGAATTCCGCAAGGACCAGGGCGTGGATCTGTCCAAGGACGTGCTGGCCCTGCAGCGCCTCAAGGAGGCGGCCGAGAAGGCCAAGATCGAGCTGTCCTCGAGCCAGCAGACCGAAATCAACCTGCCCTACATCACCGCAGACGCCACGGGGCCCAAGCACCTCGCCATGAAGATCACCCGGGCGAAGTTCGAAAGCCTGGTGGAGGACTTGGTGGAGAAGTCCATCGAACCCTGCCGCACGGCCATCAAGGACGCCGGTGTAAAGGTGGGTGACATCGATGACGTAATCCTGGTGGGCGGCATGACGCGCATGCCCAAGGTGCAGGAGAAGGTGCGCGAGTTCTTCGGTCGCGAGCCGCGTAAGGACGTGAACCCGGACGAGGCCGTGGCCATCGGCGCGGCTGTTCAGGGCGGGGTGCTCAAGGGCGACGTGAAGGATGTGTTGCTGCTCGACGTCACGCCCCTGTCCCTGGGTATCGAGACCCTGGGCGGTGTGATGACAAAGATCATCCAGAAGAACACCACTATCCCCACCAAGGCAAACCAGGTGTTTTCCACGGCCGACGATAACCAGCCCGCGGTGACCATCAAGGTGTTGCAGGGCGAACGCGAGATGGCCGCCGGCAACAAGTTGCTGGGTGAATTCAACCTCGAAGGCATCCCCTCGGCACCGCGCGGCATGCCGCAGATCGAGGTGACCTTCGATATCGACGCAAACGGCATCCTCCACGTGTCGGCCCGCGACAAGGCCACCGGCAAGGAAAACAAGATCACCATCAAGGCGAGCTCCGGCCTCACCGAGGAGGAGATCAAGCGCATGGTGACCGACGCCGAAGTGCATGCCGAAGAAGACCGCAAGGCGCGCGAGGCGGTAGATGCGCGCAACCAGCTCGAAGCTCTCGTTCACCAGGTGCGCAAGTCCCTGGGCGAGCACGGTGCCAGCCTGGAAGCCGGAGAGAAGGAGAAGATCGAAGCTGCGCTCAAGGAAGCCGAGGACGCGGTGAAGTCCGGTGACAAGGACACCATGGAGGCGCGCACCCAGGCCCTTTCCCAGGCAGCCCACAAGCTCGCGGAAAAGATGTACGCGCAGCAACAGCCGGGAGCGGCAGCCGGCGGTGACGGGGCTGCAGGCGGCAGCCCCAAGCAGGACAAGGCGGACGACGGCGATGTGGTGGATGCCGAGTTCGAGGAAGTGAAGGACCGCAAGTAAACGGGCGCGCCCGCGCCGCCCACGGACGGCCGCCTCGTGCGGCCGCTTCCGTTTATCCGCGCGGCGGCACGGTGACGCCCTTGGCAATCGCTCCCGCGACCAGGACCCTGGACCATGGCAAAACGCGACTACTACGATGTGCTGGGCGTGAATCGTGATGCCTCTGACGAGGACATCAAGAAGTCCTATCGCAAGCTGGCCATGAAGTGGCATCCGGACCGCAACCCCGACAACCGGGAGGCGGAGGAGAAGTTTAAGGAAGCCAAAGAGGCCTACGAAATCCTGTCCGATGCCCAGAAGCGCGCGGCCTACGATGCCTACGGCCACGCCGGCGTCGACCCCTCTGCAGCCGCGGGCGCGGGCGGCGCCGGTGCGGGCTTTGGCGGCTTCGCGGATGCCTTCGGCGACATCTTCGGCGAGATCTTCGGCCAGGCTCAGGGCGGGCGTGGTGGTGGGCGCTCCAACGTCTACCGCGGTGCCGATCTGCGCTACAACCTGGAAATTTCCCTTGAAGAGGCTGCACGCGGCACCGAAACCCGGGTGCGCATCCCCGCCATGGAGGAGTGCGAAACGTGCCATGGCAGCGGCGCCCGGCCAGGCACTCAACCCAAGACCTGCACCACTTGCAACGGTCACGGCCAGGTGCGCATGCAGCAGGGCTTCTTCTCCATCCAGCAAACCTGCCCCAAGTGCCACGGCAGCGGCAAAGTGGTGGACACGCCCTGCGGCAGTTGCTCAGGGGCCGGCCGCGTGAAGAAGCAAAAGACGCTGTCGGTGAAGATTCCCGCGGGCGTGGATGAAGGGGACCGCATTCGCCTCTCGGGCGAGGGCGAGCCGGGCGTCAACGGCGGGCCCGCGGGCGACTTGTACGTGGTAATCCACCTGCGCCAGCACGAGGTGTTCACCCGCGACCAGAACGACCTGCACTGCGAAATGCCCATCAGCTTCACCACCGCTGCGTTGGGGGGAGAGGTGGAAATTCCCACGCTGGATGGCGCGGCCAAGATTCGCATTCCGGCCGAGACGCAAACGGGCAAGGTATTCCGGTTGCGGGGCAAGGGCATCAAGGGGGTCCGATCCAGCAGCCACGGCGATCTGCTGTGCCACGTGGTGGTGGAAACGCCGGTGAATCTCACGGCGCGCCAGCGGGAATTGCTGGAGGAACTGGAGCAGATCGACCGACGCGAAGGCTCGCGACACAACCCGCGCGCCAAGAGCTTTTTGGACCGGGTGAAGGAGTTCTTCTCCGACTGAGTGCCGGGGCGATGCGCGTATGGCGTGCCGGCCCCGCGCGAGGCACTTTCACCCTCCTCGACGCTCAGGGAGGCAGAGGCATTCTGCGCAGGCCCTCGGGCGTCGCTTCGAGGTACTCTCCGTAGGTGTCGTTCCAGTCGGCGAGCACCCAGCGCTCGCTTGCGTTGCCGTCCACCACGTGATGATGGGTCGCTGGCCGGTGGGTGTGCCCATGGATAAGCCGTGGCGGATGGCCATGCTGGCGTAGCACCGACTCAACTGCTGCGAGCGCCACGTCCATGATGGCAGCGGGCTTGTCCCGCTTGGCCTGTTCGCTATGGGCGCGGGTTTGGCCCACTCGGGTGCGGCGCTGCTCCACGGGTAGGGAGAGAAAGGCACGCTGGGTGGCCGGGTCACGCACCTGGCGGCGGAAGGCCTGATAGTCGCGGTCGTCGGTGCACAGCGTGTCGCCATGCATGAGCAAGGTGGGAACTCCGAATAACTGCGCGAGCGTTGGGTCGTGGATCAGGGTGGAGCCGGTGGCGCGCTCGAAACCGCCGGCCAGCAGGAAGTCGCGGTTGCCATGCATCACGCGCACCTGAGTGCCTGAGGCCGACAGACGGGGCCAGTGCAGCCTCACTTCGCGGTCTAGCTCCACGTCTGCCGCATCATCTCCCACCCAGAAGTCGAACAGGTCCCCCAGGATGTAGAGCGCGTGTGCATCTGTTGCGCCCTCGCGCAGGAACCGCAGGAAGCGGCCGGTGATGCCCGGGCGCTCGTCAGCGAGATGCAGGTCGCTGACGAACAGGGCGCGGGGCTGAAGTGCGGTCAATCCGCCTCGGCGCTGGTAATGAGCACGTCCTCCATGGGCACGTCGCGGTGAAAGCCGCGCGTACCCGTGGTGACCTTGCGAATCTTGTCAACTACGTCCTGTCCCTGCACCACACGACCGAAAACGCAGTAACCGTACTCATTGGGGGTGGCGGCGCGGAAATCGAGAAAGTCGTTGTCTGCCACATTGATGAAGAACTGGGCGCTGGCCGAATGTGGATCGGACGTGCGCGCCATGGCCACGGTGTAGGCCGAGTTCTTCAGACCGTTGTCGGCTTCGTTGCGAATCGGGGCGCGGGTGGGTTTTTGCTTCATGCCCGGTTCGAAGCCGCCCCCCTGAATCATGAAGCCATCGATCACTCGGTGGAACACGGTGTTGTGGTAATGCTCGGCGGCCACGTACTCAAGGAAATTTGCCACCGTCAGCGGCGCCTTGGCGGAGTCGAGCTCGAGCGTGATGGTGCCCAAAGAAGTGTTTAGCCTGACCATGAAATGTCCTCAGGGTGGGAGGACGCGAGCGTCCTCGATGACAACGGCCCTGGAGGGCACGTCGGAATAGGGGCCCACATTACCGGTGGGCACTGCGGCAATGGCATCCACCACCTCAGTGCCGCGTACCACCTTGCCGAACACTGCATAGCCCCACCCCGCAGCGCTGCGGGCGCTGTGGTCGAGGGCGGCGTTATCGCGCAGGTTCACGAAGAACTGCGAAGTGGCCGAATGGGGATCGCGGGTACGCGCCATGGACAAGGTGTATGCGCGGTTGGTCAGTCCGTTGTCGGCTTCGTTCGGGATCGGTCGCTTCGTGGGTCGCGCACGCATGTCGGGCGTGAGTCCGCCGCCCTGGATCACGAATCCCGGAATGACACGGTGGAAGATCAGGCCGCGAAAGTGGCCGTCGGAGACGTAGGCAAGGAAGTTTTCGACAGTTTTCGGTGCCTTGTCCGGCCACAACTCAATGGTGAAAGTGCCCAGGGAAGTGCGCATTTCCACCTGCGGACCAGCCGCGAATGCGGCACCGAACGACCAAAGCACTGCCGCAAGGGCGGCCAGGGCGAGGCGGGCTGTTGTCATGACGGCTCCGGAAGAGAGAGTTGCGCGCTGTCAGAGGCGGTGAGTTGTTCAGGCTCGGCGTGCAAGGCTGTGCACCACAGACCGTTCGGGGCATACGGTGGAATTGATGCACCTGATGCAGGGCGCGCCTGTAGCGATAAGCGCGTGGTTCCTTTGATCATGGCGCGAATGGCCGGCAAACCATCGCCTCAGACTGCACCTTCATAGGCAATTTTCCAGGCGTCCCCGTCACGCATCCAGTACTGGCGTTTGCGCATTACATTGCCCAGGTTGTTGCTCTGGTAATCCTGGAGGAAGGTGACCACCGCCAATGGTTCGGCCCCCGGGTACAGGAACATGCTCACCTCGCCCACCTTGACCTTGACCCAGGTCTTGCCGGCGTTCACGGCACGCTTTTGCTCCGCCCATTGCGCGAGATTCATGGTGCCGGAGGAGAAACCCGCCGCATAGTGGCGAAGGTACCTGCCGGTATCGCGGCTTTCCCAGTCGCGCCGCCAGGCTTCCACCGTCTCCTCGAGCGAACTGCGGACCCGGGAGAGGTCCGATTCGGCTACCCAATCCACACCGCCGGAGATGATCACGGGCGTGGCGCCCAGTTGCAGCCTGCGAGACAAAGCCTCCAGGTCTTCGTTGGTGAGGACCACGCACCCGTCCGAGGCACGCGGCGGCCGGCTGTAGGTATCCCGGGGGGTACCGTGCAACCAGATGCCGTGACCGTTACGGCCCGCGCGGCGATCCCACTCATTCGGATAACTGATGGGAAAGGCGCCAGAACCATAGAAGTCGCCGAGCTTGGCCACGGGCAAACTACCCGTGACGTTGTAGACGCCCAGTGGCGTTTTCTTGTCGCCTTCGCGCGCCTTGTCGGTACCGTTTTTTCCGATGGTGACGTAGTAATCGGTCACATAGTGCGGGACGCCGTCACGATTCTCGAACACGTATAGCGACGACCGGCTGGTGTCCACCACAATGGCGTGACGCTGCTGGGGCGCCATCTTGAGCAAGTAGCGGGGCAGGCGATCCTTCGGCGTTTCGCCGCGCTGGCGAAGCAGGCGGGCACGGGCCTCCTCGCGCAGATCGTTGAGGCGCTCCTCCGGAACCCCGGCAGCGTTGCCAAGGGCGTGAATGGGCTGGGCCCTTGCCAGCAGCAGGTCGCCCTTCACAAGTTGGGCGAGGCGAAAATTCGGATTGACCGCCAGAAGACGGTCAAGCTCGGCGTGTGCAGCGGCCACGCGATCTTCCGCAATCAAGCGGAAAACGCCCACGATGGCTCCCTCCGCTCCCTCAGGACGCCGCTCGCCGGCTTTTCCAGCGAGTGAGCCTGGGGAGAGCTTGGGACCCATGGCCAGCGTGTCGAGATTGAGCGCCCCCACAACTGCGAACACGGCCAACAACGACACACCGCGCACTCGCCAAACTCCTCCGCAAGCCTTCATCGTCCGAGTTCTTCCCGCTGAATCAGCCACCGCCCCGCGGAGCGCACCATCACCAAACGCTTGGAGCCGATGGTTTTGAGGGTATCGGATTGGTAGCTCTGGCGAAAGGTCACCACCGCCTCCTCGGGACCCGCGAAGGTGACCTTGGGACTCAGCGCCTGGACCGCGATGCGCTTGCCTTTCACCACTCTTTCGCGGCGCGAACGTTCCCATTCGGTTCGATTTTGTCCACCGGGCGGCTTGAAGCCAGGTGCGTAAGCGCCCAGGTATGCGTTGGCGTCGCCGCTGGACCACGCCTTGACCCATTGATCCAGAGCGCGCAGCACCTCTGCCTGAGGGTCCGCTGGCTCCTTTGAACGGCTGGCTTCGCCCGCCTTGGGAGGTGGCGAGGCGGCCGCTGCTGCGGGAGCCTCGGGCTTGGCAGGCGGGGGAGTCGCACCGGCAGGTGCCGACACCACCGGCGAGACGGGACCCGCCGCCACGACGGCAGGCGAAGGAACCGGGGGTTCGGGTATCGTGCCCTTTACGGGCGCAACAACCGAAGCGCGTGTGGAAAACAACTCCTTCACCAACGCCAGCTTGGCCTTGGCGCTGGCATTGGAGGCATCCAGTTGCAATGCCTTGTCGTAAGCCTGCCGCGCCATCTTGGCATAGATGTCGCCGAGGTTCTCGTGGGCGGTGGCATAGGTGGGATGGGTGCGGATTGCCATCTCAAGGGCCTGCCGGGCTTTTTCGTCCTGCCCCTGCGAGGCGTAAATCACGGCGAGGTTGTTATAGGGCTCGGGTAACTCGGGATAATCCTCTGTGAGCGCCGTGAACACCCGGATGGCTTCGGGAAAACGACTCTGTTCGGTGAAGATCAGACCACGCAGGAATCGCGCGCGGGCATCCTTGGGTTGCTTCACCAACACCGCATCAACGCGCTCCAGCGCCTGTGGGTAACTACCCTGCTGGAAAAGACGGCGAGCCTCTTGGAAATCGTCTGCCCGGGCTGAGGTGGGCAAGAGCAACGTGAAGCAGATCAGAATGAGCCCGGGGACTGCACGGCTCGGATAGGTCATCGTGCTATACTTTTTGTTGAGATTTCGCGGATATGTTGCTGTATTGCGAAGCGATTTTAACAACAAGACCTGATCCCCCACAATCGCTCGGCAACATCTTTCGAACTCGCGCGTCCCCGGCCTTCGCGCGGTGCCCTCAACAGTATCCATCCCGAAACATGCTGCAGATCCACAACAGCCTGACTCGCGCCAAGCAGCCCTTCGTGCCCATCGAACCAGGCAAGGTTCGCCTGTACGTGTGCGGCATGACCGTCTACGACTATTGCCATGTGGGACACGCCCGGGTGATGGTGGTGTTCGACTTGGTGGTGCGCTGGCTGCGCGCCTCGGACTATACGGTAACCTACGTTCGCAACATCACCGACATCGACGACAAGATCATCCGCCGGGCGGCCGAGAACGGCGAGCGTATCCGGGCCCTCACGGACCGCTTCATCGCCCGCATGCACGAAGATGCCGACGCGCTGGGAGTGCTGCGCCCTGACCACGAGCCGCGTGCCACCGACTACGTGCCGCAGATGCTCGAAATGATCGGCGCCCTGGAGCGCAACGGCCTTGCCTACCGGGCGGCCAACCAGGACGTATGCTTTTCCGTGAGGCGCTTCGCGAGGTATGGCCGGCTGTCTGGCAAGTCCCTGGATGAATTGCGGGCCGGAGAGCGCGTGGACGTGGCGGAAGGCAAGCAGGACCCCCTCGATTTCGTTTTGTGGAAACATGCGAAATCGGGTGAACCCGCGGAGGCGCGCTGGAACTCGCCCTGGGGTGAAGGCCGGCCCGGCTGGCACATCGAGTGCTCGGCCATGAGCAACAGCCTGCTGGGCACGCACTTCGACATCCACGGCGGCGGGCAAGACTTGCAGTTCCCGCATCACGAAAACGAGATCGCCCAAAGCGAGGGCGCCCATGGTTGCTTCGTCAACGTGTGGATGCACAATGGCTTCGTGCGCGTGGACGAGCAGAAGATGTCAAAGTCGCTTGGCAACTTCTTCACCATCCGCGAGGTGCTGACCCGCTACGACCCGGAAGTGCTGCGTTTCTTCATCGCCCGCACGCACTATCGCAGCCCGCTCAACTACTCCGATCTTCACCTCGACGACGCGCGCAACGCCCTGACGCGTCTGTACACTGCCCTGGACAACACGGCCGCCGAGGCGGCCGCCATCGACTGGTCCAACCCTGCCGCTGCGCGGTTCCGCACGGCAATGGACGACGATTTCAACACCCCCGAGGCCATCGCCGTGCTCTTCGAGTTGGCGAACGAGGCCAACCGCACCGGCTCGGCGCAGTGCAGCGGCCTGCTCAAGGCGCTGGGGGGGCTGCTGGGATTGCTGCAACGGGAGCCGGCTGACTTTCTGAAGGCCGGCGCGCCCCCTGGCGGCCTGGATGAAAGCACCATCGAAGCGCGCATCGCCGAGCGCACCACCGCCAAGCGCACGCGAGACTTCCCCCGGGCTGACGCCATCCGCGCCGAACTGGAGGCCGCCGGCATTGTTCTCGAAGATGGCCCCGCCGGCACCAAGTGGCGGCGCCGCCAGGGCTAAGTAACGTCAGCCGTCGAGCCCGCGCCCGAGATCGGCGCGCAGGTCTTCCACCGACTCCAACCCCACGGCCAGACGAAGAAGGCCCTCGCTCACACCCGCTGCCTCGCGCACAGCGGGCGCCACACGACCATGGGTAGTGCTAGCGGGATGGGTGATGGTGCTCTTCACATCGCCGAGATTGGCGGTGATGGAAATCACGCGGCATGCATCCACCACCCGCCAGGCGGCTTCGCGGCCACCGTCCACTTCGAAGGACAGGATCGCGCCCCCGGAAGATTGCTGGCGCATGGCGAGGGCATGCTGGGAATGGGAGACAAGCCCAGGGTAGTGCACGCGGCGCACCCGGGGATGGGATTCGAGCCAGCCCGCCAGCGCCAGGGTTGCGAGCGACTGGGCCTGCATGCGCACCCGCAGCGTCTCGAGCCCTTTGAGGATCACCCAGGCGTTGAACGGGCTGAGTGCGCAGCCGGCATTACGCAGAAACACCGTGAGCGGTTCGTGCAATTGCTCGCGCCGGCCAAGCACCGCGCCGCCGAGCACCCGCCCCTGGCCATCGAGGTATTTGGTGGCGGAGTGAATGACGATGTCGGCGCCCAGTTTCAAGGGGCGCTGCAGGGCCGGAGTGCAGAAACAATTGTCCACCGCCAGCAGCGCGCCTGCAGCGCGCGCCACCTCTGAGAGCGCGGCAATGTCCGCCACCTCAGTCAGCGGATTCGAGGGCGTCTCGAGGAACAGCAGCCGCGTATTCGGGCGCACCGCCGCGGCCCAGGCCGAAGGGTCGGTGAGGGGAACCCAGGTGGTGGTGACGCCGAAGCGCGCCAGCAGGTTGTTGAACAGCTGGATGGTGGCGCCAAACAGGCTGCGCGATGCGACGATGTGGTCGCCAGACTTCAGCAGGCCCATGGTAACGGCGAGGATGGCGGCCATGCCGGAGGCGGTGGCCACACAGCACTCGGCGCCTTCAAGGGCGGCGAGCCGGGTTTCGAAGGCCGCCACGGTGGGATTGGTGTAGCGCGAATACACGAAACCCGCCTGCTCGCCTGCGAAGCGCGCCGCCGCCTGAGCGGCACTGTCGAACACGTAACTCGAGGTGAGATACATGGCCTCGGAGTGTTCCTGAAACTGGCTTCGCGCCGTGCCTGCGCGCACGGCCAGAGTATCGAAACCGGGATGATCTGCAGGAAGAAGAGGGTCCATGGCGTGTGGAAAATGAAAAAACCCGCCCGGCTTCACGCTCGGACGGGTTTCCCGTCGCAACGCTTTAGCCGGATTTATAACGCGCCCGCAAGCTGTGCTTCAAATCGGCGCAACGCGAAGAATGTGCATCCGGTACAAAGCCTCTGTCAACCGGCGGCGGTCTCCATCAGGTTGAGGTCGAGTTGCGTGGTGGCAGAGGTGGAGGCGCGCCGGGCGAGGGCGTCGTCGTTGCGTTGCGCCTCGATACCGGCGAGATAATCGGCGGTCACATCGCCGGTCACATACAAACCGCTGAAGCAGGACGTCTCGAAGTTGGTGACGCGTGGATTGACCGACCGAACTGCACTCACCAAACCATCCAGGTCCTGATAGATGAGGCAATCAGCGCCGATCTCGCGGGCGATGGCCCCGTCACCGCGACCGTTCGCGATGAGCTCGCGCGCGGACGGCATGTCGATCCCGTAGACGTTCGGGAATCGCACCGGGGGCGAGGCAGAGGCGAAAAACACACGCTTGGCGCCGGATTCGCGGGCCATCTGTACGATCTCCCGGCTGGTGGTGCCTCGAACTATCGAGTCGTCCACCAGAAGGACGTTCTTGTCCTTGAACTCCATGGCGATGGCGTTGAGTTTCTGTCGCACGGATTTCTTGCGCACCGCATGGCCCGGCATGATGAATGTGCGGCCGATGTAGCGGTTCTTGATGAATCCCTCGCGATAGTCCACGCCCAGGTCGCGCGCCAGTTCCATTGCGGAGGGTCGGCTCGAATCCGGGATCGGGATCACCACGTCTATGTGCAAGTCGGCATGCTGACGCGCAATCTTGCGCGCCAGGCTCTGCCCCATCCGAAGCCGGGTCTCGTACACCGAAATGCCATCGATCACCGAGTCGGGGCGCGCCAGATAAACGAACTCGAAGATGCAGGGATTTAGAGACGGCTGGTCGGCGCACTGGCGGCTGTGGAAGGAACCTTGGGTATCGATGAATATGGCCTCTCCCGGCTGCACATCGCGCTCTAGCCGGAATCCCAGGGTGTCCAGCGCCACACTTTCAGACGCCACAAGGTACTCGGTACCGCGCTCGCCACGAGCCGTGCCGTACACGAGCGGTCGGATGCCGAAGGGATCGCGGAAAGCGAGCAGTCCGTAGCCCGCGATGCTGCAAACCACGGCGTAGGCACCGCGGCAACGGCGGTGGACACCCGCCACGGCGGCGAAGATGGTCTCTGGATCCAGTCGCACGCCGCGACCTGCCGCTTGCAGTTCGTGGGCGAGTACGTTGAGCAGCACCTCCGAATCGGAGTTGGTGTTCACGTGCCGGAGGTCGTCACGGAACAGTTCGCGCTTCAGCTGCTCGGAGTTAGTGAGGTTGCCATTGTGGCCAAGCACGATGCCGAAGGGCGAGTTGACGTAGAAGGGTTGGGCCTCGGCTGCATTCATGGCCGATCCGGCGGTCGGGTAGCGGCAATGCGCAATGCCGGTGGCGCCCGCCAGGTTGCGCATGTCCCGGGTGCGGAAGACATCGCGCACGAAACCTCCGCCCTTGTGCATGTGAAAAGTGCTGCCCTCGGCAGTAACGATGCCTGCGGCATCCTGCCCTCTGTGCTGCAACACTAGAAGACCGTCGTAGAGCAACTGGTTCACGGGGCCGCCCGCCACTACGCCGAGAATTCCGCACATGTTCGTTCTCCCGCCGGACTCAGCGCCCGGCCGCTCCAGTCCTGTTGCCCATGCCGCCACGCACCGCGGCTGGAACGTACAAACGCAACGACTCGGCCAGCGACTCGAACGGTGCCGAGAGCCACGCGTTACGCCAACCCGGTTGCTTCGGAAGCTCAGTGAGCCCTGCCAGCAACACCGCCACCACCACGATCAGTACACCTCGAGCAAATCCGAACAGGGCGCCCAAGCCACGGTCGGCTCCACCAAAGCCCGCCGCGCTCACCAGCTGAGAGGCGAAAAACGTCGCAATCCACAGCAACAGCAAGGCGCCGAGGAGTACGGCAGTGAATCCTGCGGCGTAGCGAAGGGACTCTGGCTGCAGCGTTGCAGGCAACCAGCTTGAGACGGTTCGGGCGAACTGCCTGGCGATCAAAAACGCCACCACCCAGGAAATGATTGCCATGGTTTCCTTGACAATGCCGCGCATCACCCCGAGCAGCACCGACACGCCGAGGACCGCGAGTACGGCAATGTCGAACCAGGCCATTCGCGGTTCAGTCGCCCTTTCGCCCGACCCTGAGGTCGCCTGAAGCGAGCTTGAGGTCGAGGATGCGATCTCGGTCCTTCAGTGCCGCAGCCTCACTGGCATAAGGGCCGGCGCGGACCCGCGTCTTGGTTCCGCCGGGCGTGCGCAGCGTCTCGACGTATCCGGGAATGCGCACCTGCTTGAGACGGCCGAGCAGCGCGCGGGCATTGTCCGGGTTGGAAAACGCGCCCAGTTGCACCACGAAACCATCCCCGCCATTAGGCGCGTTTCGATGAACCAACGCATCGGCCGCCACATCGGCCTTCGCCTCGGTCCTGGGTGGTGGCGAGGGCTCCGGCGCCGGCGTCTGTTTCGTCCCAGAGGCCTGCTGCGTCAGGGGCTCGGGATTTGCGCCAACCGGTGCTTCCGTTGGCGGCGCCGGAACCGGCGCCTTTTCTGTTGGCTGCGAGGCAACCACAGCGCCCCGGGAAGGGAATGACGCCGGCTTCGATGCCGACTGGTCCGGAGTCGTCACCGGCGTTGCGGGAACAGACTCAGCCGGCGTCCCAGGAGGCGGGGACGAAGCCTCAGGCGGTGGTGGAAACGCCTTGTCCGCTGGCAACGTGGGGGGAATCTGGATGACCACGGTGCCGGGCAACGGCTTGCGCTCCTCGTCGAGCACCATGGGCAGGAACACCACCATGAGCAACACAAGAATGACCGCGCCCACCAAGCGACGGCGGGCACGCTTCCTGAGTTGCAATTCATCGTCGCTGACAGGTTTCGCCATGGCCTGGGCATCTGCCCTGTTTCACGCCGCGGGCGCAACCCACGCCGCGTCGACGGTAACGAAAGAACCAACTACGAGGATTCTATCATCGGGGCGAGCGGCCGCTCTGGCTCGCGCGAGTGCGTCTGCGACGTCGGCACAGACGTGCACCGCATCGAGCACATGCTGTGCGTCCAGCGCAGCCACAATCCGATCCGCGCTGGCCCCGCGCGGGCCTGGAAGGGGCGCCACGAACCAGCGGTCCACGTGCGGCTGCAGAGCACCTACCACCCCCTTGATGTCCTTGTCGGCCAACATGCCGAAGACGGCAAAGGTCTCGTGAAAAGGCCCCATTGAAGCGAGCGAATGCGCCAGACACTGGGCAGCATTCGGGTTGTGTGCAACGTCGAGGATGATCACTGGCCGGCCGGGGAGCACTTGGAAGCGTCCGGGCAGAGTTGCGCTCACCAAACCCCGCCGTATGGATGTCATATCCACTGGTATCTGCTCGCGCAGCGTATCCAGGGCCGTAATCGCTGCCGCCGCATTGTCGAGTTGATGCGCGCCGCGAAGGGCGGGATGTGGCAAGCCGCCACGTACCCCGCCCGGACCGCGATAGCGCCACTGCGCCGCATCGGCCTCGACTTCGAATTCGACGCCAAGTCGAAGAATCCGGGTACCAACGCGGCCGGCATGGTCGAGCATGGAATCGGGAACGCGCCGATCGGCGATCACGGCCGGACGCCCGGCGCGGAAAATGCCCGCCTTCTCCCGGCCGATCGTCTCGCGCGTGGGGCCCAGCCACTGAACATGGTCTATGCCCACCGAGGTAATCACCGCGCAGTCGGCATCGAAAATGTTCACTGCATCCAGACGGCCGCCCAGCCCTACTTCCAGCACCGCGGCCTCCACCTGAGCCTCGCGAAGCAACCAGGCCGCAGCCAAAGTACCAAACTCGAAATACGTCAGGGGTATGCCGCCACGCACGGCCTCGACGGCAGCAAAACCAGCCACAAGCGACTGCTCCGTTGCCATCCGGCCCGCGATTCGAACGCGTTCCGGATAAGCATGCAGATGGGGGCTGGTGTAACACCCCGTGCGATAGCCTGCTTCCATGAGCATCGCTTCCAGAAGCGCGCAGGTGGAGCCTTTTCCGTTCGTGCCGCCCACGGTGATTACGGGGCAAGACAGCTCCAGCCCCATTCGCGCCCGCACCTGTTCCACCCGCTCCAAGCCCATCTCAATGGCGGCTGGATGTTGGCTTTGCACGAAGCATAGCCAGCGCTCAAGGGAGTCAGCTGCGGAAAGCGACAAACACTCCCTCATCGGGTCGCTCCCGGGACCTGACACTGTGGAACAGGCGTCTTCATGCGGAGGGGGGCCGAAAATGACGTGCCCCGAAGGACCTGCTACCGTGCCGTGGGGCGCGCCCAGTCACGCAGACGGCGATCGCGTCAGGGCTGTGAGCAGGTTAGCGACTCTGTCTCGCATCTGACGGCGGTCCAGGATGAGGTCGATGGCACCATGATCGAGCAGGAATTCCGCCCGCTGGAAGCCTTCCGGCAATGTCTGGCGGACGGTCTGCTCGATCACTCGAGGTCCCGCAAAACCCACCAGCGCGCCGGGTTCCGCGATCACCACGTCCCCAAGGAAAGCAAAGCTTGCGGAAACCCCCCCCATCGTCGGGTCGGTGAGCACGGAGACGAACGGCAAGCGCGCGGCGGCAAGGCGGGTGAGCGCCGCATTTGTCTTGGCCATCTGCATGAGGGACATGAGTCCCTCCTGCATTCGGGCGCCTCCGCTGGCGCAGAAACAAACGAATGGCATGCCCTGCTCCACGGCAGTCTGCACGGCGCGCACGAAACGCTCGCCCACCACGGAACCCATCGACCCGCCAAGAAAACGGAACTCAAAGGCGGCCGCCACTAGCGGCAGGTTCTTGAGCGCCCCCTGCATGGCAACAAGCGCGTCGTCCTCGTCCGTGTCCCGCCGAGCACTGTCCAATCGCTCCGCGTAGCGTTTGCTGTCCACGAACTTCAGAAAATCCAACGGCACCACCTCGGCACCAATCTCGAATCTCCCTTCCGGATCGAGAAAAACATCGAGGCGCTCGCGGGCCGAAAGGCGGGTGTGGAAACTGCACTTGGGACAGACGCCCAGGTTCTTCTCGAGATCAGCCCTGTACAGGACTTCCTCGCAAGACTCGCACTTGCTCCACAGGCCCTCTGGAACCGCCTTGCGGCCTGCGCCCGGGGCGCGGTTGATCTTGGGTGGCAGCAGCTTCTGGAGCCAGCTCATCGCGTCACCTCCACCACCAAGTGCTCGATCAAGCCGGCGAGTCCATGGCTCGGCGTATCTCGGACACAAGCCGCTCAAGATTACCCGCTGCCTGGCCGGGCTGCGACGACTCGATCTCCTGCACCAGGCGACTACCAATCACCACCGCATCGGAGACTCCTGCGATCACGTGAGCCGTCTGCGCATCCCGGATCCCAAAACCCACGCCGATGGGCAAATTCACGTGCGCGCGGATGCGGGGAATGCGGCTTTTCACGTCGTCGAGGTCAAGGCTGGCGGACCCTGTCACGCCCTTGAGTGACACGTAATAGACATAACCGCTCGCCAGCCGCGCCACATCGTCCATTCGCTCGTCCACCGACGTGGGGGAGAGCAGGAAGATCGAATCCATGCCTCGAGACTTCAGTTTGTCGTGAAGCTCGGCGCTCTCCTCGGGCGGATAGTCCACCACCAGGACACCATCGACGCCAGAAGCCGCGGCACTGTCCGCGAAGGCGTCGTAGCCCATCGCCTCGATGGGGTTGGCATAGCCCATCAACACCACGGGAGTGATCGTGTCAGTCGCACGGAACTCTGCCACGAAACCGAGGCAATCACGAAGAGTGGTGCCATTGCGAAGCGCGCGCTCGCTCGATCGTTGGATCACCGGCCCGTCGGCCATGGGATCGGAGAAGGGAACGCCGAGCTCGATGATGTCGGCACCGGCCCGTACCAAGGCGTGCAGGATGGGAACGGTGCTCCCCTTGTCAGGATCGCCTGCGGTGAAGAAGGGGATGAGCGCCTTGCGGCCAGCGCCATGCAGGCGCTTGAAGACAGCAGGAATTCGGGACATGAAGGACAGTACAGGTAGGGCTTGATGTGCGCTGGCAGCGGGGGCTCAGAGCGAAAGTCCTGAGTGCCGTGCCACCGTGTTCATGTCTTTGTCTCCACGCCCCGAGAGGTTCACCAGCAAGACCTGATCCGTGGACATGGAAGCTGCCATCTTCATGGCGTGGGCGACAGCATGGCTGGATTCCAGAGCAGGGATGATCCCCTCAAGCCGGCAAAGCGCGTGAAAGGCATCGAGGGCTTCATCGTCGGTCACCGCCACATACTCGGCGCGGCCTGTGTCCTTGAGCCAAGCGTGCTCGGGCCCTACTCCAGGGTAGTCAAGCCCCGCGGAGATGGAGTGGGTCTCGATGATCTGGCCGTTATCGTCCTGCATGAGGTAGGTACGGTTGCCGTGTAGCACGCCAGGCTTCCCAGCGCAGAGCGTAGCCGCATGCTTCCCGGTGTGCAGACCCAACCCGCCGGCCTCGACTCCAATCAGCCGCACCTGCTTGTGAGGGATGTAGGGATAGAAGGCGCCCATCGCGTTGGAACCACCGCCGACGCATGCAAGTACGGCGTCCGGCTGCTTTCCGATCGCTTCCGGCATTTGTACCAGCAACTCCCGTCCAACCACAGAGTTGAAGTCCCGCACCATCATCGGGTACGGATGGGGGCCTGCCACAGTCCCGATGATGTAGAAGGTGTCTTCGACGTTGGTGACCCAGTCCCGCATGGCTTCATTGAGCGCGTCCTTGAGGGTCTTGGAACCGCTTTCCACGGGAACCACCGTGGCGCCAAGCAGTTTCATGCGATAGACATTGGGCGCCTGACGCTGCACGTCCTCGGACCCCATGTACACGACACACTGCATCCCGTAGCGCGCAGCCACGGTGGCAGAGGCTACCCCGTGCTGGCCGGCGCCGGTTTCAGCGATGATGCGCTTCTTGCCCATGTGGCGAGCGACGAGAGCCTGTCCAACGGTGTTGTTGATCTTGTGGGCCCCGGTGTGATTGAGATCCTCGCGTTTCAGCCAGATCTGCGCGCCAGCGCACTTCTCGGTGAGCCGTTTGGCGAAATACACGGGGCTCGGGCGGCCCACGTAGTGTTTGAGTTCGTATTCGTATTCGGCGACGAAGGCGCGATCGTGGCGCAGGGAATCGTATGCATCCCGCAACTCGTCGAGGGCGTGAATGAGCGTCTCCGCTACGAAAACGCCGCCGTACGGACCGAAGTGCCCCTTGCGGTCGGGCAGGTCATACATCTGCATCTCGGACTCCTTCCATGAATGCCGCCAGCTCTTGGTGATCTTTAACGCCCTTGTCTCGCTCGACGCCGCTGGAGACATCCACGCCCCACGGTCGCACGGTACGGATGGCTGCACCCACGTTGCCGGGATGAAGGCCACCAGCGAGAACAACCGGCACAGGCATCCTGCCGGGGATGGAACTCCAGTCGGCAGTGCGGCCGGTGCCGCCATGGCTGCCGGGGACAAAAGCATCCAGCAGCAGGCCACGACCACCACGAAAATCGGTTGCAGATTGTAGCAAATCGACCCCGGGAGCCACGGCAAGCGCCTTGATCCAGGGTTTGCCAAATCGGGCGCACTCAGCAGGCGTTTCGGCGCCATGGAACTGCAGCAGGTCGAGCGGGATTTCATCAAGCACGGATTCCACCAGCGCCGCGTCGGCGTTCACGAACAAGCCGACGGAGGTAACAAAGGGCGGTAATGCCGCCACGATTTCGGCGGCACGATCGGTGCTCACAAAACGCGGACTTGCAGGGTGAAACACAAACCCCAACGCATCCGCTCCAAGGCGCGCTGCTTCCAGCGCATCCTCTAGGCGGGTGACGCCGCAGATCTTCACCCTTACGCGCATGAGGGGGGCAACGGAGCGCACACTGGCGTAGGGGGCAAGGAAAGCTCGGCCGGATAGGCCACCGCTGTGAGATACAAACCATCCGGCGCGAACGTCGGCGCCGCCCAACGCCGGTCGCGCCCAGCCAGGAGTTCACTGAGCCAATGGGTGGGTTTGCGCGCGGCCCCGACATACACCAGCGATCCGACGAGATTACGAACCATGTGGTGCAGAAATGCATTGGCCGCAAACTCGAACACTACGAAGGGACCCTCCTCATTGATATCAAGGCGGCGCAAAACACGCACGGGTGAGCGCGATTGACATTGCGCGGCACGAAAGGCACTGAAGTCATGAGTGCCCAGGATCGCCTGTGCCGCGGCTCGCATCGCGTCCACGTCGAGGCTTCCGTGCCACCAGCCCACCCGCCCATGCAACAACCCGGGACGTTCATGCCTGGGCAGCAGAATGTAGCGATAGGTTCGCTCCAATGCATCGAAGCGCGCATGAAACCCGTCACTGACGGCGCGGGCCCAGGTCACGCCCACGGTGGCAGGTAACAGGGCGTTCAGGCCTCGGGTCCAGGCCGATAGTGGACGGGGGTAGGGAGCGTCGAAGTGCACGACCTGCGCGGTGGCATGGACACCCGCATCGGTGCGCCCAGCGCAGATGCACCGCACAGGGGTGCCCGCCACGATGGCAAGGGCGTGCTCAAGGGCATCCTGCACTCCGCTCCGATCGGGCTGTGTCTGCCAACCCCGAAACCGGCTGCCATCATATTCAAGACCCAGAACGATGCGCATGGGAGACCGTTGAGCAAAACGCAGAACCGCCTCGCGGCGCCCCCCCCGCGAGCGACACGCGGTTAGTCAGGGGATGATTTTGCAATCAGCCCAAGGAGGCAAGTACCTGCTCGGCAGCCTGCTTCTGCTGCGCGTCACCCTCTGCGATGACTTCCTGAAGGACTTCGCGGGCACCTTCCTTGTCGCCCATCTCCTGGTACGCCTTCGCCAGGTCAAACTTGGTCTGGACATCGTACCAACGCTCGTCGCGGGTACCCTCGGCGGTTGAGGTTGCGGTAGCGCCGCCGAGGTCGAGATCGATGCCCGAGAGGTCGATATCAGGTGCAGATTGCTCGGGAGCACGCCCACCTGCCAAATCGATACTGCCCATTTCAAAGTGGAGGCCTTGGCCGGATCCGGCGTTTTTCTCGGCTGACCCGCTGGCAGCAGTTGTGCTCGCCGACAGTTCGGGAATGTCGATATTGAAATCGAGGGCGGAGGCAGCGCCTATAGCAGCTTGGTCAGGCTGCTGGGTTTCGATCTTTACGGTATCTTGAAAAGCCATCGCGCCTGGAAGCGTTGCGCTCGGATCCAAGCGCGCAGCCCCAGGGACCGCAATCCCAAGCTCCGAAAGATCAATATCGGTGGGTGTGATCGACTCTTCACCGTCGGCATCCATGCCACTGAGATCTATATCGGTGCCAGCGGCCTGGGCGCTGTTGCCGAGTTCCAAGTCGAAATCTAGATCAGACCCCCCGAGCGCCCCTGCGGCGGCCGCCAGGGAACCGCCGCCCAAGGCGACAGTGGACAGCGGAGACAGATCAGCGGTGCGGCCCACTGCGTAGCGAGGATTATCCGGATCGATCTGGTAACCCAGTCGGACGACCTTGTCCCAAACATCCCCTTGCCCGCCGGTGGCCTTTTGAAGCTCGCGGGCCAACTGCTCGAAGGCGGCGGTGTTTCTACGGTGAGCAAAGATTTCAAGCAGTTTGGTGTGTAGCTCGTACCGAACGGGATTCGCAGCAATAGCATCTTGAAGCCTCTGCTCGGCGAGGTCGTAACGGCCGAAATTCAACAAAGTGTTCACTTCATCAAGGAGGTCGCCGTCCGTTGATGCTCCGCCCCCCGGCCCCTGTTCAACTCTTCCGCCGGGTTTTTCGCCGTCTAGGTCGGGATCAGGCTCTACTGAAGAATTTTTTTTTCCGCCTTTGCCTTTCGTGTTGGCCTGCTTTTGACCTCCGACGCCAGCCTTGCGGCGCCGATATACCACGAGCCCGCCTATCCCGAGGATGGCTGCGGCAGCCCCCGCCAACATCAATGGGTCCCCCATTAACTGATCGAGAAAGCTCGGTGGCGGCGGGGGGGGGGGCGGAGGCGGAAGCTTGGGTTTGGGTTTAGGTGTTTCCTGAGGCGTAGCAGTGGATCCAGAAGGAACATCGACCGCCGGCGTCGCAGTTACCTTGGGCGGCTCTACACCAGGAACAGCTGCGGCCTCACCCTTCGGAACCGTTGTCGGAGCGTCCTGAGGGGCTGGGGCGGGTTTGTCGGCGCTTTTTGCAGGATTGGCGTCTGGGGGCGGAGTTTTGGAAGCTTCCGCGGCTTTTTGCACATCGGACATTCCCTTGCTCTTGATCTCCATGAGCAATTCCATGTCCTTGACGGTCTTCTCGAGTGCAGCCACGCGCTGGCTAGCTTCGCCGAGCGCCTTGTTTTTGGCGGCCAGCTCTTCTTCCAGCGAACGTACGCGATCAGGTGGAGCCTGGCCGGCAGCTGACGTGCCAGCCTTCTCTCCCTCCCCCTTGGACAGCTTGAGAACTTCCTTGGGCGCGTCGGGCGCAGGGAGCCGCATGTCTTCAGTAGTGCTGCCTACCTTCCCCGCCGCGCGTTGTGAAGACGCAGTCGGCATGGCCGGGCTGGCCCCAGCGGTGGCGGCAAGCTTTTCGCGGTATGCGCTCCAGTTAGCCGCCTGGGCCCGGACTTCGCGGCGCGCCTCGGCAGCCGATACGTCATCGATCGAACCTCGCTCCGGGACGCGCAACACTGTCCCGACCTTGAGGCGATTCATGTTCTTGCCGGCGAACGACCCGGGGTTCGCCCGGAACATGCTGACCAACATTTGGTCTAGCGAGACCTCGGCCGGTTTGTTGGCGGCCGCGACCTTTGCGAGGGTGTCTCCTCGCTTTACGGTGTGCTCGATCGCTGTACCAACAGAGGCACCCGACCCCGCTCCGGGTTGCTGCGCGGCAGGTTCCGGTACCACCACCGTGGCTGCCCTGGGCACTCCTTGCGCCAGACCCGGTTCCACGTCCACACCCTGCGACTGACCGCCACCCTGCTGCGTGATGCTAGACCCTGCAGGTTGGGGTTCGATGAACGCAGGAGGTGCTGCAGGAGCGGGGGCCCCGTCCAGGACCTGCGCAGGCGGTAACATCTTGACCTCCGCCTGCCCGCCGAACGACTCGGCCGTGTTCAAAGGCGGGTCGAGCAGTGCCGTGTATGCGCGAACCAGCCGCCCAGACGTCCAATAAAGCTCTATCAGGAAATCAACAAAGGGCTCATTCAGGGGCTGGGCTGAACTGACCCTTACGAACTGTTCTCCACCGGGCCGGGTGTCGATGGAAACCTTCAGGTTGGAAACAAAGGTGGTGAAGGGTACATCCGCCTGCCTGAAAGCCTCCGGTGAGGCCAACCGGACATTGAGAAGTCCCTGTTCTTCCTTGGTGACCGAAACCAGGTCAATTTCGCCGCGAAAAGGCTGCCCGAGCGCGGAGATGACCGTGAGCTTGCCCAAGCCCGCCGCCGAAGCGATGGATGCGCTCAACAATAAACACAGTGCCGCAGCGCACCGGGAAAAAAAGGTTTTACCCACCAAGCCACCCACCCATAGATTTCGGGATTTATAACGAAAGTAACATCATGGGGTTACCGGCGCAAGCTAATCTTTCCTCTTACTAACACCCCAGGCGAAAGAGGTATTCCGCCCGGGGTGAACTCACGCGTGATCAGGCCGGGGAGTGCAACCTCACAAGCGCTCCACCAGGATTTGAAGCATACGACGCAGGGGCTCAGCAGCGCCCCAAAGCAATTGGTCGCCCACCGTGAAGGCGGAAAGATACTGGGGCCCCATGGGCAGTTTGCGCAGCCTGCCCACGGGGACCTCAAGCCTTCCTGAAACCGTTGCAGGGGTGAGTTCCCGCAGGCTGTCCTCGCGCCGATTGGGAACCACCTTGGCCCACGGGTGGGCCGAACCGAGCATGTCCTCAATATCGGCAAGCGGCACGTCGCTCTTGAGCTTGATCGTGAGCGCCTGGCTATGGCATCGCATGGCGCCAATGCGCACGCAAACGCCGTCCACGGGAATGGTTGCGTCGGGGAGCCCTAGGATCCGGTTCGTCTCGGCCATGCCCTTCCATTCCTCGCGGCTTTGGCCATTACCGAGATCCTTGTCGATCCAGGGCAGCAGGCTGCCTGCCAGGGGGTGGCCAAATTGCTCTACGGGGAAATCGTTACTGTTGAGCGCCTGGGCCACTGCACGGTCGATGTCCATGATGGTGGCGCCGGGCAACGCGAGAAGGCTTGCGGCTGCACCATGGGCGCTGCCCATCTGCTGCACCAGTTCCCGCATGTGCTGAGCCCCCGCACCCGAGGCCGCCTGGTACGTCATGGAGGTGATCCACTCCACCAGACCGGCGCGAAAAAGCCCCGCGAGCGCCATGAGCATCAGGCTGACGGTACAATTGCCGCCGATGAAGTTCTTGACGCCGCCAGTGAGCGCGCGGTCGATGACGTCCCGGTTCACGGGATCGAGGACGATCACGGCATCGCCCTGCATGCGCAAGGTGGAGGCCGCGTCGATCCAGTAACCGCTCCAGCCCGCGTTGCGCAGTTTGGGATAAACCTCCGAGGTGTAGTTCCCCCCTTGGCAGGAAACGATCACGGGCAGCGCGCCCAACGCCTTGAGATCGTTCGCATCCCTCAGGGGCCCCACTTCCCGGCCGATGACCGGTCCGTCTCCACCAGCGTTGGACGTGCTGAAGAACACCGGTTCCACGTCCAGGAAGTCTCGCTCCCACACCATGCGCTGCAGAAGCACGGAACCCACCATGCCCCTCCAGCCCACAAACCCCACTTGCATGTTGGCCATGTTGATTCCTCCTCTTTAACCGTTCGGCGTCAGGGCTTCTGGCGCGCCAGCGCCGAAACGACGGCGTCGCCCATCCGCACTGTGCCGATCACCGGTTCTCCCGGCTGTGCGATGTCGGGGGTGCGAAGCCCTGCGGCAAGCACGTCCCTGACCGCCGCTTCGATACGGGCAGCGAAGGTTTCGTTCCGGCCGGTGTGCCGCAGCAGCATGGCCACGGAGAGAATGGTGGCCAGCGGATTGGCCACGCCCTTGCCGGCAATGTCCGGCGCCGAGCCGTGGATGGGCTCGTACAACCCTTTGCCGTGCTCATCGAGCGACGCCGAGGGCAGCATGCCGATGGAGCCCGTCAGCATGGACGCCTCGTCCGAGAGGATGTCGCCAAACATGTTGCCCGTCACCATCACGTCGAACTGCCGGGGCGCGCGCACCAGTTGCATGGCGGCATTGTCCACGTACATATGAGTAAGCACCACATCCGGGAAGTCGCGGGCCAACTCCTCCATCACCTGCCGCCAGAGGATGCTGGTATCCAGCACGTTGGCCTTGTCCACCGAGCACAGCTTTTTGGCGCGCCCTCGGGCGATGTCGAACCCCGCACGGCCGATGCGGCGAATCTCCGACTCCGAGTACTTCATGGTGTCGAAACCCTCGCGTTGCCCGTCATCGAGGCGGCGCTGGCCGCGCGGCTGCCCGAAATAGATGTCGCCGGTGAGTTCCCGCAGGATCATCAGGTCGAGCCCGGCCACCAGTTCGGGCTTGAGCGATGAGGCGGCCGCGAGCTCCGGGTACACGATGGCTGGGCGAAGATTCGCGAACACCCCCAGCGCCTGACGGATGCGCAGCAGTCCTTGCTCCGGGCGCTTGTCGCGCGGCAATGCGTCGTACTTAGGCCCGCCTACGGCACCGAGCAGCACAGCATCGGCCTGCCGGGCGAGCGCGAGCGTCGCCTCGGGCAACGGATCGCCAGCAGCATCGAACCCCGCGCCGCCAATGGGGGCAGTCTCCATCTCAACCCTCAAGCCGTCTCGCCGAAGGGTATCGAGGACCTTGATGGCCTCGCCAACGATCTCTGGCCCGATGCCATCGCCGGGCAGGACTGCAATCTTCATGGTGTGTCGTCTCAGTCGAACAGCCAGGGTTGGGAAGCCCGGTGGCGCGCCTCGAAGGCGCGGATCTCCTCGGCGTGGCGCAGCGACAGGCCGATTTCGTCCAGCCCCTCCAGCAGGCAGTGCTTGCGGAACCCATCCACCTCGAAGCCGAAGGCGCGGCCCTCGGGCGTGACCACCTTTTGCGCCGCGAGGTCGATGGTGAGCCGGTAACCAGGCGTTGCCACCGTGTGCCGGAACAGCTCGTCCACCACCGCCGCCGGAAGCACCACCGGCAGCAGTCCGTTCTTGTAGCTGTTGTTGTGAAAAATATCGGCGTAACTGGGTGCAATCACCGCGCGGAAGCCGAAGTCCATCAGCGCCCAGAGGGCATGCTCCCGGGACGAGCCACAGCCGAAGTTGTCGCGCGCCAGCAGAATCTGCGCGCCGCGGTAACGGGGCTGATTGAGCACGAATTCGGGGTTCAGTGGCCGCTGGGCGTTGTCCATCCCCGGTTCGCCGTGATCAAGGTAGCGCCACTCGTCGAACAGGTTCGGTCCGAAGCCGGTGCGCTTGATGGACTTGAGGAACTGCTTCGGGATGATGGCGTCGGTGTCCACGTTGGGACGATCGAGGGGCGCCACCACGCCATCGAGAATCGTGAATTTCTCCATGGCGGCCTCCTAGAGCGTGCGGATGTCGACGAAACGGCCCGCCACGGCAGCGGCCGCAGCCATGGCAGGGCTCACCAGGTGGGTGCGTCCGCCCGTTCCCTGCCGCCCCTCGAAATTGCGGTTCGAGGTGGAGGCGCAACGCTCGCCCGGTTCGAGACGATCATCGTTCATGGCCAGGCACATGGAGCAACCCGGCTCGCGCCACTGGAACCCCGCGGCACGAAACACCTGATCCAGCCCCTCCGCCTCGGCCTGCCGCTTCACCAGCCCCGAGCCGGGCACCACCAGGGCAAGCTTGACGCTCCCGGCCACCGAGCGCCCTTTCACCACCTCGGCCGCGGCACGCAAATCCTCGATACGCGAGTTGGTGCACGAACCGATGAACACCTTGTCGATGGCGATGTTCGTAATGGGCGTGTCCGGTTGCAGCCCCATGTAATGCAATGCCCGCTCGAGCGAGGTACGGCGCACCGGTTCATCCAGCGCGGCAGGATTGGGCACACGCCCGCTCACGGGGGCCACCATTTCCGGCGACGTGCCCCAGGTGACCTGGGGCTCGATGGCGGCAGCCTCCATGTCCACCACCACGTCGAAGCGCGCGCCCGCATCGCTTGCAAGCAAACGCCAGGCGGCACTGGCGCGCTCGAACAGCGGTCCCTGGGGCGCGAAGGCCCGCCCGCGCAGATAGTCGATGGTGGTGTCGTCCACGGCCACCATGCCGGCCCGGGCACCTGCTTCGATGGCCATGTTGCACAGGGTCATGCGGCCCTCCATGGACAGGGCGCGGATGGCCGACCCGGCAAACTCGATGGCGCAGCCCGTGCCGCCCGCCGTGCCGATGCGGCCAATGAGCGCCAGCACGATGTCCTTGGCGGTGACGCCGCGGCCCAGGCGACCCTCCACCCTCACCAGCATGCTCCTGGCCTTTTTCAGGTTGAGGGTCTGCGTGGCCAGCACATGCTCCACTTCCGAGGTGCCGATGCCGAAGGCCAGCGCGGCAAAGGCGCCGTGGGTGCTGGTGTGGGAGTCGCCGCACACTACCGTCATGCCCGGCAGGGTGGCACCCTGCTCCGGACCGATCACATGCACGATGCCCTGCCGGCTGTCGAGGAAGGGGAAATACGCCTTGGCGCCGAACTCGCGGATGTTGGCGTCGAGGGTTTCCACCTGCAATCGCGATATGGGATCGCGAATGCCCTGGTCCCAGTCGCGCGTGGGCGTGTTGTGGTCTGCGGTGGCCACGATGGAGCCCGGCCGCCAGGGCTTGCGGCCCGCCAGCTTAAGGCCCTCGAAAGCCTGTGGGCTGGTGACCTCGTGCACCAGATGGCGGTCGATGTAAACCAGCGCCGTGCCATCGGGCTCCTGGCGCACCACATGAGAGTCCCAGAGCTTGTCGTAGAGGGTCCGGGCGGTGGTGGACTGCGACTGCATAAGCATCCCTCCAGAGATCAGCGGATTATGTCACAAGGCCTTCAGCCGGCCGCCCCCTGGGAGGGCAGGCGCAGCCAGCGGGCGGTCACTGCGAAGGCCGCCGCTGCCATGACCGCACCGGCGGTGAAGGTCCAGGCGCCGCCGGCCGGTTCCCACAGGATGCCGGCCAGCAACCCGCCGGCGGCGCCGCCCGCACCGAAGCCCACTCCCGAGTAGAGCGCCTGGCCCTTGGACTGGTGCCGGCCGCGGAAGAAACGGTGCGTGAGAGCCACCGCCGCGCCGTGGAAAAATCCAAAGGTGGCCGCATGCGCCACCTGCGCCAGGATGACCGCCGTCAGCGAAAACGGCAGCCAGCCGATGGCCAGGAAGCGCAGCGTCGTCACGCCGTAGGCGCCCAGCAGCAGCGCCCGCAGGGACCAGCGGCTCGCCAGCGGGGTCCAGGCCATGAACACCACGATCTCCGCCACCACCCCGAGCGCCCAAAGCAAGCCCACGTCTGCCTTGCGATAGCCGTGCTCCACCAGCCAGATGGAATAGAAGGTGTGGTACGGCCCATTGGAAACCGTCAGCAGGAAGCAGCCCCCGAACAGCGCCAGCACTTCAGGCCGCCGCAGGATATCCCAGACTGGGGCATGCTCCGCGCCGTGGAGGTGACCGGGCGCCTCGGGCACCTTGAAGGCGCTCGCCAGGTGCAGCGCCAGCAGTCCGGCAATCAACCATGGCAGAGCGCCGATGCCCTGCACATCCAGCAATTGGCCTGCGCCCACCACCACCGCCACGAAGCCCACAGACCCCCAGGCGCGGATACGCCCATAGCGCGACACGCCATCGCCCAGGTGTCCCATGGTGGTGGCCTCCACCAGCGGCAGCGAGCCCGACCAGAACAGGTTCATCACCAGCATCACCACGAACAGCCATGCAAACCCACTGTCCGCAAACACACCACAGAAGCTCACCAGCGTAGCCGCGGTGGTAAGGCGGATCACACCGGCGCGCCGGCCGCGCCGGTCCGCCATCCAGCCCCAGAACGTAGGCCCGAAAACCCGCGTCACGGGCACCAGCGCCAGCAACACCGCGATCTGCGCCGCCGTCAGCCCCTTGGACTGCAGGTACAGTGCCCAGAAGGGCGCGAACGCGCCGAGGAAAGCGAAATAGCAGAAGTAAAAGGCCGACAGCCGCAGCGCCGGCACGCCGCCGCCGTGGGGCACCGGCGCTGCATCGGATATCGGTGTGTTCGAGCCGCGCCGCGGCCGGAGAATCCTGAAGCGGCCAGACCCGCTCATGACCACTGCTGGTCGGAGCGCCAGCGCCAAGTGAGCCAGCCCACCACCGCCAGCATGCCCGCCCAACCCGCCAGCCGCAACCACCCGGCCAAGGCGGTGTCCAGATGCAGCACGCCCCAGCGGGTGAGGATTTCGGTCCAGTCATGCTCGCCACCGCCCACCAGCGGCAGTTCGCGGGCGCGCGCGTCGGCCATGTAGCGCGCGATGTTCCACAGGTTCTCGTTCAGCCACACCACCGCGGTGGCAAAGGAGCACGCCTCGCGCCGCCCCCAGAAGGCCGCCGCCGCCACCAACGGGAACACCAGTTGCCCGAGTGTGCCGCCATACACGGTGATGCTCTCGCCGAGCAGCAGGCCGAAGATGGGATGGCCGGCCTCGTGGAAGGCCAGGTTGGCACCGTCCAGCACGTGTACCCAGCGCTCACCGGTGTGGCCGAAGTACATGCAGAAGACGGCGAAAGCCGCCACCGCCACCACACCGGCACCGGAGATGTCCTGCCACTCCGCCGCGGCGATCTCGCGCAGCCGCTCAATCCACGCCATGGGTCAGCGAGGCATGCGGGAGCAGCGTCGCCGCGGGAAAGACACCACGGACCGGTCAGCTCTCGTGGGGATCGGTGGAAGCCCGGCTCGGCTGCAGCGGAAAGCGTGCGCGGGCGCCATCGGGCGCCTGGGCGGCAATGCGCGGCGTGGACACCGTCACGTCGGCGTTCTGGGCCCGGTGGCGAAGCGCGTGGTCCATGAGCACGCAGGCCAGCATGGCCTCGGCAATGGGCGTGGCGCGAATGCCCACGCAGGGATCGTGGCGCCCGAAGGTCTCCACGGTCACGGGATTGCCGGCCTTGTCGATGGAACGGCGCGCCAACCGGATGCTCGAGGTGGGCTTGATGGCCACGTGCACCACGATTTCCTGACCGGTGGAGATGCCACCGAGGATGCCGCCGGCATTGTTGGACAGGAAACCCTCGGGCGTCATTTCGTCGCCGTGCTCCGTGCCCTTCTGCGCAACGGCCGCAAAGCCCGCGCCAATCTCCACGCCTTTGACGGCGTTGATGCCCATCATGGCGTAGGCGATGTCGGCATCGAGCTTGTCGTCCACCGGCTCGCCCCAGCCCGGCGGCACACCCGTGGCCACCACGGTCACGCGCGCCCCCGCCGAGTCGCCGGACTTGCGCAGCGCATCCATGAACTCCTCGATCGCAGGAACCGCCGCGGGATCGGCGCTGAAAAACGGATTGGCATGCACCGCCGACCAATCGCGCACTGCAAGGGGAATCGGCCCGAGTTGCGACAGGCAACCCTTCACCTCCACGCCATGACGGCTACGCAGCCACTTCTTCGCTACCGCGCCCGCCGCCACGCGCACGGCGGTTTCCCGGGCCGACTGGCGGCCCCCGCCGCGATGGTCGCGGATGCCGTACTTCTGCCAGTAGGTGTAGTCGGCGTGCCCGGGCCGGAAAGACTCCACGATGTTGCCGTAATCCTGGCTGCGCTGGTCGGTGTTGCGGATCAGCATGGCAATCGGAGTTCCGGTGGTGCGGCCTTCGAACACCCCGGACAGAATCTCCACGGTGTCGCTTTCCTTGCGCTGGGTGACAAAGCGCGACGTGCCGGGCTTGCGCCGGTCCAGCTCGGGCTGAATGTCGTCTTCCGACAGTTCCATGCCGGGCGGGCAGCCATCCACCACGCAGCCGATCGCGAGGCCGTGGCTTTCACCGAAGGAGGTGACGCAGAACAAACGCCCGAAGGTGTTGCCGGACATCGGTTGGAATCCTTGAACGACGGTCATTGATGCTAGCACGCTCGCCGCGGCCGGGAGGGCGCCCGGCGGGGCCCGTCACAGCGCATAGAATCCGGGTAATCCCCGTCCCGAGCACGCCCGCCATGGAGCAATACCACGACCTGATGCGCCGCATCCTCGACAGCGGCGCGCGCAAGACCGACCGCACCGGCACGGGCACCCTCAGCATCTTCGGCGCCCAGTTGCGCTTCGATCTGGCCCAGGGGTTTCCCCTGGTCACCACCAAGAAACTGCACCTGAAGTCCATCGTCCACGAGCTGTTGTGGTTTCTGAGGGGCGACACCAACGTGGCCTACCTACGCGAGCACGGCGTCAGCATCTGGGACGAGTGGGCCGACGCCAACGGCGATCTGGGCCCCGTGTATGGCCACCAGTGGCGCTCATGGCCCACCCCGCAGGGCGGTCATGTGGATCAGATGGCCCAACTGGTGCAGGAGCTACGCCGCAACCCCGACTCGCGCCGGCTGCTGGTCAGCGCGTGGAACCCCGTCGACATTCCTCGCATGGCCCTGGCGCCCTGCCACGCACTGTTCCAGTTCTACGTGGCCGATGGCCGGTTGTCGTGCCAGCTATACCAGCGCAGCGCCGACGTGTTCCTGGGCGTGCCTTTCAACATCGCCTCCTATGCGCTGCTCACGTTGATGGTGGCGCAGGTGTGCGATCTGCGTCCCGGCGAGTTCGTGCACACTTTCGGCGATGCGCACCTGTACCTGAATCACCTCGACCAGGCCCGCGAGCAGCTCGCCCGCACCCCGCGGCCGCTGCCACGGATGCACATCAATCCCGCGGTGACGGACCTGTTCGGCTTTCGCTACGAAGACTTCACGCTGGTGGGCTACGACCCCCATCCGCACATCAAGGCACCGGTGGCGGTGTGAGCAGCGGCCCCGCGCGCATCAGCCTGATCGCCGCCCTGGCCAGCAACCGGGTCATCGGGCGCCAGGGCACGCTGCCCTGGCACCTGCCAGATGACCTACGTCGCTTCAAGGCTATCACCATGGGCCACCCCGTGATCATGGGACGGCGAACCTGGGAATCCATCGGCCGGCCGCTGCCAGGACGGCGCAACGTGGTCATCACGCGGCAGGCCGGCTACCAGGCCGCTGGCGCCGAAGTGTTCGCCGACCTGAACGGCGCCCTTGCGGCGGTGGCTGGCGCGCCGGAGGTGTTTGTGATCGGCGGCGGCGAGCTGTACGCGGCCGCCCTACCGCTCGCCCACCGCCTGCACCTCACGGAGCTGCACCAGTCGGTGGAGGGCGACGCCCACTTTCCGCCCTTCGATCCTGCGCACTGGACCCAGACCCAACGCGAATCGCATACCGCACCCGGCGGACTGCGCTACGACTTCGTGGTGTACGAGCGCTGCGGCTGAATCCGCGCGGCCGGGGCATCGCGCAGGCGGGCTATCGCACGCAGTCCACGAAGTAGCGCAACTCCCCATCCACCACTTCATCCACGAGGCCATGGATTTCGGTCTCGAAGCCAGGGAAGGTGCTGTTGAACTCGCGGGCAAACTGCAGGTAGCGCACGATGGTGGTGTTGAAACGCTCGCCGGGGATGAGCAGCGGGATGCCGGGCGGATAGGGCGTGAGCAACACCGCCGTTGCCCGTCCCTCCAGCTGGTCCACGGCCACACGCTCGATCTCGCGGTGGGCCATCCGGGCAAAAGCATCGGCCGGCTTCATGGCCGGCTCCATGCTGGAGAGGTACATCTCGGTGGTGAGGCGGGCCACGTCGTTGCGGCGGTACACGTCGTGGATGCTGGTGCACAGGTCTCGAAGGCCAACGCGCTCGTAGCGCGGATGGCGCTGGACGAATTCCGGCAGCACGCGCCACAGGGGCTGGTTGCGATCGAAGTCGTCCTTGAACTGCTGCAACTCGGTCAGCAGGGAGTTCCAGCGACCCTTGGTGATGCCGATGGTGAACATGATGAAGAACGAGTACAGGCCCGTCTTCTCCACGATGATGCCGTGCTCTGAGAGGTACTTGGTGACGATGGCGGCGGGAATGCCGGGCTCGGTGAAGGCGCCATCCACGGCCAGGCCCGGCGTGATGACCGTTGCCTTGATGGGATCGAGCATGTTGAAGCCCTCGGCGAGATCGCCGAAGCCATGCCAGCGATCGCCCGAGCGCAGCACCCAGTCCTCTCGCTCGCCGATGCCCTCGCTGGCAAGGTAGTCCGGGCCCCACACCTTGAACCACCACGCCTCGCCGTATTCCTCGTCCACCTTGCGCATGGCACGGCGGAAATCGAGCGCCTCCAGGATCGACTCCTCCACCAGCGCCGTGCCCCCGGGCGGCTCCATCATGGCCGCCGCCACATCGCAGGAAGCGATGATGGCGTACTGAGGCGAGGTGGAGGTGTGCATGAGATAGGCTTCGTTGAACATGTCGCGGTCCAGCGCCCGCATGTCTGAATCCTGCACCAGGATCTGCGAGGCCTGCGACAGGCCGGCCAGCAACTTGTGGGTGGACTGGGTGGAGAAGATCATCGACTCGCGGCAGCGCGGCCGGTCGGCGCCAATGGCATGGTAGTCGCCGTAGAAATCGTGGAAAGCCGCGTGCGGCAGCCAGGCCTCGTCGAACAGCAACGTGTCCACCCGGCCATCGAGCCGCTGCTTGAGGGTTTCCACGTTGTAGACCACCCCGTCGTAGGTGCTCTGGGTAAGGGTGAGGATGCGCGGCTTCTTGTTCTCGCCGCGCACAAAGGGGTTGGCTTCGATCTTGCGGCGAACGGATTCCTCGGAAAATTCCTCCAGCGGGATGGGCCCGATGATGCCGTAGTGATTGCGCGTGGGCATCAGAAATACCGGGATGGCGCCGGTCATGGTGATGGCGTGCAGGATAGACTTGTGGCAGTTGCGGTCCACCAGCACCACGTCGCCCGGCGCCACGCAGGAGTGCCACACGATCTTGTTGGACGTGGAGGTGCCGTTGGTGACGAAGAACAGGTGGTCGGCGTGGCAGATGCGCGCGGCGTTGCGCTCTGAAGCCGCCACCGGCCCGGTGTGGTCCAGCAGCGCGCCCAGCTCGTCCACCGAGTTGCACACGTCGGCCCGCAACAGGTTTTCGCCGAAGAACTGGTGGAACATCTGCCCCACCGGGCTTTTCAGGAAGGCCACCCCGCCAGAGTGCCCGGGGCAGTGCCAGGAGTAGGAACCGTCCGCCGCATAGTGGGTCAGGGCGCGGAAAAACGGCGGCGGCAGCGACTCGAGGTAGGCGCGCGCTTCCCGCGCCACGTAGCGCGCGATGAATTCCGGCGTGTCCTCGAACATGTGGATGAAGCCGTGCAGCTCGCGCAACACGTCGTTGGGGATATGCCGCGAGGTGCGCGTCTCGCCGTACAGGAATATCGGGATGTCCACGTTGCGGAAGCGAATCTCCGCCACGAAGGCGCGCAACTCGGAGATGGCCTTGTCGGTGTCTTCCGGCGAGGAGAACTGCTCGTCGTCGATGGACAGGATGAAGGCCGAGGCACGCGACTGCTGCTGCGCGAAGGAGGACAGGTCGCCGTAGCTGGTGACGCCCAGCACCTCGATACCCTCTTCCTCGATGGCCTTGGCCAGCGCGCGCACACCCAGCCCGGAGGCGTTCTCGGAACGGAAGTCCTCGTCGATGATGACGACGGGAAAGCGGAATCTCATGGCGTCGTTCTCCCCGTCGCGTCGGCTGTGCCGGCGGCGGCAGCTAGATTTTCGGAAGGGTGACGCCGCTCTGGCCCTGGTACTTCCCGCCCCGGTCGCGGTAGGAGGTCTCGCAGACGTCGTCGGGGTCGGATTCCAGGAACAGCACCTGGGCCACGCCCTCGTTGGCGTAGATGCGGGCGGGCAGCGGCGTGGTGTTGGAGAACTCCAGCGTCACGTGGCCTTCCCATTCGGGCTCCAGCGGCGTGACGTTGACGATGATTCCGCAACGCGCATAGGTGCTCTTGCCCAGGCACACCACCAGCACGTTGCGCGGGATGCGGAAGTATTCCACGGTGCGCGCCAGGGCGAACGAGTTGGGCGGAATGATGCAGTAAGGGCCCTTGAAGTCCACGAAGGACTTCGGGTCGAAGGCCTTGGGGTCCACGATGGTGGTGTTGATGTCGGTGAACAGCTTGAATTCGTCGGAGCAGCGCACATCGTAGCCATAGCTTGAGGTGCCGTAGGACACGATGCGGCTGCCGCCGGCCTCCTTCACCTGGCGCGGCTCGAAGGGCTCGATCATGCGGTGCTGCTCGGCCATGCGCCGGATCCAGCGGTCGCTCTTGATGCTCATGGCGCCTCGGCCCTCAGGTGTTCTGGATGGCGATGCGCGGCATGGCGCCGGTACCGGCGGCTGCGAGCCGCGCCATGCCCGCCGCGGCACGCCGGGCAATGACGCGGTAGATGTGCGCCACGGAACCGTCGGGCTCTGCCGCCACCGTGGGCTTTCCCGAATCGGCCTGCAGCCGGATCTTCAAATCCAGCGGCAGCGTGCCCAGCAGCGGTACGCCGTAATCCTGCGCCATGGCCTCGCCCCCGCCGGATCCGAAGATGTGCTCCTCATGACCGCAGTTCGAGCACACGTGAAGGCCCATGTTTTCCACGACGCCCAGGATGGGCACGGAGACCTTCTCGAACATCCTGAGCCCCTTGCGCGCGTCGATGAGGGCGATGTCCTGGGGCGTGGTGACGATCACCGCACCGGTCACCGGCACCTTCTGGGCGAGCGTCAGCTGGATGTCGCCAGTGCCCGGGGGCATGTCCACCACCAGGTAGTCCAGGTCGCGCCAGCGGGTGTCGCGCAGCAGTTGCTCCAACGCCCCGGTGGCCATGGGCCCTCGCCAGACCATGGGCTGCTCCACATCCACGAGGAAACCGATGGACATGGCCTGTACGCCATGGGCCTCCATGGGCTCGATGGACTTGCCGTCGGGGCTGACGGGCTTGCTGCCCTGCAGACCCAGCATAGTGGGCTGGGAAGGGCCGTAGATGTCGGCGTCAAGAATCCCCACCCGGGCGCCCTCGGCGGCCAGCGCCAGGGCCAGGTTCACGGCCACCGTGGACTTGCCCACGCCGCCTTTCCCCGACGCCACGGCAACAATGTTCTTCACGCCGGGGATGCGGTTGCCCTTTGCCGAGGCCGGGGCCGCGATGTTCACGGACACGTTCACCGAGACGGCCAGGCCACCGGCTACGGCGCGGACGGCCTCGCCGATCTGCCGGCGCACGGTTTCCAGGATGCTCGCCGCCGGATACCCGAGCACCACGTCCACCGCCACGCCTTCGCAATCGACGCGGAGCTCGCGCAACCCGCCGCCCGACAGGTAGTCCTGTCCGGTCCAGGGATCGATGATTTCGCGCAGCCGATCTTCAACCTGCGCGCGCAAGACCGCCATGCCAGTGACTCCGCGATGGGTCGGGAAAAGGGCGCGCATTGTACACGCCCCGCCGCTACAATTCGCGACTCTCGAGCACCCCACCGCCACTGCTTCGTCCGCCCATGACCGACCCCGTTCGCCGCCGTATCCTGGTCACCTCGGCGCTGCCCTACGCCAACGGCTCGATCCACTTCGGCCATCTGGTGGAGTACATCCAGACCGACATCTGGGTGCGCTTTCAGAAGCTGCGCAGCCACGAGGTGCACTACGTGTGCGCCGATGACACCCACGGCACCGCCATCATGCTGCGCGCCGAGAAGGAGGGCATCGCGCCCCAGGCGCTGATCGAGCGTGTGTGGCGAGAGCACAAGCGCGACTTCGACGGCTTCCTGGTGGACTTCGATCACTACGGCTCCACCGACGACGACGCCACTCGCACCATCGCCTACCACATCTACGAGACGCTCCGCGATGCCGCGAAGCTGATCACCACGCGCTCTGTGGAGCAGTTTTACGACCCGGTGAAGCAGCTGTTCCTTCCCGACCGCTTCATCAAGGGTGAATGCCCCAAGTGCGGCGCCAAGGACCAGTACGGCGATTCCTGCGAGGTGTGCGGCGCCACGTATGCGCCCACCGACCTGAAGAACCCCTACTCCACCGTTTCCGGGGCCGCGCCTGTTCGCAAGGCCTCGGAGCACTACTTCTTCGCCTTGTCAGACCCGCGCTGCCGCGCCTTTCTCCAGCAGTGGACCCAGCACGGCGATCGCCTGCAACCCGAGGCACGCAACAAGATCCGCGAGTGGTTCGACCAGGGCCTGAACGACTGGGATATCTCCCGTGACGCGCCCTACTTCGGTTTCGAGATCCCCGGGGCGCCGGGCAAGTACTTCTACGTCTGGCTGGACGCCCCCGTCGGCTATTTGGGCAGCTTCCGCAACCTCGCCCAAGCCCGGGGCTTGGATTTCGCCGCCTTTGCCGATGCCGGCAAGGCGCAGGCGGAAGGCACGGAGATGGTCCACTTCATCGGCAAGGACATCCTCTACTTCCATGCGCTGTTCTGGCCCGCCATGCTGCAGTTCGCCGGCTACCGCACGCCCAGCAAGGTGTACGCCCACGGATTCCTGACCGTGAACGGCGAGAAGATGTCCAAGAGCCGCGGAACATTCATCACGGCGGAGAGCTACCTGAAGCTCGGGCTCAACCCCGAATGGCTGCGCTACTACTACGCCGCCAAGCTCGGCGCCGGCATGGAGGACATCGACCTCAACCTGGATGACTTCACCAGCCGTGTGAACAGCGATCTGGTGGGAAAGTACGTGAACATCGCCAGCCGAGCTGCGGGCTTCATCGCCAAGCGCTTTGGGGGCCGGCTTGCAGCCACGCCTGAAAGCGACACGCTGCGCGCCCTGCGCGAGGCAGCTCCTGCCATCGCCATGCTGTTTGAGGGCCGCGAGTACTCCAAGGCGCTGCGCGAGGTGATGTTGCTGGCGGACCGCGCCAACCAGTTCGTCGACTTGGAAAAGCCCTGGGAACTGGCGAAGCAGCCCGGCGCCGAGGCACGCCTGCACGCCGTGTGCACCGAGGCCATCGCGCTGTTCCGCCTGCTCACGGTGTACCTCAAGCCGGTGCTGCCGGCGGTGGCCGCCCGTGTGGAAGCCTTCCTCGGCGTCCCGCCCCTCGCCTGGGCTGACGCCGCCACCGACCTTCCCGAGGGACACCGCATCCAGGCCTATCAGCACCTCATGGCCCGCATCGACCCAAAGCAGGTGGAGGCGCTGGTGGAGGCCAACCGCGAGAGCCTCAAGCCCGCGCCTGAATCTCATTCCCCGCAGCGCCACGCGCAGCACCAGGAGAACGCCGTGAACCAAAGCACCAACCCGCCCGCTGCCGCGCCAGCCGCCGAGGCCGCCCCCACGACCCCCACCATCTCCATCGACGATTTCATGAAGGTGGACCTGCGCGTGGCGCGGGTAGCCGACGCGCAGCACGTGGAAGGGGCGGAAAAGCTGGTGAAGCTGACCCTCGACCTGGGCGGCGAGCAACGCCAGGTGTTCGCCGGCATCAAGGCCCACTACGACCCGGAAGCGCTCAAGGGACGGCTGGTGGTCATGGTGGCCAACCTGGCGCCGCGCAAGATGCGCTTCGGCGAGTCTCAGGGCATGGTGCTGGCCGCCAGCGCCGAGGGCAGCGGCGTGTTCCTGCTGGACGCGGACAGCGGCGCCCAACCGGGCATGCGCGTGAAGTGAGCCCGGTGCCCGCGCGCCGCCTGTCCATCCGCGGCCGCGTGCAGGGGGTGGGGTTCCGCGACGCCATGGTGGCGCAGGCCCGCCACCTGGGCATCACCGGCTGGGTGCGCAACCGCCGCGACGGCTCAGTGGAAGCTGCGGTCAGCGGCACCGAGGCACAGCTCGCGGCCATCATCGCGTGGTCGCAACAGGGTCCGCCAGCGGCGCGCGTGCTGCGCGTGGAGGTGGCCGAGGAAGAAGGCGAGTTTCCGAGCTTCTCGCGCTTCCCCACCGCCTGATCCCCAGGGGCAAGGAATTCTTGCCCTGCACCTCAGAATAAGTTGCTTGCCTGCGCCCGGCCCGGCCCCTAGCCTGCTGCACCGTCAACGTCCTCGAGAGGATGCAAGCCATGGATCTGGGCATCGCGGGAAAAAGCGCGCTGGTGTGCGCGGGCAGCAAGGGCCTGGGGCGGGCATGCGCCCTGTCGCTGGCCCGGGAAGGCGTGAACGTGGTCATCGTGGCGCGCGGCCAGGAGGCGCTCGCCGCCGCCGCGCGGGACATCAGCGCCCTGGACCGCGGTACCGTCCGCGCCGTGGCGGCCGACATCACCACTCCCGAGGGCCGCGCCGCGGCGCTCGCGGCCTGTCCCTCGCCCGACATCCTGGTCAACAACGCCGGCGGCCCGCCGTCGGGTGATTTTCGCCAGTTCGACGAGGCCGTCTGGCTGGCCGCCCTGCGGGCCAACATGCTCACGCCCATCGAGCTCATCAAGGCCACCGTGGACGGCATGCTCGATCGCGGCTTCGGGCGCATCGTCAACATCACCTCGGCGGCCGTGAAGTCTCCCATCGACATCCTGGCGCTCTCCAATGGCGCCCGCACCGGCCTCACGGGCTTCGTAGCCGGCCTGTCTCGCAAGACCGTGGGCCGCAACGTCACCATCAACAACCTGCTGCCCGGCCTGTTCGACACCGAAACGCTGTATTCGCGCTCGGTCTCCATGGCCCAGGCTTCGGGCAAGCCCGTGGAGGAAGTGCACCGCCACCGCATGCAGCCGATCCCCGCCGGTCGCTTCGGCGACCCGGCCGAGTTCGGCGACGCCTGCGCCTATCTGTGCAGCGCCCAGGCGGGCTTCGTGACGGGGATGAATTTCCTCATCGACGGCGGCGCCTACCCGGGCACCTTCTGACCGCCGCTTCGCGCCAGGCAGCGCCGTGACCGAATCGCCGCAGCCGTCGCCCGCGGTCGACCCGCTGGGTGCCGTGGAGGAGCGCTTCGACCAGGCCCGGCGGCGGCTTGGCCTGTGGCTCGGGCCGCTGCTCATGGCCCTCGTGCTCGCCCTGCCCCTGCCGCTGCCATCCGCAGAGGCGGCGCGGCTGGCGGGCGTGCTCGCGCTGGTGCTGGTGTGGTGGATCACGGAGGCGGTGCCCCTGCCCGTGACCGCCCTGCTGGGACCGGCACTCGCGGTGCTGCTGGGCGTGGGCAGCGCCTCCGAGATGTTCGCGCCCTTCGGCGACCCCATCGTCATGCTGTTCCTCGGCGGGTTCCTGCTGGCCGAAGCCATGGCCGAGACCGGGCTCGACCGGCGAGTGGCGGGGTGGGTGCTGGCGCGGCCGGCGCTGGCCCGCTCGCCGGGGCGCGTGCTGCTGGCGTTCTGCGCGCTCACCACGGGCGTGTCCGCGTGGATGAACAACACGTCCACGGCAGCCATGCTCTACCCCATCGCTGTCTCGGTGCTGGCGGCCATCGCCGCCGACGCCGGACGGGACGCCCGCCGCCTGCGCTTCGGCACGGCGCTGATGCTGGTGCTGGCATGGTCAGCGTCCATCGGCGGCGTGATCACGCCCGTGGGAAGCGCGCCGAACCTGATCAGCATCGGCCAGCTCCACAAGCTCACGGCCGAACGGATCCCCTTCCTGCACTGGATGGCCATTGCCACACCCATCGCGCTCGCCCTGAGCGTATTTATGCTGATCTACTTCCGCTTCGTGCTGCCTCCGGAGCCGGGCCTGCAGGCGCGGCCCGCGGGAGGCGTGGGCGCGCCGCGCGGGCCGCTGTCGGCGCGGGAGCGCAACGTGGTCATCGCCTTCGGGCTCACCGTGTCGTTCTGGGTGCTGCCCGGGCTGCTCGCCATTGCCCTCGGCCCCGCGGATGCGCGCGTGGCGCAGGTGCAGCGCCTGCTGCCAGAGCCCGTGGTGGCGCTGCTGGGTGCATCGCTGCTGTTCCTGCTGCCCGCCGACCCCGTCACCGGGCGCCGCGCGCTCGCCTGGGAGTCTGCCGCGCGCATCGACTGGGGCACGCTGCTGCTGTTCGGCGGAGGGCTAGCCCTCGGCGGCGCCATGTTCCGCACCGGACTCGCCGCATCGCTGGGCAATGGCCTGGTCACGCTCACCGGCAGCACCTCGGTGGCGGCGCTGACCTGCCTGTTCTGCTGGATCGCCATCGTTCTCACCGAGACCACCTCCAACACCGCCACGGCCACCATGCTCGCGCCGCTTGGCATCGCGGCCGCCACGGCTGCGGGCGTGAGCGCGACGCCCGTGGCCATGGCCATCGCCCTGGGAGCCAGCATGGCTTTCATGCTGCCCGTGTCCACGCCCCCGAACGCCATCGTGTACGGTTCCGGCAGCGTGCGCATCACCCAGATGGCGCGCCACGGGGCGGTGCTCGACCTCGCGGCCGCGGCCATCATCCCGCCCGGGGTGCTGCTGGGCTGCCGGCTGGCGGGCCTGGCGTGAGGCTGCCTTGAACGCCAGTGCCGGCCCGCACCCGGTCATCCCCGGCTTCACCCTCAGGCGCGTGGCGGCAGGGGAGGTGGAAATCGCGGCCGCGGTGAGGGGCGAGGGCCCGCCGCTGCTGCTGCTGCACGGCTTTCCCCAGAGCCACCTCATCTGGCGCAAGGTGGCGCCCGCCCTGGCACAGCGGTTCACGGTGGTGGCCACCGACCTGCGCGGCTACGGCGCCTCGTCGAAGCCGCCGGGCGATCCCGGGCACGTGAACTACAGCAAGCGCCGGATGGCTGCCGACCAGCTGGCGGTGATGACGGCGCTGGGCTTCGAGCGCTTCGCGGTGTGCGGCCACGACCGCGGCGCGCGCGTTGCGCACCGCATGGCGCTCGACGCGCCCCTGGCCGTGGATCGGCTGGCGGTGCTCGACGTGGCGCCCACGCTCGCCATGTACGAGGGCACCACCATGGCCTTCGCCCGCGCCTACTACCACTGGTTCTTCCTCATCCAGCCCGCGCCGTTTCCCGAAGCGCTCATCGCCGCCGCGCCCGAGGCCTTCCTGCGCCACCACATGGGCGGCCGCCACGCGGGACTCGCGCCCTTTCTGCCCGACGCCTGGCCGCACTACGTGCGCGACTTCAGCGATCCCGCCGCCATCCACGCGAGCTGCGAAGACTACCGCGCCAGCGCCGACATCGACCTGCGGCATGACGAAGCCGACCAAGCCGCCGGAAAGCGGGTGCGCTGCCCGCTGCTGGCCCTGTGGGGCCGCCATGGCGTGATCGAGCGCCAGTTCGACGCGCTGGGTGCCTGGCGCGCGGTCGCCACCGACGTGCGCGGCGGGTCGCTCGACTGCGGGCACTATCTGCCCGAGGAGGCGCCCGATGCGCTGCTCGAGACGCTGGTACCCTTCCTGCACGAGCGGCGCCCCTGAGGCCGTGAGCGCCGCCGCCGTCTCGACCACCGGGAGAAGCCATGGGACAACGCCTGCCGCCGCTCAACGCCCTGCGCGCCTTCGAGGCGGCTGCGCGCCGCACGAGCTTCGTGCGTGCCGCCGAGGAGCTCTCCGTCACGCCTGCGGCCGTGAGCCAGCAGGTGCGCGGGCTCGAGCAGTTCCTGGGGATCCAGCTGTTCCTGCGCCAGCGCAACACGCTCACGCTCACCGAGGCGGGCCGGGCATTCCTGCCCGGCGTGCATGAGGCGTTCCGCAGCCTCACCCGCGCCACCGAGCAGCTCCAGGCGCGCGCCTTCGAGACGCTGCTGCACCTGAGCGCGCCGCCCACCTTTGCCACCCAGTGGCTGCGGCCGCGCCTGGCGCGCTTCAGCCAGCGCCACCCCGACATCGAGGTGCGGCTGGCCGCCTCCAAGGGCCTGACCGACTTCGCCCGCGAGGACTTCGACGCCGCCATCCGTTACGGCCGCGGACCCTATCCCGGGCTGGAGGCGGAGCGCTTCCTGGATGACGAACTCTTCCCGGTGTGCGCGCCATCGCTGGTGGAACGCGGCGCGCGGTTGCGCCGTCCCGAGGACCTGCGCCTGCACGTGCTGCTCCAGGACGGCGCCAGCGCCGAAGACGAAACGGCGCCCGACTGGCAACGCTGGCTCGACCGCCTGGGCGTGGAGGGCATCGATGCGCGCAAGGGCCCCGCCTTCACGCCGGGGCACCTGGTGATCCACGCCGCCATCGACGCGCAAGGCGTGGCGCTGGTGAAACGCTCGTGGGTGGAGGCCGAACTCGCCGACGGGCGGCTGGTGCGACCCTTCGGAGAATCGCTACCGACGTGCTTCAGCTACCAACTGGTGCGTCCGACGGACCGCCCGGTCAGCCGGAAGATCGCGCTGTTTCGCGCCTGGCTGTTCGAGGAAGCCGGTGCGGGCCGCCTCGCCATGACCCAAGCCGGCCCGGCCTGCGCTGCGTGAGCCGCCGCACCGGCTCGCGCGCGCCGCAAGATGCCGGTCAGGCGCCGGCCCCCGCGTAAGAGATGGACGCCGCCTTCGCCGCACCCGGGCGCCCGAGCGCCCGGGCGATGGCACGGGACTCGAGACGAATCTCCCGCAGTTGCCCGGTGAGCGGATTCGACTGTCCGATGAAGAAAAGGCCGGGCGCCTGGGGATGTTCCGCGCCGCCGGTCACGCCGGGACGATCCCTGTCATCCACGAGACCAGGCACGTCGATCAGCTCCCGCAGGCCGCTGCGGTAACCGGTTGCAGCCACCACCACGTCGGGACGCAGGTGCACGGTTCCCGCGCCAGCCCCGGCGCCGCGGACAGACGCCTCCACCTCCACCTCCTCGCCCTCGAAGCGAACCACCTCGCCCACGATGCGAATGCCGCCCGCGCGCACATGCCGGGCGAAATCCTCGTAGAGCGTGGGCACCACGTTGGTCTCGCCGAACTTCACCGACAGGCGGGTGCGCGGCAAGGGCAGTCCCCGGTGAGCCAGGTTGCCGAAAACGGTGCGCTGCAGGCCGAGCATAAGCGAATCCGCCCACACTGCCGGCAGGTGCCGCAGCACGAGCCCCCATCCCGCCATGGGCACGCCCAGGACACTGCGGGGCAACAGGTGCGGCGGCGTTCGCACCGAGCAGGTCACCTCGGCGGCATGGGGTACCAGCCGGCTGGCAATCTCCGCGCCGGAGTTGCCGCATCCCACCACCAGCACGCGCAGCCCGCGGAATGGCTCTGGGCTGCGGAACGCGCTGGCATGGAGCAGCCGGCCCGCGAAGCTGGAGGCGCCCTGCCACTGGGGGACCACGGGCACGCGGGAGCCGCCGGTGGCTACCACCACGGCGGGCGCGGCAAATCGCCGCCCGTCGGCCGCATCCACCCGCCAGCCGTGCTGCGCGCCATCGCGGCCCACGCGTTCCACCTGCACGCCGGTGATCACCGGGAATCCGCCCTTCTCCGGGAAGGACTCCAGGTAGCGTACGAATGACTCCCGGGTCGGCCAGCCGCCGGCGCTGCGCGGAATGGCTTCACCCGCAAGGCTCGACAGCACGCGGCCCGTGTTGAGCCGCAGACCTTCGTAGTGGTTGCGCCACGCGGCGCACACGGCATCGGCCCGCTCCAGCACAAGGGGCTTGCGGCCCGCCTGCACCAGCGCGCGGGCGGCGGAGAGGCCCGCCGGTCCGCCGCCCACCACCAGCACGTCCTCACCGCCGGCGTTCATGATGCGGTGGCCTCGTGGGCGATGGATACGTTCAGCGGCACGGGCCGCAGGATGGTGTCGGGAATCGGCGCGGTGGGCAGCAGCTTGCGCAACAGGGCGTCCACCCGTTCCCGGGGCGCGTCGGTCTCGATGAACAGCTTCACGTCGACGCTCTCGAATCCGGGTGCGCCGGGCGCCACTCCGTAGGCGGCCTTGAAATTGACGCGGCCCGACACATGGATGTTGAGGGAGCGCACCTCGATCCGCTGCGCCGACAGCCCGCCGATGCAGGTGGCCGCCACGCAGTTGCCTACGGCCGTGAGCAGCAGATCCTGCGGTGAGGCGCCCTGTGCCGCGCCGCCGTAGGCCACCGGCTCATCGCCTTCGAGCGTGCGGCCGCCCGCGAGGCGGGCCACCGTGCGGTACCCCGTGGTCCAGGCAACCTCGGCGCGATACAGCGGCCGGGCAAAGTCGCCGTCGCCGTCGTCGCGGATGCGCTGCTGGACGTCGTGCGAGCGCTCCGGAGACAGTCCGTTGAGGGTGAATTCGGTGATGGTGTCCTGGGTCATGGCATGGGTCTCGGGGAGGGCGGGGGAAACTGTCAGGCGGCGTGCTCGGCCACCAGGGCCTCGTTCTCGAGGAAGGCATCCAGCGTGGCGGCCACCGAGCGCACGGCGGGGTCATCGCGCAGGCGCGGGCGGTGGAAGGGCAGGTCCAGCACCCTGGCCACGCGGCCGTGCGGCACGCTGGCCATGAGCACAATCCGGTCGGCCAGGAGCACCGCCTCGTCCAGGTCGTGGGTGACCATGAGCACCGTTGCACCGGTGTGCCGCCACACGTCCAGGAGGGTGCGCTGCATGAGCCGCCGGGTCTGCGCGTCGAGCGCGGAGAAGGGCTCGTCCAGCAGCAGCAGGCGCGGTTCGAGGGCCAGGGTCCGGGCAAGCGCCACCCGCTGACGCATGCCTCCCGACAACCGCGACGGGCGCTCGTGGGCGAATTCCGCAAGGCCCACGTTGGCCAACAGCGCCACGGCTCGCTCCAGCGCCGCTTTCGCGCCCACGCCTGCGTTGCGCAGCGCGAAGGCCACATTGCCCGCCGCGCTCATCCAGGGGAACAGGTTGTGGTGCTGGAACACCAGCGCGCTGTCCGGCACCGGCCCGTCCACGGGCCTGCCGTCGACGGTGACCATGCCCTCGTCCGGCGCGGCCAAGCCGGCGGCGATCTCGAGCAGCGAGGTCTTGCCGCAGCCGCTGCGCCCAAGCAGGACATTGAAGCTGCCGGGCGCCAGATCCAGCGCGTCCACCCGCAGGCGCTGCACGCCGTCGTAGCGGCGTGCTACGCGGCGAAACTCAAGCCTCGCGCCGGGCATCGCGTGCGTTTCCGACGAGGGCGCCCGAGAGGCCTTTCTGCAGGCCGAGCAGCAGACGGTCTATGGTGAAGCCGATGAGGCCTATGGCCAGGATGCCGATCATGACCACTTTCATGTTGTACATCTGCTGCGCCATCACGATCATGTAGCCGAGGCCGGAGTTGATGCCCGCCATCTCCCCCGCCAGGGCCGCCATCCAGGCCCCGAAGAAGGCCATCCGCAGCGCCGTCAGCGCCGAGGGCAGGATGGCCGGCAGCCGCACGTTCCACCACAGCCTTGCCCGGGGCGTGCGCAGGTTGCGCGCGATGGCGAGGTACTCGGGCGGGATGTTCTCCAGCGCCGCGACCAAGGACAGCGTGAGCGTTCCGAACACGGCCATGAAAACGATGAACACGGCCGCCTGCCCGCCGATGCCCACCAGGACGATGGTGAAGGGAATCCACGCCACCGGCGCGATGGGCGCGATCGACTGCACAATGGGCAGCGCCAGGCGGCGCATCAGCCGGATCTCGGTGATCAGAACCGCCGCTAGCAGGGCCGCCGCGAGCCCAAGCGTCATGCCGGCAGCCACCCGCGAGAGCGTCACCACCACGGCGTCGGAGAGCCCCATGCGCTGCTGGCCAAACCCGATGCGCACCTGGCCGGACAGCGCGTAGGGCAGCGTCTCGCTGGGCGGTGGCAGGATCTGCGCATTAAGCAGACCCGCGTGGGTGGCGCCTTCCCAGGCGCCCAGCAGCACGCCCCACGCCAGCACGAACCAAGCGGCTGCCGCCACGGCCCGGCGCACCCGGCCCCGCCACTGCGCCAGCAGCCCGGGCTCGACATGCCCCGGAACGGCGTTGAGCGGGCCCGCTGCGGCGGCGCCAGGCTCGAGGCTCGGCGTCGCCGGGCTCCGCACGGCAGCCGCACCTGGCAGGGCGAGTTCCACGGACCGCGCTTCCTCAGGCCGGCTGGAGCTTCAGGTCGAGAACGCTGTCGATGGACACGTCCTTGAAGTAGCCCAGCTCGATCAGGAACTTGACCCCCGTGCGCAGGCCCTGCACCCCCACCGGGCTGATGACGGGGTTGGGTACCTGCCGGCGCAGCGCCGCCGCCAGGATGGGGCGCGGCGCGCCGTAGATGGGCTGCAGGTCATCCCAGGCGGCCTCGTAATTCGCCGCAAGGGCCTGCGCCGATTCCGACAGCACGCGCAGGTAGGTGCGGATGGCATCGGCCTTCGCCTTGGCGGTGGCCTCCCTGGTGGTGACCACGCAATCCGCCGCCTCCGGGCCCCAGACGCTGTTCGAGTCGGCGATATAGGTGCCGCCGGAGGCGCGCACCACGGTCTCGGCGTAGGGCTGGGCGAGCGTGCACACGTCCACGGCGCCGCTGGACAGCGCCTCGCCCATCCCTACCATGCTCGGGAAGAAGGTCATTTTGTAGTCGGCGTAGGACTTGCCGCCCTTGGACATGGTGCCGTAGCCCACCAGCTCCAGCGTGTCCAGGCGCAGGGTGCCCACCCGCAGGCCCTTGCCAGCCGCCGCGAGGAACTCCTGCACGTTCTTCACCGAACCCTTGCGGGCCACCAGTTCGATGCCGGCCTTGCCCGAGCCGCCGACGATGCGCAGGTTGCGCGTGCCCTCGGCGTACGCGGCGACGGTTGTGGTCCAGGGCCCGTGGATCAGGTCGAGCTTGTCCGCCACCAGCGCCTGCAGAGACTCGGAGGGGCCGTTGAACTGGTTGAGAACCACGTTCAGGCCAGCTTTCTGGAACAGGCCGCGCGCCTTGGCAAGGAGCAAGTGCTGTACGCATCCCGCCGGGAGGTGCCCCACCGTGAGCACGGTGCCGCCGGCAGCGGCCTCGGCACGGGTGGCCGCCGCCAGCTGTGCAAGCCCCGCGGCGGAGATGGCCAGCCCGCACGCGCCGCACCCGCATAGGAAACGACGACGGGAGGAGGTGTGTTGCGACGGCGCGGCGGCGGGGGAGAACTCGAACAGCTCGGGCAGCTTCATGATCGTCTTTCGGCGATACGCCATGGGTTGGAGTGAAACGGCCACGCACTCTAGCCGCTGCCTCTCCAACCCCTAACGACTTTTTTCCGAAAACGAAATGCCGAATTGGAATACCCGCGGGCTGCGGCCACTGGCCACGGGCGAGGCGGAGCTGGCGCGTTGCTGCCTCAGCGAAACAGCGCGCGCAGCCCCTCTAGAAAGGCACCGGCACCGGCCTCGCCCTCCGCGGGCGCCCAACGGGCCCGCTCGTCGGGGGTCAAGGGAACGAAGGGGCCCGCCTTCGCTTCCAGCACCACCGTGCCAGCCTCCAGCGCCACGAGCGTATGCCAGGTGCCCGCCGGCAGCGTGACGCCGACGGCGGCGGCGGGCTCCAGCACTCGCGCCGCGCTCACGCGGCCAGTGTGGTCGAAGCACACCACGCCGATGCGGCCCCGCAGCACCACGAAGGTTTCGTCCTTTTCCGCATCCAGATGCCGGTGCGGCGGCACGTAGCTGTCCGGTTCCAGGGCATTGAGCAGCCGGTGGCAGACGGCGTTGTCACGGGGATGGAAGTTGTGGTTCTTCCGGCGCCGCGGGCTGGCGCCTGCCGCGGCGCTCACGGCATCCAGCAGCGCGGCGTCCATGAACACCGGCGCGCCCGGGCCGCTGCTCATGCGGGATACACCAGGCGCACGTTGCCGGGCTGCAGCCATTGGTGCAGCGACTGCAGCAGGCGCTCCTCGGGCACCACACGCCAGGCCTCGCCCAGCAGCACCACGGCGGTGGCGTCACCGTTGCGGTACTCGATGGTCACGGGGCAGGCGCCCGACGCCTTGCGGTAGGGCTCCAGCAGCTGGCGCAGCTTGCGCGCGCTGGCCTCACCGTTCATGGACAGCTTGAGCGCCCGCGCGAAGCGGGCCCGCGCCTGGGCCACGCCGTAGACCTTTTCGCCCGACACGCGCAGCACGGCGCCTTGCTCGCCCTCATCCCCGCCGCGGCGCGCCATGCGCAGCCGGGCCTCCATCAGCACCACCGCGTCCTCCTTCACCAAATCGCGGTATTGGTCGAACACCTCGGCGTAGAGCGTCACCTCCTGGCTGCCGGTGCCGTCGGAGAGCACCGCCACCGCCATGCGTCCGCCCTGGGTCTTCTGCATGCGAACGCTCTCCACCACGCCACCAATCACCACTGAGCGCGCCTGCTCGTCGGGCCCGGGGGGCAGCAGCCGCGAGAGCGGTGCGCGCACCACCGAGGCGAACTCGCGCGCGTACTCGCTGAAGGGGTGGCCGCTCAGGTAGAAGCCCAGGGCGGCGCGCTCGTGCTGAAGGCGCTCGCCTTCGCTCCAGGGCGCGGCCTGCACCAGCGACACCAGCGGCCGGGCACCCTCCTGCAAGGCGCCGAACAGGCTCGACTGCTGGGCGCTGCGCTCGGCCTGCTCGGCGGCGGCCAGCGCCACCCCGGCGCTGGCAAACAGCCGCGCACGGGCTGGGTCGATGCAATCGAAGGCCCCGGCTCTCACCAGCGACTCCACCACGCGCCGGTTCACCAGACGCGTGTCCACGCGCCCGCAAAAATCGAACAGGTCTCGAAACGGGCCGCCGGCCTCGCGCGCGGCCACGATGCTGTCGATGGCCGCCTGGCCGGTGCCCTTCACGGCCCCCAGGCCGTAGCGGATGCGCCCGCGGTCCATGGGAGCGAAGCGGTAGCCGCCGGCATTGATGTCTGGCGGCAGCACTTCGAGGCCATTGGCGCGGGCGTCGTCGAAGAACAGTTGCACCTTGTCGGTGTCGTCCATCACCGCGGAGAGGTTGGCGGCCATAAAGGCGGCGGCGTGATGGGCCTTGAACCAGGCCGTCTGGTAGGCCACCAGAGCGTAGGCGGCGGCATGCGACTTGTTGAAACCGTAGCCGGCGAACTTCTCCATGTAGTCGAAGATCTCGTTGGCCTTGGCCTCGCCGATGCCGCGGCCGCCCGCGCCCTCCACGAAGATGGCGCGCTGCTTGGCCATTTCCTCGGGCTTCTTCTTGCCCATGGCCCGGCGCAGCAGGTCGGCACCCCCCAGCGAATAACCGGCGCACAGCTGGGCCGCCTGCATCACCTGCTCCTGGTACACCATGATGCCGTAGGTGGGTGCCAGGACCGTTTCCAGCAGCGGGTGCAGGTACTCGAAGCGGCGGCCGTGCTTGCGCTCGATGAAGTCGGGAATCAGGTCCATGGGCCCGGGGCGGTAGAGCGCCACCAGGGCGATGATGTCCTCGAAGCGGTCGGGCCGGGCCCGCGCCAGCAGCTCGCGCATGCCGCGCGATTCGAACTGGAACACGGCAGTGGTGTTGGCGGTGGCGAACACCCGGTAGGCCGCCGGGTCGTCCAGCGCCAGCGCCTCCAGGCGAATGTGGCTGTCCGGGTCGAGCTGCCGGACGTAGCGCAGCGTCCAGTCCAGCACGGTGAGGGTGGTGAGGCCGAGGAAGTCGAACTTCACCAGCCCCACGGCTTCCACGTCGTCCTTGTCGAACTGCGACACCATGGCTTCGCCCCCCGAGGGGCTGTAGAGCGGGCAGAAGTCGGTGAGCCGTCCTGGCGCGATCAGCACGCCGCCAGCGTGCATGCCCACATTTCGGGTGAGGCCCTCCAGCTGTCCGGCCAGCGCCAGCAGCTCGCGGGTTTCCTCCTCGGCCTGCTCGCGCTCTCGCAGCCGCGGCTCCATCTCGCGCGCCATGGCCAGGGTGATGAGCTTGCCGGGCTGGAAGGGAATGAGCTTGGCGAGCTCGTCGGTGCGGTTGTAGTTCCACTCCATCACCCGCCCCACGTCGCGCACCACCGCCTTGGCGGCCATGGTGCCGAAGGTGGCGATCTGGGCCACCGACTCCTCGCCGTACTTGCGCCTCACGTAATCGATGACCCGGTCGCGGCCCTCCTGGCAGAAGTCCACGTCGAAGTCGGGCATGGACACGCGCTCGGGATTGAGGAATCGCTCGAACAGCAGGTCGTAGCGCAGCGGGTCGAGGTCGGTGATGCCCAGGGCGTAGGCCACCAGCGACCCGGCGCCCGAGCCGCGGCCCGGCCCCACGGGCACGCCGTTGCTCTTGGCCCAGTTGATGAAGTCGGCCACGATCAGGAAGTACCCCGGGAAGCCCATCTGCACGATGGTGCGGATCTCGAACTCCAGCCGCTCCAGGTAACGCGGCCGCTGCGCCTCGCGGGCAGCCCTGTCGGGGTACAGCGCCTCGAGGCGCGCCTCGAGGCCCGCCACGGACTGGCTGTGCAGGAAGTCCTCGAGGCTGGTGCCGGCGGGCGTGGGGAACAGGGGCAGGCGGCTGCGGCCCAGTTCCAGCGTCAGGTTGCAGCGCCGCGCGATCTCCACCGCGTTGTCCAGGGCCACGGGCAGGTCGGCGAAGCGCTGGGCCATTTCTTCCTGGGTGGCAAAGTACTGCTGCGGTGTGAAGCGGCGCGGGCGGCGCTGGTCGGACAGCACATGGCCCTCGGCAATGCACACGCGCGCCTCGTGCGCTGTGAACTGCTCGGGGCGTGCAAACTGCACCGGATGGGTGGCCACGGGCGGCAGGCCCAGGTCCGAGGCGATGCGCAGCAACGCCGGCTCCACGGCGGCGGCATCGGCGTGGCCGGCGCGTTGCAGCTCGATGTAGAAACGGTCTGGAAACAGCTCTGACCAGCGGCTGGCGAGCCGCCGGGCGCGCGCCTCCTGGCCGGCGAGCAGCGCCTGACCGATGTCGCCCGCGGCGCCGCCCGACAGGGCAATTAGGCCGCCGGTGCCCTCCTCGGCGAACCAGCCCGCCCGCAGCTCGGCGCGGCCATGGCGATGGGGATCGCGCCATGCCCTCGACAGCAAGCGGCACAGCCGAAGGTATCCGGCTGCATCCTGCGCCAGCAGCAGAAGGCGCGCGGGCTTTTCTCCGTCATCCTCGCTGGCAAGCCAGACATCGCAACCGGCGATGGGCTTCAACCCGGCCGCGCGCGTGGCAGCGTAGAACTTCACCAGCCCAAAGAGGTTGCCCAGATCGGTGAGCGCCAGAGCCGGCATGCCGTCGGCGCGCGCCATGGCCACGGCCTCGTCGATGCGCACCATGCCGTCCACCACGGAGTACTCGCTGTGCAATCGAAGGTGGACGAAACGCGGTTCGGACATGGCACGCGAATTCTACCCGCCGGCGCCAACGCGACCGCCGGGAACGCCCCATGACCGCCCTCGGTCTATGGTGATAAGCTGCGGCGCAGGTTCGCGCTGGCGGCCAACACATCAACATTTCGATTCCAGCCATGCCTCTTGCCCGCCACTTTGCCTGCCTCGCTGCCGCGCTCCTTGGCACGTCCATGGGGGCGGCCGCCCAGCAGATCTACAAGCACGTGCTGCCGGACGGCCGGATCATCTATTCGGACCAGCCGCAGGAGCCCGGCGCCGCCAAATCCAGGGCCGTCGAATTGCCCGCGTCGCCCTCGCAAAACGACAAGGAAAAGGCGCAGCAGCGCGCCGATGACAACAAGCAGAAGCGCCAGGAACTGGAGCAACGCCTGAAGGCAAAGCGCGACCAGCTCGAGGCAGCCGATCGCAGCCTGGAGGCGGCTCGCAAGGCGCTGGCCGATGCCGAGGCAAATCTCGAGCGCGGGCGCGAATCCCAGCCGGGCGATCGCACCGGCACGGCAGGTGGCGGCGCCCGCCTGAATGATCGCTACTTCGAACGGCAGGCCGAGAACGAGCGTGCCGTGGCGGAAGCCCGCAAGGCGCTGGAAGAAGCCCAGCGGGCCCGCGCCGAGGCACGCTAGACCGCCCACCACCATCCCTCACCAGGCCGCGCGCGCTCTTCCGGCACGGCGCGGCACAGTGCGTCCTTGACTCCGAGCCGATCCCTCTTTCATCAGGTGCGTGGATTGCGCCTGCACGTGCGCTGCTGGGGCGATCCCGCCGATCCGCCCCTGGTGCTGCTGCATGGCTGGATGGATGTCTCGGCTTCCTTCCAGTTCATGGTGGACGCACTCGACGGGCGCTGGCACGTGCTCGCCCCGGACTGGCGCGGGTTCGGGCTGTCCCAATGGGCGCCCGGCGGGTACTGGTTTGCCGACTACCTGGCCGACCTGGACGCCATTCTCGACCTCGTTTGCCCCGGCGCTGCCGTGCCGGTGGTGGGCCACAGCATGGGCGGCAACGTGGCAAACCTCTATGCGGGCGTGCGGCCGGAGCGCGTAAGTGCCCTGGTGCTGGCCGAGGGCTTCGGACTGCGCGCCACCACGGCTGGCCAGGCCCCCGAGCGCTATGGCCGCTGGCTCGACGAGCTGCGCGAGGGCAGCCGCCTCAAGCCCTATGCCGACTTCTGCGCGGTGGCCGACCGCCTCATGTCCAACAACCCCCGGCTCACCCGCGAACGGGCGCAATTCCTGTCCCGCCACTGGGCGCGCGAGGCCGACGGCGGCGGCGTGGAAGTGGCTGCCGACCCTGCCCACAAGCGCATCAACCCCGTGCTGTACCGTTTCGAGGAAGCGCAGGCATGCTGGCAGCGCATCCGGGCGCCGGTGCTGTGGGTTTGGGGCGGCGAGGGTGAATGGGTCAGGCGGTGGATGGGCGAAGACCCGGCCGATCTGGCGCGCCGGCGCGCCGCCTATGCCCGCCTGTCGGAAGTTACAATCCGCGAAGCTGGCCACATGATGCACCAGGACCAGCCGGAGGCCTTCGCGGCTGCGGTGGAGTCCTTCATCGCCGCCGCCGGGTCGCCGCCCTGAACAGCCTTTCCCCCCACCCTTTCCCCGCCTCGATCATGCCCACCCGCCGACTGCTGTTGCTCGCCGCCGCCGCCCTCACCCTGCCTGTCTTCGCACAGCAGGCGCCACGCCCTCAGGGCAAGGTCACCATGGACATGGCACGCGGCCTCGTGCTGGAGATTCCCGAAGTCAAGCAATGGCAGGCCGCACGCCAGAAAATCGCCGATGAGACCAAGGGCCCCTCGCCCACGGGCGGCGTGCTCACCGGCCGGCGCAAGCTCAAGGGCCGCGAGCACTGGGCCGTGACCTTCTACGAGGATCCCCAGACCCAGCCCAAGAAGTGGAACACCTTCCTGGTACGGGAGAACGACGGCCGCGTGTTCGTGGAAGGCGAGGACGGCAAGCTGCTCACCCTGGAGCAGTGGCGCAAGGCACCCAAGGCGGGCTGATCTTCAAGCGTCTCGCGCCCCGCTTGCGAGGAATTCCAGCAGCAGTTCGTTCACCCATCCGGCCTGCTCCTGCTGCACCCAGTGGCCGGCGCCCTCCACCAGGTGGCAGCTGCGCAGGTTGCACAGGGCGTATGCCTGCATGCGCTCGAAGTCGCCGGGCCGCTGGTATACGCCCCAGTCCTGCCGGCCGGCCACGAACAGCGCCGGCACCTCGATGCGCCGCCCCGCCAACAGCCGCAGCTCGGTGGCGATGGCGGGCGCCGTCATGCAGCGGTACCACTGCAAGCCACCCTGGAAGCCGGTGCGCGCGAACTCGCCCGCGTACACGGCCAGTTCCGCCTCGGTGAGCCAGCCGCAGGCCGCCACCTGCGCGGGCCCCGGCATGTGCGGCGCCACGGTGGCAGCCATGTCCTGGTGCAGGTCCATGATGTAGTAGGTGGGCAGCCGCGCAAGCTCGGCGGCCATCCAGCCGCCCAGGGGCTCGGGCCGGTTGCCGGGCCAGTCGGCGCTCTTGTGGTGGTAATAGGCGCGCAGGAAGGCGTGCAGGCCCTGCGGGCAGTGGCGCATGTGCGCGTCGGCCTCGGGCGTGGAGTAGTACCACTGGTAGTGCTTGCGCGGCCTGTCCAGCGCGGCCAGGGCGAGGTGGATGTCCATGGCCCCCTTCATGGAATCAAAGGCATCCAGCGCCGGCGCGCCGGCAAAGGGCGCGCTCATGAGCGCCACGGCCGCAAACACATCCGGGCGGGACAGGGCGCACCACGCCGCTAGCGGCGAGCCGAAGTCGTGACCCACCACCGCATGAACACGCTCGCGGCCCAGGGCGCGCACCAGGCAGAGCACGTCGATCACCAAGTTGAACATGCGGAACTGGCGCACGTCGCCGTGGAACGACGTGTCGCAGCCGGTGGTGCGCCCATAGCCGCGCAAATCGGGCGCCACCACGTGGTAGCCCGCCGCGGCGAGCGCCGGGATCACCTTGCGCCAGCTCCATGCCAGCTCCGGGAACCCGTGCAGCAGCAGCACCAGCGGCGCCGCCGGCCGCTCGTGTCCGCCCTCCAGCAGGTGCATGGCCAGCCCGTTCACCCCCGGGAGGATGCGGGCGCGCACGCCCGCGGGCAGCAGCGCGGCGTCGAGGGGCTGGGACAAGGCGGCGGGGTCGGTCATGGCGGGGGTGTCCCGGGCGAGGATGGTGCCCGCACGTTAGCAGAAGCCGCCGGCTCACCGCCCCGGGTCGCGCACCAAAATCAGGCCGCGCCACAGCGTCAGCAGGCCCACCAGCGCAAACCCTGCGCCGTAGCCCAGGCCGGCGTTCACCGCACCCCAGACCAGCAGCGGCGAGAACACCACGCCACTGAAGGTGAGCGCCAGCGAACCTCCCGTGGCGCTGGCGGCCTCGCCCGGCGGGGCGAGCCGGGCGATCTCGGAGAGGTGCACGCCGTTCCAGCCCACCGCGGTGGCGCCGAAGGCGAAGGCCATGCAAAGCACCGCGCCCCACGGCCAGTGAGGGCCCACGAAGGGCACCGTGAAGGCCATGAGCGACATGGCCACGCCCAGGGCGCCCAGCAGGCGCCGGGGCGGCACGGCGTGGTCGGCCACCACCCCCCAGCCGATGCGCCCGAGGATGCCGCCCGCCATGGCCACCGCCAGCGCGCCCCCCGCCGCGGGCACCGAGAAGCCGGCCACGTCGTGCAGCAGCACCACCAGGTAGGAGCCCAGGCACATCTGCATGCCCGAATAGGCGAAGGAGGCGAGTCCCATGCGCCGCAATTGCGCGTGGCCCCACACCATTCGCAGCGGCCCGAGCAGGCCGTGCCGGCCCATGGGCGCCGATCGATCCCGCGCCGCATCCGCCGCCGTGCGCAGCGGCTGCACCAGCGCCGCCAGCAGGCAGGCGCAGGCGGCCACCGCCAGCGCCGCCGCACGCCAGCCCGCCGCCGCCAGCGGCAGCGGCACCAGCGCGCCGGCCAGCGCACCGCCCACCGGCACGCCGGTCTGCTTGATGGAGAACACCAGCGCGCGCCAGTTGGGCGGCGTGCGCTCGTTGAGGATGGCCGACGAGGACGGCGTGATGGGGCCGTAGCCCAGCCCGATGAGCGCGGCGCCTGCGGCCGCGGCGAGCGGATGCCCCAGGGCCATGGCGCACAGGCCCGCTGCCACCAGCAACAGGCACGCCTGGCTGGTGCGCATGGGCCCCAGCCGCGCGATCACCCCGCCGCTCGCGGGGGCGGCGAAGGCCGCGCTCAGGTAGATCAGCACCGTGGACAGGCCGACGCTGCTGGCAGCCACGCCCAGTTGCGCCGCCGCCACCGGCGCGAGCACCGGCGGGGTGAACACCGCGCCCGACACCATTGCCTGGATGGCCAGCGTCACCGCCACCGGCACGGCGATGCCGTTCATGGCCGCGCGCTCCCGCGGCGCACGGGCCGCGCCACCGTGCTCAACCGTCCGACTTGTCGAGCGCCTGCCCGATGTCCCAGAGGATGTCGTCGATGTCCTCGATGCCCACCGACAGGCGGATCATGTCCGGCGAGACGCCGGCGCGGAGCTGTTCTTCCTCGGAGAGCTGGCGGTGAGTGGTGGAGGCCGGGTGGATCACCAGCGTCTTGGCATCGCCCACGTTGGCCAGGTGGGAGAGCATCTGCGCGGCCTCGATGAAGCGCTCGCCGGCAGCCGCCCCGCCCTGGATGCCGAAGGTCATGATGGCGCCCGAGCCCTTGGGCAGGTATTTCTTCGCCAGCGCGTGGTAGGGGCTCGAGGGCAGGCTGGGGAAGTTGACCCACTTCACCCGCGGGTGCGCTTCGAGGAACCGCGCCACCTCCATGGCGTTGGCCACGTGACGGTCCATGCGCACGTGCAGCGTCTCGAGGCCCTGCAGCAGCAGGAAGGCGTTGAGCGGCGAGAGGCAGGGCCCCAGCGTGCGCAGCGTCTCCATGCGGCACTTCATGGTGTAGGCGAAATCGCCGAAGGTCTCGAAGAAGCGCACGCCGTGGTAGCCGCGCGAGGGCTCCACCATGCCGGGAAACTTGCCGTTGTCCCAGGGAAAGCGGCCCGATTCCACGATCACCCCGCCCATGGTGGTGCCGTGGCCGCCCATGAACTTGGTGGCCGAGTGAACCACGATGTCGGCGCCGAAGTCCAGCGGCCGGCAAAGGTAGGGCGAGGCGAAGGTGTTGTCGATCACCAGCGGGATGCCGGCTTCGCGGGCGACGGCGGCCACGGCCTCGATGTCGAGCACGTTGATGCCAGGGTTGCCCAGGGTCTCGGCGTACAGCGCCTTGGTGCGCGGCGTGATGGCCTTGCGGAAATTGTCCGGGTCGTCCGGGTGCACGAACTTCGTGTCGATGCCCATGCGCCGGAAATTCACCTCGAACTGCGAGTACGTGCCGCCGTATAGCGTGGAAGCCGACACCAGCTCGTCGCCCGCCTCCAGCAGCGTGAGCAGCGCGGTCATCTGGGCGGCCTGTCCCGAGGACAGCGCCAGCGCGGCGCGGCCGTTCTCCAGCGCCGCCACCCGCTCCTCGAACACCGCCACGGTGGGGTTGGACAGGCGCGAGTAGACGTTGCCGAAGGTCTGCAGGTTGAACAGGCTGGCGGCGTGTTCGGCCGAGTCGAACACGTAGGAGGTGGTCTGGTAGATGGGCACGGCGCGCGCGCCGGTGGCCGCATCGGGAATCTGGCCGGCGTGCAGGCACAGGGTGCCGAAACCGAAGGAGCGGTCGGACATGGAGACGTTCCAAAGGCGGAGATGCGAGGAAGGGCGCGATTCTACGTCGCCGCTGGTCCGCAGCCGCCGCGCCGCGACCAGGGCAGCGTCAGTAGGCCAGCCAGCGCGGCCGCTTGCTCGAGATCACCCGGGTATTGACGCCGATCCAGTTCAGGCCGCCAAACAACCGCGCATGCTCGATCTTCACGCAACGGTCCATCACCACATCGAGGCCCGCCGCGCGCGCCCGCGTGCGGGCCGCCTCGTTGACCACGCCGAGTTGCATCCACAGCACCCGGGCGCCGATGGCAATGGCTTCTTCCGCGATGGTGGGGATTTCCTCGCTCTTGCGGAAGCAGTCCACCATGTCCACCTTCACCGGAATGTCACCCAGCGAGGGGTAGCACTTCTGCCCCAGCACCTCCGGGTAGGCGGGGTTCACCGGGATCACCTTGTAGCCGTGGTCCAGCATGTACTTGGCGGCGAAAAAACTCGGGCGGTACCAGTTGGCCGACAGGCCCACCACGGCAAGCGTGCGGCAGGTGCCAAGGATGCGGCGCAGGGTGGGGATGTCGGTGTCGTCGGCCATTGGTGGCGAGGCTCCCGGGGCGTGGGTGGTGTTGAGGATTGGTGTTGGGGATGCAGCGGCGCCAGTGTAGCCGCGCGGCGCAACGGCCGCGACCTCCGCACGCGCCCGCCGTGCGCAGCACTGAGCGCCGCAAGCCGCACATCCCCATTCGCAGTGGCGATTCAAGCGCGACTTCGGCCCAGATCAGCGTTCACCCGCCTCGTGCAGGCTGAAGCCGTGCGCATCGGCGCACAACGCTTTCCCGACTGCCTGCGAAGAAACCCTTTGATGCCCCGGTGCACGATCCCCAGCACCGGTGTGAGCAACTCGGGATGGGCAGCGAGCAGGATCCGTAGCGGGATCGGAAACGACAGCACCCATTGTCTGACGGGCGCGGGCGGGAGGAGACGATCCACCAGCACCGCCGCCGTCTCGGCCATGCGCCGTGCCCCTCATGAGGGGCAAAACCCCCGGCGAACGCCGCCGCGGTGGTCGAGTCGATGACGGACGCGATCCGGAAGCAGAGGTCCGCCATGGAGTCCATCGCACGCAATGTGGCGTCCATCGCCCGGGCCGTCGAAGAGAACCACGCATCCATTGCCACTGCGGCCAGCGCCGCAGCCGACCTCGAATTGCTCTCGGCGGAGATGTCCAGCGCGGTGGGCCGCTTCGAGCTGGCTTGACACTCCCCCCATCGGAGCGGGAGAGGACGTCCACGCGCGCCAGGTGCGGTGTGGGGCGAGCGTCCGGGTTGTAGCCTCGTGCTGGCAGACTCCTTCGACATCGGTGTTGAGCAATCCGGTAAGCTCCCTCTCGAAATGAAAGGAGCCGCGCCATGCCCACCCAACCCACGATTGTCGGAAACGCTGTCCTCCTCGTCATCGACATCCAGAAGTCCGCCTTCATGGACGTCAAGGCCGGTATTCCGGTCATGCCCGGGTACCGAGCCAACATGCTGAACGCGCTCAAGTTGGTGCAGGCCGCACGCGCCTCCGGGATGCCGATGGTGTTCATCCAGGAAGAGCATCGCCGCAACATGGTGGACTTCGGACGCGAACTCGACGGGACGGAAACGGTGCACTGCCTGTGCGGCGAGCCGGGCACACCGCTGGCCGCCGAGGAAATGGGCGTGCGCGAGGACGACTACTTCATCCGCAAGCGCCGCTACTCGGCCTTCTACGGAACGGAGCTGGAGATTCTGCTCAAGGGCCTCAAGGCCCAGACGCTGATCATGATCGGCGGGTTGACCGATGTCTGCGTGCACTACACGTTTGTAGACGGGCACCAGGGCGACTACTACTGCCGCGTGATCGAGGATGCCGTGGGCGGCTCATCCGAGGCGGCACACGTGGCCTCACTGAACGCGATGGAGTACCTGCAGACCGGCGCCCGACAGACCACGGCACGCATCATCGAACTGATGCACCAGCGCAACGCCATCGCGGCATGATGGACGGCTCGACGAGCGGCCGCGAGGGTGCGGGCGCACCGGCACACTGGCGCGGCGGGGCTCGCTTCCAGCCGCCTCGGCCAGCCGAGCTACCGGCGTATGGCAGATGCCGAGCGCGAGGCGGTGCTCGCCTGCATGCGGGAGCGCTACCGAGACTTCGGCCCAACCCTGGCGGCGGAGTACCTGAAGTTCTTCCACGGCTTCACCCGGTGGGCGGAAACCCTGTGCCAGTGGATGATTGGCGAGCAACTGTGGGTGGATCGGCGGGCATGGCACCCGCGCGGCCAGGCGTCGCGTGAACGCCTGCGGCTGCAGGACGATGTGGGTGGTGCCGTCGCGATACGGGCTTTCGCCCTTCAGCACCACCTGCCTCTTGGCGTTGCGGCTCAGGCGTTCGTTGGCCAGCGCGGGGCGGGTGATGTAACGGCATAGCCGTTCGAGTTCCTTGCGCTGGTGGCTCGCCAACCTCACCGCGGCGTGCAGGCTTAAGCCGTACGCATCGGCGTACCGCGCTTTCCCGACTGCCTGAGAACAAACCCCTTGATGACCCGGTGCACGATCCCCAGCACCGGTGTGAGCAAATCGGGATGGGCGGCGAGCCGAATCCGTAGCGGGATCGGAAACGACAGCACCCATTGTCTGACCGGCACCCGCGGCATGACCCGATCCACCAGCACCGCCGCCGTCTCGGCCATGCGACGTGCCCCGCACGAGGGGCAGAACCCCCGTCGCTTGCACGAGAACGCCACCAGCTTCTCCTGTGCGCACTCGGCACAACGCACACGCAGGAAGCCGTGGGCCAGGATGCCGCATTCCAGGTATGCCTCGAACTCGTCCTTGACGAACTGCGGCAGGCCCGACCCTGTTTGCGCCTCGACCTGGGCGAGGAAGGTCTCGAGCTCTTCCTGCACGACCCGGTAGAGCGTGGTTTCCTCGGGCCGGTGCCGCTCGTAGGCGAAGCGTGCGCCCGCCGAGGCGGGCTGCGGTGCCGGCGGATGGAGGGGGCCAGGAGAGGGAAGGCGGAGTGTGCGGGCCACGGGACGAGCAGCGAAGCAGTGATCGCAGATCGCAGCACACCTCGGGCGCGTTGCGCCCGGCAAGCTCCGGCACCCTTCTGCGGGCTTCGCCCGGCCCCGCGGGCCGCGCCTGCGAGGCGGGCGCCGGCGCGGCCCAGGGCCACTGGCGGATCGCCCGAGGCACGGAGCCGCAGAGGCTCCTGCCCGCCTCGGTGATCCTCCACCAGGGGAAGAAACCGCGGCCCGGGCAATCCGCTCCACCCCCCGCGGCCAGCCGCGCGAGGGCAGCCGCGCGCCGCTGCGCGGGCAAGGCGGCGAGCTGCCGCACTGCTTCGTGGAAGCGTGAATGCGCCCCGCTGCACGCCGCCAGCAGGGCCTCGAAGGCGGGCACCTGCTGCGTGTACACCGCCACCGAGGCCAGGTAGGCGTTGCCCAGGGGCTGGTCGAACCAGCGGTCGTAGCCGGCTGTCAATATGTGCGCGTTTACCACTTCGCCGGGACGCAGCACATCATGGGGGCGACAATGCCGCCGGGGGTGTGCGCGCTGCCGCCGAACACGGTCGACCCGCGTCCGTTCCTTCGCGCGCAGCTCGTGGCGATGGACCGCTGGGTCCGCGACGAGACGGCGCCGCCGCCCTTCGCCCATCCCCGGCTCGTCGACCGGACGCTGGTGCCGATGCGCACGTGGCGGTTCCCGGGCATCCCGGGCGTGCAGAAGCCGGCCGGACCGGCACCGAAGCGGCGGTTCGACTACGGGCCGGAGTTCGCGCGCGGCGTGTTCGGCAAGGCGCTGCCCAGCGTGCTCGAGGGCGACTATCCGGTGCTCGCGCTGCAGGTGGACGGCGACGGCAACGAGATTGCCGGCCTGCGCGTGCCCGAGCAGGCGGTACCGATCGCCACCAGCATGGGCTGGGTGGTGCGCGGCGCCGCGTCCGGCACGCCGGGCGAACTGTGCTACCTCGACGACAGCATCGTGCCGTTCGTTCGGCGTGCGGACCAGCGTCGCGACTTCCGCGACCCACGTCCCTCCCTCGCCGAGCGCTACGGCACGCCGGATGCGTATGAGGCGAAGGCGAGCGCCGCGGCCGCGGCGCTCGCGCAGTCCGGTAACCTGTTGGAGGAAGATCTGTCGCGGCTCGCAGCACGGGCGGCTGCCGTCCGGTGGTGAGCCCGCGCGCCGCGGCGCCCCGCGCGCGCCGGTCTGCTCCACGGCCGTGTCGGGTCACGGGTTCGCCGTGACATCGCGCAAAACGCGTGCATTCGAGGCCGCCGCTCCGATGGTGATCGATCTGTGGACCGTGAACCGCCGAGCGGCGATGCGGTCATGGGGATGCGCATCCACGGCAAGCGTCCGCCCGATCCGGTCTTGCCGTCGCTGCGGCAGCCGGCAAAGAGGGTGTCCTACGCAAGATTGGGGGGAGCATGGCCACGGACATGGACACAGGCGTGGACCCTGACCCTTCATTCGTCGGGATGCGAGTCGATATGTGGTGTACTGGGCTGGCCGCCTGCCGTGCGGGCTGATCCGGTTCGCGGCGCAGCTGCGAACGCCGACGCGGCGGGCTGGGCGTTGCCCGACCGAGCTGGGGGAATTCGATGAACTGGCGCTTGCTTGCGGCTGCGTTCGGCGTGTGCGTGGGTCTGGTGACGGCTTGCTCTGAGGATGCCATGGCGGATTTGACGATCTTTTCGGCGGTACAGGGGCAGGTGACAAACGGTGGCCAACCGGTCGCCGGAGCCACCATCGAGCGCACCTGGCGCTGGATGTGGAAGAAGGAGGACGGCGCCGACTCCGTGATCACGGCCGCCGACGGTTCGTTCGCTTTCCCCGCGATCGCGCGGCGCTCGCTGTTCGGCGGCCTCATTCCGCACGAGCCCTTCGTCGAGCAGACGATGTTGATCAGGTTTCAGGGGCAGACGTTCAAGGCGTGGATGCTCGACAAGCGCAACTACGATACAAACGGGGAACTGGACGGACAGCCGATCCGATTGATCTGTCGATTGGAAGCGCCGTTTCAACGCCACGGCCGTGTCAGCGGCATCTGCGAAATTCGATGACTGGTACTGGAACCGTGAAATGTCCGAAAGTGCTCTGAGTCCCGAACAGGCCGCCGCCATCGCGAGCGGCGTCTACGCCATGCAGGAGCGATCGATCGAACGCATCCGCGAGCGCAACGCGCCAGTGTCGAGCTACGATCCTCTGCCCAGCGACGATTCCGGCTTCAGCGGATCGACGGGCCAGCGCTCCGAGGGGCGTTCGGGAAATGTTTTCTGGCACGAGCTTTCCGGATTCGGCTATGTCGCTCAGGGTACCGGTCGGCGCGCAGGCGAGCTGCTGCTGGCAACGCGAGGCACGGAATCCACGGCTGTCGCGCTTACCGATCTGAACTTCAGGTTCACCAGCGGCGAATAGGTATTTCAAACAATCTTTTCCGCAAGCCAGCACTGTATTTCCTGTTCCTCGAACAGACAACCGTGCGCCGCAAGGCGCGGACCCCCCCCCTCTCAGCGACGATGCAAGCGCGGCTTTGGCCCGAATCACCCTTCACCCGCCTCGCCTTGACGCCCTCACGCCATCAAGGGCCGAGCACGTCCGTCGGTTCTGCTGCGGAACCGTCGTCTTGCTCTCCGCTCACGCTGCGTAGTCGAGCGAGCACTCCCGCACCGCTGCGCGCGGCGGCGCCCGCGCGGCCAGGCCCAGGTGCGTGAGGATGCCCACGATCACCACCGGCTCTTCGATCGCGGCGACGATAGTCAACTGCCCACCGCACGCGCAGCGCTCCACGTGGATGTGGAACACGCGCTTCAGCAGCCGTGCCCAGCGCATCCGGGCCGCCTGGCCCTGTGTGTGCTCCTGCCCCGGTACGCCGTCCCTCCGCGCCGGCTGCGGGATCACCGCCCCACGCAGCTTCGCGTTCGGGGCGAGCACCCCGTGATCGCGGATCAGATGCAGCCGCGGGCGTGGCACCCGCACGGCCAGGCGTTGCATGACCTCCTGCGGGTGAAGGACGATGTGGGTGGTGCCATCGCGATACGGGCTTTTGAGCTTCAGCACCACCTGGCCCCTGGCGTTACGGCTCAGGCGTTCGTTGGCGCAGAGGCTCCTGCCCCCTCGGTGATCCGCCAGCAGGGGATAAACCGCGGCCTCGGGTCGCCCAGTTAGCGGCCCGGGCAATCCGCTCCACCCCCCGCGGCAAGCCTCGCGAGGGCGGCGGCGCGGCCCTCCTCAGGCAGTTTGGCCAACCGCCGGGCAGCGGCGTGGAAGCGCCCATGCTCGCCTCCGCACGCCGCCAGCAGGGCCTCGAAGGCGGGCACCTGCTGCGTGTACACCGCTACCGAGGCGAGGTGGGCGTTGCCCAGCGGCTGGGCGAACCAGCGGTCGTAGCCGGCGAATCCGCCCCAGTCACGCTTGAGCGCCTCGTAGCCAGCGCGCATCTCCGCGAACACGTGGGCCTTCGCTTCGCGCATGGCGGATGGCTCCAGCGCCTGCGCATACAGCGCAGCCAGACGGGCGCGGGTGCCCTCCACCAGCGCCACGAAGCCCTCGCGCCGCCGCCGCATGGCCTCGAAGTCCGCCAGCTCCCCGGCTGTTCCCTCGCGTTCAAGCCAGCGGCGCACGCCGTCCAGTTCCACCGCGGTGGCGAAGGACTCGTTGAAGGTGGAGTCGCCGGGCGCGTAGGCCACCTGGTGAGCCAACTCGTGGAACACCAGCCGAGCCACCTCGGCGCGCGGATAGTGCATGAAGGTGTTGAGCAGCGGATCGTCGAACCAGCCGAGGGTGGAGTAGGCAGGAACGCCGTAGACGAACACGTCGTGGCCCTGCCCCGCGAGCTGCCGCGCGAAGCGCTGCGCGGCGGCCTCTTCGAACCAGCCCTTGTAGGTGACGCAACCCGCCACCGGGAAGCACCACTGGCGCGGCTGCGCCGAGAACTCCGCCGCCGCGAACACGTTCCACACCACGTAGGGCCGCTTCAGGTCGGCGTAGCGGCGGTAGGAGCCATTGTCGGGCAGCGACAGCGCGCGGCTGGCGTACTCGCGCACCCCTCGGGCGGTCTTCAGCCTCGCGCGCAGCCCGGGGCCGGTGGCGGGATCGGCCAGCACCGTCTCCAGGGGGCGCGCGGCGGTTTGCACCTGCCATTGACCCAGTGCCGCTTGCCAGTAATAGCCCACCGTGGAGCAACCCGCCAACCCCGCGCATAGAGCCGCGGCGGCGATCCATCGCAAACCCAGGTACGGCCTCACGCAGCCTCCAGGCGCCCGGAGTGCAGAAACCGCGCCGCGCTGCGCGCCACCCGCGCGGACACCAGCAGGCCGAAATGATTGATGGGCAGCACCAGGCGCGCATCCAGGCCTTCCCAGCAGGTTTCCTCCAGAGCCACGGCACCGTCGCCGGCGCCCGGGAAGCGCGTCACCAGCCGGCCCGCGCCCACCCCCAGGGTTCCGGCGATCATGCCGATGAGCACCGGCTGGGAGGGACGGCGAGGCCCCCGTTCCAGTGCCTGCGCCAGGATGGGGCCCGCGAGCGCCCGGCCGCCGGGCAGCCTTGCGAGGGCCTGTGCCGCCCTGCTGCCGCGCACCGGCGAGCCCAGCATCAACAGGCGCTCCACCCGCAGCCCCGGGGTCACCTCCAGGGCACGCAACGCCACCAGGCCGCCGAGGCTGTGCCCCACCAGGCCGGTCACGGGCTCGCGCTCGTGCTTCAGGAAGGCGGCCAGCGCGGCCGCGTGGCCATCGAGGCTGCCACGCAGCGTGGGGTAGGAGAACACGCGGACGCGCAACCCGCTCGCGCGCAGCCGCCGCGCCAGCGGGGCGAGACTCCAGCCGGACAGCCAGAGGCCGTGGACAAGGACGACGCTATCGGTCATGGGGCAAAGGTACGCGTTTTCCCGCGCCCGCGGCGCTGCGCGGCGTCGCGGCGGCATGGGCGGTGCTGGCCAGCGCCTGGCGCCTATACTTAGCCAGGTCATGCCGTGGCCTGCCGAAGTCCTCGTCGCCGCCCCGCTCATCGTGCTGGCGGCCTACGTGCTGTTCGGCATATCGGGCTTCGGTTCGGCTCTGGTGTCCATCCCACTGCTGGCGCATTTCCTGCCGCTCACCACCGTGCTGCCGCTCATGGTGATGCTGGACTTCTCGGCAGCCTTCACCACGGCCTGGCGCAGCCGCCGTTCGGTGGACACGGGCGAGGCGCGCCGGGTGTTTCCCGCCATGCTGGCCGGCATCGCAGCCGGCGTACTGCTGCTGCGCAACCTGCCCGGCACGGCCATGCTGCTGGCGCTCGGGCTGTTCGTGGCGGGCTACGGGCTGGCGGGGCTGCTGCGCCGCGGCCGCGCCTTCCGGTTACCCGCGCTGGCGGCGCATCCCACGGGCCTGCTGGGCGGCTTGCTGGGAGCCCTGTTTGGCGTGGGCGGGCCCGTGTATGCGGTGTACTTCACCGGCCGCATTGCCGACAGCGCTCGGCGCCGCGCCACCCTTTCGGCGGTGTTCACGGTGAGCACCGGAGTGCGCATTGCTGCCTTCGTGACGGCCGGGCTGTTGGCCGAAACCCGCCTGCTGGCAAGCGCCGCGGCGCTGCTGCCGCTGATGCTCGCCGGCACCTGGATCGGCCAGCGCATTCACGGGCGCCTGAGCCCCGCCCACACGGGCCTGGTGGTGCATGGGCTGTTGCTGGCCAGCGGCGCCTCGCTCATGGCGCGCGCCGCGGGCCAGTTCTGAGTCCGGGGCGGGACTAGCTTACTTTCACGCGCCGCCAAGCTGACGAGAGCAGGTGCTCACCCCCAGGATCGAATACAGCGGGCAGAAGCGCAGCGTGGCCGTGATCAGCGGCACCACTCCCACCAGCCCGACAAAGCGGGCGTTGCCCTCCAACAGCCACAGCAGGCTGAGCAAGGCAAGGCCGGCAACGATGCGGATGGCGCGGTCGAGGGTTCCCACATTGGTCTTCATGGCGATCTCCTGATGGGGCAAGCGCGGAATGCCTGCCCGATGCGATGAGTATCCGCGCCACGCGGCGCAAAGTCCGTGACCCAGATCACGTACGCGGCGGCGCGCCCGCCACGCCGGCAGCCCGGCATCAGGCTGGCGCGGCGATCTCCCGCAGCCGCCGCGCATCCACGATTTCCACCTGCTCGCGCGACAGCGACACCAATCCGCGCTCGGCGAAGCTCTTCAGCAGCCGGCTGACGATCTCGCGCACGCTGCCCAGTTCGTCGGCCAGCGCCTGGTGGGTGATGCGGACGATCCGGCCCTTGCCCAGTAGCAACGCCGCCAGGCGCTGGTCCAGGCGCTGAAAGGCCACCGCCTCCACCAGCGCCATGAGCTCGGCCATGCGCTCGGCGAACAGGCCGAAGACATAGGCCCGGAACGGCTCGTGCCCGGCCAGCAGCGCCGTGAACGCCGCGGGCGGCAAGACCACGGCCACCACGGGGGACTCGGCCACGCCCCGCGCCCGGTAGGCCACCTGCCCCAGCAGGCAACTGGAGGTGAGGATGCAGGCCTCGCCGGGCACCACGCGGTAGAGCCGCAACTCGCGGCCGTTGGCACCGCATTTGGAGACGCGGACGGCGCCCCGCACCAGCAACGGAAACCCCTGGCAGGGGCTGTTCTCGTCGAACATCACCGTGCCTGCCTCGGCGCGCAGCACCTGGCAATCGGCCATCAGGCGCTCCAGGCCCGCGGCTGACAGCCCTTCCAGCGCGGGGTAGAGGGCACTCAGCCGCTCGCGGATGGCAGCATCGTCCATGGGCGGATTGTCGCGGCGGGGCTAACGGGCGGCAAGACCGCGTGCAATCCAGGCCACAACCCGCGCCCCGGGGCCAAATGGCGCTGCCCAAGCGCGTCCGCTAAGCTTTCGGGCATCACCAAGGAGAACACCATGCTGAAGCTGTGCGGCTTCCACATCAGCAACTATCACAACAAGGTGCGCATCGTGCTCCTCGAAAAGGGCATCGCCTTCGACGAAGAGGCCGTTTTTCCCTCGCAGAGGGAAGAGTTCCTCGCCCGCACGCCCCTTGGCAAGGTGCCTTTCCTTGAACTCTCCGACGGGCGCCGGCTCACCGAATCGAGCGTCATCTGCGAGTACCTGGAGGACGCCTTTCCCGGGACGCCGTTGCTGCCGGCAGACCCCTTCGAGCGGGCCAAGGTGCGCGAACTCGTGGCGTACCTCGAAGTGCACGTGGAACTGGTGGTGCGCCGGCTTTACGGCCAGCTGTTCTTCGGCCAGCCCGCCGACGAGGCGGAGCGCCAGGCGGTGGAGAAGGACCTGGCCAAGGGCCTGCGCGGGCTTGCGGCGCTGGTGAAGTTCTCGCCATACATTGCCGGCGGCCAGCTGACGCTCGCCGACTGTGCCGCGTTCGTGCACCTGCCCATCGTCTCGGCCGCCACCAAGGCCGCCTACGGCCGTGACTGGCTGGACGATCTCCCCCATTGGAGGGGCTATGTGAAGATGCTGGAGGAGCGGCCGGCATTCCGCCGCGTGAACGAAGACCGCAAGGCCGCCTTCGCCGCGCGCCGCAAGTAGACGGCGCCGGGGTGGCCGGCGTCGCTGCGTTTTGCGGTGACGCTGACGGCACCCCGCTGGCCGGCAACCGGCGCCGGTTCAGCGCAACGGCCGGAAGAACTCCCGCACCTCGTGGGCCAGCAGCTCGGGCTGCTCCAGCGCCGCGAAGTGGCCGCCCCGGGGCATCTCGGTCCAGCGGCGGATGTCGGTGAACATGCGGCTTGCCACCGAGCGCGGCGGACGCAGAATCTCGCGCGGAAACTGGGCGTAGCCCATGGGCACCTTCACGCCGCCGTCGGGGATGGGCCAGGGGCCGTGCATGCGGGCGTAATAGGGCCAGAAGCTCGACCCGATGGCGCCGGTGAACCAGTACAGGCTGATGTCGGCCAGCATGTCATCGCGGGAGATGGCATTCTCCGGCCGGCCGCCGCAATCGGACCATGCGCGGAATTTTTCACCGATCCACGCCGCCAGGCCGGCGGGCGAATCGGTCAGCCCGAAGGCCAGGGTCTGCGGCCGCGTGCCCTGAATCCACTGGTAACCGATCTCTTCCTTGAGCCACACGTCGAGCTCCGTCAGGAAGCGCCGCTCCTCTGGCGTGGGGTCGGCGAGCATTTTCGGATCGCGGCGCACGGGCAGCAGGTTGAGGTGGATGCCCGCCAGCAGTTGGGGGTGGGCGTGGGCCAGGCGCGCGGTGACGAAGGAACCCCAGTCCCCGCCCTGGGCGCCGAAGCGTGCATACCCCAGGGCAGCCATCAGCTCCGCGAAGCAGTCGGCCATGCGCTCCGCCGAGAAGCGCGGCTGCCCGGGCCGGAAAGACAGGCCGTAACCCGGCAGCGACGGCGCCACCACCGTAAAGGCATCGGCCGGATCGCCGCCAAAGCGCGCCGGGTCGGTGAGCTGCGAGATGAGCTCCAGGAACTCGAACACCGAACCCGGCCAGCCGTGGGAGAGCAGCAAGGGCAGCGGCGCGGGCCCCCGGCCAGGCACGTGCAGGAAGTGCAGATCGATGTGGTGCAGGGGCAGGGTGTACTGGGGCAAGGCATTGAGGCGAGCCTCCTGGGCGCGCCAGTCGAAGGACGTGCGCCAGTACTCCACCAACTCGGCCAGCCAGGACACATCGGTGCCGTAGGCCCAGGGCTCGCCGGGCGCCTGGTCGGGCAGGCGGGTACGGGCGAGACGCTCGCGCAGGTCGGCCAGGGCAGCGTCGGGTACCCGCAAGGTGAAGGGTGTCGGTGTTGAACTCACGCAGCGCTCCTCGAGCAATGCCAGCGGCAGGAAAAAACCCGTGAAGATTGTGGGCCGGTGGCGGCAGGCCCGTCCAATATGGTTGCGGCCACCCGGTGATCTGGCACGCGGCTCAACGCCGCTTGCGGGCGCCAGGCGCGGCCGCGGTTTCAGGCATAGCGGGCCATGAAGGCACGGTCGATGCGGTCTTTCCAGCACCACACCCAGGCACCCTCCATGTGAAAAGCGCCGCGGGAGGCGATGGCGTATCGGGAACCGGTGCTCATCAGCGCCAGCGCTTGCTGCTGGGGCAGGAATCGCCGGGGAGCGTGCCCCTCCAGCCCGCGCAACAGGTTGCCCGCCAGCACCGGACCCTGACGCACGGCGTACACGCCGGATTTGGGCACGCCACGGGGCATCAGCGCCGCCACGTCGCCCGCGGCAAACACCTTCGGGTGAGAAATGGACCGCAGCGTTGCATCCACCTGCACGAAGCCCTGCGCGTCGAGCGCCAGACCGCTGGTGCGCAGCCACCGGGGCGCCGCGGCGCCGGTGGCCCACAGGGCACAGTGGCAGGGCACCAGGCCGCCATCGCGAAGCTCCAGACCTTCGGCGGTGGCCCGCCCCACGGCAGCCCCCATGAGCAACCCGACGCCTGCACGCCGCAGCGCGGCCTCCACGCGCCGCCGTACCCCCAGCGCGTGATCGGGCAGGATGCAACCGCTCTGGCTGACCAGAGTCAAATCGCAAGGCCCGCCCTCCCCCGAATCGTGATCGAGCCGGTATCGAAGGGCAAAGGCCAGTTCCACCCCGCCAGCCCCACCGCCCACCACCGCAAGGCGCAGCGGCGTGGAACGCGCCCGCGCCAGCAAGGCCTCCCAGCCTTCGAGGAACAGGTTCACCGGCTTCACCGCCATACCGTGCTCGTGCGCGCCCTCGATGCGATCCACTGGCGGCGTGGATCCCACGTCCAGCGACAACCAATCCCACTCCATGCTGCTGCCATCTTCCAGCCGCGCAACGCGGGCGCCCGCATCCAGCGCCACCAGGGCGCCCTGGCGAAACACCACACGGCTGCGCGCGCACAGGCCCACGAGGTCGATGTGGCATTCGCGCCAAGAGTAATGGCCCGCCACCAGGCCGGGCAGCATGCCCGAGTAGGGCGTGTCGGTTGCGGGGCTCACCAGCACCACCTCGACGCCAGCCGGACAGGCGGGGCCCAACCGCCGGACCACTTCCACGTGGGCGTGGCCACCGCCCACCAGCAACACGCGCCTCACGCTCCGGCCCCGGCCCACAAGCCTTGCAGCAAAGCAATGGACCCGGGGCGCTGGCGCAGGCGGGCCAAGTCTTGCGGGCGATCCAGATCGTCTCGCGGCGCCAGTTCCACCACCCGCCAGCCCAGCGCCTCCATACGCTGGCGGGTGAGCGCGGCCACCCGCTCCGTGCCCCACGGCATGCGGTCGAACAGCGCCGGATCGTGGCGCTTCAGACCCAGCAGCCAGTAGCCGCCGTCGGTGGCGGGGCCCAGCACCGCATCCGCATCACTGGCCAGCGCGCTGGCGGCGATGCGGAAATCCGCCTCGCTTGCATCGGGCACGTCGGTGCCCGCCAACAGGGCAGCGCCGTGGTGATCGAGCGCCGCCCGAAACACCCGGTCCATGCGCGCACCCAGGTCGCCCTTGCCCTGGGACACAAGCGTCACGCCCAGTTGCCGCCGGCACAACTCGAAAAAGGGGTGTCTGGCATCCGGCGCACAACACAGCCTTACCTCGCCGATGCCCGCGGCGCAGGCCGTGGCGAGCATGCGCCGCGCCAGCCTCGCGGCCAGCACGGCCGCGGCGCCTTCGGTGAGCGGCGGCACGAGCCGCGTCTTCACCTGGCCGGGTTCGGGCGCCTTGGCAAACACGAGGATGGGAATGTCAGCAGCCATGGGCACGGTACTCTGCCGCCAGGCGGTCGGGATCGGCGCCCAGGAAGTAGCGCAGCCGCAGACGCCACATGAGCAGCACCGTGCGCCACAGGCCGTGGCGCTCCCAGCGGCGGCCCGAGGTGGTCACGCGCAACCGCAGGCAGGCGGGGCGGCCCATGGGCTTGAGGCTGCGCGACAGCGCGATGTCCTCCATGAGCGCCACGCGCGGGAATCCACCCGCCGCCTCGAAGACCTCGCGGCGTACGAACAGCGCCTGGTCACCCGTGGCAATGCCGGTCAGGCGCGAGCGCGTGTTCATCATGGCGGCGATCACCGGCAGCATGGGGTGGGTGCCGTGGATGCGCACGTCGAACCTGCCCCAGCACGCGCCCTCCTGCAGCGCGCGCCGCACGGCCTCGATGGCCCCCGGTGGCAACGTGGTGTCGGCGTGCAGGAACAGCAATGCGTCGCCCGCGGCCGCGGCCGCGCCAGCATTCATCTGCGCTGCCCGCCCGCGGGGCGACTCCACCAGACGGTCCACCAGCGGGGCGGCGATGGCGCGGGTGGCGTCGCTGCTGCCGCCGTCGGCCACGATGACCTCGTGCCCTTCGCGCCGCGCGGGCTGCAGCGCACCCAGCACGGCGGCAATGCCGCCGGCTTCGTGAAGGGTGGGCATGACGATGGAGAGGCGCACGGTCCGGGGCTCCAAGGCGGGGCGGTCGGGGCAGCTATCCCTGGGGCATTGTTCCAGAAAAGACCGGCCGCCGGTTACCATTGCCTTACAAGAGGGGAGAACGAGATGATTCCAGAGCGCATTGAAGTGAGCATCGCAGGCGGCCTCGAGTTTGCGCTGCCGCCCATGGCGCGGGTGCGCCAGAGGTTCGATCCGTCCCGGATCGAGGACATCGCCGGCGCGGTGCGCGCCCAGTTACGCCGGCCGGAGATCCGCGCCCAGGTGGTACCGGGGCAGACCATCGCCGTGGGCTGCGGTAGCCGCGGCATCGCAAACATCGGCCTGATCGCCCGTACGGTGGTGGAGGAGTTGCGCGCACTGGGCGCCCAGCCCTTCATTTTCCCCTGCATGGGCAGCCACGGCGCCGCCACGGCTGAAGGGCAGCGCAAGGTGCTCGAGAGCTACGGCATCACCGAAGAGGCCACGGGCGTTCCCATCCGCGCCTCCATGGACACGGTGATCACCGGCCACCTGGAGGACGGCACGCCGGTGCACATGGATCGGCACGCCGCCGAAGCGGATGCCATCGTGGTGATCAACCGCATCAAGCCGCACACTGGTTTTCGCGGCGCCACCGAGAGCGGCTTGACCAAGATGCTGGCCATCGGGATCGGCAAGATCGTGGGCGCGGCCGCCTATCACAGCCACGGCATGGACCGCTTCCCGGAGCTGCTGCCGAAGGTGCGCGACACGAATCTCGCCGCGCGCAACGTGCTGTTCGGCGTGGCCATCGTCGAGAACGCCTACGACCAGACGGCCCTGATCGAAGCGGTGCCGGCCCAAGCCATCGCCACCCGCGAGCCCGCCCTGCAGCAGCTGGCCCAGGCCAATCTGCCGCGGCTGTTCTTCGACGAAGTGGATGTGCTGGTGATCGAGGAAATGGGCAAGGACATCTCCGGCGCGGGCTTCGATCCCAATGTCACCGGCCGCAACCGCCGCAACGTGCAATGGGCGGCACGGCCCTTCGTGAAGAAGATCGTGGTGCTGGGCCTCACGCGCGCCTCTCACGGCAACGCCACCGGCATCGGCAGCGCCGACGTGATCACCCTTCGCCTCTACCGCGACCTGGACGTAGCCTCCACCTACGCCAACGTGATCACCGCCGCGAATCTCGATGGAGCGGCCATCCCCCTGATCATGAACACCGACCGCGAGGCCGTTGCCCTGGCCGTGAAGACCGTGGTGCGCGTCAAGCCGGCCGAATGCCGGGTGGTGCACATTCGCAACACGCTGCAGCTCTCCGAGATCGCGGTGTCGCAAGCCATGCTGGCGGAGGTGCGTGCCCAGCCGGAGCGTTTCGAGCTTCTGTCCGAAGCGCTTCCCCCGGCCTTCGACGCCCAGGGCAACCTCGAACGCATCGCCCACGCCGTGGAGGCGGCCGCCTGAGCGGCGGCGCAGCCTTCAGCGCAGCCCGCCTCCCTCCAGCGCCGCCGCCATGGGCGGGGCTTCAGCGAGTTGGCGAAAAGCCGGCGAAGACTCCACGGCGCTGCGAAAGGCGGACAGGGAAGGCCAGTCGGCGGAGGCGGTGCTGAAGCGCGCCAGGCTCGCGCGGCCGGCGGGTTCGTAGAGCAGCGAGATGCCGGCCAGCCACTGTGTCTCGCCAAGCTCGGCACGCACACTCAGCCGCCGCAGAAGGCTTACCTTGAAGCCCGTGGCGCAACCCTCCGACCAGCCGCCGTAGCGATACACCAGCTCGTCGGACAGCGCCTCGGGCAGCAAACGGCCGGGCGGCAGGGCCACGTACCACGCCAGCATGTGGTCCAGCATGCCGGGCAGGTCCAGCGCCGACACCGCCGCCTGACGACGCTCCACGAAGTTCTGCAAGGTGGCGAGCAGCGCATAGGCATTGACCGCCGGGGTCTCTCCCGCCCGGTCAGCGGATGAATCCACGGCTCACCTCGCGAAACACATCGGTGCCGGCGCGGTGCAGCCACTCGAAGGCCACCATCTCCCGAGACACCACCTCGACGCCGTGACAACGCATGCGCGCCAGGGCAAGCGCGCGATCGGAGGGCCGGCGCGAGCCCACGGCATCGGCCGCCACGAATACCTGGGTGCCGCGCGCCCTCAGGTCGAGCACGCTCTGCAGCACGCACACGTGCGCCTCGGTGCCGCACACCACGAGTTGCGGACGACGCCAGGCTGGATGGTCTTCGAAGCAGCCCTCCGCCACGCAGGAAAAATGCTGCTTCGTGCGCACCGCATCCTCCGGCAGCACGGCGGCGAGCTCCGGCGCGCAGGGGCCCAGGCCCTGGGGGTACTGCTCGGAGCACAGCACGGGCACACCCAGGCGCCGCGCCACCTGCACCAGCCAGATGCTGTTGGCCAGCACGCGCGCCCCGCCGTGAATGGCAGGCAGCAGGCGCGCCTGGAGATCGATGACCAGCAGGGCGGAGGTGTCGGCGCTCAGCAGCGCTGAGGTCATGGGGCGTTTCCCGGGGCGTCTAAAGCGAAGGCGGCAAGCATAGCGCGGCACTAGCGGGTATCGTTGAGCGCCCAGTCGTAGTCGAGGCTGTCGACCCGCAGCGCGCCTGCCCGGATGCGCGCGCGGTCCTCGGGAGAGTCGGCGAGCAAATCGGCGTGACGGGCCAGGAATTGCTCCACCGACCCGATCCCGCGATACCCCGAGGCGAAATCCTTCCGATACCACTCGAAGATCTTCGACACCGCGAGCCGCCCGTCCGCGAACCGGTTCCGCGACCGGTCGGACAGGAAGCGCCGGGTCTGCTCCTCGAGTTGCGCCTCGAGCCTCTCGCCGGCGTAGGCCTCCTCCCGCAGCATGGGGCATCCCACCGAAGCGCAATTGACGGCGAAGTGAATCCGCGGTTCGTCGAACACGCCCGGCGCGCGGATCATGTCGTGCTCAATGCCGTCCAGGCTCGCGGGTCTGCCCAAAAGCGTGAAGAAACGGTCCTTCCACGGGTTGCCGAACACGGTGCCGAAATCGCGAATCGATGCCAGCTCCGGGTAGCGGGTGAGGACTTTCTGGATGGTGAAGGCGTTGTAGGCGTTGATCAGAAACGCGAGCTGCTCGGACTTGCTCCACGCCGCATACTGCCCCGGCTTCACGGCCGACAGCGCCTCCAGGTAGCCCTTCAGCGCCGCGCGGTCCCGGGCGAGGGCGGCGTAGCGCACCCTCGATGCCTTGCCGCCATCCAGCACCACCACGTGCTTCTGCAGCAACACTGTCCACGCGGCGTGGGTGTGGTCGAAAGCGCGCACAGGCAGCGCGGCCATGGCGAGCGCGATGGCGATCAGCAGCCTTGCCATCGTCGCGGCACGCATCCAGCGCTCAGCCGCGCATCCAGGCGTGGTAGCGCTCAAGCCACTTCAGCGCTCCGGCCGGCGCGTGGGCGCGCTTCCAGTTACCCGCCACGAACTTGTTCGCCTCGGCGAGCGTGGGATAGACGTGGATCGTTCCCAGAATGCGGTTCAAGCCAATGCCGTTTTTCATGGCCGTGACAAACTCGGTGATCAGGTCTCCGGCATGCTCACCCACGATGGTGGCGCCGAGGATGCGGTCCTTGCCCGGCACCGTGAGCACCTTCACGAAGCCGTGCGCTTCGCCGTCGGCGATGGCGCGGTCGAGGCCATCCATGCCATACACCGTCACCTCGTGGGCGATGCCCTTCTCCTTCGCCTCGGTCTCGTTCAGCCCGACCCGCGCCACTTCCGGCTCGGTGAAGGTGGCCCAGGGGATCACGGAAAAATCGGCGCGGAAGCGGTGCCACGTCCCGAACAGCGCATTCACCGCCGCGTACCAGGCGGTGTGTGAAGCCGTGTGCGTGAACTGCCAGGGCCCCGCCACGTCGCCGCAGGCGTAGATGTTCGGGTACTTCGTCGCCATGAACGGGTTCACCTCCACGGCGCGGTTGGCCGACACCGGGATACCCAGCGCCTCGAGCCCATAGCCCGTGGTGTTGGCCACACGCCCCACGGCGCACAACAGCAGGTCGAAGCCCATGCGCACTTCACGACCGTCGTGCTCGGCCACCATCACCTTGTCGTCACCCTCGCGCTCGAAGCGCAGCGCCCGGTGGCCGGTGCGTACGTCCACACCCTCCTGCCGGAAGCGTTGGGCCACCAGTTCCGACACCTCGGGGTCCTCGCGCATCATCAGCCGCGGCTGCATTTCCACCTGGGTCACCCGCGAGCCCAGCCGGGCGAAGCACTGCGCCAGTTCGCAGCCCACGGGCCCTCCGCCCAGCACCAGCAGGCGCTGGGGCAAGCTGCGCAATCCCCACAGCGTTTCGGAGGTGAGATAGCCCGTGTCCTCGATGCCGGGGATGGCCGGGACGAAGGGGCGCGCACCCGCTGCCACCACGATGCCGCGGGAGGACAATCGCCGCGTGCCCGCGGCAGTGCTCACTTCCACCTCCCAGGGAGAGACGATCCTCGCCTCCCCCTGCATGCATTCCACGCCCAACGCGCTGTAGCGCTCCACCGAATCGTGCGGCTCGATGGCACGGATCACACACTGCACCCGATCCATCACGTCGGCGAGGTCGAACTCGGCACTGGCCGATCGAATGCCGAACTCCTGCGAGCGCCGGATGTGGGACAGCAGCCTGGCCGAGCGGATCAGCGCCTTGGAAGGCACGCAACCAGTGTAGAGGCAGTCGCCGCCCATGCGGTGCTTCTCGATCAGCGTCACGCGCGCCCTCAGCGCCGCGGCGATGTAGGCCGACACCAGGCCCGCGGAACCCGCGCCAATCACCACCAGGTTGCGATCGAAGCGCGCCGGCTTGCTCCAGCCCGCATACACCCGACGAGCACGCACCGCCTCCACGAGCCTCCTGGCCAGCAGGGGAAATACGCCGAGCGCCGCAAAAGAGGCGAGCAAACCCGGCGAGAAGATGCCCTCCATGGACTCGAGCTTCGCAAGCTGGGTGCCGGCGTTCACGTACACCACCGTGCCGGCCAGCATGCCGGCCTGGCTCACCCAATAGAAGGTGCGTGTCTTCATGGGCGTGAGGCCCATGAGGACATTGATGGCGAAAAATGGAAAGGCTGGCACGAGGCGCAGGGTGAAAAGGTAGAACGCCCCCTCCCTCTCCATGCCCGCGTTGATGGCACGCAGCCGCTCGCCGAAGCGCCCGTGCACGGCCTCGCGCAACAGAAAGCGGCTCACGAGGAAGGCGGCGGTGGCGCCAAGCGTGGAGGCGAAGCTCACCAATATCGTGCCCCACAGCAGCCCGAACATGGCGCCGCCCGCCAGGGTCATAAGCGCCGCGCCGGGCAGGGACAAGGCCGTGACGGCCACGTAGATCGCGAAGTACGACGAGGCAGCCAGCCAGGGACGGGCGGCGCGCCATTGCTCCAGGGCAGCCTGCTGCTGGCGCAGATGGTCGAGACTGAGGAACGGACTCGCGTCAAAGGCCAGGAGCGCACCCGCGACCAGGACGAGTACGGCGAGCACTGCAATCCGGCTGCGGGTCATCGGGTGGGTCACGGGTCAGGCAGGAGACGACCCGGCAGCGTAGTCGAGGCCGGCTCGGGCCCTGGGTCGCTGCTGCGCAATTGGCAGCCGCTCGCCCGAGATCCCGGGGGCGGAGGCCATCGCCCCGGAAAGGGCCGGCGTGCCGGGCGTGTGCTGCCGGGGGCGTGCGCGGGAGGAATATCAGTCGGCCGCGCCAGGCGCCTTGACCGGCCGCGCCGTGTGGGTGAGCGACCCGGCGGGCGGTAGCTCGTCGCACACCGGACGCGAGCCCGAGTAGGCCACGCGGTCCGGACTGTGAACGTTTTGCAGATACTGCTTCTGCAGGGCATAGGCTTCTAGCTCGCGCTGATACCAACGCTCGCAGGCGGCCATGGCCGCCAGTTCGTGCCCCACCTCCTGAAGGTAGTGCACGATCTCGTGCAGCAGGATGGAGCGGTGGAACAGGTTGGTCTCGGGCCGCAGGTCTTCGGCGATGAGGATGCCCCGGGTGGGTTCGTACATGGCGGACACCCCGCAGCGGCTGCCCTCCGGGCATGCCAGGGCTTCCAGTTCGGGACGCGGCATGCGGCTCACCATGGGCAGGGCGGCCGGCTTGCGGTACTTCGACATGCGCACGGCCGTGCGCAACAGGTGGTCGGTGAGTTCCCGGAGGTCTTCGATGGGGCCGGTATCGCGAGGGTTGTCGTACTCCGTGCTGCCCTCATCGCGATAGGTGCCATAGCCGCCCGTGGACGGGGGGGACGTGCGCGCCGCTTCGGCGACGACACCGTGGAGCGCGCCAGCCGCGACTACAACGCAAATGCAGCGTCTCAGCATGGTCGAGACCTTTCCTGCAACTGGCGCGCGAAAGCTGGCGCCGGATTGATGCGGTTACCTTCCAGGACGGGTGAAGCTTCGCAAGCACCCCTGCCGCAGCCGGGCCGGATGGGCGCCGGTGCAACCAGAACGCTCGCGCCAGCGGCCTGCACTGCCGCGAGGCGCCGCCGGTCGGACATTCCCCAAGCCGGTGCGCCGGACTGGCGACCCCTGCCGTCCCACTTGCTGCGCCTAGTCGAAAGCACGAAGCAGGCCACGGACAGCACCCCTCGCCCTGCAGCGCGTTCAGGCATCGGAGCCTTGTGCCGCACGGCCCTTTTCGGGGCGCGCGAACTTGCGGTCCAGTTCGGCGGTACGGGCGTCGCCCCGAGTGCGCTGCTCGTCGTTGAGCAGCCCGGCCACCTCCTGTAGCAAGCGGCTGTTTTCGGCGGCCTCCTCGGTGTCCTCTTCCGTAAACCGCAGCGCCGCCACGGCATACCAAGCATAGGCTTCCACCGGGTCGGCCTTGGTGCCGAGGCCCCGGTGCACCAGCCGCCCGACGCTGTGCATGCTGAGCGCATGACCCCGCGCCGCGCCGATCTGGTACCAGCGCATGGCTTCCTCGTAGCTCACGGCCGTACCCTGCCCCTGCTCGGAGAGATTGCCGATGTTCCAGTGCGCCAGCGCGTCACCCTCGCGGGCGGCTTCCTGGTACCAGGCGAGCGCATTCTCGTAGCTCTGCGGCACGCCATGGCCGTTTTCGTACAGGTCGCCCACGGCATTCATGGCCCAGGCGTTGCCCCGCTCGGCGGCGCGCATCCACCACTTGAAGGCTTCTTCGTAGTCGCGGGATACGCCGTGCCCATTGGCGTAGAGAAGGCCAACGTTGTTCATGGCCGGGGTATAGCCCGAACGCGCGGCGTGCTTCCACCACAACATGGCTTCCTTGAAATCCTGCTGCACGCCGCCCTGGCCGCGCGCGTAGAGCCAGCCGATGTTGGTGGCAGCCTTGGGATCGGAACGATCCATCAGCTTGGACAGTTTTTTTCCGTCCAGGTACTCGGCCCCCTCCTCGGGAATGGTGAAGGTTTCTTCCTGGGGCGCGGCGAAACCCTGCGCAGACCACAGGCAGGCAGCGGCTGACAGGACGATCATCTTCAACTTCAAGGACATGACGGAATCTCCCAAGGTGGCGTGCGCCGGAACAACTGCGCCGACGGATACCCCGTCATAATCGCAGGAAGCGCTGGGACAGCGCAGGCCGGCGCCGAGTTCAGACCAGAAAATCTTCCAGGTCGCGCAGCAGCAACTCCGGGGCTTCTTCGGGAATAAAATGCCCGCAGGGCAGGCTGTGGCCGCGCACATCGTCGGCCTTTTGCCGCCACGTGGCCAGCACGTCGAACAACGCGTCCATCTTGCCGGCCTTGCCCCAGATGGCGAGCACCGGGCAGCGCACCCGGCCGGCAAGATCGGCCTCATCGTCGGCGAAGTCGCGCGTGGCCGCAGCGCGGTAATCCTCCAGCCCTGCCCGGATGGTGCCGGGCAGGCGGAATACGCGCAGGTACTCCTGGAAGGCCGCCTCTTCGATGGCACCAGCCTCCGAGGATAGCGCCCGGAACATAAAGCGCAGGAAGGGCTCGCTCGAGGCCTGAATCATCACCTCGGGCAGGTCGGGGACCTGGAAGAAGAACCAGTGCCAGTAGGCCGCCGCCAGCTCCCGGCCGGTATCGCGGAACACCGTGTGGGTGGGCACGATGTCGAGGACGCACAGCTTTGTGACGGCCTCGGGCTGGTCGAGGGCCAGGCGGTGGGAGACGCGGGCACCGCGGTCGTGCCCCACCACCGCGTAGCGCCCGTGGCCCAGCGCCGTCATCAGCTCGTGGATGTCGCGCGCCATGGTCTTCTTGTCGTAGCCGTCGCGGGGCTTGTCGGAGTCGCCGTAGCCGCGCAGGTCGGGCACCACCACGCTGAAGCGCCGCGCGAGCTGCGGCGCCACCTTGCGCCACATGATCCCGCTCTGCGGGTAGCCGTGCAGCAGCACCAGCGCCGGCCCCTCCCCGGCTGTCCAGGCGTGCAGGCGTACGCCGTTGGCGCGCACGAAGCGCGCGGTGAATCCAAGCATGAAGTGTTGATCGGCCATGTCAGCGACTCTTGAGCCAGCTTTCGAGCCTCGCCACACCCTCGGCAAGCACCTCGATCGGCTTGGGGTAGGAAAAACGCACGTGGGCTGCGGCCCTGTGGCTGCCGAAGTCCAGACCGGGGGCGATGGCCACCCCGGCCTGCTCCAGCGCATCGAGGCAGAAGCGGTAGCTGTCGCCGGTGAAGCGCTCGCAGTTAGCGTAGATGTAGAACGCGCCCTCGGGCTCCAGGGGAATTTGGAACCCGAGGCGCCGCAATTGCGGCAGCAGGAAGTCGCGCTGGGCGCGAAAGGCCTCGCGGCGCTGTTCGTGCACCGCCACCGCCTCGGGAAAGAAGGCCGCGATGGCCGCCTCCTGGGCGATGTCCGACGCGGAGATGAAGAGATTCTGGGCAAGCTTCTCCACGTCCGGAGCGAACGCCTCGGGCATCACCATCCAGCCCAGCCGCCACCCGGTCATGCCGAAATACTTGGAAAAGCTGTTGATCACAAAGGCGTCGTCGGCGAATTCGAGCACCGTCCGGTCGCTGCCGGAATAGGTCAGGCCGTGATAGATCTCGTCAACGATGAGCGTGCCACCTCGCGCCCTTACCTCGGCATGGATCGCCTGGAGTTCGTCGAAGGGCACGCTGGTACCGGTGGGGTTGGAGGGATTGGCCAGCATCACCGCGCGGGTGCGCGGCCCCCAGTGGGCCCGCACCAGCGCGGCGGTGAGCTGGTAGGCGGTGTCCGGCCCCACGGGAACACCCACCGCCCGCCCCTCCATGGCGCGCACGAAGTGCCGGTTGCAGGGGTAACCTGGATCGGCCATCAGCACCTCGTCGCCCGGAGACAGCAACACACCCATGGTCATGAGCAGCGCACCGGAAGAGCCGGGCATCACGCCCACTCGGCCAGCAGGTACCGTCACGCGATAGCGCTCGCCGTACCAGTGCGCAATGGCCTCGCGTAACCGCGCCTTTCCCAACGCGCCCGTGTAGCGGACGCGGCCGGAGCGGATGGCGCGGATGCCGGCCTCGGCGATGGGCTCGGCGGCGGGGGCTTCAGGCTCGCCCACCACCAGGTTCACCACTGAGCGGCCCGCCGCCTCCATTGCCTGAGCGCGGGTGACCAGCGACACCACGTGGAATGGCTCGATTTCGTCCATGCGCGCGGCATGGCGCAGGCGGTTCAGGATCTCGGGCGAGTTCATGGTGAAGCCACAGGCCTCCGGAAAACGAGCGCGCAAGCCTAGGCACGCTCCGCCAGGCTTGCAACCGTGCCCTCCATGCGGCTGGCGTCCACACACCTTGCCATGTTTAGTGGGAATCCATTAAGGTAAACACGCGACGCGGCGCCCGATCAGGGGCTTGTTGCAGCGCGTCACCGTATTGATGTTTAGTGATTTTGTTGCGGTGCACGGCGATCGCCGAGCCTGCAAGTGCGGTGGCGGGAGTGTCCAATAACGTGAAGGAGGAGCAAGTCATGAGGAAGATTTACGGCGGAACCGGCGCCCTGGTGGCGGCCGCGATGTTCGCGGCCGCGAACCCGGCCTTCGCGCAATCCAAAACCATCACCCTGTGCTGGGCCGCGTGGGACCCTGCCAACGCGCTGGTGGAACTGTCCAAGGACTTCACCGCCAAGAGCGGCGTCCAGATGAAGTTCGAGTTCGTGCCATGGCCGAATTTCGCCGACCGCATGCTCAACGAGCTCAATTCCAAGGGTAAGTTGTGCGACCTGATGATCGGCGACAGCCAGTGGATCGGCGGCTCGGCGGAGAACGGCCACTATGTGAAGCTCAATGATTTCTTCGACAAGAACGGCATCAAGATGTCGGACTTCGCGCCCGCCACCGTGTATGCCTATTCCACCTGGCCCAAGGGCTCGCCCAACTACTGGGCCCTGCCGGCCATGGGCGACGCCAACGGCTGGGTGTACCGCAAGGACTGGTTCGCCAAGCCCGAGCTGCAGGCGGAGTTCAAGAAGAAGCACAACCGCGACCTGGCCGCGCCCAAGACCTGGAAAGAGCTCAAGGAAGTGGCCGAGTTCTTCCAGGGTCGCACCATCGACGGCAAGAAGGTCTACGGCGCCGCCATCTTCACCGAGCGCGGCTCCGAGGGCATCACCATGGGCGCCACCTCGGCGCTGTATTCCTGGGGCTTCAAGTACGACGACCCGAAGAAGCCCTATTCCATGGAAGGCTTCGTCAACTCGAAGGATGCCGCGGAGGGCCTGGAGTTCTACAAGGCGCTCTACAAGTGCTGCACGCCGCCCGGCTACACCAACGCCTACATGCAGGAGGGCCTGGACGCCTTCAAGTCCGGCCAGGTGGCCATGATGATGAACTGGTTCGCCTTCTTCCCCGGCCTGTACAAGGACGAGAAGGTGGGCGGCGAGCGCATCGGCTTCTTCGTGAATCCCGGCCAGAAGGTGGAGGCCTCCACGCTGGGCGGCCAGGGCATCTCGGTGGTGTCCTACTCGCCCAACAAGGACGCGGCGCTGCAGTACATCAAGTGGTTCGCGCAGCCCGACATCCAGAAGAAGTGGTGGGCCCTGGGTGGCTACTCTTGCCACAAGTCGGTGCTGGGTGATCCCGGCTTTGCCAAGACCGCACCCTTCGCCGCCGACTTCCTCAAGGCCATGAACGGCGTGCAGGACTTCTGGCAGGAGCCCGCCTACGCGCAGTTGCTGCAGGCCATGCAGAAGCGCCTCCACGACTACGTGGTGGCCGACAAGGGTACCGCCAAGGAGGCCCTCGACGCGCTCATCAAGGACTGGCAGAAGGTCTTCAAGGAAGAAGGCAAGCTGAAGTAAGCCAGTGACTGTAGGGGAGGCGCGCGGCGCCTCCCCCGCAGCCTCCCCGCACGCACCATGCAACCTGCCGCCAAATCGTCCTTCGCCGAACGCGCAGCCACCGCCACGCCCGAGCCGCTTGCGCGCGCCGTGCGCGGGCTGTCCGACCGGGCCATCGCCTGGCTGTTCATCTCGCCCACCATGGCGCTGCTGCTGGCGATTAACATCTTTCCGCTGATCTGGACGATCCGCCTGTCGTTCACCAACTACCGGGCGAACCGGCCCAATGCCGAAGTCGTCGGGGTGGGCATCGACCACTTCGCGGACATCCTCACCGATCCAGACGTGTGGGCCTCCATGCAGGCCACCGCGCACTTCGTGTTCTGGACCATCCTGCTGCAAACCCTGCTGGGCTTTGCCCTGGCCTGGTTCGTGGACCGGCGCTTCCGCGGCCATGGCTTCTGGACCACGGCCATCCTCATTCCCATGATGCTCTCGCCCGCGGTGGTGGGTAATTTCTGGGCGTTTCTCTACCAGCCGCAGATCGGGCTGTTCAACTACGTGGTGTCGTTCTTCACCGGCCTAGATCCTTCGTCCTTCGAAATGATCGGTTCGGTGAAGCTTGCGCCCTGGGCCATCGTGCTGGTGGACACCTGGATGTGGACGCCCTACGTGATGCTCATCTGCCTGGCTGGCCTGCGCTCCATCCCCGACTACATCTACGAGGCCGCCGAGGTGGACCGCGCCTCCAAGTGGCGCCAGTTCTGGACCATCACCCTGCCCATGGCGCTGCCCTTCATCATGCTGGCGGTGCTGTTCCGCGGCATCGAGAACTTCAAGATGTTCGACCTGGTTAACCTGCTCACCAACGGCGGACCGGGTTCCACCACCGAGGTGGCCTCCATCACCCTCAAGCGCGAGGCCTTCGAGAAGTGGCGCACGGGTTACTCGTCGGCCTTTGCCATCATCCTGTTCGTCACCGTCTTCGGCCTCGCCAACATCTATGTGAAGGCGCTCAACCGGGTGAAAAGCCGATGAGCCGCGGCATCTCCCACGCCCACTCCATCGTGGAGCCAGGCCCGCTGTCGCGGCGCATCGCGGCGGCGGTGGTGGTGGTGTACGCGCTGGTGGCCATGGTGCCGCTGGCGTGGATATTCCTCACCTCCATCAAGACCCCGCCAGACTCCATCAGCTACCCGCCCAAGGTGGTTTTCAAGCCGTCCCTGGAGGGCTACTGCAACCTGTTCACCACCCGCTCGCGCCAGACCCAGGACTACATCGACACCCTGCCGCCGCCCTCGGGCACCTGCGAGCGCATCACACGCGAGCGCAACATGGTGGTGGTAGGTCCTTCCAACTATGCGCCGCGCTTCGTCAACTCGCTGGTGATCGCCTTCGGCTCCACGGCACTGTCGATCCTGCTGGGCACCACCGCGGCCTACGCCTTCTCGCGCTTCAAGGTGCCGCTGCGCGATGATCTGATGTTCTTCATCCTGTCCACCCGCATGATGCCGCCCATCGCCGTGGCCATCCCCATCTTCCTCATGTACCGCGAGCTGGGCCTGTCCGACACGCGCCTGGGCATGATCCTGCTGTACACGGCGGTGAACGTGTCGCTGGCGGTGTGGCTGCTCAAGGGCTTCATCGACGAAATTCCGCGCGAATACGAGGAAGCCGCCATGGTGGACGGCTACACGCGCCTGCAAGCATTTTTCAGGGTGGTGCTGCCCCAGGCCGCCACGGGCATCGTGGCGACCGCCATCTTCTGCCTGATCTTCGCCTGGAACGAGTACGCCTTCGCGGTGCTGCTCACCTCCGGCGAGGCGCAGACCGCGCCGCCCTTCATCCCCACCATCATCGGCGAGGGCGGCCAGGACTGGCCGGCGGTGGCGGCGGGCACCACGCTGTTCCTGGTGCCCATCCTGGTGTTCACCGTGCTGCTGCGCAAGCAACTGCTGCGCGGCATCACCTTCGGCGCGGTACGCAAGTGAGCGGCGAGCGCCGCCGCGCCTGGCCGCGCTGGCTGCGCCGCGGTCCCATGGAGGCCGTGGCCACCGCGCTCATCGCCGCGGGCGTGTTCATGCTGCTGCAACCCTTCGCGCTGTGGCTGTACACCTGGTCCTTCGTCACCACGCTCACCGGCACGGCCATGTTCGTGGTGGTGTCCAAGTTTCCCGACTGAGCCATGGCCGAGATCCGCGTCCACAAACTCCACAAGGCCTTCGGCGCCTTCACGGCGGTGCGCGAGTCCACCTTCACGGTGGCGGACGGCCAGTTCTTCTGCCTGCTGGGACCCTCGGGCTGCGGCAAGACCACCACACTGCGCATGATCGCCGGCCTGGAGCTGCCCACCTCGGGCACCATTCTGCTGGGCGGCGAGGACGTCACCTTCAAGCAGGCCTCGGGGCGCGACATCGCCTTCGTGTTCCAGTTGTTTGCGCTCTACCCGCACATGAACGTGCGCGCCAACATCGCCTACCCGCTGCGCGCCCAGGGCATGGCGCGCGCCGAGGTGCGGCGGCGGGTGGAGGAGGCAGCACACACCTTGCGCATCGGCCACCTGCTGGACAAACCCGTCTCCGGCCTGTCCAGCGGCGACCGCCAGCGCGTGGCCCTGGGGCGTGCCATCGTGCGCGAGCCGCTCGCCTTCCTCATGGACGAGCCCCTGGGCGCCCTGGACGCGGAGTTTCGCGAGCTCATGTGCGGCGAGCTGCGCGGGCTTCACGACCGTCTCGGCGCCACCACTGTGTACGTCACCCACGATCAGCTGGAGGCCATGTCCATGGCCGACGCCATCGCGGTGATGAACCAGGGCGTCATCGAGCAGCTCGGCGCGCCGCAAGAGATCTACGACCGCCCCGCGAGCCTGTTCGTGGCCGATTTCATCGGCTCGCCATCCATGAACCTGCTGCCCTTCTCGGGCCGCCTGGCGCGCGGCGCCCGCGCGGTGCAGCTCGAAAACGCCGAGCTGGCGGTTCCGGAGCTGCGGGAAGATGGCGCCGAAGGCGAACTGGTGCTGGGCGTGCGGCCCGAGCACGTGCGCTTCGACGACGCCTCGCGGCTGCGCGCCACGGTGGTGGAGACCGAGTACCTCGGCACCACCCAGATCGCCACCCTGACCACCGCCGGGGGCGCGAGCCTCAAGGCGCGCCTGCCCTCCGCCTTGCCGGTGCGCCCGGGCGAGCAGGTGGGGCTTGCCTTGCGCGGCGAGCGCCTGTCGCTGTTCGAGCGTGCCTCCGGCCGGGCGCTGCGCACCAGCCTGCACGATGCAGAGGCGGCCCGTGGCTGAGGTGCTGCTGAGCGGCGTATCCAAGCGCTTCGGCGACACCGAGGCGGTGAGTGGTCTCGACCTGCGCGCCGGCGATGGCGAATTCACGGTGCTGCTCGGCCCCACCGGGGCGGGCAAGACCACCACCCTGCGGCTGGTGGCCGGCCTGGAGAAGCCCGACGCCGGGCGCATCCACATCGGCGGGCGCGACGTCACCGCCACCGCACCGGCACCGCGCGATGTGTCCTTCGTGTTCCAGCAATACTCCCTCTACCCGCACCTGAGCGTGTACGACAATCTCGCCTTCCCGCTGCGCGCGCCTGCGCGCCGGTTGCCCGAGGCGCAAATCCGCGCCCGCGTGGAGCAGGTGGCGGAGCTGCTGCGCATCGGCGACAAGCTCGCCAACCGCGCCACCCAGCTCTCGGGCGGGCAGATGCAGCGCGTGGCCATCGGCCGGGCCTTGGTGAGACGGCCCAACGTCTACCTCATGGACGAGCCGCTGTCCTCGCTCGATTCCAAGCTGCGCGCCGAACTGCGCGTGGAACTCAAACGCATCCAGCGCAACACCGGCGCCACGCTGCTGTACGTCACCCACGATCAGGCCGAGGCGCTCACCATGGCCACACGCATCGGCGTGCTCGACCGCGGCCGGCTGGTGCAACTGGGCGCGCCGCGCGATATCTACGAAGACCCGGTGAACACCTACGTAGCCACACGCCTGGGCAGTCCGGGCATCAACCTCGTGCCGCGCAGCCTGTTTCCGGGCGTGGCGGCGCCCGCCGCCACCGTCACCATCGGCGTGCGCACCGAGCACCTGCGGGTGCAGCGCGATCCCGCCGGCAGCGGCCGCGTGGCGCGCATCGAACACCTGGGCGACCAGAACCACCTGCACGTCACCCTTGCCGACGCCACGGTAGTGGTGCTGGCCGACCCGGATGCGCCGCTGGCGGTGGGTGACGCCGTGGCGCTGCAACTGCAATCCCCGTTGTTTTTCGGCGCCGACGGCAACCGGCTGCGCCACTGACCCCCTGGCCCTCGTCATGGAACAACACGCTCTGCGCCATCTGATCCACTCGGTCGCCTCGGCAGTCATCGCCCACGCCGAACAACTCACCGCCCTCGACCAGGCCATCGGCGATGGCGACCACGGCATCAACATGAAGCGCGGTTGCGAAGCCGTGCTCGCCGACCTCGACCGCCTCGCGGCCCATGCCTTGCCGGCGGCGCTCAAGGCCACCGGTACCGTGCTGGTGATGAAGGTGGGCGGCGCCTCCGGACCGTTGTACGGCACGCTGTTCATGACCATGGGTAAGGAATTGCCCGAGGCGCCCAGCCATGCCGACGTGGTGCGCGCTTTCGGTGCCGCCATCGAGGCGGTCAGGAAACTCGGTAAATCCGATGCGGGTCAGAAAACCCTGCTCGATGTGCTGCTCCCGGTGCATGCCGAACTGGCCGCCGGCGCGCAGGATTTCGCCACCCGCCTGCCAAGGCGCGCTGCCGAGGCCGCCGAGGCCACGGTGCCCATGAAGGCCATCCGCGGCCGCGCCTCGTTCCTGGGCGAGCGCTCCATCGGGCACATGGACCCCGGGGCGCGCTCGGCCGCCTTGATGGTGGCGGCGCTGTGCGCCGCGCTGGCGCCGGAGGACAAGCCATGAGCAATGTCGGGATCGTGATCGTGTCGCACTCGCCCAAGGTGGCCGAGGGTGCCGCCGACATGGTGCGGCAGATGGTGGGCGACTCGGTGCCGCTGGCCTGGACCGGCGGTAACCCCGAAGGCGGTCTGGGCACGGACGTGGCGCGTATCCTCGAAGCCATCGACCACGCCTGGTCCGAGGCCGGGGTGGCCATCCTGGTGGACCTTGGCGGCGCCGAAACCAACAGCGAAATGGCCGTCGAGATGCTCGACGATATCCGGCGCAGCCGGGTGGTGGTGTGCGAAGCGCCGGTGGTGGAGGGGGCGGTGATCGCCGCCACCGAGGCCTCCGGCGGATCGCCGCTGGCCGACGTGCGGCGCGTGGCCGAGGAACTGTCCCCCGCCTGAGGCAGGGCGTACCGCCCCCAGCAACCAACGCCAGGAAACGGAATCATCGATGAACGACACGCCCCTCACCGGCTCGGCACTGCTCACTAATGCAGTGGGCCTGCACGCGCGGCCCTCGGTCAAGCTCACCCAGCTCGCCAAGAAGTTCGCGGCGCGAGTGGAGTTCGCCCTCGACCCGGCGGGCCCGTGGTTCGACGCCAAGAGCCCCGTGCAGGTGATGCGGGCCAAGGCCCCGCGCGGCGCCACGCTGCATTTCCGCTGCCAGGGCGACGGCGCCGCCGAGGCGCTGAAGGCCATGCTCGCGCTGGTGGAGCGGCACTTCGACGAGCCTCGGGCCGAGGATGCCACCATTGATGGCCGAGCTTCGTCTTGAAGGCCGCAGCGCCGCCCCGGGCATGGCCCTGGGCGAGCTGGTGCGGCTGAGGCGCGCAACCGCCGCGCGCACCGCCTCGGACGATCCAGCCCAGGAGGCGCGAGCCCTGCGCGCCGCCATGGCCGCCGCACTGGCCGACCTGGCCGCGCTGCTGGCGGGCGCCGATGCCGAGGGCGGCGCCATCCTCGAATTCCAGGTGGCCATGCTGGAAGACGACCTGCTGGCCGCGCCCGCCCTGGGCGCCATCGCCGCGGGCCGGTCCGCGCACGAGGCCTGGAGCGAAGCCCTGGAGGCGGAGGCAGCGGGCTACGAAAGCGCCGATGACGAATACTTCCGCGCCCGGGCCGCCGACCTGCGCGATATTCGCGATCGCGTGCTGGCGCACCTCTGCGGCACCGCCGGCGCCGTGCAACTGCCCGCTGGCGCCATCGTGGCGGGCGAGGACCTGGCGCCCTCCGATTTCCTGTCCATCGACTGGTCGCGCGGCGGTGCCCTCGCGCTCATGGGCGGAAGCCCCACCAGCCACGTGGCCATGCTGGCGCGCTCGCGCGGCGTGCCTGCGGTGGTGGGCCTCGGGCCGATGCTGGCCGAACTGAGCGGCGAGGCGCTGGTGGATGCCTTCCGCGGCGTGGTGGTGGTGCGGCCCGGTGCCGAGACCCGCCGCGCCTTCGAACAGACTGCGCAACGCCGGCGCGAGGCCGACAATCGCGCCGCCGCCGCCGCCCGCACCCCGGCGGCCACCGCCGATGGCACCGCAGTGCGCGTGTTGCTCAACATCGCCGATCCGGCCGAACTCGACGGCCTCGACCCGGCGCTGTGCGACGGCATCGGCCTGGTGCGCACCGAACTGCTGTTCCACGCCGGCCGCGGGCTGCCCGACGAGGACACCCAGTACCTCACCTATCGGCGCATCGTCGAGTGGGCTGCAGGCCGGCCCGTCACCGTGCGCACCCTCGACGCGGGCGGCGACAAGCCCATCGACGGGCTCACCCTCGACGCCGAGACCAACCCCTTCCTGGGCGTGCGCGGCCTGCGGCTGTGCTTCCAGCGCCCCGCAGTGTTCATGACCCAGTTGCGCGCCCTGGCGCGCGCCGCCGTGCACGGCGAGCTGAAGGTGATGCTGCCCATGGTGACGCTGCCCCGCGAGCTCGCCCAGGCCCGGGCGTTGCTGGGCGAGGCGGTGGCATCTCTGGGCAGCGCCGGCGTGGCGGCGCGCATGCCGGCCCTGGGCATCATGGTGGAAGTGCCTGCCTGCGCGGTGGCTGCCGACCTGTTCGACGCCGACTTCTATTCCATCGGTTCCAACGATCTGGCGCAGTACGTGGCCGCTGCCGGACGGGACGTGCCCGCCCTGGCCGATCTGGCCGACCCGGTGCAGCCCGCCATGCTGCGGCTGATCGCCGGCGTAGTGGCGGCGGCAAGGATGCGCGGCGTCGAGGTGAGCCTGTGCGGCGATGCCGGCGGCGAGCCGGCCGCCATCTCCTGGCTGCTCGACGCCGGCCTGCGCAGTCTGTCCATGGCACCGCCGCTGGTGGGGCGCGCCAAGCTCGCCATTGCCGCCTGCGACCTTCGTCGCCCCCTGGAGGGTCCGCCATGGCGGCCATGAAGCCCGAGCGAGAACATGGCTCGCCCGTGGCGGCCTACAAGGGCGTGCTCAAACGCGTAGTGGACAACCGTCCCTCGGGCACCCGCCACCGCCTTGCCCTGGCGCTGGGCAAGAACCGCTCCTTCATCTCGCAGATCACCAACCCGGTGTACGCCGTGCCCATTCCGGCACAGCACCTGGATGCCATCTTCGCCGTGTGCCACTTCACCCCGGCGGAGCGCAGCGAATTCCTGGCCGCATACCTGACAGCGCACCCGCGACGTCTCGACCTGGTGCGGCGGCCCGCCGGCACGCGCGCCCTTACCGTGATCCTGCCCGACCTGGGCGATGCCCGCCGTAACCGGCTGCTGGACGAGGCGATCCTCGAAACGGCGCGCCGCCTGTCGCGGCTCACCGAAGACCTCTGACCCGCAGCGCCCCATCCGGAGACTCGCCATGAAAAAACTCATCAACACCCCCGACACCGTCCTGGCCGAGAGCCTCGATGGCTTCGCCGCCGCCCATGCCGACATCCTGGTGCTGGGCGAGGAGCGCAAGTTCGTGCGCCGCCGCGCGCCCGTGCCAGGCAAGGTGGCGCTGATCTCCGGCGGCGGCTCGGGCCACGAGCCGCTGCACGCCGGCTTCGTGGGCCACGGCATGCTCGACGCCGCCTGCCCGGGTCAGGTATTCACTTCGCCCACGCCCGACCAGATGATGGCCGCGGCCGAGGCGGTGGACACGGGCGCGGGCTGCCTGTTCATCGTCAAGAACTATGAAGGGGACGTGATGAACTTCCAGATGGCGGCGGAGATGGCCGGGCGGGAGATCGCCACCGTCGTCACCGACGACGACGTGGCGGTGGAGAAGTCCACCTGGTCCACCGGGCGGCGCGGCGTGGCCGGCACGCTGGTGGTGGAGAAGATCGTGGGCGCGGCAGCCGAGCGGGGGGACGGGCTCGCACAGCTCAAGGCGCTGGGCGATGCGGTCAACAGGCGCACGCGCTCCATGGGCGTGGCCCTCACCTCCTGCACGGTGCCGGCGGCCGGCACGCCCACCTTCACCCTGGCCGAGGACGAAATGGAGATGGGCGTGGGCATCCACGGCGAGCCCGGGCGGCGGCGCGTGAAGCTCGCCACCGCCGACGCCATTGCCGATGAGATGACGGGCGCCATCCTGGCCGACCTGGAGCCGCCGCGCGGCAGCGAGGTGCTGCTGCTGGTGAATGGCTTCGGCGGCACGCCCGCCATGGAGCTCTACGTGATGGTGAACGCGGCACGCCGCATTCTCGAAGGCCGCGGCCTGAAGGTGGCGCGCTTCCTCACCGGGTCGCTGGTCACCTCGCTGGAGATGGCCGGCTGCTCCATCACCGTGACCAGCCTCGATCCGGCGCTCGCGGCGTTGTGGGATGCGCCCGTGCACACGGCGGCGCTGCGCTGGGGACTCTGAGCAACGCCCGCCGCCACGACGGCGGGCGTGCGGCAAACCCTCGTCAGGCCGACTGGCGCAGCGCTGCCCGCTCGGCGCCCGGCGCCTTGTGGAAAGTGCCGTCCTTCATGATGGCCAGCAGCCTCGATGCGTTCTGGAGAATGGCCACGTTGGCGAGCGGATTGCCATCCACCAGCAGCAGGTCCGCCAGATAGCCGGGTTTCACCTGGCCCAGTTCGTTGCCCAGCATCATGATCTCGCCGCCCAGGCGGGTGGCGCTGACAATGGCATCCATGGGCGAGAAGCCCAGCAGGTTGACGAAATGCTCGATGTCGCGGGCATTGGTGCCGATGGGGTTCCACGCGAAGCCATAGTCGCCGCCGGGCAGGATGCGCACGCCCAGCGCCTTGAGGCGCTTCATGTTGGCAATTCCGGTTTCGAGCTCGCGGCGCACCCCCATGCTCTCGGCCGCCTCGGTGGTAATGCCCCACTTACCCGCCTCGTTGAGGGTGGTGTAGTTGATACCAAGGGTGGGCGCCACGAAGCACCACTCACGCGCCGCTTCGAGCGCTGCGCAAGCCTCATCGTCTACCAGGGTGGCGTGGTAGATCACCTGCACGCCGTGCTTCAGGCACAGCTTCACCGAATGGGCGCTGCGGGCGTGGGCCGCCACGCGCTTGCCGTGCATGTGCGCCACCTCGCACACCGCGGCGATCTCGGCCTCGGTCATCACCGTCTGATGAGCGCGCGCGTGGGGCACGAACTCGTCGCCCGAGGGGTTGATCTTCAGGGTGTCCACGCCCTCGCGCACCATCTCGCGGGCGGTCTTGCGGAATTCGTCGGCGCCGTCACAGACGATGGCGAAGGTCTCGCGGTGCATGTGGCGCAGACGCACGTCGCCCAGCCCGGCGGTGGTGGCCAACTCTGGGCTGGCGGCGCGGGTGCGCGGGCCGGGAAACTCGCCCGCGTCGATGGCGTTGCGCAGCACCACGTCCAGCCGCGCCTTGGCGGCGGCGGCGCTGTTGCAGGCAGTGAAACCCTGGTCGAGCATCTTGCGGGCGTTGCGCACCGTGCGCAGGATGTGCTCCTCCGGGGGCACGAAGCCCAGGCTTTCCAGATCGGCGGTGTCGAGGAAGCTAAGGTGGGAGTGCGCCTCCACCAGCCCGGGCATCAGGGTGGCTCCGCCGCCATCCACCACCGTGGCGCCATCGGCCGGCACGGGCGTGGCGGCGGGCGTCACCGCCTTGATGCGATTGCCCTCCACCAGCACCGAGCCGGCGAAAGGTGGCGCGCCGCTGCCGTCGAGCACCTGGATATCGCGAAACAGCGTTCTTGCAGCCATGGTCTTCCTCCGTGGTGGGTGGGGCACCGCGCCTGGAAGCGGCGCGGTCATGGGAAGGCATGCTACCGAAAGCCGGGCCGAGGCTCATGCTGCGCCGCGCAGTAAACTCCGGCCAACAGGCCAGGGCCATGGCTGCAACCAAGAAAAAAGGGGACGGGCCGTGCGCATTTCCATCATCGGCGCGGGAGGGGTGGGGGGATACTTCGGCGGGCGGCTCGCCAACGCGGGCGAAGCGGTGGTGTTCATCGCCCGCGGCGAGCACCTGGCCGCGCTGCGACGCGAGGGCCTGCGGGTCAGGTCGGCCAGCGGCGATTTGGCGCTGACGGTGGAGGCCACCGACGATCCGGCCGCTGCGGGGCCCGCTGACGTGGTGATGATTGCCACCAAGCTCTGGTCCACCGGCGAGGCCATTGCCGCGGCGCGGGCGCTGCTGGGCCCGGCAGGCTGCGTGGTGTCCTTCCAGAACGGCATCGAAGCCGAGGACCGGCTGGTGGAAGCCTTCGGCGCCGGGCGGGTGCTGGGCGGGGTGGCCAATATCGCCGCGGCCATCGAATCGCCCGGCGTGATCCGCCACACCGGCACCATGGCCATGCTGCAGTTCGGCGAACTGGACAACGCGCGCTCGGCGCGGGTGGAGGCGCTTCTGGCGGCCTGCCAGCGCGCCGGCATCGAGGCCAGGGTGCCCGAGGACATCCACAAGGCCATCTGGGAGAAATTCGTGTTCCTGGCCTCGCTCTCGGGCATGACGGCACTGGTGCGCCTGCCGCTGGGACCGATCCGCGAGGATGCGCAAACGCGTGCGTTGTTCCGCCAACTGGCCGCCGAGGTGGTGGCTGTGGGTGTGGCGCGCGGCGTGGCGCTGGACGAAGCCACCGTGGAGCTGGTGATGAAGCGCCTCGACGCCCTGCCGCCGCAGATGCACGCATCCATGCTGGGCGACCTGCAACGGGGCCTGCGGCTGGAACTGCCCTGGCTGTCGGGTGCCGTGGTGCGCGAGGGCGAGCGCCTGGGCGTGGCCACGCCTGGCCACCGCTTCGTGTACGTGGCGCTCAAGTTGCACGCCAACGGCCGCCACGAGAAAGCGTGAGCGCCGCGCGGCGCGCCCGGCTCCGCTGCACTGCCGCCGTTGATGCCCTCGCGGCCTCCCTGTCCTCCGCCTCCACCAACGACCCTCGCCAGGAGACTCGCCATGTCCTTTGCCCCGCCCGCCATCCGCGCCCTGCGCGCCCGCGCGCTGATGGTGCCCTTTCGCATTCCGCCCGCCTCGGCCTCCGGCGCCATGCCCACCGCACCCCTGGTGACGCTGGATCTGGAAACCGAACAGGGCATCAGCGGGCACGCCTACCTGTTCGCCTTCACGCCGGCGGCGCTGCGGCCGCTGGTGGCCATGGTCGAGGGCCTCTCCGACATGGTGCGCGGCGAACCGCTGGCGCCTGCCGATCTGGACGCCAAGCTGCGCCGCCGTCTCACGCTGCTGGACACCCCGGGCATCCTGGGGCTGGCCCTGGCCGGGCTGGACATGTGCGCCTGGGACGCACTGGCGCGCGCCAACGATCTGCCCCTGGCCACGCTGCTGGGAAGCAGTCCGCGGCCGATCCGCGCCTACAACAGTTGCGGTTTGTGGATCGGTGATCCTGCCAGGCTCGCCGACGAGGCCGAACGGCTGGCCGCCGAGGGGGGCTTCTCGGCGGTGAAGGTGCGCGTGGGGCGCCCGGATTTCTCCCAGGACCTGGCGGCGGTGCGCACAGTGATGAAGCGCGTGGGCGGGCGCATCACGGTGATGTGCGACTTCAACCAGAGCCTCACCTGGAACGAGGCCATCCGCCGCGGCCGCGCCCTGGACGACGAGGGGCTGCACTGGATCGAGGAGCCCATCAAGCACGACGACTATGCGGGCTGCGCGCGCGTGGCCGAGGCGCTGCGCACGCCGGTGCAGATCGGCGAAAACCTGCTCGGGCCCGCCGATCTGCGCAAGGCACTGGAGGCCCGCGCCATGGATTTCGTCATGCCGGACGTGCAGCGCATCGGCGGCGTCACGGGCTGGATGCGCGCCGCCGCCCTCGCCCACGCCCACGGCATGGAGATGTCGAGCCACCTGTTTCCCGAGATCAGCGCCCACCTGCTGGCGGCCACGCCCACCTGCCACTGGCTGGAATACATGGACTGGGCGGTGCCCATCCTGCGCGAGCCGCCCGTGCTTCGCGACGGCCAGGTGCTGACCTCGCAGCGCCCGGGCACCGGGGTGGAGTGGGACGAGGATGCGCTGCGCCGCTTCGCCGTCTGACCGCAAGCCTGCTGCGCCGCACCATGGGTTCCTTTTGACGCCCGGAATTTTCAGGGCATAGACTGCGGGCACGCATGGCCTCGGGCCACAAGCATTGGGTCATGCGGCGCGACAGCACATTGAACCTGCCGTACCCGGACACAGACCCGGTGGCGCGGGGTCCGACCGGATGTGCGGTGCGCGCCTCCTTCCGGAGCGAGACCTTCGCAACGCTCCTTCGCCGGCACAGGCCGGTGTCCATTCCAGGGCCGCGCCGCCGGACCTGGTGATTCGAGTTCTCCAAGTTCAGGGAGGAGCCCGATGCAGTGCAGCCGTTACATCGTTCACACAACCGTCGCGGTGTTGTTGGCGGGGCTGTGCGCAAGTGCGCAGGCAGCCGACACCCGCGCGGGTAATTGCGAGGACGCCAAGAAACAGATGGAGTTTTTCTGCGACCCCAATTCAACCGACATGATGTCCCAGTTCACGGCGTGCACCAACGCCAAGAAGAACATGGCGGCGGCGTGCGATGGAAAGGTCGAGGAAGACAAGCCCTACACCTTCGACGACAAGAAGAAGTAACCACCCCGCCAGTGCGCGCGGCCCGCGAGGGCGGCGCGGCGGCATGGCGCGAATCGTTCGCCCGATGCCGCGCCCGTGTCTGGAAGCACAAGCTGTCCCGGTTGTTTGAATCCTACCCCCAGATGGAAGGAGTACCGCAATGCAAAGACACATCGGCGTTCACATGAGCGACGAGGAGATGAAAACGGTGGAGGCTGCGGACGAGGTTGCATTCCGCTCGCCCGTTCCCACCCAGATGGTCTCCAACGGTGAGTACAACCCCCTGCCGCAAACCGAGCAGCAGCGTCAGGTGGAGGGCCTGATCAAGGAAATGGCCGATGTGCAGGCCAAGCGCCACGGCATGGACCGGCGCACCTTCCTGGCCACCAGCGCCGGCATGGCCACCGCCTTTGCCGCCATGAACAAGGTGTTCGGCCCGGTGTTCGACGTGTCCGAGGCGGAAGCCGGCGACATGGAGATGTCGGCCTACCGCGCCAGCCAGCTCTCCAACCAGTTCATCTTCGACGACCAGACCCACTTCATCCGCGACGACTTCAAGCAGGAGGGTCTCGTGGGGCTCACCAAGTGGGCCGTGGGCGCCAAGGTCAATTCGCGCATCAACGAAGCGCCCATGACCCTGGCCCGTTACAAGATGGACAACTACCTGAAGGAGATCTTCCTCGACTCCGACACGAAGGTGTCGCTGCTGTCGGGTGCGCCCTTCGACGACCCGTCCTGGTGGCTGATCTCAAACGACGCCATCCAGAACGCCTGCCGCGCCGTGAACAAGCTCGCTGGCGGCACGCGCATGGTGGGCCACTCGGTGATCACGCCGAAGTATCCCAACTGGATGGATGAAGTGGACCGCGCCATCGACCAGCTGAAGCCCGTGTCCTGGAAGTCCTACACCATCGGCGATCCCTTCGGTCCGTCCAAGTACGCCTGGCGCCTGGATGACGAAAAGCTGATGTACCCCTTCTACGAGAAGGCCGTCAAGTCGGGCATCAACACCATCTGCATCCACAAGGGCCTGATGCCGCGCGACTACGAAAAGGCCTTCGCGGGCACCTGGGAAAGCGCCACCGTGAACGATCTGGGCAAGGCCGCCAAGGACTGGCCGCAGATGAACTTCGTCATCTACCACGCCGCCATGCGGCCCTGGCTGGCCGATGCGCCGGATAAGGAGATGGCCCAGTTCGAGAAGGACGGCTACATCCAGTGGGCCACCGACCTCGCCCGCATCCCGGAGAAATTCGGCGTCAACAACGTATACGCCGAGATCGGCACCACCTTCGCCTCCACCTGCGTCACCAATCCGCGCTTCTGCGCCGCCTTCATGGGGCAGCTGGTGAACCTGATGGGCGCCGAACGCGTGGTTTGGGGTACCGACTCGGTGTGGTACGGCAGCCCGCAATGGCAGATCGAGGCCCTGCGGCGGCTCGAGATCCCCGATGACATCATGAAGAAGATGAAGTGGACCACCCGCCTGGGGGGCCCGAACAGCGAGGTGAAGCAGAAGATCTTCGGCCTGAACTCCGCGCATCTCTACAACCTCGACCTGCGCATGGTCCAGGGCCCGGCGTTCACGTCCGACAAGCTCGCCGCCATCAAGGAAGAGTATCTCCGCCTTGGCGGCGACACTGGCCGCAGCAACGCCTCCTACGGCTACGTGGCAAAGAAAGACAAGGCGAACGCCTGATCCACAGGCGAGAAGGGGGAGGCGACCGGGGCTCGAAAGGGTCCCGGTTTTTTTTCGTCCGCGGCCCCCCCGGGCTGCGCCGCCACCCGCCACCCGCCCCCCATCCGAGCGCCTTGCCGGCTCAACCCCCAGGGGCTACCCTTGCGGGCTTCGAAACTTCACTGCCTCCGCGCTCCGGAACCACACACCATGACGCTCGCCGCCGTCCAGGTAGAAACCGCCATCGATGAACTCCGCGCCCTGCTGGGCGACCGCCTTTCCACCAGCACCGGGGTGCGCGACCACCACAGCAAGGACGAGTCCTGGCACATCCCGCACCGCCCCGACGCCGTGGTCTTCCCCCGCACCAACGAGGAAGTCTCGGCCATCGTGCAGAGCTGCGCGCGCCACAAGGTTCCCGTGGTGGCCTACGGCACCGGCACCTCCCTGGAAGGCGCGGTGATCCCGGAGCACGGCGGCGTGGTGGTGGACCTGGCGAACTTCGACCAGGTGCTGCGCGTGAGCGCCGAGGACCTGGACGTCACCGTGCAGGCGCGCGTCACCCGCAAGCAGCTGAACGATCACATCCGCGACCTCGGCCTGTTCTTCCCCATCGACCCGGGCGCCGACGCCTCGCTGGGCGGCATGGCCGCCACGCGCGCCTCGGGCACCAACGCCGTGCGCTACGGCACCATGCGCGAGAACGTGCTCGGCCTCACGGTGGTGATGGCCGACGGCCGCATCATCCGTACCTCGCGCCGCGCCCGCAAATCCGCCGCGGGCTACGACCTCACCCGCCTGTTCGTGGGCAGCGAGGGCACCCTCGGCATCATCACCGAAGTCACCCTGCGCCTGTACGGCATCCCCGAGGCCATGGCCGCGGCGGTGTGCTCCTTCGACTCGCTGGAGGGCGCCATCAACACGGTGATCCAGACCATTCAGCTGGGCATCCCCGTGGCGCGCATCGAGCTGCTCGACGATGTGCAGATGGACTCGGTGAACCGCTTCTCCAAACTTGACTACCCGGTGAAGGACACCCTGTTCGTGGAGTTCCACGGCACCGAGGCGGGCGTCAAGGAGCAGGCCGAACTGGTGCAGTCCATCGCCGCCGAGAACAGCGGCGGCGAGTTCAAGTGGGCCAGCAAACCCGAGGAGCGCACCAAGCTGTGGACCGCCCGCCACGACGTCACCTACGCCAACAAGGCCCTGCGCCCGGGGTGCGAGATCTGGGCCACCGACGTGTGCGTGCCCATCTCCCGCCTCGCCGAGTGCATCCTCGAGACCAAGCAGGACCTGAACCAGAGCTTCCTGGTCGCCCCGCTGGTGGGCCACGTGGGCGACGGCAACTTCCATCTGGGTTTCCTCATCGACCGCAACGACCCCAAGGAGATTGCCGAGGCCGAGCGCCTGAACGAACGCCTCGTCATGCGCGCGCTGGCCATGGACGGCACCTGCACCGGCGAGCACGGCATCGGCCTGGGAAAGATGAAGTTCCTGGTGGCCGAGCACGGCGAGGCCGTGAGTGTGATGCGCGCGGTCAAGAAGGCTGTCGACCCGCTGGGCATCATGAACCCGGGCAAGATCTTCACACTCTGACGCCGGGGGGGGCGCCTGGAAAACCAGGCACGGGCCCGGCCGGTGCGATGCAGGGGCCCCGGAATTCGGCGGGGCTGTCCCTTGCAACGCGCTGCCGGGCAAAGTTGGGGGCTCGTAGGACAGCGCGTCTGGCGGATCGCGTCTCGAGTACTGCGACCCACAACCACCATCCAGGACCAGCCCCGAATCGCTGTCCTCACTCCCCAAATAGGGATGTTCGGTCCCCTGGGCCGGGTGGAATACTTCGCGAAAGTGTCGCGGCGAGGCTGATGCACCGTGCGCGATACTCATGGTTCCCGGCGCTCGTCGTGATTGCCCACGGCGGTCCGGCCTCCGGATCGGGAGCGGTCACTCACTGCGACAGATGAGATCCATTTCCCCATCCTTACGGGATCGAGCCGCGTGGACAGCGTACTCATTGTGGATGACGAACCAAACGTCCTGGCCGGACTGCGCCGTGCCATCGGCCGGCAGTTCAATGTGGACACGGTCACCAGCGCTGATGAGGCAATTCAACGCCTGAAAACATCTGGGCCTTACTGCGCAATCGTCAGCGACCTCGCCATGGCAGACATGGACGGCATCACTTTTCTGGAGCACGCCCGCCTCTTGTCACCAGCAACCCCGCGCATTCTTCTGACGGGCCATGGCGACAGGATGGCCCTGGTGGAAGCCATCAACCGCGCGTCTGTTTGCGGTTTCCTGCAAAAGCCGGTTCCGGGCAAGGAACTGCTGGCGGCACTGCGCAGAGCCGTTTCGAACGCCCGTGTCGAACGCGATGATGCATCCAGGTCCTTGACTCCCAGGCAACACTGGATTGGGAAAGAACTGGCCTGCGCGGACTACGACAAGCATTTCACACTGCTTTTTCAGCCGCGAATCTGCGCAACAAGCGGCACGGTGGTGGCCGCCGAGGCGCTACTGCGATGGAACCACCCCGAGCGCGGCGCCATCTCGCCGGGTGAATTCATCCCGATCGCGGAGGCCACTCACCAGATCGACCAGCCAACCGTCTGGGTTTTGCGGCAGGCGGGGCGTGCGTGGCGGAACTTTCTCGAGGCTGGCGTGGACATCCCCATCTCGGTGAACATCTCGCCATCCACCATCAATACCGAATGGCTGGTGGACACCATCAGTGCCGCGCTCGCCGAACACGGCATGCCCATCAACCGTCTCGAGGTGGAGATCACGGAGAACCACCGCCTCGAACAGGTAGACCAGGTTCGCGGTGCCCTTGCCGCTCTGAGAAGCCTCGGCGCACGAACCGCGCTCGACGATTTTGGTACGGGGTACTCGTCCCTGGAAAACCTGCGCTCCCTGGACGTGGACATGCTCAAGATCGACCAGTCTTTTGTCGCTGGTCTCATAACCACCCTCAAGCATCACGAAATCGTCCGGGCGATCACCGATCTCTCCTACGCTCTGGGCTTGACGGTCATCGCCGAGGGCGTCGAAACCCACGAACAGGCGCGGATTCTCCAGGGCCTGGGCGTCCATCAATTGCAGGGGTTTCTCTTCTCCGAAGCCCTGCCGCCTGATCGGTTCCTCGAACGCTGCCGGATACCCAATGCGTCTGCCCGTGGTTGCGAGGACAGCCCTGTCACCAAGCGAGGCGCCTGATCATGTTCCAGGCAGCGAGCGCCAGTTCCAGCAAACCGACAGCCCGGGAGGCGGCAGAAGAATGCGTGGTGCAAATCGCCGGCAAGGGAATCGGCGCACCAGCGTTCGCGCTGGTCCACGCCAATAGTGCTCTGCCCCTGCAGGACATCGGGCGTATCCTGCGCGCCCACTGGCCCGGCGCCCGGTTACACGCTGCAACTTCATGCCTGGGCGGCATGACCGACTCGGGGGGGGCGACATCCGATTCCCTGAGCCTCGCGATACTGGCGATCAACGACGCAACTGGCGAATACGGGGTTGCTGCCGGCGATTTCCATGGCGGCGCACGTGCAACGGGATACCGGCTGGCGCGGCAAGCTCTCGAAAATGCGGGGCGCGCGGGAGAGATTCCGGCGGTCGTGCTCGTATGTGCAACCCCAGGCGACGAAGAGGACTTCCTTGCCGGGGTTCAGGAGGTCGTCGGATCGGGCGCCCCGATCATCGGGGGTTCTGCCGCTGACAATGACATCACCGGCAGTTGGCGAATCCTGCTCGACGAGGGGTCCAGTGGTAGTGGGGCTATCGTCAGCACGCTCTTCCCGAGCGTCGCGGTTACCGCTGCTTTCCAGAGCGGCTACGCACCCACGGAACAACGCGGAGTGGTCACACGCGCCGCGGGTCGCCGGGTTTTCGAAATCGACCATAAACCCGCGGCGAACCAGTACGAACGATGGACCGAGGGCGCGGTGCGTCGCCCCGTGGAGGGCGCGGCCAACATCCTCATGGCCTCGGCGCTCGCGCCCCTGGGCCGCGCCGCCGGGCTGCTCGGTGATATGCCCCTCTACTCCCTGTCCCATCCCGAGACCATCTGCGCCGACGGAAGCATCACCTTGTTCACCCACATCGCCGAGGGTGACGAGTTGGTGCTGATGAAGGCTACGGCAGCCACCCTGGTCAGCCGCGCCAGCGGTGTGGTGCGCTCCGCACGCAGGATCGGCGACCTGCACCTCGAGGATGTATCCGCGATGATCATGTACTACTGCGGCGGCTGCATGCTGCAGGTGAGTGATCGTCTCGATGAAATCCGCGGGTCCTTGATGGCGGAGCTGCCTCGGGTTCCATTCGTGGTGGGGTTCACGTTCGGAGAACAGGGTTCGCTTTCCCCCGGCCCCGTGCGGCACGGCAATCTCATGATCTCCGCGATCGTCTTCGGTAGCTGACCCGTCCCCACACAGCTTGTGGACCCCGTTCACCGAACCTGGCCGCTCCCCGTCCAGACATCCACCTTGACCCGCGGAGCCACGCTGGTCGTGGACCTCGACGCGCGTGGCGACCCCTTGGGAAGCCACTCGGGCGATGAGAGTCTGCTGTCGATCGTCCTCGACACGGAAGCCATGGCACCGTCGGAAAGTGCCGCCCCGCGCCTGCACCCGGACGTGGCACCAATCATTCACAGCGCGGTTCGGGAGTGTGCGGCTAGCGGCAAAACCATCGTCCGAAACCTTGCCGCCGGGCAGTCGCGGGAACACCGGTCTATCGAGGCGACCCTCTCGCCCCGACGAGTTCTTGGAGACGAAAGCCCGTCGACGTACTGCCTGATGCTCCGGGATCTGGCTGGAGGAGAGTCCTGGTCACGCTTGCTAAAACAGCTTGCCCAGGTGGCTTCGAGCACGTCCAACCTCGTGGTGGTGTGCAACGCCCACCGGCGCATCGAGTGGGTGAACCACGCATTCACCGCGGCAACCGGCTACACCCTCGATGAGGTGCAGGGGTGCAGTCCGGGAACCCTGCTTCAATTTGACCGGACAGACCCGGGGACGGTTGCGGAGATCCGGCGCGCACTCGACGCCCGGCAGCCGGTGCACACGGAAATCCTCAATCGAAGCAAGTCCGGCCGGGAATACTGGCTTTCTCTCGACATCCAGCCGGTCCTGGGCGATGACGGAACCCTCGAAGGATTCGTGGCCGTGCAGATGGATGTCACGGAGCAGAAACGACAAACGCACAGGTTGATGGAACTTGCGCACGACGCCTCGGCGGCGCGCAACACATTGCTGACAGCGGTTTCCGCATTGCCGGACGGCTTTGCTTTGTTCAATGCCGAAGAGCGCCTGGTGCTCTGCAATGAGAAATACCGAACGCTGCACCCGACATTGGCGGATTCCATCATGCCGGGCGTCACCGTCGAGGAGTTGCTGAAGCGGGAACTGGCGCTGGGTGAGTATCCCGAGGCACGGGGGCGCGAGCAGCAGTGGCTTTGCGAAAAGCTGGGTTCACTGCGGACCAAAAACGGCTGGGCCCACGACCTGGAGCTTACCGACGGCCGCTGGGTGAGAAGCGTCAAGCTGCGGGTCGCGGGTGATGCGCTGGTTGCGATGCGAAGCGACATCACGCAACTCAAGCGGGCCGAACGCTCGGCAGTGGCACAGCGCGCCGTGGCAATGGACGCGTCGCGAGACGGGATCGCCACCGCCAACGCCGAGGGGCGCCTGACCTATGTCAACTCCGCCCTGCTAACCATGTTCGGCGAAGGTGCGGCACAAGGTTGGCTGGGACGGCACTGGAGCGAGCTTTGCCACCCCGCCGACCGGGATTCGCTCAGCCTGTCGGCCCATCGCACCCTATCCGCCGAGGGGGTATGGCGGGCCGTGATTCGTGCGCTTCGATCCGACGGCGCGCAGTTCAGCCAGGAGGTATCCCTCACGCGCGCCCCGGACGATAGCCTGGTGCTCATTTCGCGCGACGTGAGCGAACGCCTGCGCTACGAAGAAGATCGCCAGCGCCTTCAGGAGACCATGATCCTTGAGCGCGTGGAGCACGAAGCGAGGCTGGAGAGCGCGCTCGTTGAAATGAAGCGGCTCCAGGAACGCGACGCAAGCATGCGGCAAGCCAGTGAAATGCTCGTCCGGGCGCTGCAGAGCCTTAGCGAGGCGGAGGACCTTGGTGACGGACCGCGGCACCTCCTGCAACAGCTCGCGCAGGCAATGAGGACCTCGTGCGCAGGGTTGATTCCGCTTGGGCCGGAGGAGGAACCGTTGTGCCTTCATCACCCGGCTTGGTGGGGAGCCCTGCAGCAGAACAACGCGGTCTTGGACTACCTTGCCCGGCGGCCGCGCAGACTCATCGGCGATGTGACTGCGGTGCCCTTATGCGCCCCGATCGCCAATACCTGGCCGGACGAGAAGCTGGCCTGGATGGCGACCGCGCGCATCACGATGCCCAAATCGGGCTATCTGCTCGTGCTTGCTGGAGGGGGGGGCGATGGGCTCTTGCACAGCCGTGCACAGCTGTTCGTGCGATTCGTTCCATTGCTCACCGAAGCCTTGCGCCGGCGCGCCGACTCCCTGCGCGCACGCAAGCTTGAGCAGGACCTCCTGCAGGCCCAGAAGCTCGAGGCACTTGGCACGCTGGCGGGCGGAATTGCACACGAGATCAATACCCCGATGCAATACATCAGTGACAACCTGCACTTCCTGAAAGACCGCTTTGCCGAGGTGCTAGGCACCCTGGAACAGTACCGCCGCAACCCCAACTCCGGACGTGAACGGAACCCGGAGTTGGACTACATCCTGGAAGAGATCCCCCTGGCTCTGGATCAGTCCCTGAACGGGAGCAAGCGTGTGGCCGAGATCGTCGAAGCGGTCAGGACCTTCGCCTACCCGGAACTTGCGACGAATGAGAGCTTCGACCTTGGTGCAGTGCTGGAGCACTGCCTCGTGATGACCCGCAGTCAGTGGAAACACGAGCTCACCGTTTCGCTGCAGCGGCAGGGGAACAGTGAAGCGCTGCGAGGCAGCCCCGGACAGATCGGCCAGGTATTCGTCAACCTCATGACAAACGCCTGCGATGCAGTACGAATGTCTTCGGACGGCCGCTCCGGCCTCGTTCGCATCGGCCTCATCTTCGAGGAAGGCGAAGCGGTGGTGCACGTGGATGACAACGGCCCGGGCATCCCGGCAGCGCTCCACGAGCGGATTTTCGATCCGTTCTTCACCACGAAAGCCCTGGGAAAGGGCACGGGACAGGGCTTGAGTATTTGCCGCAGCATCGTCGAGCGGCACGGCGGCAGCATCTCTCACGACAGGAGCCCTCTTGGCGGCGCCCGCTTCACAGTCAGGTTGCCGCTGGTGCCAAACGGGTGAAAACCGCTCACCCGGCAATCAAGAGCCCAATGACGACCACCGGGGGTGGGAGTCATCCGCCGGCATTTCTCAGGATGATGCGCACCAGGTCCGCCTGGCGCGAGACACCAAGCTTGCTGAAAACGGTCTTGAGGTAAGTCCGCGCAGAGTTCTGCGTCCAACCCTCTTTTTGGGCAGCCACTTCGAGCGAAAGTCCGTTGGCGAGCGCCGCAGCCAGCTTGCTTTCCGACGATGTGAGACCGAACAGTCCGCGCAACAGATGGGGTTCCACGGCAGAGGGGGCGTCCTGCGCGAACAGATAAAGGCAGACACTTGGTCTGTCGCTATCGGCCTCTTCCTCGCAAGGCCGGACAACCACCCGCAACAGACCATGAGACATCGTTTCGATGGTCATGGCATCGGAGGTATTCAGGTCGCGCGCGGTGCGAATCGCCACGTGCAATACCTGCGTATCCTCCAGCGAAGACGCGCGGCAAACGCCCGTGTTATCCACTAATACACCGTCGCGGCGGGCCAGTAGCGCCCCTGCGCGCTGGTTCGTGAACAGCACCTCGCCACGCTGCCCGAGCACGATGACCCCGCAGTTCAGGAGATCGATGGCGGCTTTCGCGAAAACCTGATGCCCGGTCGCCGGCACTCTGCCTGCCGGGCTGCTCAAGGCCGCGCTCACGGCCGAGACCAGCGTGGACGTGGGACAGGGCTTGAGGAGATAGCGGAAGATCCTTCCCACATTGATGGAGGAAACGGCCAGATCGAAATCCGTGGAGCCCGAGAGAACGATGCACGCGGTTTCCGGGACCTGCCGTGCCAGCTCCGCAGCCACGGACACGCCGTTGAGATCTGGCATCCGGATATCCACGACGACCACGTCAACGGGCGTCTCGATCAATGCAGCAAGCGCTTCTCTGGGCGCGCTGAAAAACAACATCTCCCAGCCCAGACCGAGCCCCCACAGTGCCCGGCGCAGCCCGGCCAGCAGATCCTCGTCATCATCGATGAACGCAACTCTGGGTGGGCGGGTAAGTGCTCCGCCCGGTGGCTGGTCATCAGCCGGTTGGTCATTAGCCATCAAGTTCGCCGTTGCAGCGCATGTAGGATGAATCGCGTTCGCCGGATGCTATGTGTCTCGGATACCGTGAAAGCCCCTTCGAAAGGCGGTCGGGCAGCCTGCAAAAGAGCTCTGCGGCGCACCGCCAGCTCCACACCCGCTTCCACCGCGGCAGTCGAGCCTTGGAGACCTGTCGCGCGGAAATGCTACCTTGTTCAGGAAAGCACCACGCCGGCACGAACCAGAGCTGGCAGCGGCCGTCGACCACATCCCGGCATTCCCTTCATCGCGAGTTTGTCGATTCCACGGATCCACATGCTTGCTAGCCAACAATCCAACAACAGGCCACCAGGATCTTGCACCGGGCGGTAAGGAATTTCCGGGCGGGCGCATTTGCCAGCGCCGTGGCCATGCTGCTGTGCTGCGGCGCCGCAACCGCCGCCGAGCGCTTGCGCGTATGCCTCAACTGGGCCCCCGGCGCGGACCACGCGCCGCTCTACCACGCTCGCCAGGAGGGCTGGTTCGCCGCGGCCGACGTGGCGGTGGACATTCTCCCCGGCGGTCAGTCGGCCGACACCTTGCGGAGGCTCGCCGAGGGAGAATGCGAGGCGGCAGTGGCAGACTTCGGCGCGGTGCTGTCGGCCCGTGCCCAGGATCGCGATGTGGTGGCGGTGATGGCCATCGGCGCCCATGCACCCTACGCCTTTTACGCAACCGATGGCTCGGCGCTTCGCTCACCTGCGGACCTGGCGGGCAAGCGCATTGCCGCCTATGGTACCGATCCGCCGCGCCGCCTGTGGGGCGCCTTCGCGGCGCGCCACGGCCTGGCGCTGGAGGCGGTGCACTGGATCGACCTGCCCAACAACGCCAAGGTGGAGGCCCTCGCCACCGGCCAGGTGGACGTGGCGGCCAACGGCTTCTATCACCACCATCTGGAATACGCCGCCGCCTTTGGCGATGGGCTGGGCGTGCTGTGGTGGCGCGAGTGGGGGCCGGACCTGCTGGGCAACGTGCTGGTGCTGCCGACCGGTGCGGTGGCCGCGCCCGCGTCCGCCCGCTTCGTGGCGCTGGCGCGCCGCGCCTGGCTCGCATGCCTGAGCGCACCCCAGCCCTGCCTGGAGGCGCTGCTGGCCGCCAACACACACCTGGACCCGGTGCGCGAAGCCCGCAAGTGGCCCTTGGCCGCGCGCAGCGTCGCCGGAACGGATGAAGCCACCGAGCATCTCGGGTGTCTGGACAGCGCGCGGGTGCGCGGAACGGCTGTCGCATGGTCGCTGGCAAAAAATGTCGAAGCGGCAGCCACCAACCACCTGCTGAAGCAGGCGGGCGCCCGTTGTGACTGAAAGCCGGTGCCTGCGCTATGCTGCGCGCCCTTTGCCCTGCCCCGTAAAGACCGCCATGAATCCGCCCAGCGACCGCCGCTACACCGATACCCACGAATGGGCGCTGCCCCAGCCCGACGGCACGCTGCTGGTGGGCGTGACCGATTCGGGCCAGGCAATGCTGGGCGACGTGGTGTTCGCCGGCGAGGCGAAGATCAACACCCGTGTGGCCCCGGGTGAGGCCATGGCGCTGCTCGAATCGGTGAAGGCCGCCGTTGACGTACACGCCCCCGTGGCGGGTGAGGTCGTAGCCTTCAACACCGCGCTGGAAGACAACCCCGCGCGGGTGAACGAGCAGCCCTGGGACACCTGGATCGTGCGGCTGCGTCCTGACGACCCGACGGCGGCGGCGGGCTTGCTGGACGCCGCTGCCTATGGCACCCTGCCGTCCAGTTGACGCTGCCCGCGGGCGTTCGATGCATCCACGAACACTGCCCGGCGGCCGGGTCGAGACGGGCGAGTACGTCATTGACCCCCCCTTGGTCCGGTCGGCCGGCATGCAAACCGAGTGCAGTCCTTGCTGACCAGCGGTTCCCATCGCAGGCTGGCGTGCTCCTTGTTTGGATGCAGGCTTGCTGGAACCACCACTGAGCGGGCAAGTAACGATTCGAGCGCTGGACCTTGGCGCACTACCCGAAAGAACCCGCTGGCTGATTCATCGCGCTTACCGCCTTGACGGCACCGGCCGGTCTGATGACCGCCAATGGATGATTCCTGGGCTGTGGAGAGTCACTCGCTGGATCGTCACGATCCAGGGCATGCGAGGGTTCACTGCTGTCGGGCGGGTGCTTCAGGGTGTCGATTGACCTGACTCGGACGAGCGTCTTGCGCGCCGACAAAATGCTTGCTCCTCAAGCAACCTGAGGTTCCATGCTTCATCCGTTGCCACTTGGAGGGACACGGCTGAAATCCTGGAGAACCCCGGCCGCATTGGGACCGGCGCCCAGCCGGCAGACCGCAGCGGAAGCCGACCTACCGCTCGTTCACCCTAAAGACCGCTGGTGCAATGGTGCTCGCCGTCCATCCAAACGCTCCTTATTGTGTCAGTTCGGATAGCCCGATGGACGGGCCGTCGATCAACTCCACGGAGATCAATGATCGTGTTTCAGCGCACTCTCCTTCATTTTCTGGCCCCCTTGCTTTGCCTCAGCCTGTCACCCAACACCGCACTCGCGCAAGCGGAGCCCAAGGGCTTCTACGTCACGCTGTACGGGCAGTACAGCCGACTCGGGTCGTCGAGCTTGTCGGAGTCTGGTGCGTTCGGCGCTGGGAACGATCTTCGTGCGGAATTCGGGACTGGCACGGGCTTGGGCGCTGACTTCGGCTGGCGCTATGGAAATGGCTGGGCGGCGGAGGTCGAGTGGAACTACCGCAGCCACTCACTCGATGCCCTGCAGCGGGGCGGCACAAACATCACCCGCGAGGGAGATTTCGCATCAAACATTCTGCTCGTCAATGGGTTGCGGCGCTTCCCATCGAGCAGTGCCTGGACGCCATACTTGGGCGCAGGCGCCGGCTGGGTACAGGAGATCGACTTCGACGTCACGCCCACCGGGAGTGGGACTGCGCGTAGTTACTCGTCAGGCAGCAAGTTCGCGTTTCAACTGATCGCGGGCGTGGAGTACGCACTGACGCAAAAGTGGCGCCTCACCGCTGATACCCGATGGCTACGGGTCGGCTCTGTCCAACTGGATAACGAAGCAGGCAACAGCAGCGGTCGCGCTGGCCCACTGGAATACAACCCACTATCGGTGCAAGTCGGTTTGCGTTACAGCTTCTGATACAGCGGCAAGCCGGTACTGGGCACTGTCGCCGAAGCGCGCCAGCACTTCGGCGCGCCGGCGACGGCTGACCGGCACCTGGCTGCCGTTGCTCATCAAGCATATCGCCCCAGTGGCTGAACGCCGGACACACTCGACGTGTCTACTGGCCACCCACCAGGAACGATGCACACGCAAGCCCAGCCCCGCGCTTTCCTCCTCGACATTGGCCAAGGCGCCGAGGATCAATGCGCAGCCACGTGGCGTCCACACCCTCAGGTACTGCAACTCGGAGGCAACCGCGATCACGTCTGTACCGATTTCAATTGGCAGGCGCTCCAACCAATTCGGCGCCAGGAACGGAACGACCGGGGCGGAATCGCCGCCGCCCTGACGAGGGGATTCGGCGGATGGAATCGATGATGGCGCGAAAACGCTTACAGGAACCGTGGACACAGGTAATTGGGAGTGGCGGGTAACAACGCCCAGCGTGGCACAGCCCTCCGCGGAGCCAGCGGCCGGCTGTAGAGCTGCCGTTTGCGACTGCCTGCGCAACAACGGGGGTACCAGCCAATGCAGGCGCGGCAGGCAGATCAGCACCCAAGTTGTAGTTACCGGCCCGACGATGTCGAGGAATTCCTCCACCAGGGGAGTGCCGAATGCGACACCTGTGAGATCGTCACCGTCGTCATCAGGCAGCGCGGGGTAGCCGAACCACTGCTCCATCAGTCCTTCGCCGATCAACCAATAGACCGGAGCGAGCACGGCCGCGCCCAATACACCCGAGATCAGCACCAAAACCCAACTCGATACGCGGCTAGCTCCATAACGGCGCGTTAGCAAGTACAGCAGCGATTGCAGGACCAGCAAGCCAGCGGAGATCTGCAGGGTCCAGAAAAGCAGCCGCGCGGCCGTTGGCGCAGCAAAGCCCACGTCTGGTTCCAGGGTAGTCATGAGCGCGACGAGCACCAAGCCCGTGACCGTCAGGTAGCGCAGCATTCCGGCCGTGTTTGCACCACCCGCAATCAAGGCGAGTGCTTTGGGAGACTTATCGTAGGCAGGAGTCATGCACGGCGCGGGGGCAACAAACAATCAAGCTATGGAGGCAAAGTCGCGGGCGCGACGCAAAACCGCCCCGCCTGCCTAGTTGCAGGGAGGATATGGTTTCCCAACGCCTCGATCAAGCCTGAGCCCCGATCGAGACGGCTTCGCAGGACCCAAACCTGCCCTCGGGCAACGCGGCGTTCTGCTGCGCCCACCATGCCTCGCGGCGGCGCCCAGCCTCCAGTGTGCGTGACGCTCGTCGCTCAGGCATCGCCGAGGCGCTTTCCAGAGGAACCGCCGGAGTGCCGCTTTTGAGAACCACGAAACGCCGTCGGACCACAGAGCTAAGTGGCAGGGCCGCCAAAGACCCCGGGGACACCGAAAAAAGCCCAAACGATCGAGACAGGCTCGCTATCCCTCGAGGCCGGACTCAGTCGCTCATATGGATTCCAGATAGAACAGCAGGTCCTCGCGCTGGGCTTTGGGCAGCGCGCGGAACTTCTCCCTCGAACGCTCGGATTCGCCGCCGTGCCACAGGATGGCCTCGGCGATGGTGCGGGCGCGGCCGTCGTGCAACAGCGCCATGTGCGGCCGGCCGCTCACCACGCGCGTGAGGCCCAGGCCCCACAGCGGTTGGGTGCGCCAGTCGCGCGGGCCGGCCAGGTAGTCGGGCCGTCCGTCTGCAAGACCCTCGCCCATGTCGTGCAGCAGCAGATCGGTGTAGGCGCGCACCGTCTGCCCGGCCAGCAGCTTCGAGTGCCCCACCCTGTCGGCGGTGCGCAACTCCGGCACGTGGCACACGGCGCATTCGATCTGGCGGAACAGCGCCGCGCCGCGCACGAAGCGCGGATCCTTCACGTTGCGGCGCGCGGGCACGGCCAGCAGTTGCTCCCAGAAGGTGAGCTCCTTCCAGTCGCTCTCGATCAGCTCCGGCTGGTTGCCCGGCGGCTGCCCGGCGCAGTCCACCTGCACCGGCGGGCAGTTCATGTGGGGATAGAGATCGGAGGTGACGCCCAGATCGCCGGCGAAGGCCGCAGCGATCTGCTGGGCCACGCTGGGCTCGTTGGCCTTCCAGCCAAAGCGGCCCGGGGCGGTGGTGCCGTTGATGTCGTCGCGCACACGATTCAGGCGGCCGTTGTAGCCCAGCGGCTTCTGGGCAGCGGCGATGGCCAGCAGCGCCTCCTCGGGCACCACCTCCAGCAGCCCCAGACCCTGGATGGGCTGGGCGAGGCGCAACGAAGTCATGGTCTGCTCGCCGATGGGCCCGAACCAGGTCTGCCCCCAGCGGATGCGCGGCCGGCGCAGCGCCACGGTTTCGCCGTCTGTGTAGGCCACCGTGGAGGTTTCCCAGTCCACGAACCACTTGGCCTCGGGCGGCACGCGATCGCCCAGGAAGGTGTCGTCGCGATCCTGGCCCATCATGCCCTGGTTCTGGATCTGGTCGCCGTAGTGGGGGTGGGGATTGGGGCCGCCGTGGGGGCCCTCGCCGGGTATGGACACGCGCATGAGCAGCGCCAGCGGGTCTTCGGTTGCCGTCTCGGGCGGGAAGCCGCGCCCGGCGCGCTCGTGGCAGGCCACACACTTGTTGGTGATGAAGGTGGGTCCCAGCCCCCAGTCGCCGCCGATGGAGGGGAACTGCACCCAGCGCTGGTTGAAGTGATGACGGCCGCGCAGGAACGTCTGCAGTTCCCGGTAGGGCATGCCTTCCGGTGCCTGATCGAAGGCGTGCTCGTCGAAGCGCGCCACGGTAAGCACGCCGGCAGAACGCTCTTCTTCCGAAAGCCCGTCCAATCCCCCAGCCGCGATCACCCCCGCCGCCACCAGCGGCAGCGCCGCCACCGCGAAAAACTTGAGCATGCGATACATGCGATCTCCTCCAGCTGTGGGCCGCTCGCCGCCAGCCCGTGTGTCCGGCACTACCCGGCCTTGAAACCCGCCTCGCGATGACGGCCGTCGCAGAACGGTTTGTTGCGCGAGGCACCACAGCGGCACAGCGCCGCCTCCCGGCTCACGCCCAGCACCCGGCCGGCACCGTCGAGAAACTGGAACTCCCCCGCCACCTTCAGCGGCCCGTCAGGGCGCACGCGCACCTCCAGCGCCGGGGCGGCGGGCAGCGCCGCCGGCGACGCCTTGGGCGACAGCTCCAGGCCGAGGGCGCCCGGGTCGTCGAAACCCGACGTGGCGTGGGCGCCATCGCAAAAAGGCTTGCGCGCCGACTGGCCGCAGCGGCACAAGGCGAGCCTCGTGCCCGTGGCCACCGCCTCGGCGCCGTCGGCCAACAGCAACCGCAGTTCGCCCCGTAACCGCAGCGGTCCGCCCGGCACCAGCGACACCGAAGCGCCGCGCGGCGGCCGTTCGGATTTCGCACCGTTGCCGAATCGGTATTGCAGCGCCCCGCTGGGGCAGCGCTCCACCACCCCCATCACTGCCGTGGCGCTGGCGGCGTCCGGGTTCACCCAGGGCGAGCGGGTCGAATCGAACACCTTGGGCAGCCCCCTCACGCACTCGCCCGCATGGCTGCAGCGCTCGCCGTCGAAACTCACGGTGAGGGTAAGACCCTTGTACTCGCGCGGGTGGCTGCTCATGGCCTTCTCCGGGGACGACGGTTCAAGTATGGCCCATACGCACCGCCTTGGGCCATCGCGGGACGCAGGCGCCCCAATCGGGTGCCGGCCGGGCAACGCGACGCGTTCGCTGGCATGATCGGGCTGCACGCGCCATCGGCCATGGAGCATCCCTCATGATGAACCTCACTCCCACCGAACTTGAACGGCTCACCATCTTCACTGCCGCCGAGCTTGCCCGCCGCTATCGCTCCCAGGGCATCCGCCTGAGCCATCCAGAGGCCGTGGCGTTGATCACCGATGAGGTGCTCACCGCGGCGCGGCGCGACCTGCCGCACGCCGAACTGGTGGACCTGGCGGGTCAGCTACTTACCACCGACGACGTGGAGCCCGGCGTTGCCGCCATGATCCCCTTCATCGCCCTGGAGGCCCCCATGACGGAGGGCACCAAGCTGGTGGTGGTGTTCGACCCCGTGAAGCCCGGCCGCGCCCCTCTGCCGGACGAGCCGGTGCCCGGCGAGATCATCCCTCGGGAGGGGTCCATAGAGATCAATGCCGGCCGGCGACGGGTCACTCTGGACGTGCTCAACACGGGCGATCGCGCCATCCAGGTGCGCAGCCACGCGCACTTCTTCGAAGTCAACCGCGCGCTGCAGTTCGACCGCGCCGCCGCCTTCGGCATGCGCCTGGACCGGCCGTCCGGAACCGGCGTGCGCTTCGAACCGGGTGTCGCGGCTTCGGTCGCATTGGTGGCCATCGGCGGCAGTGCCGACGTACATGGTTTTGCGGACCTCACCAACGGGCCGGTCGCCGACCCCGCGGTGCGCGAGCGCGCCCTGGCCGCCGCCCGGGCCCGCGGCTACCGGGGGGCCTGACCATGGCCACCCTGTCGCGCACCGACTACGCAAATCTCTATGGCCCCACCACCGGTGACCTGGTGCGCCTGGGCGACACGTCGCTGCTGGCCGAGATCGAGCACGACTACTCCGCCTATGGCGACGAGCTCACCACCGGCGCCGGCAAGGCCATGCGCGACGGCGAGGGATTCGATCCGGGCGGCACCTACGCCTCGGGCGCGCTGGACATGGTGGTGCAGAACGCCACCATCATCGACGCCGTGGCCGGCATCGTGAAGGCCGACATCGGCATCCGCGACGGGCGCATCGCGGCCATCGGCAAGGCCGGCAATCCGCGCGTGATGAACGGCGTGGATCCGCGGCTGCGCTGCGGCCCCAACACCACCGTGGTGCACGCCGACGGCTTCATCGTCACTGCCGGAGGCATCGAGGCCCACGCCCACTTCATCTCGCCCCAGCAGTGCTGGCACGCGCTGGCGGGCGGCACCACCACCATGATCGGCATGACGCCGGGGCCGCACTTCGACGTGAGCTGCTCGGGGCCCAACACCATCGGGCGGCTGATCCAGGGCGCCGACGAATTCCCGCTCAATTTCGGCTTCCTTGGGCGCGGCTGCATGGATCCAGCAGCAGTGGAAGAGTCGGTGGCCGGGGGCGCGCTGGGGGTGAAGATCCACGAGGACTTCGGCGCCTCGCCATCCATCATCGACGGCTCCCTGCGCGCCGCCGACCGCAACGATTTCTCGGTACACATACACACCGACACGCTCAACGAGTTCGGCTTCTGCGAGGACACGCTGGCGGCCATCGGCAATCGCACCATCCACATGTATCACACCGAGGGTTCGGGGGGCGGCCACGCGCCGGACATCTTGCGGGTGAACGGCTTCGCCAACGTCATCCCCTCCTCCACCAATCCCACCAACCCGTTCACGCCCGCCGGTCTCGCCGAAGGCTTGCCCATGACCATGCTGGCGCACTTCCTGAGTTTCGGCGTGCCCGAGGACGTTGCCTTTGCCGAGTCGCGCGTGCGGCCCCAGACCATGGCTGCCGAGGACCTGTTGCACGACATGGGCGCCATCTCCATATTCGCCACCGACACCCAGGGCATGGGACGCCTCGCCGAAAACGCCGCCAAGTGCTGGCAGCTCGCTTCGGTGATGAAGGACAGGGTGGGCCGCCTGCCAGAGGAGCGCACCGCCCGGGCCGACAACGAGCGTATCAAGCGCTACGTGGCCAAACTCACCGTCAATCCGGCCATCGGCGCTGGCATCGACGCCCACGTGGGATCGATCCAGCCCGGCCGCATGGCCGACCTGGTGATCTGGCCTCGGGCAAGTTTCGGCATCAAGCCCTTCCTGGTAATCAAGGCCGGCTTCGTGGCCTGGTCGGTCATGGGCGACGGCAACGGCTCGATCTTCATGGCCGAGCCCATGGTGCAGCGCCCCATGTGGGGCGCCCTGGGCAAGGCGCGCGACGCGCTCTCCGCGGTGTTCGTCAGCAAGCTCGCCATGGCATCCGGCGCTCGGGAGCGCCTGGGGACGGGAAAGCCGTGGATCCCCATTTCCAGCGTGCGCAGCCTGCGCAAGTCGGACATGGTCCGCAACGCCGCGCTGCCGCGTATCGAAGTGGACCCACGCACCTTCGAGTGCCGCGCCGACGGCAAACCGTTGCACGCGGAACCTGCCACGCGCGTGCCGCTGTCGCGCAAGTACCTGTTGCGCTGATCCGCCGCGGCCACCCGATGGGCAACAAAAACGGTGCATGCGTTCCTGCGCGCGCACTGCCGTCGGGCAGCGCGCTGCGCGTGGCGTCACGCGCGGGGAAAATCCCGCCTGTGCACTGCCGCGTGCAGGACATGGGATTCTTCCCTACTATTTCTAAAGAAACGCACTCCTGCCGCGGGAGACCGTCCTTCAGGTACGGAACGTGCTGTCCACTTCGCCGTTGCTTCCTGCGTCAACAGATCGCATTCGAGGTCACCAGCGTGTTTGGGAATGTGCTTCGTCAGCCGCTCACGGGCGATCAGCGGGAATTTCTCCTAGGGCTGATCGAGGAGCACTGAGCCGTGGACACTGCGGTCAAGCTGATCTTCGACCTGCTAGCCTTCACCTCGGTGATGGTGCTCATCGTGCTGGGCCTGGGCGTGATCGCCAGCATGATGGGGATTTTCAACTTTGCCCACGGCGAGTTCGTCTTGCTGGGGGCCTACACGCTTTTCCTGTTTCAGGAAAACGGGCTGCCTTCCTGGATGGGCATCCTGGCGGCACCGATCGTCGTGGCACTTGTCGGGTTGCTTCTCGAGCGAACGGTGATCCGGCGTTTCTACTCGGCGCCCATCATTGCCATGCTGGGCACCTTCGCCATCGGCCTGGTGATCCGCGAAGTGGTGCGAGGGCTTCTTGGCGGGCACTACAAGTCCATCTCCGAGCCGCTGGAGGGCATGTTCACCGTCGCGGGACTCAGCTTCTCCGTATGGCGCAGCGTGATCATCGTCATCACGCTGCTGGTGATCGCGGGAAGCTGGGCGCTGCTGTCTCGGACACGGCTCGGCCTGCAGGTGCGCGGCGCCCTGGAGAACCCGGGACTCGCCCGCGCCTGCGGCATCTCCACCACCCGCCTGTATGCGCTCACCTTCGCCTTCGGCTCGGCGCTAGCCGGTCTGGCGGGCGCGCTCATCGTGCCCCTCTACCAGCTCTCTGCGGATATCGGCACGCGCTTTCTGGTGCAGGCATTCCTGTCGGTGATGCTGGGCGGTGTGGGTACGTTCGAAGGACCTGTCCTGGGAGCCGCCGCCGTGGGCGGCATGGCCTCCGGGCTGCCGTGGGTCGTCCTGCCCGTGCTGGCCGACCCTCTCGTGTTCGTGATCGCGCTGGCGATCGTGAAGTTCCGGCCGCAAGGCTTCATTTCCCAAGGGAGGACGTGAGATGTCGAATTTCCGTTTTGGCAGCAACGGGGAGGCTGGTTACGGCAACGCCCCGGTTGACTTTGGCCGACGCCGCCTGGTGACGGGCGCGGGTGCGCTCGCTGCCACCGGCTGGATCGCTGGCGTGACGGGCGGCTGGATGCTCAAGGCCCCCTTCGCTCACGCCGCGGGCCCCATCAAGATGGGCATCGCCACCGACATCACCGGCGCCATCGCGCCTTCCGGCAATGCCAACTGGCAGGTGGCCCAGTTCGCCGTGGACCAGATCAACAAGGGCGGCGGCATCCTCGGCCGGCCCATCGAGCTCTACCTGGAAGACACCGCATCCGACCCCAAGATCGCCGTGGGCAACGTGCGCAAGCTGATCCAGGAGCGCAAGGTGGACGTGGTGCTCGGCGGTATCACCAGCGCCATGCGCCAGGCCATCAAGGACCCCATCGTCAACCGCGGCAAGACGCTGTACCTGTATCCCCAGCTCTACGAGGGCCAGGAGTGCACCAAGCACCTGTACTGCACCGGCCCCACGCCGGCCCAGCAGTGCGACGAGCTCATCCCCTACCTCATCAAGACGCTGGGCAAGAAGCGCTTTGCCCTGCCCTCGGCCAACTATGTCTGGCCGCAACTGCTCAACAAGTACGCCCGCAAGGTGATCGAGGCCAACGGCGGCACCGTGGTGTTCGAGGAGTACTACCCCCTCGACCAGGCCGAATACTCCGCCACCATCGGCAAGATCAAGGATGGGAAGGTGGACTGCGTGTTCAACACCATCATCCCGCCAGGCCTGCAACCCTTCGTGAAGCAGCTCTACGAGAGCGGCTTCCAGAAAAACGGCGGCGTGCTGAGCTGCGTGTACTACGACGAGAACCTCCTCAACTACCACCCAGCCAACGAAATGGAGGGGCTGGTGTCCTGCCTCGACTACTTCCAGGCCGTGGAGGACCCCTTCAGCAAGAAGCTGCAGGAGGGTTATTCGGCGAAGTTCCCCGGCACCAAGTACCTGTTCACCGCGGGCAGTGCCTCCACCGGCATGTACCGCGGCGTCAAGTTCTACGAAGCCGCGGTCAAGGCAACCAACGGCGACCTCAAGCGCGAGACCGTATCGGCGGCCCTCGACACGGCCAAGCTGGCTGAAGGCCCCGGCGGCGGTGCGGAGATGGTGGCTGGCAAGATGCACTGCAAGATGAACATGTACATCGCCGTATGCAAGGTGGCGGGGGGCAAGACCCGTTACGACGTGATCAAGAAGTCCAGCATGGTCGACCCGAAGGAGTGCTGATGGGTCCGACCGTTTCATCGACGACGCCGGGGGTCTGCTGATGTCCGGCGTCGTCATGGCGGGCGTGGCGGGGCCGGGCAGGCCCCGCCGCCTGCTGCCCGTCGTGGAAATCGTGGTGCTCGTGGCCATGGTCGCGGCACCCTTTGTCCTGTCCGGCCGCCCGGAACTGGTGACCCTCGCCACCAATATCCTCATCCTGTCGATCCTCGCCATCAGTTTCGAGCTGTGCTGGGGCTATTCGGGGATCATGACCTTCGGCCAGGCGCTGTTCTTCGGCGTTCCCGCGTATGTGATCGCACTGGTGGGCCGCGACCTGGAATTCAGCCACATCTGGGGAACGCTCCCCCTGGCCATGGCGGTGGGTCTGCTGCTGTCCAGCCTTTTCGCGGCCTTCCTGCTGCTCGGGCGCAAGACGCCGACGCCCATCTTCATTGCCCTGGGTACCCTCACGGGCTCGTACGCAGCGGAGCGGTTGGTGTCCGGATGGCAATACGTGGGCGCCGGCAACGGGCTATCGTCCATCAAGCTGCTGCAGGCGGGCGAATACGAATTCGTGGAAGGCACAGCCTTCTTTTTTCTGGCGTTCGGCTGCCTCGCAGCCGTGTACATCGGCTGCCGCTTCCTCACGCGCTCCCAGTTCGGCCTCGTTCTGGCGGGGATCCGCCAGAACGAGGAGCGGCTCGCCTTCTTCGGCTACCGCGTACAGCTCTACAAGGCCATCGTGTTCTCCCTGGCGGGCATGATCGCGGGCCTGGCCGGCGCACTCTACTCCTACCATCAGGGCTTCATCGGCCCCGGCAACATGGGCCCCGGGCTTTCCACCATGGCGGTGATCTACTGTCTGTTCGGCGGCGCTGGTACGCTCATCGGGCCCGTCATCGGCACCACCGCCATCGAGGCACTGAGCTACGTGCTTGCAGACATCGACCTGGTGAAGCGCTTCTGGCCGGTGATTCTCGGTCTCGTGCTGCTCCTGGTGGTGGCATTCCAGCCCAGCGGGCTGCTCGGGCTCGTGGTGAGCGCGCGCGAGCGCATCGGTTCCTACCGGTGGCGCCCGCGCGGCGGCAATCCCACAGGGGGTTGAATCGTGGCTTTGCTGGACGTTTCGGGAGTCGGCAAGACCTTCGGCGCATTGCGCGCCCTCGACGGGGTCAACCTCCAGGTGCAACAAGGCAGCTTTCACGGGCTGATCGGGCCGAACGGCTCGGGCAAAAGCACCCTTCTCAAGGCCATCGCCGGCGCCCATTTCGCTTCTTCGGGAAGCATCACCTTCGCGGGGCGCAACATCACCACGGCGCCGCCCCACGAGCGGGCGCGCCACGGCATGAGCCTCAAGTTCCAGATCACTGCGGTGCTGCCGGAACTGTCGGTGTACGACAACGTTCTGCTCGCCCTGCAGGCGGGACAGGCTGTCTGGTCGCTGGCCCGATCGGCCACGCGGCGGGCTGCCCATCCGGACGTGATGCGCTCCCTCGAGCGCTTCCGGCTGGCGGGACGGGCCGACGACCTCGCCGGCGAACTTAGCCACGGCGAGCAGCAGTGGCTGGAGATCGCCATGGCGCTGGCCCGTGCCCCCAAGTTGCTGCTGCTCGACGAGCCCACCGCCGGAATGAGCCCGCAGGAGCGGCGCGCCACGGGCGAGCTGCTGGCGCCTATCCGCCAGAGCTGCGCGCTGCTCATCGTCGAACACGACCTCGATTTCATCAAGGACATCTGCGACACGCTCACGGTGCTCGACCAGGGCCAGGTGGTGGCCAGCGGCCCCACCCAGCAGGTACAGGACGACGAGCGCGTTCGCGAGGCTTACCTGGGCTGACACATGGCAAGCGACGCTCTGCTCCAGGCCGAGGGCCTGTGCACCTTCTACGGCACCAGCCAGGCGCTGTTCGACGTCAGCCTGAGGATTCCCTCGCGGGGCGGCGTGGCGATCCTGGGGCGCAATGGCGCTGGCAAGACCACTCTGCTCAAGACCCTTGCGGGCGACCTGCGTCCGGTACGCGGCAAGGTGTCCTTCGACGGCCGCGACGCCACGCAGATGCCCACGGAGCGCCGGGTGCGCCTGGGCCTGGGGCACGTGCCTCAGGAACAGGCCGTGTTCGCCGGCCTCACGGTCCGCGAAAACCTGCTGCTCGGCGCCATGGGCGACCGCTCGGGCCACGACCGCACGGACGAGATGGTGGCGCTGTTTCCGCGCCTGGGGCAGCGCATGTCCCAGCGCGCCGGCACCCTCTCCGGCGGCGAGCGCAAGATGCTCGCCATCAGCCGCGCGCTGCTGTGCAAGCCCCACCTGCTGATGCTGGACGAACCCACCGAGGGCGTCTGGCACGGCGTGGTGGACGAAATCACCGAGCGGCTGGTGAAGCTCTCGGAAACCATCGCCATCGTGCTGGTGGAACAGCACGTGAAGATGGCCCTGTCCGTGGCGAAGCACTGCTACGTCATGGACCGCGGCCACGTGGCGCTCGAAGGGCCGACGGAGCAGGTCCGGGACGACCCGGAGCTGGTCCGCCTGCTCGCTCCCTGATGCCCGCCCCGGGCGGGCGAACGCACCCCCAAGACACGAGGAGACTCCCATGGCAGTGATCCAACCCACCCCGGCGCAATTGCGCGAGGCCGCCAGCGAAGCCGGCCTGTCGCTCACCGACGCGGACGTCCAGTCCTTCCTCGGGCTCATCAAGGGCAACGTGGACGCCTACAACGTGGTGGACGGCCTGCCCGACAACCTCCCGGAGGTGAAATATCCCCGTACCCCGGGCCGGTTCCCCTCCGCAGACGAAAACCGCCACAACGCCTGGTACGTGAAGACCTCCATCAAGGGCGCCTCCAGCGGGCCACTCAAGGGCAAGAAAGTGGCCATCAAGGACAACGTCATGGTGGCGGGCGTGCCCATGATGAACGGCTGCTCCATCATGGAAGGCTACGTCCCCGAGGTGGACGCCACCGTGGTCACCCGCCTGCTCGACGCGGGCGCCGAGATCGTCGGCAAGACCCACTGCGAGTCCTACTGCATCTCCGGGGGCAGCCATACGGGCGCCAAGGGAGCGGTGCACAACCCCCTCAAGATGGGCTTCTCCGCCGGCGGATCGTCTTCCGGCAGCGGCGTGGTGGTGGCGCTGGGCGAGGCCCACATGGCCATCGGCGGCGACCAAGGCGGCTCCATCCGCATGCCCGCCTCCTGGTGCGGCATCTACGGCATGAAGCCCACCCACGGGCTGGTGCCCTACACCGGCATCATGCCCATCGAGATCTTCGTGGACCACACCGGGCCCATGACCGCGACGGTGGCCGACAACGCCCTCATGCTCGAAGTAATTGCCGGCCTCGACGGCTACGACCCGCGCCAGTACGGCACGCCCAAGAAGGTGAAGTACTCCAAGATGCTCGAGGGCGGCGTCAAGGGAATGAAGATCGCCGTGGTGAAGGAAGGCTTTGGCCGCCCCGAGTCCGAGGCAGCCTCCGACGCCAAGGTGCGCAAGTCGGTGGAGTTGTTCAAGAGACTCGGCGCTGAGGTGACGGAAGTCTCCATCCCGGAGCACCTGGTGGCCCCTGCAGTGTGGACCCCCATCGGCGTGGAGGGCATCGCCCAGACCATGATGCTGGGTGATGGCTACGGGCTGTCGCGCCCCGACCTGTATGTGAGCAGCCTCATCGACAAGCTGCACGGCTGGCAGTTGCGCGCCAACGAACTGTCGGAAACCACCAAGGCGCTCACCATGCTGGGCATCTACATCAAGAAGCACTACGGCAGCCGCTACTACGGCAAGGCGGTGAACGTAGCCCGCCGCATTGCGCAGGCCTACGACGCGGTGCTCGCGGAGCACGACCTGCTGCTCCTGCCCACCATGCCCATGAAGCCCACGCCCCTGCCGCCCGCCGACGCGCCGCGCGAACTGTATTTCCAGCGTGCCCTGGAGATGATCGGCAACACTTGCCCCTTCGACATCACGCACCACCCTGCCATGACGGTGCCGTGCGGGCTGGTGGACGGTCTCCCCATCGGCACCATGCTGGTGGGCAAGCACTACGACGAGTCCACGATCTATCGCGCGGCCTACGCCTTCGAGCAGGCAGAAGACTGGAAAAAGATGTAACGCGGCTCGCCCTTCGCGCCGGGATCCACCGTCCGGCGCGAGGGGTCCCGGAGAACTGCTCCGGGACGGCGTGCCCTAGGCCGCCGTCCAACCCCCGTCGATGGGCAGCGCCGCCCCGGTGATGCTGGCGGCGCCATCGGTGCACAGGAACAGGGTGAGCGTGGCCACCTCGTCCACCTGCACGAAACGCTTCGACGGCTGCTTCTCCAGCATCACCTTCTCGATCACCTCTTCGCGCGGCAGGGCGTGCACGGCAGCCTGGTCGCCAATCTGCTTTTCCACCAGGGGCGTGAGCACGTAGCCCGGGCAGATGGCGTTGCAGGTGATGGCCGTGCGGGCGGTCTCCAGGGCCACCGTCTTGGTGAGCCCCACCACCCCGTGCTTGGCGGCGATGTAGGCCGACTTGAAGGGCGAGGCTGCCAGCCCGTGGGCCGAGGCGATGTTGACGATGCGCCCCCAGCCGCGGGCGCGCATGCCGGGCAGCAGTTCGCGAATGGTGTGGAAGGCCGAGGACAGGTTGATGGCGATGATCTGGTCCCACTTGTCCACGGGAAACCGCTCCACGGGCGACACGTGCTGGATGCCGGCATTGTTCACCAGGATGTCCACGGCGCCGAACTGCGCCTCGGCCTCGGCGCACATGGTGGCGATTTCCTTGGGGCGGCTCATGTCCGCGCCCGAGTAGAGCGTGCGCACGCCGTAGTCCGATTCGAGCTGCTTGCGCACGGCCTTGATCTCGCTGGAGTTGCCGAAACCGTTGAGCATGACATTCACGCCCTGGGCCGCGAGCGCCCGGGCGATGCCCAGGCCGATGCCGCTGGTGGAACCGGTGACGAGGGCGGACTTTCCTTTGAGCATTGGCGGTGCCTTTCCAAACGGGTGTTGCAGTGCAACGAGTCTAGCATCGTGGTGCGCCGCGGCGCGCGCCATTGCCGTATGGCGCCGGCGCCGCGACAATCGGCGCCCATGCACACCATTGCTTCGTTCCTCATCGAGCAGCGCATCATTCCCGTGCTGCGCCTGAAGTCGCGCGCCCTGGCCGAGCGCGGCATCGCAGCCCTCGCCGAGGCCGGCTTCGGTTCGGTGGAAATCACCCTCACCACGCCTGACGCGCTGGCGCTCATCCGCGCGCAGCGCACCACCGCCGCGCCCGGCCTGCTGGTGGGTGCAGGCACCGTGCTCGATCTCGACAGCGCCCGCGCCTGCCTGGATGCCGGGGCCCAGTTTCTGGTTTCGCCCTGCGTGGTGCCCGGCATGGGCGAGCTTGCCCACGCCGCGGGGGCCGCCTGCCTGGCGGGTGCCTTCACTCCCGGCGAGGTGCTGGCTGCCTGGCGCTCGGGGGCCGACGTGGTCAAGGTGTTTCCCGCATCCACGGGCGGGCCGGCGCACCTCGCCGCCCTGCATGCGGTGTTTCCTCACATACCGCTCTGCCCCACGGGCGGCGTGAACCTCGACAGCCTGGAGGACTGGCGCCGCGCCGGCGCTGCCGTGGTGGGGGTAGGTAACCACATCCTAGACATCGCGGCGCTGGAGGCCGGTGACCTGGCGCGGGTGATCGCCCACGCGGCGCGCTTCCTGGGCCGCCAGCAGGCATGAATCCGCGCTACCACGTGGTCTGCGTGGGCGAGCCCATGGTTGAGTTCAACCAGGTGCCCGGCGAGGCGCGCCGCTACCTGCAGGGCTTCGGCGGCGACACCATGAACGCGGTAATCGCAGCGGCCCGGCAGGGGGCGCGTACCGCCTACGTCACGCGCCTGGGCGACGACGAATTCGGCCAGTGGCTGCGGGCGCTGTGGCGGACCGAGGGTGTGGACGACGCCTTCGTGGCCACCGATCCCGAGGCGCCCACCGCCGTGTACTTCGTCACCCACGGTGCGCAGGGCCACGCCTTCAGCTACCGGCGGGCAGGTTCGGCCGCGAGCCGGCTGTCGCCCTCCAACCTGCCCCTGGAGCCAGTGCGCTCCACGGCGCTGCTGCACACCTCGGGCATCACCCAGGCCATCAGCGACAGCGCCTGCGATGCGGCACTGGCGGCCATTGACGCGGCACGCGCCGCCGGTGCGGGAGTGGTCTACGACTGCAACCTGCGCACCCGGCTATGGCCGCTGGCGCGCGCCCGCGCCGTGATTGCCGCCACGGCCGGCATGAGCGATTTCTTCCTGCCCAGCCTCGAAGATGCCCGCGCCCTGTCGGGCACCCACGACCCCCAAGCCAACCTGGACTGGGCGCTGGCGCTGGGCGCGCGGCACGTGGCCCTCAAGCTGGGCGGCCAGGGCGTGCTTGCCTCGGACGGGCATCGCACCCTGCGCGTGGCGGGTCACCCCATCGAGTGCCGCGACGCCACTGGCGCGGGCGACTGCTTCGCCGGCAGCTTCATGGCCCGCATGGCCGCTGGAGACGACTTCCACGACGCGCTGCGCTACGCCAACGCGGCCGCCGCGCTCACCTGCACGGGCTTCGGCGCCGTAGCGCCGATTCCGCGCCCCGAGGCCGTTCGCGCGCTGCTCGCCACCCAATCTGCCGCGGAGTTTCACCCATGAAGATCGCCGTAGCCGGCTTCCAGCACGAAACCAACACCTTCGCACCCAGCAAGGCCAGCTTCGACACCTTCGCCCGCGGCGGCGGCTGGCCTCCGCTGGTGCGCGGCGCCGATCTGTTCGACGGCACGGCGGGCATCAACCTGCCCATCACCGGTTTCGTGGACGCCATGAAGGCCCGCCACACCCTGGTGCCGCTCGCTTGGGCCGCCGCCAGCCCCAGCGCCCACGTCACCGAAGACGCCTTCGAGCGCATCGCCGGCATGATCCTCGAGGACCTGCGCGCCGCGCTGCCGGTGGACGCGGTGTATGTGGACCTGCACGGCGCCATGGTCACCGAGCATGTGGACGACGGCGAAGGCGAGTTGCTGTCGCGGGTGCGCGCCCTGGTGGGGCCGCGGGTGCCGGTGGTGGCCAGTCTCGACCTGCACGCCAACGTCACGCACCGCATGACGGCCGCCGCCGATGCGCTGGCGGCCTACCGCACCTATCCCCATGTGGACATGGCCGACACCGGGGCGCGCGTGGCGCGGCTGCTGCAGCGCCTGCTCGACGGCGGCCCGCGCCTGCACCTGGCGAAGCGGCGCCTGCCCTTCCTCATTCCACTGGGCTCGCAGTGCACGCTGCTGGAGCCCACAGGTGGGCTGTACCGCCGCCTGGAACAGCTGGAGGGCGCGGGCATCTCGGCGCTGTCCTTCACGCCCGGTTTCCCGGCGGCGGACTTCGGCGAATGCGGGCCGGTGGTGTTCGGCTACGGCGAGCAAGCCGAGGCGGTGGAGGAGGCCGTTGCGGCGCTGCACGAAGCGGTGGCACAGCAGGAGGCGGCGTTCGCGCAGGAGATCTTCACCCCCGCCGAGGGCGTGCGTCTGGCGCAGGAGATCGCCCGCGGCGCCACGCGGCCGGTGGTGATCGCCGACACCCAGGACAACCCCGGCGCGGGCGGCGACTCCGACACCACGGGCATGCTGCGCGCCCTAGTGGAGGCTCGCGCCGAGCGCGCCGCCCTGGGCCTCATGGCCGATCCCGAGGCAGCGCGTGCCGCCCACGCAGCCGGCGAGGGCGCCACCCTCGAGATCGCCCTGGGGGGCAAGTCGCGCATCCCCGGCGACGCGCCATTTCGCGCGCCCTTCGTGGTGGAGCGCCTGTCGGAGGGCCGCTTCACCTGCACCGGCCCCTTCTACCGCGGGGCGCGCATGAGCATCGGCCCCTCGGCCTGCCTGCGCATCGGCGGCGTGCGGGTGGTGGTGTCGTGCGAAAAGCCCCAGCTCGCCGACCAGGAGATGTACCGCTTCATCGGCGTGGAGCCCACCCGCGAGGCGATCCTGGTGAACAAGAGCTCGGTGCACTTCCGCGCCGACTTCACCCCCATCGCCGAGCGCATCCTGGTGTGCAAGGCCCCCGGACCCATGCTGGCGGACCCGGCGGACTTTCCCTGGCGCCGGCTCGCCGCCGGCACGCGCCTGCGCCCCCTCGGGCCGGCCTTCAGCGGCGCAGCCTGAGCCTCAACCCGCCGCCAGCGCCTGCTCCACCCAGTCGAGCCGGTCCTGCCCCCAGTGCAGCACCCCGTCCACCACGAAGGTGGGCGCACCGAAGGCGCCGGCGGCCACCGCCTCGGCGGTGGCATTCACGAGCGCCTGCTTGATCTCGTCGGTCTGGATGGCGGCGGCGAAGGCCTCGGCATCGAAGCCCGCCGCGGCAGCCACGGCCTTGACCGTCTCCAGGTCGCCGATGTCGCGACCCTCGCCCCAGCCAGCCTTGAAGAAGGCCTCGTCCCAGGCCGGCAGCCGCCCCAGCCGGTGCGCCCACAGGGCACCGCGCATGGCCGCCACGGTGTTGAAGGGGAAGCGCTCGCTCTTCACGAACGGCACGCCGTAGCGCCGCGCGAAGCGCTCCTGGTCGGCGATCATCCAGGCGAATTTCGCCGGCACATGTAGCGGCGAGACGTTGCCCACGGCCTTGAACAGCCCGCCAAGCAGAATCGGCCTGCGCTCCAGCACGGCGCCGTGGCGCTCGCAGATGGCGGGCAGCTGGGTCCACGCCAGGTAGCTGGCGGAACTCACGTAGTCATAGAAGAAGGTCACCGACTTGGTCATGGGCACGTCTCCGTCGAAGGGCGCTTACCAGGGTTCCACCGAGGTGCGCACGTCGGTCTCGAAAGACCACGCCGAGCGCGGCTGGGAATGCAGTTGCCAGTAGATCTCCGCGATGTCGTCGGGCTGGAGGATGCCATCGGTCCCGCGCGCCGCAAACACATCGGGAAACAGCCGGCGCGTGGCGTCGCTCTCGATGGGGCCGTCGATCACCACGTGGGCCACGTGAATGCCCTTGGGGCCGAGCTCGCGCGCCATGCTCTGCGCCAGCGCGCGCAGCGCGTGCTTGCCGCCCGCGAAAGCCGCGAAACCGCTCGCCCCCCGCAGGCTGGCGGTGGCGCCAGTGAACAGGATGGTGCCCTCGCCCCGGGGCAGCATGCGGATCGCCGCCTCGCGCCCGGCGAGAAAACCGCCAAAGGCGCACATCTCCCAGACCTTGCGATACACCTGGGCGGTGGTGCGGGCAATGGGAAAACGCACATTGCCACCCACGTTGAACACCAGCACCCGCACCGGGCCGATGCCGGATTCCACCTGCTCGAACAGTGCCTGTACCGCCGCCTCGTCGCGGGCGTCGGAATGGATCGGCGTGCAGGCCCCGCCAGCGGCACGAATCTGCCCGGCAAGGGTCCCCAGATCGCCGCGACGGCGCGTGGCAGCCACGTGAAAACCCTCGCGGGCGAACCGCCGGGCAATGGCGGCGCCGAGGTTCTCGCCGGCGCCCACCACCAGGCAGACGGGGCTGACGCCGAGGCTCATGGCGCGGCGGTCATCGCGAAAACGGCCAGCGGGCCCGCCAGTACTGCAACAGCAGGAACCCGCCTGCCAAGCCGCCCAGGTGGGCGAAGTGCGCCACGCCCGACTGGGTTTCGGTGACGCCCAGCACCAGTTCGATCAGGCCGTACACCACCACGAACACGCGCGCCGGCAGCGGGATGGGCGGGATGAGCAGCATCACCACGCGGCGCGGAAACAGCAGCCCGAAGGCGAGCAGCAATCCGAACACCCCGCCCGAGGCGCCCACCGTGGGATAGGGCGGCGTCTGCATGAAATTCATGGTGAGCAACTGCGCCACGGCGGCGGTCACCACGCAGGTGAGGTAGTACTGCAGGAAGCGGCGCTGCCCCAGTGCCCCTTCCACATCGCGGCCGAACATCCACAGGGCAAGCATGTTGAAGCCCAGGTGCAGCACGCTGCCGTGGAGGAAACCGTAGCTCACCAGTTGCCACAGCCTGAAATCAGGGTGCTCCAGCGTCCCGGGCAAGGCGGGCGGCCACAGGGCGAACACCTCGATCGAACCCGGCCACAGGCCCTGCAACGCGAAAACGGCCACATTCAAAGCGAGCAAGACCTGGGTGACTGAAGGCACAGTTCAAAACCAGACGGCGGGGGGAGGGGCGGGAATGCGCCACGCGCAACGCGGCAAACAGCGGCATCATAACGCCAGCCACCGCCCCTCAGCGGGCGGATCAATCACGAACGGACAGCAACTCCATGGGACTGTTCAGCGGCACGCGCCCCTCTGACCTCGGGGTGCGCAACGGCAAGCTCAAGCCACCCCCATCCACCCCCAACTGCGTGAGCAGCCAGGCGCAAGGCGGCTACTACGCCATCGCGCCGCTACCGTATCGCGGAACGCGCGGATCGGCCTTCGCGGCATTGCTGGCCATCGTGCGCTCCACGCCACGCACGCGCATCGTGGAACAGACGGCGGACTATCTCTACGTGGAGTACGCCAGCGCCCTCATGGGCTATGTGGACGACGTGGAATTCTGGTTCGCGCCCGAGGGCGGGATCATCCACGTGCGCTCCGCCTCGCGGCTTGGCCAGGGCGACATGGGGGTCAATCGGCGGCGGGTGGAAGACATCCGCGCCAGGCTGGCAGCCGCGGGTGCCTGAATCTGCGATGAAAGAAACGGGCCCGCGGCAAACGCGAGCCCGTCGAACCTGCAACCGCGGCCCTCAGCAGGCCATGCCCGTGCCGGCCACCCCGTCGTAATCGATGACCACGGTCATAGGCGGCTGGCTTCGCAGTGCTGGATCCCGCGACCCCGGCCAGCCCCTCTCCTGGCGCAACCCGGCGCGCTCGTTGCGGCGCTCCAGGGCCTGGCGAAACGCGATTTCGAGCTTGGTGCATTCCATGATGTCCTCCCTTGTGGTTCGCGGATGGGCGCGACGTGCGCACACCCGTATGCTGCGCTGCTGGCGGTCTGGGCCGCCGCCGCAACGGCCGGGTAGTTGCCACCTCCCCGGCTGGTATCGCAACATGCGACCGGGCACGAGGTGACGCACGGTTGCGTCCACGAGAGTTCAAGGGGAAGCCATGATCGAAACCACTGCGCTCATGGACGCGCTCAAGCGCGCGTTGCGGGCGAAACGCATCACCTACGCCGAAGTGGCGCGCCGCCTCGACCTCAGCGAAGCGAGCGTGAAACGGCTGCTGTCACGGGGCGGCCTCACCCTGGAGCGCTTCGAGCAAATCTGCCAGGTGGCAGGAATCCGGATGGTGGAACTGGTGCGCGAAACCGATCGCGGCAAGGACATGGTCTCCCAGCTGGAACTGTCCCAGGAGCGGGTGATCATGGCCGACGTGCGCCTGTTGCTGGTGGCCGTGTGCGCGCTCAATCACCTGTCGGCGGACGACATGGTCGCCGTCTACGACCTGACCAAGGCCGAGGTGATCAAGCTGCTGCTGAAGCTGGAGAAGATCGATTTCCTCGAACTGCTACCAGAGAACCGCATCCGCCTCAAGGTGAGCCGCACCTTCTCGTGGCACCCCAACGGTCCGATACAGCAGTACTTCAAGGCACGCGCCCAGAACGAGTTCTTTCGCGCCCATTTCGACGGAGACAACGAAATCATGCTGCTGTCCAACGCGACGCTGACGCCAGCCACCCAGGCGCAGCTGGTGCAGCGGCTCAAGCGCGTGGCCAACGAGTTCACCGAACTGCACGAGGAATCCAAGCACATGCCCCTGGGCGAGCGGCGCAGCACCACGCTGCTATTGGCCATCCGGCCCTGGGAGCTGGACGAGTTCCGCGCGCTGCGCCGCAAGCCACCACAACCAAACGCCAGAGCCGCCTCGGCCGCAGCGCCGAAAACGGCGTTGCGTTGACGTCCGCGCAGCGCTGCGGGTGATCGGCGGCCCGGGCGCAGGAAGCAACAGCCGGGGCAATGCATGTGCCCGCCCCGGGCGCGGCGTTGCGGCCGCGCTGCTGCCCCTTCAGTCCGCTCGCCGCGGGTGGCCGGGCGCGGGCTGCGACTGCCCGGCTCCCTTGCCACGGCGCCGCTGCCCGCCGCCGCCAGGCTTGCCGCCGCCACGTTTTTTCTGACCCTCGGGCCGCGGGGCGCGATTGCCATTGACGTTGCCGCCGCCTCCGCCGCCGCCCTGGCGACCGCCGCTGCGCACCCGCGGCTCGCCGAACACCCGGCCCGAAGAGGGGAACAGCGACGACTCGTTGGACAGCGGTTGGCGATGGTCGTCGTCATCCTCTTCGTCCAGCGCTGTGACATCGCTCCAGCGATCTTCGCCAGGGAGCGCCACGTTGCCGCGCGACTGAAGCACACGCTCATCCACGGGCCCGCGAAGCAGCGAGGGCAGACCGCGGCGCTGCTGGCGAGGAGGACGCTCGGCGCGGGGATCGAGGGGCTGGCGCTCCTCTCGTGCCGAAGCCGGCTGGCCTTCGCCCTGGGGGCGCGGCGGCCGTTCGGACCGTGCCTCCGCGGGCTGGCGCTCCTCGCGCGACTGAGCTGGAGAACCCTCGCCCTGGAAGCGCGGCGGCCGCTGTTCGCGCTCGCGCCGCGGCGACTCGGGCCGGCGCGGCACCGGGGCCGCAGCCCCCTCCGGAGTGCCACTGCCGGGTTCGAAGCCCGCCATCGCGACGCGCTCGATGTTTTTCTGCAGCAACTTCTCGATGTCCGCCAGGAGCGGTTCGTCCTCGGGCGTGACCAACGAAACGGCCTCGCCGGCGCTGCCGGCCCGCCCGGTGCGGCCGATTCGGTGCACGTAATCTTCGGGTACCCGCGGCAGGTCGTAGTTGACCACGTGGGGCAACTCCTCGATGTCGATGCCTCGGGCGGCGATATCTGTGGCCACCAGCACGCGGATCACACCGTCCTTGAAATTCTTGAGGGCGCGCAGGCGCTGCGGCTGGCTGCGGTTACCGTGGATGGCATCGGCGGTGATGCCCTGTTTTGACAGTTGCATGGCCAAGCGATTGGCGCCGTGTTTGGTGCGGGTAAACACCAGAACCTGTTGCCAGTCGCCCTCGCGAACCAGCTGGCAGAGCAGCTCGCGCTTGCGCGCCGGATCCACGGGGTGCACCTTCTGGGCCACCAGCTCGGCGTCCGCGTTGGGACGGGCCACCTGCACGGCCACCGGCTCGTGCAGCAGCGCACCGGCCAGCTCCACGATCTCGGGCGGGAAGGTGGCCGAGAACAACAGGTTCTGGCGACGCGCCGGCAGCAGCGCCAGCACCTTGCGAATGTCATGGATGAAGCCCATGTCCAGCATCCGGTCGGCCTCGTCCAGCACCAGAATTTCCACGGATCCCAGGTCCAAGGTCTTCTCGGCCACATGATCCAGGAGCCGGCCGGGCGTGGCCACGAGGATGTCCGCGCCCCTTGCCAGCGCATCCACCTGGGGCCCCATGGCCACACCGCCAAACACCAGCGTGGACGCGAGCGGCAGGTGGCGGCCGTAGACGGTGATGCTCTCCTGCACCTGGAGCGCCAGCTCGCGGGTGGGCGTGAGCACCAGCGCACGCAGGGGCCTGGGACCGGCGCATTCACCGGCGGCCGCCAAACGCTGCAACAGCGGCAAGGCAAACCCCGCCGTCTTGCCGGTGCCCGTCTGGGCCGCGGCGCGCACATCGCGCCCTTCGAGGATGGGCGGAATGGCTTCCGCCTGGATGGGCGTGGGACTGGTGTAACCCTCTTCGGAGACCGCGCGGCAAAGCTCCGCGCGCAGCCCGAGACCTTCGAACGACTGTGACAAGCGTTTCTCCTGCGATCGGCCTGCCACGGAAAACCGTGGACCGGTTCAGGCAGATGCACCAGCAGGATTGGAGAGACGGCGGGCCAGAAAGGCCTTGACCGGGATCTGTATGCCGCAAACCGGATGAGGCGGCTGGCAGACCAACACCCCGAACTATATCTAAAAAACCCCGCCTGTCCAGTCCTTTTTCCTCACCCCCGGAGCATGCCGGAGCTCGCCGCCCGGGTTCGTCCTCGGGCACACTCGCCCTATGAAGCCGCCCTCACCCGCCGCACCGCCCCCCGCCAAGCCGCAAACGCCCGCCGCGCAACAGGCCTCTGCGGAGGCGGCCGTGGAAACGCTGCGCCTTGTGTTTGGGCACCCCGGCTTCCGCGGCGCACAGGAAGAGATCGTGGGCCACGTGGCGGCGGGCGGCGACGCGCTGGTGCTCATGCCCACGGGCGGGGGCAAGTCGCTGTGCTACCAGGTGCCGGCCCTGCTGCGGCCCGGCACGGGCGTGGTGGTCTCGCCGCTCATCGCCCTCATGCACGACCAGGTGAGCGCGCTCTCCCAGCTGGGCGTGCGCGCCGCATTCCTCAATTCCACCCTTGATGCGCGCCAGGCGCGCGCCGTGGAGCAGGCCCTGGAATCGGGCGCGCTCGACCTGCTCTACGTGGCCCCCGAGCGCCTGGTCACGCCGCGCTGCCTCGAGCTACTGGGGCGCGCCCGGATCTCCCTGTTCGCCATCGACGAGGCCCACTGCGTGTCCCAGTGGGGCCACGACTTCCGGCCTGAGTACCTGCAGCTGTCGGTGCTGCACGAGCGCTTTCCGGCCGTGCCGCGCATCGCCCTCACGGCCACCGCCGACCCCCAGACGCGGGAAGAGATCGCGGCGCGCCTGCAGCTCGACGACGCGCGGGTGTTCGTGTCCAGCTTCGACCGCCCCAACATCCGCTACGCCATCGCCGACAAGGCGGACGCCCGCGCCCAGCTGCTGCGCTTCATCCGCGACGAGCACCCCGGCGAGGCCGGCATCGTCTACTGCCTCACCCGCCGCAAGGTGGACGAAACCGCGGCCTGGCTCTCGGCCCAGGGCATCACCGCCCTTGGCTACCACGCCGGCATGGACGCCGCCACGCGCGCCGGGGTGCAGGAGCGTTTCCAGCGCGAGGAGGCCGTGGTGGTGGTGGCCACCATCGCCTTCGGCATGGGCATCGACAAGCCCGACGTGCGCTTCGTGGCCCACCTCGACCTGCCCCGCAGCATCGAGGGCTACTACCAGGAAACCGGCCGCGCGGGGCGCGACGGCGCGCCCGCCGACGCCTGGATGGCCTACGGACTGGCCGACGTGGTGCAGCAGCGCCGCCTCATCACCGAGTCCGAGGCCGACGAGGCCTTCAAGCGCGTGGCCTCTGCCAAGCTCGACGCCCTGCTCGGGCTGTGCGAAACCGCCTCCTGCCGGCGGGTGCGCCTGCTGGCCTACTTCGGCGAGGCCTCCCAGCCCTGCGGCAACTGCGACAACTGCCTGGCGCCGCCCGAAACCTGGGACGCCACCGACGCCACCCGCAAGGCCCTGTCGGCCATCTACCGCACCGGCCAGCGCTTTGGCGCCGTGCACCTCATCGACGTGCTGCGCGGCCACGACGGCGAACGCATCCGCCGCTGGGGCCACCAGAGCCTGTCGGTGTTCGGTGTGGGCGCCGACCTGGACGAGGCCGCCTGGCGCATCGTGTTCCGCCAGCTCGTGGCCCTGGGGCTGGCGGCGGTGGACCACGCCGCCCACGGCGCACTCACCCTCACGCAGGCCAGCCGCGCCGTGCTCCGGGGCGAGCAGGCGGTGCAGATGCGCCGTCACGTGGCCCGCCCCCGCGCCGCTCGGGCCCAGCGCCTGCCCGCCGGCAGCGCACCGCTCGACGCCCAGGCCCAGGGCCTCTTCGAACGGCTCCGGGCGTGGCGCCTCGCCGAGGCGCGCGCCCAGGGCGTGCCGCCCTACGTGATCTTCCACGACAGCACCCTGGCCGAACTGGCGCGCTGCCGGCCTGGCGCGCCCGCCGAGCTGGCTGCCGTGGCGGGCATGGGCGCGCGCAAGCTCGAGCGGTACGGGTCAGCCGTTCTGCGGCTGATCGCCGGCGAGCCGGTGGAAGCGCCGCCCGGCGCCGCCCGCCCCGGCTGATCCACCTCGTCCCCCGGGGTTGGGACTACACCGGCTCCAGCGTCAACTCGACGTTACATCAGAAGAAGGGGGATATCGTTCATGAACAAATACCAGGCCCTGCAGCGCGCATGCCTGGCGCTGATCGGGGCTGCATTCCTGTGCTTCGGCGCCCTCGCCCGCGCACAGACTGCCAAGCGGCCCAACATCCTCGTGATCTGGGGCGATGACATCGGCCAGTTCAACTTCAGCGCCTACAACATGGGCATGATGGGCTACCGCACCCCCAACATCGATCGCGTGGCCAAGGAAGGCGCGCTGTTCACCGACTGGTACGGTCAGCAGAGTTGCACGGCCGGCCGGGCCGCCTTCATCACCGGCCAGTCGCCCATCCGCAGCGGCCTCACCAAGGTGGGCCTGCCAGGCGCCCCCGAGGGGATGAAGAAGGAAGATCCCACCGTCGCCACCATCCTCAAGGCGCAGGGCTACGTCACCGGCCAGTTCGGCAAGAACCACCTGGGCGACCGTGACGACATGCTGCCCACCGCCCACTGCTTCGACGAGTTCTTCGGCAACCTCTACCACCTCAACGCCGAGGAAGAGCCCGAGAACCCCGACTATCCCAAGGACCCCGCCTTCCGCAAGCGCTTCGGCCCGCGCGGCGTGATCCACAGCTTCGCCGACGGCCGCATCACCGACGCCGGCCCCCTCACCCGCAAGCGCATGGAGACCGTGGACGACGAGGTCACCGACCGCACCCTCGCGTTCATGGAGGAGGCGCAGCGTGCCAGCAAGCCGTTCTTCATCTGGTGGAACTCCACCCGGATGCACATCTTCACCCACCTGAAGCCCGAGTCGGCCGGCCGCACCGGCCGCGGCATCTACGCCGACGGCATGGTGGAGCACGACGCCCACGTGGGCCGCATCCTCGACAAGCTCGAGGCCCTCGGCCTGGCGGAAAACACCATCTTCATGTATTCCACCGACAACGGCGCCGAGACCTTCACCTGGCCCGACGGCGGCACCACCATGTTCCGCGGCGAGAAGAACACCCAGTGGGAGGGCGGCTATCGCGTGCCCGCCATGATCCGCTGGCCGGGCGTGATCCGCCCCGGCACGGTGATCAACGACGTGGGCGCCCACGAGGACATGCTGGTCACCCTGGCCACCGCGGCGGGCGCCACCGGCATCGCGGAGCAGCTCAAGTCCAGCAAGCGCATCGGCCAGCGCAACTACAAGGTTCACCTGGACGGCTACGATCTCGGGCCGGCGTTGCGGGGCGAGGCGCCGTGGCCGCGCCGCGAATTCATCTACTGGACCGACGACGGCCAGGTGGCGGCCCTGCACTACGACCAGTGGAAGGTCACCTTCCTGCGACAGGAGCACGAGGGCCTGAAGGTCTGGCAGCGGCCCTTCACGCCGCTGCGCGCGCCCAAGCTCACCGACCTGCGCGCCGACCCCTTCGAGCGCGCCGAACAGGAAAACGCCATGGGCTACCAGCGCTGGTACCTGGACCGCATGTTCGCCATCGCGCCGGCCGGCGCCTACGTGGCCCGCTGGCTGCAGAGCTTCCGCGAGTTCCCGCCGCGGCAGAAGCCCGGCAGCTTCAACCTCGACCGCGTCATGGAAGCGGTGATGTCCAGCTCGCGGCAGTGAGCCCCGCCCCCTCGCCACGAGGGGGCTTTCCCAAGGGTGCTGGACGGGTCCATCGTCAGTAGAGCTTCTCGACGCCCTCGTCCAGCACCACCTGCACCAGCTTCGGACCTTCCCGGCGCATCCATGCCGCGCGCAGCACGGGTTCCAGCTCCACGCTGCGATCCACCCGCACCGCCTCGCAGCCAAAGCTCTGGGCCAGCCGCACGAAGTCCACGCCGCCGATGTCGTTGCCCGGCGCGCTGGGAATGCCCAGCATGGCACCGAAGGATTTCAGCGCCCCGTAGCCGCCGTTGTCGAAAATCACGAACACGATGGGCAGGCGCAGCTGCGCCGCACTCCACAGCGCCTGAATGGAATAGAGGCTCGATCCGTCGCCGCACAGGCACAGCACCGGCGCGCCCGGGCTGCCCAGCGCCACGCCCACGGCGGCCGGCAGCGCCCAGCCCAGGCCACCGCTGGCGGCGGCGAAAAATCCGCCGCTGCGCGTGATGGGAAAGTGCTCGCGCAACACACCGCGGTGCGTAGGCGCCTCTTCCACGACCAACGCCCCGGGCGGCAGGGTGCGCCGCAACGCCGCCATGAGTACCGCGCCGTTGGGACGCTCTTCCACCAGCGGCGCCGGGGCCGGCACGCGGCCCCGCCCGGGCGGGCGCTGCAACACCGGCAGCGACGCCCGCAGCGCCTCGATGCCGGCGCGCGCCGAACAGCGCAGCGCCCGGCCCGCCAGGGCGCGGGCGGCGGCGTGCTCGTCGTCGGTCAACAGCCACAGCGATGCGCCCGGCGGCAGCACCGCACCCTCGGTGTGCACGTGGTAGGTGAACACAGGCGCGCCGATCACCAGCACCAGATCGTGCCCGGCCAGCCGCGCAGCCAGCTTAGCGCGTACCGGCGGCAGGTGACCGGCGAACAGCCGGTGATCCTCCGGGAAGCTGGCACGACCCGACATGGGACTTGACCACACCGGCGCCTCCAGTTGCTCGGCCAGGGCCACCGCCGCGTCCCAGCCGCCGTCCTGGTCCACCGCCGCGCCCAGCACCAGCACCGGCGCGCGGGCAGCGGCCAGGGCCGCGGCCAGTTCCGCCAGCGCCGCCGGGTCGGGCGCCACGCCCGCCGTCACGTGGCGGGGCGGCACGGGGTCGGCCTCGCGGTCCCAGTCATCCTCGGGAATAGACACGAACACCGGGCCGCAGGGCCGCTGCCGCGCAAGCTGCCAGGCCCGGGCGATGGCCGCCGGCACATCCGCCGCGCTGGCGGGTTCCTCGCTCGACTTCACATAGGGCCGCGGAAAACTCGCCGCTTCAGTGGCAAACAGGTAGGGCTCGGCACCGAACAGCGCCCGCGTCTGCTGCCCCGCCGTGATCACCAGCGGCACCTGGTTGCGCCAGGCGGTGAAAATGCTGCCGGCCGCGTGCCCCACCCCGGCGGCGGAGTGCAGGTTCACGAAGGCAGGCCGGCCTGTGGCCTGGGCATAGCCATCGGCCATGGCCACCACCACCGACTCCTGCAGCGCCAGCACATAGCGGAACTCCCGCGGCCAGTGGCGGAAGAACTTCATCTCGGTGGACCCGGGGTTGCCGAACACCGTGGTCATGCCGGTGTCGCGCAGGAACGCGTGGACGGCTTCGCGAACGGTGAAGGGGGCCTGCATCGGATCGCCGGGCGGGTTCACGAGCGCTGCGCGGCGCTCAAGCCGGCAGCAGCGCCTCGATACGCGGGCGCAGGCTGTCCGGCGTGGCGCCGGGCGCGAAACGCTGCACCTGCGCACCATCGGCGCTCACCAGGAACTTGGCGAAATTCCACGGAATGTCGGCCCTGCCGTCGGCCGCCGGCGCGGCCGCCTTGAGGTGCACGAAGAGCGGGGCGGCGCCCGGGCCGTTCACCTCGACCTTCGCGGACAGTGGAAAGCTCACCCCGTAATTGCGCTGGCAGAAGGCGGCGATCTGCTCCGCGCCGCCGGGTTCCTGACCACCGAACTGGTTGCACGGGAAACCGATCACCACCAGTCCGCGCGGCCCGTAGTCCTTCCAGAGCTGCTCCAGCCCCGCGTACTGAGGGGTGTAGCCGCACTGGCTCGCCACGTTGACGATCAGCAGCGGCTGGCCTGCCCAGGCCGACAGTGGCATCGGCTTGCCGTCGAGGCTGGTGGCGGGGAAGTCGTGGACGCGGACGGTCATGAAGGTCTCCGGGTTCGAATGACGCGATGCGCGATTGTACGGAGCCGGGCCCCGCGGTGACCGGCGGCATGGGATGCGGCCGCGCGGCGCGTTCCCCGATCGGCGCCGGCCCTGTAGGCTTGGAGGCCCGGACACGAACCTCCAGCCCGCCCGCCGATGCCCGAACAGCCCGCCACCACCCGCCCAGGCGAACTCAGCCTCCGTCAGGACGTGGTCAACGTGATCCTCTCCCGGGGCGAATTGCGCCGGGAGGAGATCCAGCGCGTCTGGGAGCTCGACGACGAGACCTACTTCGCGCTCAAGTCCGCGCTCGACACTGAACGGCTGCTCGAGGGCATGCCGGGCGTCGGCGGTTTCCGTGCCCGCATCGCGCGACGCCCCCTGCCGCCGGACGAACCCGGTTCGGTGGACGGCCTGTTCCGCACCACCTGGGAACTGCAGGCCGTAGAGCGGCTCGCCGGCCTGCTTTCCCACAAGGCGCTCGAGGATCTGCTCGGCGACCTGGTTTACACCCTGCGGCGGGTGCGCATGAAGGCCACCGGCGAGGACCGGCGGGGCACCAAGCGCGAACTGGCCGCCGCGCTGCTCATCGCCCGTGGCATCGACCTGTTCCGTGACCGTGACGTCCGCCAGGAGGTGGCGTCACGGGCGCATGCGGAAAGCCCGCGACGCTGGACGCCCGGCAAGGACGCCGCCATCGCCTTTGTGCACGCGGCCGGCTTCCCGCGCGAGCTGGCCGGCATCCCTGCCGACGACTCTCCCCAGGACTTCGAGTACCTGGAGGGGCGCGTGGAACTGCCCCCGCTGCAGCCCTTCCAGCTCGAGGTGCAGGCCGGACTGATGAAGCAGCTCGCGCAACCGAGCGGGCGCTGCATCGTCACGCTGCCCACGGGGGCGGGAAAGACGCGTACCGCCGTGGACACGCTGCGCGACTTCCTCACCGCACACTGGAACGAGACGGGCGACGGCTCCGCGGTGGTGTGGCTCGCGCACACCGAGGAGCTGTGCGAGCAGGCCTACCAGTGCTTCCGCCAGGTGTGGCAGTCGTCGGTTAACGTGGCGCCGCTGCTGCTGTTCCGCTTTTGGGGGCGCTACACCCAGGACCTGGTGCGCCACCGCGACACCATCGAGACCATGGCCGCCCGCTGCGCGGTGTTCGTGTCCACGCCGCAGCGCGTGCTCAATCTCATGGACAACCGCGTGGAGCACGGCTTCGAGACCCTGCAGAAGCTGCAGCGGGCTTGCGTGGTGCTGGTGGTGGACGAGGCGCATCGGGCAGGGGCCGCCTCGTACCGCCGCATCATCGACGCCTTCGCCTCAGCCAGGGCCGAGGTCCGCGTGGTGGGGCTCACCGCCACGCCGTTTCGCGCAGAGTACGACGCCCGCGACCCCGACGCGGGCACCCGTTCGCTGCGCGCACTGTTCGGCACCATCGTCGAGCCGCTGCGCACCCTCGGCGAGGACGCGCGCGCGGCGCTGCAGGACAAAGGCTTCCTGGCCCGACCCGCGTGGGAGACGATCCGCACGCGCACCCACCTGCGCGCGCCACCGCTGCCCTCCGACCGTCTCACCGAGGACGACGTGGAAAAGGTCGACCACACCCTGCGCATCCGCGCCGACAATCCCGATCGCCGCATGACGGTGCTCGAAGCCGTGGCGCCGCTGTGCGCCAACCCGGGCCACCGCATCATCTACTTCGGCCCCAGCGTGCTCGACGCCGAGTGCATGGCCTTCCTGCTGCGCTCGCGCGGCATCGCGGCGGCCTTTGTAAGCGGCGGCACGCGCGACGTCACGCGCAGGCGACTGATCACCGAGTTCCGCGAAGGCGCCCTGCAGGTGCTGTGCAACTGCGAGGTGCTCACCACGGGCTTCGACGCACCGCGCGTGACGCACGTGGTGATGGCGCGCCCCACCGTGAGCCAGGTGCTCTACGAGCAGATGGTGGGGCGCGGGCTGCGCGGACCCGGTTTTGGCGGCACGGCAAGCTGCGTCATCGTCGATCTCGAGGACAACTACCGGTCCGACCGGCCAGTGCTGGGGTACCAGGCTTTCCGGGAGCTGTGGACCCGGGGAAGGCGGTTGCGGGCGGGCGCGCGCGGAGAAATCCCCGCCGACCCGCCTGCTTCAAAGAGAGAGTGACCCGGAGTGACCCGGCGGCGCATGACGCCGGGATTGCACGTCCGCTGCGCGTAGAATCCGTTGCCTTGCCGGCGACAGCGGGACTCCCCCGCGCCGGCCCTGCAGTCCCCAATCCTGCGCGTGCCCATGAACAAGCCCGCCGAAACCCCTGGCGCCATCGTCATTCGAGGCGCCCGGCAGAACAATCTTCGCAACCTGGACGTGACCATCCCCACGGGCGAGCTGCTGGTGGTGACCGGCGTGTCCGGTTCCGGCAAGTCCTCGCTGGTGTTCGACACCCTCTACGCCGAGGGCCAGCGCCGCTACGTGGAGACCTTCTCGCCCTACGCGCGCCAGTTCCTCGACCGCATGGACAAGCCCCAGGTGGACCGCATCGAGGGCATCCCGCCGGCCATCGCCATCGACCAGACCAACCCGGTGCGCACCTCGCGCTCCACGGTGGGCACCATGACGGAGCTGAACGACCACCTCAAGCTGCTGTTCGCCCGCGCCGCGCACCTGCACTGCCGCGGCTGCGGTCGCGAGGTGAAGCGCGACACGCCCGATGCGGTCACCGAAGAGCTGGTGGGGCGCGCCGCCGCCGCCGGCGACCCGCGCCTGATCGTCACCTTCCCGGTGACGGTGCCGAAGAACTTCGAAGAGGCCGAGGTGCTGAAGCTGCTGGAGGCCCAGGGCTACACCCGCATCCACGCGCGCCACGGCGACACGGTGGAGGTGGTGCAGGACCGCTTCCGGGCTGGCGGCGCGGAGCGCGCGCGCATCGCCGAGGCCGTGGAGGCTGCGCTGCGGGTGGGTCAGGGGCGCATCGCCGTGTATCCGGTGCCCGTCGCCGACTCGCCGGACCCAGCGCCCGCGGGCTCACCAAACCCCTGGCGCTGGTCCACCGACCTGCACTGCCCCGACTGCGACCTGCACTACGCCGAGCCCACGCCCAGCGCCTTCTCCTTCAATTCGCCGGTGGGTGCCTGCGAGAGCTGCCGCGGCTTCGGGCGCGTGATCGGCATCGATTTCGGCCTGATCGTGCCCGACGAGAACAAGACGCTCGCCGGCGGCGCGGTGAAGCCCTGGCAGACCCCCAGCTTCAAGGAGTGCCAGGACGACCTGATGAAGTACGCGCGCATGCGCGGCGTGGCCACGGATGTGCCCTTTCGCCACCTGCCGCCCGAGCACCGCCAGTGGGTGCTGGAGGGCGAGCCCGAGTGGCGCAGCTGGAGCAAGTCGTGGCCCGGCACCTGGTATGGCGTGCGGCGTTTCTTCGAATGGCTCGAGACCAAGAGCTACAAGATGCACATCCGCGTGCTGCTCTCCAAGTACCGCGCCTACACCCCCTGCGGCGCCTGCGAGGGCGCGCGCCTCAAGCCCGACTCGCTGTTGTGGCGGGTGGGCAGCCGGGCCGGCGCCGATGGGGCGCTCGACCCGGCGCGCCGCTTCCGTCCGCGCGGCGTTTCCTGGGACCGCTCCACCCTCGAGGCGCTGCCGGGCCTGTCGATCCACGACCTCATGCTCTTGCCCATCGAGCGGGTGCGCCGCTTCTTCGACACTCTCGAGCTGCCAGCGCTGGGCGACGAGGCCACCGAGATGCTGCTGGGCGAGATCCGCGGGCGGCTCTCCTACCTCGAGGAGGTGGGCCTCGCCTACCTCACGCTCGACCGGCAGTCGCGCACCCTCTCCGGCGGCGAAGTGCAGCGCATCAACCTCACCACCGCGCTGGGCACCTCGCTGGTAAACACGCTGTTCGTGCTCGACGAGCCCTCCATCGGCCTGCACCCGCGCGACATGGGCCGGGTGATCGCGGTCATGCAAAAGCTGCGCGACGCGGGCAACACGCTGGTGGTGGTGGAGCACGACCCCCAGGTGATGTTCGCCGCCGACCGGCTGCTGGACATGGGCCCCGGGCCGGGCGAGCGCGGCGGGCGCATCGTCTACTTCGGCGATCCGCAGGCCATGATGGCGCGCGAGGATTCGCTCACCGCCGCCTACCTGTCCGGCCGCCGGCGGCCCGACGCCGGGCTGCGCGCCAGCGCGCCCGATCCGCGCGGACCTCGCATCGAGCTCAAGGGCGTCACCGAGCACAACCTCAAGAACGTGGACGTGTCCATCCCGCTGCGCCGGCTGGTGTGCGTCACCGGCGTGTCGGGCTCGGGCAAGTCCACCCTCATCCAGGACGTGCTCCACCCCGCGCTGCTCAAGGCCAGAGGAAAACCCACCGAGGTGCCCGGCGCCCACCGCGAGCTGCTCGGCGCCCAGCACCTGGCCGAGGTGGTGTTCGTGGACCAGTCCCCCATCGGCAAGACCACGCGCTCGAATCCGGCCAGTTACGTGGGCGCCTTCGACGCCATCCGCCGGCTGTTCGCCGCCGCGCCCGAATCGGTGCAGCGCGGCTACACCGCGGGCACCTTCAGCTTCAACTCCGGCGACGGCCGCTGCCCCGCCTGCGGCGGCAACGGCTTCGAGCACGTGGAGATGCAGTTCCTCTCCGACGTCTACCTGCGCTGCCCGGACTGCGACGGCACCCGCTACCGGCCCGAGGTGCTGGAAGTGAAGGTGGACGGACGCTCCATCGCCGACGTGCTGGAGCTCACCGTGGCCGAGGCGGTGAAGGTGTTCGCCGCCGACCGCGAGGCCCTGGCGCGCCTCAAGCCCCTGGCCGACGTGGGCCTCGAATACCTGCGCCTGGGCCAGCCCGTGCCCACGCTCTCCGGCGGCGAGGCCCAGCGCCTCAAGCTCGCCGGCCACCTGGCCGAAGCGGCCCTGGGCCAGTCGCAGCGCACGCTGTTCCTGTTCGACGAGCCCACCACCGGCCTGCACTTCGAGGACATCGCCAAGCTGCTGCGGGCCTTCCGCCGCCTGCTCGATGCCGGCCATTCACTGCTGGTGATTGAGCACAACCTCGACGTAATCGGCGCCGCCGACTGGATCGTGGACCTGGGGCCCGAGGGCGGCGACGCCGGCGGCGAGGTGGTGTGCGAAGGCACGCCCGCCGAGGTGATGGCCCATCCGTCGTCGCACACGGGCCGCGCGCTGCGCGACTACCAGGCCGCGCTGGGCAAGCCGCTCGCGGCCACGGAGCACCGCCCCGCGTATCGCCGCGTGGAGGCGCCGCGCGCCATCCGCATCAGCCACGCCCGCGAGCACAACCTGCGCGACGTGAGCCTGGACATCCCGCGCGATGGCTTCACCGTAATCACCGGCGTGTCGGGCTCGGGCAAGTCCACGCTCGCCTTCGACATCGTCTTCGGCGAAGGGCAGCGGCGCTACCTTGAATCGCTCAACGCCTACGCGCGCCAGTTCGTGCAGCCCTCCTCGCGCCCCGATGTGGACGCCATCAGCGGCATCCCGCCCACGGTGGCCATCGAGCAGCGCACCAGCCGCGGCGGCCGCAAGAGCACCGTGGCCACGCTCACCGAGGTCTACCACTTCCTGCGCCTGCTGTTCATGAAACTGGGCACCCAGCACTGCCCCCACGACGGCACGCCCATCGAGCCGCAGAGCGTGGACAGCATCGTGGCGCGGCTGATGCGCGACTACCGCGGGGTGCACGCCGGTGTGCTGGCGCCGCTGGTGGTGGCCCGCAAGGGCTTCTACACCGACCTGGCCAAGTGGGCCTCGGCCAAGGGCTACCCCTTCCTGCGGGTGGACGGCGAGTTCCTGCCCACCGCGAAGTGGCCGCGCCTGGACCGCTTCAAGGAGCACACCCTGGAGCTGCCCGTGGCCGACCTGGTGATCGCCCCCGAAAACGAAGCGCGCCTGCGCGAGGCGCTGGCCACCGCGCTGGAGCACGGCAAGGGCGTGGTGCACGTGATGGCGCCGCTGGACGGACTGATGGAAGGCAACGCCCGTTTGGCGACGCGCGTGTTCTCCACCCGGCGCGCCTGCCCCGCCTGCGGCACCAGCTACCCGGAACTGGACCCGCGGCTGTTCTCCTTCAACTCCCGGCACGGCTGGTGCGACACCTGCTACGGCACCGGCCTGAAGATCTCGGGTTTCGACGAGGAGCAGACCGGCGAAGAGATCTGGTGGAACGAGTGGTTCGAGGGCGACGCTCAGCCCTGCCCCGCCTGTGAAGGGAAGCGCCTCAATCCCGTCGCGCTCAACGTGCGCTTCCGCGACCGCTCCATCGCCGACATGACCGCCCAGGCAGCCGGCGACGTGCAGGCCTTTTTCGACGGCCTGAAGCTGGAGGGCCGCGAACTGGAGATCGCCCGCGACATCCTCGCCGAACTGCACAGCCGGCTGGGTTTCCTGCAGGACGTGGGCCTGGGCTACCTGGCCCTGGACCGCTCGGCGCCCACGCTCTCGGGCGGGGAGGCGCAGCGCATCCGCCTGGCGGCCCAGCTGGGCTCTAACCTGCAGGGCGTGTGCTACATCCTGGATGAACCCACCATCGGCCTGCACCCGCGCGACAACCGCATCCTCCTCGACACCCTGGACAAGCTCGAAGCCAAGGGCAACACCCTGCTGGTGGTGGAGCACGACGAGGACACCATCCGCCGCGCCGACCATGTGATCGACCTGGGCCCCGGCGCCGGCTCGCGCGGCGGACACGTGGTGGCGCAGGGCGATGCCGCCGCGCTCATGGCCGCGCCCGACTCGCTCACCGGCCGCTTCCTGCGCGAGCCGCTGCGCCACCCGCTGCAGCCGCGCCGGGCCGTGGCGAAGGACACGCCCTCGGTGGAGGTGCTCGGCGCAAGCCTGCACAACCTGAAGGACGTGGACGTGCGCATCCCCCTGGGCCGGCTCACGGTGGTGACCGGCGTGTCCGGTTCCGGCAAGTCCACCCTCGCCCGCGACGTGCTGCTGGCGAATCTCGTGCACATCGTCTCGGAGGGCCGCCGCAAGCGCGGACCGGGAAGCTTCCTCGGTTGCCGCGAGGTGCGCGGCACGGAGGGCATCGGGCGGGTGCTGGAGGTGGACCAGACCCCCATCGGCAAGACGCCGCGTTCCTGCCCCGCCACCTACGTGGGCTTCTGGGACCACATCCGGCGCCTGTTCGCCGGCAGCACCGAGGCGCGCATGCGCGGCTTCGAGGCAGGGCGATTCAGCTTCAACACCGCCGGCGGCCGCTGCGAGGAATGCGAGGGCCAGGGCATCCGCAAGATCGAGATGAGCTTCCTGCCCGACGTGAAGGTGCTGTGCGACGCCTGCGGCGGCCAGCGCTTCAACCGCGAGACGCTGGCGGTGC